>Ga0315549_1000653_pt1 | contig 40282 bp, 23 predicted proteins | sample SalMarSW160200MG_FD_203101 | JGI IMG/M metagenome (GOLD analysis project Ga0315549, IMG submission 203101) | Salt marsh sediment microbial communities from the Plum Island Ecosystem LTER, Massachusetts, United States - Salt Marsh Sediment SW1601-200 ...
TTACCCGCAATAAACACGCCGGCACGATGGAGCTACCGACCGGTGGTATTATAACCTTCGCGTGCGTCAGCGACGAGGCTACCTACGCCAAGCTGCAAGGGCGGTCCTTCACCGGGCTTTACGCTGACGAGGCGGGCAACTACTCGCCCAACGGGTTCGCCTTCATGTTACGCGCCCTTAGTAATCTCCGCGTCCCTCCTGGGCAACGGCCCAGCATACATATTACCGCTAACCCCCACGGGCGGGCGCACACGCAAGTTTATAAAACCTGGATTTCAAAAGCTCCGGCCTGGCACCCGTTCAAAGACCCCGAGACGGGTCTAACTTGGGTATGGACTACGAGTGACTACACACAAAACCCCCACATAGACCAGGACCAGTACCTACGCAACTTAAGAGCTTCCTGCGGCAGTGACACTGCTCTCGCGGAGGCCTGGATAAAAGGCGACTGGTCTGTTTTGGGTGGCGTGATGTTTGACGTGTTTGACCCAAAAATACATATTATCCCACCCGTAACCGTTCCTTTAGACGCCACGTATAGGGTTGGTGCGGACTGGGGCACCGCGTCACCTTCGACCGCTTTATTAATTGCCCGGCTAAGCAGCCCCGTTGGGCGCTATATCGGGGGGGACTATATCGTACTCGACGAGACGAACACCGCCGACCCACGGGATTTATCGGTTGGCCTGGGGCATCCTCCTACTATGTTCGCCGAGATGGTCCGGGAGATGACGAACCGTAACGGCGTTAAGAAATTCGGCATGGTAATCGACGACGCGCGCGGTTTGCAGGGTGACACGGTCGTAGGCTTTATGCGGGGCAGCGGGATATCCGCCTGGCGGCCCGCGCAGAAAGACCGTATAGGTGGGTGGAACCTTATAAGGCAACTTTTGTTCAACGCAAAAACGGGCGAGGGCGGCCAGGGCCTGTGGGTAACGACCCGGTGTCCTCATTTACTGGAGACGCTCCCGGAGGCGCCTCGCGGCACTCTCCGGGCGGAGGATATCGACCCGAAATTTAACCGAGACCACCACATCGACGCGTTAAGGTACGGCCTCGTGGATTTACAGGGGAACCGGCTTACGTGCCGCAGGGTAGAAGGTGTGCCGTCGTAGTAAATAATTATTTAACACCGTAAACTAAACTTTATTTGGAGATAAGAAACTATGAAAAATAAGAACAGCAGCATAGGAGATTTACCGCTCGACGCCCACCCCGGCGCGATAAAGGGTGGCGACAATCCCTTACTTACCCCCGCTAAGCGGGCCAGTGAATCTTTATGGGACTCCTGGGCGAAATTACGTGATACAGAAAAATCCGTTACGGACAAGAGCAAGCTGGCCCCGATTGCCCAAAAGGTGGTGGAGAAAGCCCTGGCTACTACCGACAAGGCTCTCGACTCCTTGCGGAAGAACCGGGAACTACTAACGGCTAAAGTAAATAGCGTAGTATCCCCTAAAACCGGCGACCCGTTAGGTGCGGAGATTCGTAGCCATATCAAGGCACAAAAATCTGCGTTTATCTTCCTCGCCGCCGCGGTAAAGAGCGGTGACAAGCGGACATTAGCCGCCGCGCTCAACGCCCCGGCTTACCTCTCTGGGCTAACTACTGAACAGTGCTCATCACTACTGGCGTTAGCACAAAAAACGTTCTGTCCGGAGGAAGTCCTATTAATAGAGAATATCGACAAAGCCGCCGCGCGACTAAGCCGTACTGCCGAACATATCTCGACGACTATCGCGGGAAGGATAAGGACCTGGTCCAACGCGGCCGACGACGACGCTTTGAAAGGGTTGAAAAATGCTTAGCGAAGAAGACTTAAAATCTCCGGAAATAATCGAGGCCGCGCGCTTCGACGCGTGGTTTACCGCCGGGCACCGGTCGGTCACTTTGCCCGACGGTTGGCCCGACGGGATAGACCCAGAAGGGTACGTTAGGCGGCACGCGGAGAAGTGCTGCAAAACGACGGACACCAATGTTCCGGTCGGCGATACCCCCTTAGTAAAACGCTTTAGGCAATTAATAAACGGAGGATAAACATGGTAGCACGTGGTAGTCATAGAAACCCGCCTCGTCTCGGCAGGCGGTCGCCGATGTCCGCGGGAGAGCAGCAGTTACGCGCGCGGCTCGCCCAAGAGCGGGAGAAACGTACGGACGAGAACGCGGAGGCGGCAAAAATCGCCCAGAGGGAGCGTGAGAGAGAGGCGGCAGAAGCCGTAAAAGCCTTTCAGCAGGCCGGACGCGAGGCTAAGCAATCGCCTGTTTACGAGCCGTCTGGCGCCCCGGAAAGACGGGAAAGACGCCAGCAACGTAACCAGCAGACCACTGGAGGCCCTAAAAATAAAAATACGACTAATAGTACCTTGGAAAACGCTACAGAGGACGCTGGGCAAGAACCAGACGAGGTATCGAATAATGAGAGATAAAAACATGGCCGCTATCCAGGCGCGGGCGAACGCTCGTTTTATAGCTCAAGTACGCGCCCAGGAATCACAGGAAAAAGCAAATAAGGCTGCCCGCAAAGCTGCGGAGGACGACCGGATGAAAGCCGTCCGCGCCGTCCAGTGGCGGACGAAATTCCGCCGTGTCGAAAACAAACTCATCTTGTTGAAAAACGCCCTACGCTATAGCCCGGAGGACGCTGACCTGCGGCGGGAGGTCGAGCAGCTTGAGGCTATGTACAAGGCGTTGCTGGACGAGGCGAGCTAAGTTTAGACTCTTTGAGTTGCTTTGCGAATATCCACATGTCACGTCGGCTGGCCTTAAAGGTTTCACCGACAATAGTTGTGGCGAAGGCTCGTCCTGGCTTATCTGTGTCTGGCAACCCAATTTGCATTATTGCACGTTCCTGTGGCTCAAGTTTGCTCATCCACGTCCTTCCCCCGACTGGTTTTGGTTCGGGGAAAATAGTCACTCCACCTTGCCATCGTTTATGTAAGGATTTCATAAATACACCAATCTTTCCGTGTCTGACAACAAGCTTGATGATCGGACAGCGAAACAGGAACCCGATCACTCCCGGCTTTGGTAGGAATCCGATGGTTGAGCCGGTGACTGGTAGTAGTCCTTTGTTACATATTTCCAGAACAACAAGATTTTCTGCGATGGTCCTTCCTGTTGCTGCACGGTTAGCGTAATAGACGCGAGGTCGAACCACAATCTGTGGACGGGTAGTATTTTGCTGATGTATGTAGTTTAGAACGCCCAGCACGAAGCCGGACACGCCCGACACTACACCGACGATAATCGCGATAGGTTGCAAGATATTCATTTGCATTGCTCCATAATAAACTTACTCATCTTCTCTTGTACGGTTAATAGGTGCGGCCACAGAGCGGACCGGCTCAAATACCCGGCGTTCGCTCCGGGTATGGAGTGGTTCATAATTAGCTTAGCGTCGAGTTCGGTTACGCCTGCCTGCTGGGCGAGGGTCCGCCAGGTATGCCGAAGGGCGTGGCCAGTTTTCATACCGTTCTTCTCTTTGCACTCCTCGATGTGCCCGGACTTGGACGTAGCCGACGGGAATACCCACTCGCTCGCGTGCAGCTTACGCCCGGCGCGCCGCGCCTTCGCCAGACACCACAACATACGGCGGCTGAGCGGGAGGTCGAACGCGCGGGCGGTCCCGCCTTTCGGCTTAGGTACGCGCAGCGCCCGGCGCCGCACGTCCAAGTGTTCCCAGCGGGCTTCCGCTAAGGCGGTACGTCGGCAACCGCTAAGCAGCGTAAATAGGTGGTACGCCCGGCGCACGGGGCAAGGCAAGTCTCGTAGCCTTTCGTACCAACCGGCTAACTCGTCCGCCGCCATCGCCGTATTCCTGGGCGGAGGGGTCCGCAGGCAGAGTCGGCTGACGGGGTTCGGTTTAGATAGCTCCGGGTGCATACGCGACGCGTGGTTATAGACGGCTCGCAGCGTAGCCATCGCGTTCTTAGCCGTAGCTACGCCGTGTCCCTTAAGCAGCGCTACGTAGCGGCGGTTAACCTCGTCGGGCCTCTCGGCGAGCCGGTCGAGCGGTACGCTTAACCAGTCGCCCAGGAGGCGCTCGACCGCGTCCTGGCCCCCGTCGATAGTCCGTTGGGACCGCTCGTGGGGTATTAGGTGCAGGTCGCGGTACTCGGCCCAGGCGGCGGCCAGCGTGACGTCGGGGTCGCTGGGCGGGGCCTTAGCCGTAGCGATCATCTCCGCCGCTTTAGCGCGGGCCTGCTTAGCGCTGGTCTCGTCGTGGCGGCCCAGCTTCTTACGGCACGTCTTCCGGCGCCCGAGCGCGTCGCGGTAGTCGAACTGCACGTAGTACGTCTTCGTATTCTCGCCCACCATGACGAAGAAGCCCGGCTGCTTATCGTCGCGTTCGATACGTCGCCCGCTATAGGCCAGCGGTAGTTCCCGGACGTACTTATCGGTTAGTGTGTTAGTCGGCGCTTTTTTAATAGTTTTCATCTTTCGTCCTCCTACTTAAAGCATACGCTATAAATAGGACAAGGCAAAATTGAAACGGTCGGAGAAACGGTGAATTTACGCTTAGGGTTAGCTTTTCTATCCCCTGGATACCCTACTGATACAAGCCGTAACACACGTAGTGACAGCGGCTTAAGCTGACGACCAGGGGCAGTGGTAAATTGACCAGTAGGTGACTAATATAACTCTTAATCAGCGGGTCATAGGTTCGAATCCTATATCGCCCATTAGGTAAGTTATTATAAGCGAGAAGGTATCCAAACTGGTAAGCTTGAAAGAGTTGACTATGATGCCACAGCCGTCAGCGAAGGTTTAAAACGCTGGATGGAGGTCTATACTCCGGCCGGCTATTCCACCGACAAGAAGTATCCCGTGCTCTATGTGCTCCACGGCATCGGCGGAAATGAGAACCATGAGTGGACTGGACTGGGTAATAACCAGGGTGGAGCGGCAATAATCCTTGATAATCTTATTGCTGACAAGAAGATCGAGCCTATGATAGTTGTTTTCCCAAACGGCAATGCAACAACCAACACTGGTCGAGGTAATGCTCCCGGAATGGTATCAGCGGGTTCCCTGCGTGGAGTGCCTCTGCATGGATCTGCAGTATCAGGACAATTGCATTCGTGCCTGTGAAGATGCAGACGAGGTTTATAATCTTGCCGCGGATATGGGCGGAATGGGTTTTATAGAACGATTCCGAATTGAATGCCTGCGAAGTATACTGATAAACACACATGATTGAAGCCGCTTATAGAGCTGGCGCTAAACGCTATTTCTTCTCATCTTCTGCCTGTGCATACAAGGTCGAACTGCTCGGCACTGGGACCTTGACCTTCACGCGCGATGCGTCAGGCCTGGTCGTAACCCTGCCTGAGAAAAAGCCCAACGACTACGCTTACACCCTTAAAATTACTCCGAAAACATGAGAGATTTGAATGTGAATGTTAGTCTGTGGAACAACAAAATTATTACAAATACAAATAATAAATGATTATAATGAAAGTGATCGTCATTACTATTAAAGTAGGTAATTATAAAAGAAATGGCACACAAAGGAAAATATTTGAAATGATGAACAAAGAAAATTTGATGTTTCGTTGGTTGTTAGCTGTTATTTTTTTGCTGTCAATGTTTAATCCATCCAGCTATGCGGCTGTTGAGTTCTATGTTTCGCCCAGTGGTAATGACGCCAATCCTGGTACTCGCGAGCGTCCGTTTGCCTCGCTGGACCATGTGCGAGACATTGTCGCAAATAGAGCTGACCGATCTGAGCCTGTCATGGTCTTCCTGTCTGATGGTATATATTATATACCAGACACATTGGTCTTCCAGGCCACTGATTCCGGCACTGAGGATGCCCCGATTACTTATGCTGCGCTGGCCGGCCAAACTCCTGTTATCAGTGGTGGTCAAAAACTTCAACTCAACTGGTCCCCCTATAAAGATGGCATAATGCAGGCTGCGGTCCCGCCAGGTACGACTGCGGATCAACTCTTCATCAACGGCCGACGCCAGATCATGGCTCGATATCCTAATTTTGATCCCAATGCCGCGCAGTTCAATGGCACTGCTGCCGACGCGTTCAGCTCCTCTCGTGCTGAAAGCTGGTCGGATCCCAACGGCGGTTTCATGCACGCTATGCATGCCGCCCTCTGGGGTGACATGCACTATCTCATCACCGGCAAAGACATCAAAGGCAACCTGACCTACATCGGCGGCTGGCAGAATAATCGTCTGAGCCAGCCCCATCGCCGATACCGCTTTGTTGAAAATATCTTTGAGGAACTGGATGCGCCCGGAGAATGGTTCCTAAACACCAAGACCTCAACGCTCTATTTCTATCCCCCCTCTGACGTGAATCTTGATACCGCCACTATTGAAATAGTTCGCCTGTGCCACCTTGTCGAGTTCCGTGGTACACAGAAGGAACCTGTTCGTTTTATCACACTTCAAGGAATAACATTCCGCCATACTGCCCGCACCTTTATGGACAACAAGGAGCCTCTCCTTCGCAGTGACTGGACCACATATCGTGGTGGAGCCATCTTGTTCAACGGTGCGGAAGATTGCACAATACAGGAAGCAACTATTGACCAGGTCGGCGGCAATGCCGTCTTTATCAACAAATACAACCGCCGTATTACCATAAGGGACTCCATCATCTCCGAAGCCGGCGCGAACGGTGTCGCCTTTGTTGGCAGCCCTGATGCAGTCCGCAGCCCTTTGTTCGAGTATGGACAAACCCAGCCTGTGGAAAAGATCGACCTCACGCCAGGTCCCAGGACAGACGACTATCCCGCCGATTGCCTTGCGGATGACTGTCTGATCTACCGCACCGGCCGATTTGAAAAACAAACTGCACCCATCCAGATTTCCATGTCAATGTCCATTACAGTGCGCCATTGTTCAATCTACGACGTCCCCCGTGCGGGCATCAATATCTGCGATGGTTGCTGGGGCGGCCACACCATCGAATATTGCGATGTTTTCGACACAGTCAAAGAAACTGGTGATCACGGGAGTTTCAATTCGTGGGGACGCGACCGCTTCTGGCTTCCATCAACAACCGCTACGAGCAATCGCGTTGCCGCGAATCCGGACCTGCCGCTTCTCGATGTTATCAAGCCCATCACGATAGCCAATTCCCGCTGGCGCTGTGATCATGGCTGGGACATTGATCTTGACGATGGGTCCTCCAATTACCACATATTCAATAACCTTCTACTTAATGGCGGACTGAAAAATCGTGAAGGCTACAATCGTATGGTCAAAAACAACATTCTTCTCGGTGAACGCGACGGTTCCTACCACCCCCACGTCTGGTACAACAACAGCCACGATATATTCCGCAACAACATCGTCTCTACGACCTATAAACCGGTTAACATGTCACAAGGCCCATGGGGCGAATTTATCGATAACAACATTCTCCACACTATCGGCCAGAACAATCCTTCTCCAGCTACTGTGCTAAAGCGTGATAGCGGACGCGATGAACACTCGATTATTGCAGATGTACTTTTTATTGATACCGAAAATGGTGATTATCGCGTTGAGGATAATTCACCTGCTCTGGCTCTGGGATTCAAGAATTTCCCTATGGACCAGTTTGGTGTTACAGATCCTAAACTCAAAGCTCTTGCCCGTACACCTTTTAAATCCACTACCGAAGCAGCATTATTGAACGAATCTACTGCACGCGATACCACTATACGTAATTTCCTTGGCGCAAGGATCAAGAATGTTATCGGTCAGGGTGAAATTTCCGCCTACGGTCTGTCTGGCGAGATCGGTGTACTCATAGTGCAGATCCCAGTTAGCAGCGTTGCAGACAATGCCAGACTTAAGGAAGGCGACGTCATTTTTAAATGTCAAGGTCAGGAAATCACCAGCATGGATGATCTTTTCAAAATCTTCGGTGGCACTGCAAAAGGAACTAAAGTCACGCTTGATATATGGCGGCTACAGCAGCAAGAATCTGTAGGGGTAGTTGTAGAATGAATATTTTTTCAATACTAATTCATTAAAAGCAAAGAAGTAACTTATGAAAAAATGCAATTTTATAAATGCCAATCTCAAACTTCTGAAAGAGAAAATAACCATTCCATCGACCAGAAGTATTTTTGTATCAGTAGCGGTATTATTCCTGGTATCCCCGGCAAGTCAATCATTTTTAGTTTCAGTTGCCTTTGCGGAGCAGGAGACTTGTGCTTCCTGCGGATATCAGGTAAGTATCAGTGGAGACTTTACATATCGCAAAGACAATGCTTCGGTCGCAATTGAAGGTACCGCCAACAATGCGAAGGCCTTTCGCGAAGAAATCAATGGAAAAACTTTCACGGTCAGCATATCACATTTACCCGCGGGTATATACACTCTACTCATCGGTGAAGTAGAAACACTCTTTAACTCACCCGGTGAGAGGTTGTTTGACGTGATTTCCGGTGATGTTATGCTGGCGAGAGATTTTGACATAGTTGCTACCGCCGACGGCGCGAGAAAAGTATGTTATATTACTGCTACAGTTGAACATGGTGACGAGTCGATCAATGGTCCTCTAAAAGTTACATTCGCGGCGGTTAAGAATCTTGCTAAATTCAATACTTTCGAGGTGAAGTCAGCATCAGGTGCATCAGTCCTTGCCTTTAGTGCTTCAGAGTTGGCTGATCCATTTTCAGCATCGGAGGTTCGTATACCAGAAAACAATGATCCACCAATATGGAGAGACCCGGCTCAACCTTTGAAGAAGCGTATAAACGATCTGATTAGCCGGATGTCACTTGCTGAGAAAGTCGCACAGTTACAAAACGATGCACCGGCAATTCAAAGGATCGGGCTTCCAGCTTATAATTATTGGAACGAAGCGTTGCACGGTGTAGCGAATAACGACATCGCAACCATTTTTCCGGAACCGGTCGGAATGGAAGATGGACATTGACTATGTATTTAAGTTTTATATTGACTAATGACATTGCAGGTCAATGTGAAAAAACCTGCTGAATCGAGACATGAAAGTGAGTTTGATATGATAAATTACAAGAAGAATACCATTAAACAACTACTCTTAACAGTTTTGGTATTTTGTTGCATAGGATGCCAGAATGTTTTCCACCAAAAAAACTCATTTGGATTCGATGGTACAACTCTAACTGTAAACAGTCCGAATGGTAAAATTAAGGTAGAAATCCGAGCCGATGCGAATGATCAATTAACCTGGTCGTTTCAGCGTCAGGGTAAGCCAGTCCTCGCCGCTGCGCCGTTGGGTTTGATAGTTGACGGTAACAATCTTGGGCAGTCTGTCACGCTCGGGACACCACGTACACGCACAATCGATGAGCAATACCCTACCTGGGGCAATCATTCGGTGGCAGTAAATCATTGTAATGAAGCTGTAATCCCGGTCGAGTGTACCGGTGGCATGAAGTATGAATTGGATGTGCGTGCATTCGACGATGGTGCTGCTGTACGTACACGAGTCGCACTCGATGACTCTACTCATACCATCGCAGGCGAAGTGACATCATGGTCATTACCGACTGATTCAAGTGCATGGTGGGCCAGGTATGATAATAGCTATGAGAGACCATGCCAATCCGGTACATTTGGGACCATTCCTGCCAATACTTCGCTTGCGCCTCCAGTGACTTTCCAGCTTGACGATGAGCTTTATGTTTCAATCACCGAAGCTAATAACGATTGTTTTCCGGACATGGGTCTTGTTCGCAACGGAGCTTTCCTGAAAGCAGTCTTCCCTGCTTCATCCAGAGGCTGGAGACATCAGGATTCAATTGTCACCCCATGGCGTGTCGCAATTATTGCTGAGGGGCTTAACGCACTGGTCAATAGTGACATTGTGACCAACCTTTGTCCGCCGCCATCTGATGAATTAGCCAATGCCGACTGGATTAAGCCCGGCCGCTCTCTTTGGCAATGGTGGGGTATTGGTGCTCCTCGGCTCAATGACCAAAAAGAATGGGTTGATGCGGCCAAGAAGCTCGGCTTCGAATATTATCTAATCGATGACGGTTGGCGAAACTGGCGTGCTCCCGGTAAAGACCAGTGGCAATGTCTTAAGGAAGTTATCGACTACGCCAAGACACAGGGAGTTGAACCCCTGGTTTGGGTGAATTCCTCGGAAATGCGCACAGATTCTTCACGCCGCGCTTATCTTGAAAAAGTTGCCGCACTTGGTGCCGCAGGTATTAAAATAGATTTCATCCCAGCCTGCACTGCTGAGATAACCCGCTGGTATGAGGGCGTTCTCAAAGATACAGCAGAATTACACCTTCTTTGCAATTTTCATGGCGCAGTCAAACTTACAGGACGCCAGCGCACATGGCCTAATGAGTTGACACGTGAAGCCGTGCGAGGCCACGAATATCATATGTCGCGTTATCGCCGCGTTCAGGCTGCCGACCATGACGAAATAGTTCTTTTCACTCGCTACATTGCAGGTCCTGCAGATTATACTCCAACCGCTTTTGATTTGCGTGAGATGGTCGGATATACATGGGCACATCTTCTGGCGCAAGCGGTAGATATGACCTCGCCGCTGCTGCACTTTGCCGGAAAATATCATGACTTCATTGGAAATCCCGCTGAGGATCTGCTGCGCCATCTTCCTTCTACATGGGATGAGACTATTGTGCTACCGGGCAGCGAGATTGGCAAGATAGCAGGCTTCGCACGCAGACGCGGCCAGGAGTGGTACATCGGAGTACTCAACGGCGCCGAATCCGCTACGATGCAAATCGATTTGTCCTTCCTTGGCTCAGGAACATGGAAGGCTGAAGTATTTGGAGACGACCCAGACAATGCCGCTAACTTCAAACGCGAAAGCAAGTCGGTCACTGCCAGTGATTCACTTACTATCTCCATGAATCCTCGAGGCGGTGCCGTTGTGTGGATTACTAAAGATTAGGGACAATAGAACGGTGATTAAACTGAAAACATTATTTTAACATATTTATTTAAGGTGTGACGATGAAATATTTAAAAGGAATCTTATTTTTAATTGTTTTTGTTGTTTCAATGGCTAATGCAACAGAAGTAGTATCTCCAAATGAGAAAATCAAAGTTGTTTTGGAATTGCAAAATGAATCGCAACCGAAGTTTTTAATTTATTATTCGGAAAATCAAAAAACAACAGAGGTTTTACCTTCTTCACTGCTTGGATTAAAGACGAACTCTCAGGATTTTTCTGAGTTAACCCTTGTTAGCGAAAGCGAAGTTACACTTATTCATGATGATTATGAAATGCTGCACGGCAAGAAGGAACACTGCGAAAATTTTGGTGCAGAAAAAACGTTCCGATTCAAAAATGCCTCGGAGAAATGCATCGATATCGTATTTCGTGTCTATAACGACGGCGTTGCTTTTCGATACATTCTATGTGATTACGATGCGTCATTGAGTTCGATTACCGAGGAACTGACCGCCTATACCATTCCGGATGGCATCGAACGATGGATCCAGCCCTATAACGAGGTATATGAAGCCTTCTACCCGTTCAGTACAAGCGGAACACCGAACAGGCGATGGGGATACCCGGCGCTGTTTAACGTGGAAAATGGTATTTTCCTGCTTATTACCGAAGCAGACATATCAAGGGAAAATTATGCCAGCTCATTATATACATCGGAAAATACAACCTATCAGGTAGCCCTGCCGCAAAAAGATCGTGACGGCAACCAGTTTACTATGCCCTGGCAATCTCCATGGCGCGTCCTGATAATCGGACATCTGAGTGACATTGTCGAATCAACCCTTGTCACCGATGTAAGCAGTCCTTGTCGTCTTTCAGAAACGGACTGGATCAAGCCTGGCTCATCGTCATGGATTTACTGGGCAAATAATCATGGTACAAAGGATTACCAGAAACTGGTTGAATATGTGGACCTTGCAGCTGAAATGGGATGGCCATATACCTTGATTGACTGGGAATGGGATCAAATGTGTAACGGCGGCAATATTAACGACATTGTAAAGTATGCCAACAGCAAAGGAATCAAACCGTTGATGTGGTATAATTCGGGGACATCCTGGATGGGGCCGACGCCCAACGATAGAATGAATACGTCCGAAAAGCGTGTCAAAGAATTTGAATGGCTCAATCAGATAGGCGTATATGGTATCAAGGTAGATTTTTTCCCGGGTGATCAACAGAAAACAATGAACCATTATATCAGTATTCTGGAAGATGCCGCCCGTTATAAGCTGATGGTTAATTTCCACGGCTGTACTCTGCCGCGTGGATGGAGCCGTACATATCCTAACCTGATGACGATGGAAGGAGTTTACGGAGCAGAACAATATAATAACGGCCGACGCATGACACCCCAGGGCGCCGGACATAACGCGACATTGCCTTACACGAGGAATATCGTAGGCCCGATGGACTATACACCGGTCGCATTTACAAATTCGCAGCATCCGCACACGACGACTTATGCTCATGAATTGTCATTGTCAGTTGTATTCGAATCCGGTATTGTGCACTTTGCAGATCGTCCTTCAGGTTTTACTGACTTACCCAACGAGGCGAAAGAATTTCTTCGTTATGTACCGACTGCGTGGGATGATACAAAATTGTTAGAAGGTTACCCGGGACAACTTGCCGTCATAGCTCGTCAAAAAGCGGATAATTGGTATATAGGTGGTATAAACGGCGAAGAAAAGGAAAAAACAATTAAGATAGACTTCGATTTTTTGCAACCAAATACAAAATATAAAATGGTATTGATTAAAGATGGTGCCGATGCTGTTACATTCGATATAAGTGATGGAGCGGTAAATCATAATGACAGCATCGAAATAAGATTGTTACCAAAAGGCGGTGCGGTTATGTGGATTACCAAAGATGAGTGATAACTGCAGGCTAATGCATTCGAGCAAATAAAAAAAGGAACGCAATAATGACGATATCAAAAAACTTAAATTTAACTAAACAAGCACTAAATATCATATATAGAAATTACTTCATAACTTTCATTTCTCTTTTTTGTGGGCTATCACCTTTGGTCGTTGTATGTTTTTTTTTCAATGCAATTCCAACACATGCTCAGGAACCTCAAGACCACGATTGGGAAAATCCATCGATAATCGGGATAAATAAAGAGAAGGCACATGCTACATTCGTTTTGCCAAGTGAGAAGGGTACCGACCTAAGAGTTGTATCACTTAACGGCCTATGGCGTTTCAAGTGGTCACCGGATCCGGAATCCCGTCCAACGGGTTTTTATAAACAGGATTATTCAGTGGCACAATGGGATTTGATTCAGGTGCCGGGTAATTGGTAGATGCAGGGTTTCGGTATGCCGATTTACACCAACATGGCTTATCCATTTAAATCAAATCCACCCAGCGTCACCAGTGAACCTTCACGGTCATTTTACAGTTACTCTCATCGCAACCCGGTTGGCAGTTATTGTACAACGTTTAACGCCCCCGATACATGGCTGGATAAGCGGGTATTCTTAAATTTCGGTGGTGTCAAATCCGCATTTTATATATGGCTGAACGGACAAAAAGTTGGCTACAGCCAGGGTTCGATGACACCTGCAGAGTTCGATATCACATCTTTTATCCGACCGGGTGAGAACAAATTAGCTGTAGAGGTCTATCGCTGGTCAGATGGTAGTTATCTCGAAGACCAGGACATGTGGCGTCTTAGCGGAATCTTCCGGGATGTTGATCTGTTTATCCGGCCAGCCACATTCATACAGGATTTTAAAGTGACAGCAGAACCCGATGACTCATTGACTCAGGCACAGGTCAACGTAAAGGTTGCTATTGAAAACAGGTCTGATTCAGCAGCAGATGGTTTAACTATTGAAGCCATTATTTCCAACGGGCTTGTACGTAAGGTATTATCGAAAGATTCCAAGCCAATCCCCGCATCTTCGAACAATTTAATCTCACTTGATACAGTACTGGATAATCCGCAGCTTTGGTCTGCTGAAATCCCTAACCTATATGCTCTTCAATTGAATCTGAAAAACACACGACAGGAAATAGTTGACACAATACACTGGAGATTTGGTGTAAAGAAGGTGACGGTTCAGGGCGAGTTATTTAAAATCAACGGACAACTCGTAAAACTCAGAGGAGTGAACCGTCATGAGCATCACCCGCGGACCGGCCGCCATGTTGACCGACAAACTATGATACGTGACGTAGAACTTCTCAAGCAGGCAAATATAAATATGGTACGTACCTCGCATTATCCGGACGATCCATTCTTTTATGAATTGTGCGATGTTTACGGCCTGTATGTTATGGATGAGACAAATCAGGAATCACATGGATTCGGTATTGGCAACTCCGTTATGGGTCAGGATCCCCTTTGGGAAGCCGCCCATGTGGACCGAGCAGTTTCCGTGGTACAGCGTGACAAAAATCACGCATGCGTAATCTTGTGGTCGCTGGGTAATGAGGGAGGGCGAGGGCGGAACATGAGAGCTATGGCCGAAGCTGTTAAGAGTATCGATATTAGTCGCCCGGTATATTGTGATTCCGATAGAAGTGTTTCTGCAATTTATGATGAGGGGTATTTGTCTCCGGACAGGCTCAGGCAATTAGGGCAAAGGACCAGTGATCGGCCTGTATTTCTGCGGGAGTATGCACATGCTATGGGCAATTCCGTGGGTAATCTTCAGGAGTACTGGGATGTCATTTATGCCGATCCCGGTATAGTGGGCGCCGCAATCTGGGACTGGGTTGACCAGGGTATTGCCAAACGCATCGATGGTTCACCTCAACATTACGATGATCATCCCGCCTCCCTGTCACTAAAAGACAATGAATACTGGGCCTACGGTGGTGACTTCGGCGATGTTCCTAATGACGGCCCCTTCTGTCTCAACGGCTTGATTGGACCTGATCGTGTTCCTCATCCCCATTACTACCAGGTACAAAAGGTATATCAACCAATAGCCTTTGAACTCATAAGCACAAATCCCCTGCGCATCAAAGTGAGTAATCACTACGATTCCCTGTCACTCGATCACCTGGATATTCGGTACAGCTTTACCGCTAATGGTAAAGTTATGGATACCAGTCTATTGGTCTTCGAGTCTTTGCGTCCGGGTGATTCGGACATCATAGAAGTCTCACAGCCGGTATGGCTCGACTCAACATCAGAAGATATATGCCTTAATATATCAGCACAGCTCAAGTCACCAGTTCCCTGGGCGGAAGAAGGATTTAGTGTTGCTCGTGAACAATTTGTTTTGAAGAATGCAACAGTCGAGACATTACAGGCCGCACAGGGTGATTTGGATGTTCAGGAAAGCCCTGAAGATGTTCAAATTAAAGGTGAGAGTTTTCAGACTGTATTCAATAAAGGCAACGGAGCATTGATAAATTGGATTGTGAAAAATAATGAGTTGCTTCAAGGTCCTCTTGAACCCTATTTTTGGAAACCGGCCAACGACAATCAAAAACGCAACAATTACAGTCGTCGCCTCGGCCCATGGAAGACGGCTGCCGCCAACCGTGTCGTCAAACAAGTTGAAGTCACTCGAGATGATAATCTTGCTGAGGTTCACTTTATCATGGACTTGCCGGATATCGGTGCCGACTACACGTTGGACTACATGATCAACAGCCGGGGACAAATCCAGGTTCAGGCCGAATATCAACCGCGTCGAGCATCAATTCCACTAATGCCCAAGTTCGGTATGCGAGTGCAACTACAGAATCGTTTTAGCCAAATCGCATGGTATGGACGCGGGCCTTGCGAGAACTACCCCGACAGAAAAACCGGAACCTTGATCGGCCTGTACGAATCCGAACTTGCAAACTTTATTACAGATTATATTGCACCTCAGGACAATGCTAACCGTTGTGACGTGAGATGGTTCAGCCTGGCAGACCAGAATGGTAATCAGATTTATGTCACCGGTTTGCAGGAACTCTGTTTTCGGGCATGGCCTTATACCGAGTCGGATATTGAAAAGGCCAGGCACCCCTTCGAGCTTCCTGCCAGGGACATGATTAACCTTAATATCGACCTGAACATCCACGGCGTGGGTGGCAACGACTCATGGGGAGCAAGAACCATGGATAAGTACACAATTGACGGTAATAAGCCATATCGTTATGGATTTATTTTGGAATACAAACTATAATACAATAAGTAGTATTGTTTAAATAAAAATAATGTAATTTCAGGAATTATTATGAAGACAATTGTAATTCACGGACTCGTTACGTGTGTGTCACTAATTATTATAACTGCTTTGGGAAATGTCTGTTATGCGGATAATCCGATTGCACAGACAATATTTACGGCAGATCCTGCGCCTATGGTGTATGATGGAACGTTATATCTTTATACCGGCCATGATGAGGACAATGCTCCGGAAAGCAGATTCATAATGCACGATTACCAATGCTTTTCGACTACCGACATGGTCAACTGGACACATCACGGAGCAGTACTCGATATTCGCAAAGTATTTGCCTGGTCCGGTGGTGATGCAAACGCCGCACAGTGTATCTATCGCAACGGTAAATTTTACTATTATGTCAGCACTGCCAACACAGATGGCCCCGGTGGAGTTGCTCTTGGTGTAGCTGTTTCGGACTCTCCCTTCGGGCCGTTCAAGGATGCGCTCGGCAAAGCACTGGTGACAAATGACCGGACAAAGGCCGCTCGACATAGTTGGGATGATCTCGATCCGTCAGTGTTCATCGATGATGACGGCCAAGCCTGGCTTTATTGGGGTAATAATGCCTGCTATTATGCCGAACTCAATGAGGACATGATTTCTCTCAAGAGTGAAATCTCCAACATCCAGTTGACTCGAGAAGCGTTCGGTCCCGACTTTGAGGAAGCACCCTGGGTTTATCGTCGCGCAGATCAATACTATCTTTGGTATGCGTCAAGCATTCCGGAGTCTATCCACTATTCAATAGCCAAAAGTCCGGTCGGGCCATGGCAGTACGGCGGTGAGGTGATGAAAATTCAGGAAACCACGGCTTCCAATCATCCCGGCGTTATCGAGTACAAGGGCCGGTCCTACCTGTTCTATCAGACCGATTCACTGCCCAATGGCATTGACAAGCGACGCTGCGTGTGCGCCGAAGAGTTCAAATATCAAGCCGACGGCAGTGTTCCAGAGATTCAATGCCGTGCCGACAATGTTGAACCGATAGGGACAATTGATCCGCGTGTCAGAACCGAAGCGGAAACGATGGCATGGTCACAGGGTGTTGAAACCGAAAAGAACGAGAAAGTCGGAGTCTATGTAACAGACATCGACAACGCAGATTATATAAAAATTCGACAGGTCAATTTCGGTAACCAGACACCCAGCCAGTTTATGGCCAGCGTGGCCTGCGGCTCGAATGGTGGACAGATCGATGTCCGGCTGGGCAGTCCCGATGGGCGGCTGCTGGGTAGAATCAATGTGAAAAATACTGGTGACTGGCAAACATGGGAAACTCTGTCCTGTAGAGTGAAGTCCGTAACCGGTGTTCACGACCTTTATTTGGTTTTCTCCGGCGTAAATGGGGAACTGTTTAATATTGATTGGTGGAAATTTGAATAATTCTCTGTTGTGCCGGTAACTCAAGGCTGGATTGGATTTAATGTTTTTTTACTATCAGAATTGAGGTGGATATGAAATCGATATTCTTCGTTCGAGTATTTCGATCGGATATGCAGAAAAATGGCTGTAACCACCCGAGAATATCAGGCTTTGTATGGAAACAGCTTCGATACAAAAGATTTAAAGATGACGAAGATTACTATTCAATAAATTTTTTATTGGAAACTACAGGAGAATGTTAATATGAATAAAAAACTTTTAATCACCGTATTATTTGCATTTGTCTTTGTTAACAGCATCAAAGCTCAAACTTATCATAAAACTGATTTGGGTATAAAATCAATAATTAACTCTATTGAAGTTGAAATTCAGTTCTATGGCTCATCCACTGTGAGGGTATTGAAATCACCTGAAGGCAAAACATTTACAAAAGAAAGCCTTTCGGTTATTATGGTTCCGCAAGAAACTGCTTTTGGTATAAAGCAGGCAGGAGATGAACTTTCCATTAAAAGTGAAAGCATTCAGGTGACCCTGAACCTCAAAGACGGTAAAATCTCTTTTTCAACACCGACAGGTGAGTCGCTATTAAGTGAGAGAGAAGCGGGTGTTGTATTTACAGATTTCAACGATACCGGTGTAAAAACCTACAGTGTCTCGCAGTTGTTTGTTTTGGATAAAAACGAAGCCATTTACGGTTTAGGCATACAGCAGCAAGGCAAAATGGTGCAGCGTAACCTGAAGCTGCGAATGGTACAGGGAAATACGGATGATTATATTCCTTTTTTCCAATCAGTAAAAGGTTACGGATTGTTCTGGGACAATTATTCGCCGACATTCTTTGAAGATAATCCGGAAAGCACGTCATTTAAATCGGATGTGGGCGATTGTGTCGATTATTATTTTATGTATGGCGGCAGTGCCGATGGTGTGATTGCCCGAATGCGCGACTTGACAGGTCAAGTGCCGATGTTCCCGTTATGGACCTATGGTTACTGGCAAAGTAAAGAGCGTTATAAAAGCCAGGATGAAACAGTAGGCGTGGTGAGAAAATACCGTGAACTGGGAGTTCCGCTCGACGGTATCATTCAGGATTGGCAGTACTGGGGTAACAATTACCTGTGGAATGCCATGGAATTCCTCAATACCGAATTTTACAATCCGCAAAAGATGGTTGATGATGTGCACAACCTGAATGCACACATGATTATCTCAATTTGGAATTCGTTTGGTCCCAAAACAAAGCCCTATAGGGATTTGGATAAAATTGGCGCGCTTATGGATTTTCAAACATGGCCACAATCCGGTTCGCAAAAATGGCCACCCAATATGGATTACCCTTCAGGTGTAAGAGTTTACGATCCTTACAATCCGGAAGCTCGCGATATTTACTGGAAGTACCTGAACGAAGGTATTTTCTCGCTTGGAATGGACGGCTGGTGGATGGATTCGTCAGAACCGGACCACCTGCAATTCAAGCCTTCTGATTTCGACAATAAAACCTATCTTGGCTCATTCCGAAAAGTACGAAATGCTTTTCCTTTAATGACCGTGGGCGGATTATACCAACACCAACGCTCTGTTACTTCTGACAAACGCGTTTTTATCCTTACCCGTTCAGCATTTGCCGGACAGCAACGATACGGCGCCAATACATGGTCAGGCGATGTTGTGGCATCCTGGGATGCCCTACGAAACCAAATTTCAGCAGGATTAAACTTTTCACTCTGCGGCATCCCTTACTGGAATAGCGATATAGGCGGATTTTTTCTTTGGAATTTTAAGAAAAAACTCGACGATGCAGATTACCGCGAATTATATGCACGTTGGGTCCAGTTCGGCGCATTCTGCCCGATGATGCGTTCGCACGGTGCCGATGCGCCTCGTGAAATTTATCAATTCGGTATAAAAGGCGACAAGATTTATGATGCTATTGAAAAATTCATAAACCTGCGTTACAGGTTGTTACCCTATATTTACGCTGCATCGTGGGATGTTACTGCCAATCAATCGACAATGATGCGTGCCCTGGTGATGGATTTTGCAAAGGATAAACAGGCGCTGGATATCAACGACGAGTATATGTTCGGCAAGTCATTGCTGGTTTGCCCGGTAATCCAACCGATGTATTCAAAGGATACTAAAGAAGATTTCAGTACGATTAAGACAAGACAGCTTTATCTGCCCAAAGGCGCCGATTGGTTCGATTTCTGGACGGGCGAAAAGAATATCGGGGGACAAACGATAGTTAAAGAAACCCCGATTGATATCATTCCATTGTATGTAAAAGCAGGTTCCATTCTTCCTATCGGTCCTAAAGTGCAATATGCCACGGAGAAAAAATGGGATAATCTTGAAATACGAGTCTATCCCGGCACCGATGGTGAATTTACATTGTACGAAGACGAAAACGACAATTATGATTATGAGAAAGGAGCTTATTCTACCATTATTTTTAAATGGGATAATGAAAAGAAAACTTTAACCATCAACGACAGGCAGGGTTCTTTCCCTGGAATGTTGACAGAGCGTAAATTTAACATTGTAAAGGTTGCTGCAGGCACAGGTACCGGAATGGATACAGTTAAAACGTATGATAAGGTAGTGACCTACAAAGGGAAAAAAGTTGTGGTTAACTTATAATGTTACAAGTTTCATACTTCTAATAAATTATACACGTGTAATTTTATCAATTTCTAAGATATCCTATGATAAAAAGTTAGGTTAACTATATGAAAGAAATAAAGATTCTATTTTCCATTACAATTCTATTCTTTTTCAATTCCTTAATGATAGCCCAGGAGTTGTATGTTGGAGCCAACTATCATCCTCACGACGATAAAAACCTTGAAAAAATACAACGTGATATTCAGCTTATGAATGATGCCGGGTTTAAAATTGTTCGCATGGGTCATCTGGCCTGGGACAGTTACGAACCGTCTGAAGGAACATTCGACTTTGAATGGTTCGATAAGGTCATGGACATGATGAACGAAGCCGGCATTAAAGTTATTTTAGATATTGCCATTCGGCCCGCTCCAATCTGGCTGCACCACAAATATCCCTTAATTGATATTACCGACGAAAATGGTAATGTACAGTACCCGAACCATCGCTACATGGAAGACGTCGGCGACCCGATGTACCAGAAATATGCCTTACGTTTTACCGAGGTTATGACCAAACACTATGCCAACCATCCGGCATTGCTGGCCTTTGGTATAGATAACGAATCAGGCGATGGCCGTATTTCCTATTCCGAAACAGCCAGGCAACGTTTCATTGCGTGGTTGAAGAACAAATATTCAACCATTAATAACGTCAACAAGGCATGGGCTACCCAACGCTGGTCGCGCAGGATTAACCAATGGGATGAAATTGGCTTCCCAGCAGGGATATATAGTAACGATATGCCCGAAAAGATGCTCGACTTCCGGCGGTTTGTGTCCGATGAAGTCAATCAGCTTCTTTTTAAGGTACTCGACGTCGTCAACACCAATGCCCCCAATGCCTTGACCAACACCAATGCATGGTATTTCAGCTCATTGAAGTATTTTGATTATGCGCCAATCGCTTATTCAGGCAAAATGACCCGCCAGGGCGAGGGATTCTATCCCGGGCTTTCGTTAACGACCAATTGGGGGGTCATGAATGCCGCATTTGGTATCTCCCGTATTCAATTCGAAAGCACAAACCCTTTCTGGTGCAATGAATTTACAACCATGACAGCCGTTCCAAATTCTATCAGAAAATCGGCTTATGCCAGTTTGATGTACGGTAACCAGATGGTCTGCGGATGGACCTGGCAAAGTATGTGGGCCGGCGAAGAACAGTATTTAATAGGGATGATTGACTGGGACGGCGTTCCAAACCGCAAATACGATGAATACAAGAAAATTGCTGCGGAATTTAAAAAGATTGAAAAATTCTTCCCTTACCAACTTCAGGCAGAAGTAGGGCTGGCATTTTCGTTTCCCAGCCAGATTGCCAGCAAGTATTTCCCGGAGCAACATGAAAACCAACTGCAGGCATGTTGGGATCTGTTTTACTGGCGCAACATGGATTCGCGCATCGTGGAAATCAGCCACAGTTCATTAAACTACAAGTTATTGTTTGTTCCCGGTGTCGCTGTTATGGATGAGATAACAGCCGCCAAGATTCGCGACTTCGTTAGAAATGGCGGAACGGTTGTGATGACCAGTAATTCAGCCATAGTGGACACAACCGGACAAGTTTTTGCGACTACCCGCCCAGGTATGTTAAGTGATATGTTTGGTATTCGGTTGGGAAGCTTCGAAGAAACAGAAGCCATGAACGAAATTTCAAGGAAGTCCTATAGAGGCAAAAAACTTGAATTTACCTATAAAGGAAAAGCCATTAATACAGAATCGACAAGGTTTGATATTGTCGATCCCAAAGGCGCTGAAGTTCTTGGTAGCATTACCAGTCTGGATAAAGATTATCCAATAATGACTTCAAACAAGTATGGCAAAGGCAGGGCTATTTACGTTGGGTTGCCCGCAAAAGGAGATGTGCTTGGCGGTTTGCTCGACGATCTGATCGATGAACTGGGTATTAAAAAAGGGCCGGAAGTCCCATCGGGTGTCATGGCCAGACAAATAGACAACACTCATTTCTTATACATGAATGTAAGTAGTGAACCAAAAGAAATTCAAATGAAAGAAAAATCAAGGAGTATTCTTCATGAAAAAGATTACAACGGCGACTTTACGATTGCACCGTATGAACCTGAGTTTATTGAAATCAAATAAACGAAATAGCATGATTCGGTATTTTTTATGCGTGTTCATGCTCTCAGTTTGTTCAATTGGTTGCGGTAATGCTCAGACACAAGCTCCAGCCCCTTATGGCCCTGTTCCGTCGGAAAATCAATTGAGATGGCAGGAGATGGAATATTATGCATTTATTCATTTCTCATTAAATACCTACACCGATCAATCGTGGGGATATGGCAACGAAGATGTCAACCTGTTTAATCCAACAGAATTGGACTGTCGTCAGTGGGCCCGAATTTGCAAAGAAGCCGGTATGAAAGGTATCATACTGACTGCCAAGCATCACTGCGGTTTTTGCGTTTGGCCTTCTGAATACACAGAGTATTCTGTAAAAAATTCTCCATGGCGCGACGGCAAGGGTGACCTGGTTCGCGAAATGGCCGATGCCTGTAAAGAATACGGCCTGAAATTGGGGGTTTATTTGTCACCCTGGGACAGGAACCATCCGGAGTATGGGAAGCCCGAGTATATTACCTACTTCCGGAATCAACTGACCGAACTGCTCACCAACTATGGCTCCATATTCGAGGTGTGGTTTGACGGAGCCAACGGAGGGACGGGATATTACGGAGGAGCCAATGAAAACCGCAAAATAGACCGTACAACCTATTACGACTGGAGCAATACTTATAAGCTGATCCGCAAACTACAGCCAGATATCGTGATATGGAACGATGGAGGTGACAGGGCTGATCTCCGCTGGGTTGGGACAGAGGCGGGATATGTTGGCGAAACCAACTGGAGTTTATTGAATGCCACAGGTGAAGTACCTTTCAATATGTTACATTATGGTGTGGAAAATGGGGATTCGTGGGTGCCGGGCGAAGTCAATACTTCCATCAGGCCGGAATGGTTCTATCACCCGAGTGAAGACAGCAAGGTGAAAACACTACCCAAGCTTATGGATACTTACTACAACTCCATTGGACGCAACGGCACATTGCTTCTCAACTTTCCGATTATGCCAAATGGTTTGATTCATGAAAATGACGAAAAAGCTGCACTTGATTTTGCCAAAGCCGTGAAAAAAACATTCGCTGTAAACCTTGCCGAGAAAACGAAAGCTCAAGCTTCGAACATTCGCGGCAATGCAAAAAAATTTGAAGCCGCTATGGCCATAGACGATGACAAAGACACCACTTGGGCAACTGATGATGAGGTAACAAAAGCATCATTGACCATAGATTTTGGCAAACGAACCAAATTCAACCGTTTTCTTGCACAGGAATATATCCGTTTGGGACAACGTGTAAAAGCCTTCACTATTGAAGCCCTTGTCGATGGAAACTGGAAAGAACTGGCAAAAGCAACCACCATAGGATATAAACGTATTCTTCGTTTCCCGACGGTCGAGGCAACACAACTTCGATTCAGTATAACCGATTCGAAAAGTTGCCCTGCGATTTCCAATATCGGAATTTACAATGCACCGCAAATCCTTACTTCTCCGGCCATTATCAGAAATCAATCCGGTGAAATAATCATAACTCAGGCTGATGCAGAATCGGTTGTTTACTATACCATGGACGGAAGTGTACCAACCCCTGATTCAAAAAAATATTCCGGTCCTTTTCAAACAGAAGGAAAAGTTGAAGTAAGTGCTATTGCATACGAACCAGCTTCGGGTAAAAGCAGCCCAGTATGTCACGAAGAATTCGACCTGCCCCGAAAGGATTGGAAAATTGTGGGAGTTAGCGATCAAAGGGCTTATGCAATCCTTGACGGAAACCCATCTACTGCATGGCACCAAGCCAGAAACAAAAGAATGCCCATTGATTTGGTCATCGATTTGGGAAAGGAACAAAACCTTTGTGGTTTCAGATACTTCCCGGACCAAGCCTTGTGGGGTCCCGGCATCATTACGAATTATCAGTTTTACGTTTCAAATGACAATATAGAATGGAAATTAGTAGATCAAGGTGAATTCTCCAACATCAAGAACAATCCTTTGTGGCAAATCAAAAAGTTTGCACCTGAAAGGGCCCGCTATATCAAGCTATGCGCTTTGAATAATACCGAGGGTAACGATAACACAGGCTATGCTGAAGTGGATGTCATTACAAACTGATTAATATTCTGAATGGAGTAATTTTCAAATGTTGTGTACGAGAAATCTTCTCACCGAAAGGTTTTACTGAAATCGACCCTTCAATGAGGCCGGGAGTTCGGCAGGATCGAGTTTTTAATAGTGTCGCTGCTGGACTTTGATTGTTGGAACTTTAAATAAGACACAAAAAAATAGGATTAAGGAACACATTATGAAGAAATCTACAAAACCAAAACTCATCACAAATATCGTATTGGTTTTAACAACAGTCTGGGGCACGATATGTCTTGCAGACAATCCGATCATACAGACCATTTATACTGCCGATCCCGCTCCGATGGTGTACGACGGGGTATGTTACGTGTATACCAGCCATGATGAAGATGTATTAGTGCGAAACTTCTTTACTATGAATGACTGGAGATGTTATAGCACAACCGATATGGTTAACTGGACCGATCTAGGCTCACCTTTGTCTTACAAAGACTTCAGTTGGGCCAGAGGCGATGCTTGGGCAGGGCAGTGTGTCTATCGCAACGGCAAGTTTTATTATTATGTGCCCATGAACCGCAAGAACGCGGGCATGGCTGTGGGGGTAGCGGTTTCGGATAAACCGGAAGGACCGTTTACCGATCCTATAGGCAAACCGTTGGTCTGTGCCGGTCATGGTGACATCGATCCGTCGGTCTTTATTGACAACGATGGGCAGGCCTACTTGTATTGGGGTAATCCTAATCTCTATTATGTTAAGCTGAATAAGGACATGATTTCCTATTCCGGTGAGATCAATAAGGTGCCCTTGACCACTGAAAGTTTCGGCGTTCGTACCAAAGACGACCGGCCAACCCAATACGAAGAGGGCCCTTGGCTGTATAAGCGCAACGGCTTGTACTACTTGATATTCGCAGCCGGTCCGATCTCCGAGCATATCTCGTATTCCACCAGCACCAGTCCGACTGGCCCCTGGACATTCCGTAACATTATCATGCCCACACAGGGACGCAGCTTTACCAACCATCCGGGAGTATGTGACTATAAGGGAAATTCTTACTTCTTTTATCATAACGGTGCGTTACCGGGCGGCGGGGGCTTTACCCGTTCGGTGTGTGTTGAACAATTCAAGTATAATGACGACGGTACCATACCTACGATCAATATGACCAAGACTGGTGCACCTCAGATCGGCCGTCTCAATCCTTATGACACCGTTCAAGCCGAAACGATCTGCTGGGAATCCGGCATCGAAACAGAAAAATGCAGCGAAGGTGGAATGAACGTCTGCGATATCGAAAACGGGGATTACATCAAGGTCAAAGGAGTGGATTTTGGTACGGGTGCAACATCTTTCGAAGCCAGAGTAGCTTCGGCGACAAGTGGTGGGAACATAGAAATTCGCCTCGACAGCCCAACCGGTACGCTGGTGGGGACCTGTGCTGTTTCCGGCACAGGCGACTGGCAGAAATGGGAGACAAAATCCTGTACTATCAGCGGGGCCAGTGGTGTACATGACCTCTATTTAATATTTACCGGTGAATCGGGTCGTCTCTTTAATTTTAACTGGTGGAAGTTTTATGGAGTGAGCAATTAATATGAACAAATTATTAAAAAACTTTATGGTTGTAGGATTTGCAGTTATAGTTTTGTTTAACACACGGGGATTTAACGCACGGGCGGTTCAGGCACCATATGGTCTGGAAACAACAATAGTAACATCTGCAATATCCCTTAATGGGACTGACATTTATAATGGATTACGGGGGCAGAGTTTTAACGAGGATTGGAAGTTTTACGAAGGAGATGTCAGCGAAGGCCAAAATATAGCCTATGATGACAGCAGTTGGGAAGATATTACACTGCCGCATGACTGGAGTATTTTTAATACAATCCACCAGGATTCACCCGCTAATCACCACGGTGGTTATATGGACGGCGGTGTAGGCTGGTACCGCAAAGCCTTTACTGTCCCAGCTGATTACAAAAACAAAAAAGTGTTCATCAATTTCGATGGCGCGTATATGAACAGCCAGGTATGGATCAACGGCAATTTTCTGGGAGTCCGTCCATATGGTTACAGTTCGTTCGAATATGATTTAACACCTTATTTAATTTATGGTGGTGAGAATGTGATTGCTGTAAGAATCAACAATAACCAGCCGACCAGCCGCTGGTATTCAGGAAGCGGCATTTATCGCAATGTATGGCTGACCGTATTGAATCAAACTCACGTCGATTATTGCGGTATGTTCGTGACTACTCCCAGTGTCAGCAGCAGTTCGGCCGCAGTAAATGTAAAAACTAAAGTCGTGAATCAGTCTGATGCATCCAAGTCTGTTACATTGAAGACAACTATCCTGGATGCAAACGGCAACACAGTTACCACGAATACATCATCAGCGGTAAAAATCAATGCAAGTGACGACAATACTTTCAAACAGGACCTTACCATATCCAATCCCCAATTATGGTCACCAACATCCCCCTATCTGTATCTGGCCAAAACCCAGGTAATTGTCGACGGCTCAATAGTGGATACCTATCAGTCAACTTTTGGAATTCGTTATTTCACTTTCGATGCAAATGAGGGATTTTCACTCAATGGTGTGAAAATGAAGCTAAACGGAGTCTGCAATCATCATGACCTGGGCGCCCTTGGCGCAGCGGTCAATTACCGGGCGATTGAAAGACAGTTACAGATTCTCAAAGCAATGGGATGCAATGCCCTGCGTACTGCCCATAATCCTCCCGATCCCCAGGTGCTGGAAGTCTGCGATCGCCTTGGAATCATGGTCATGGATGAAGCCTTCGACGTTTGGGAAACGGGTAAGAATAATTTAAACGATTATCATCTTTATTTCAGCGAGTGGGCACAGGCCGATATCCAGGCAATGGTTTTGCGGGACCGTAATCACCCTTCGGTTATCATGTGGAGTATAGGCAATGAGATTCAGAGACCGTTGATTGCTACGGCAACAAATCTACGAGACTGGGTGAAAGATATTGATATCACCCGGCCGGTTACCTGGGCCTGTAATAGTTTGAATGGCTCAACCAACCAAGCTATCTCAAATCTTCTCGATATAGTCGGCCATAACTATTTCCCGGAGAGGTATGACAGAATGCACAGCAGGTATCCCACCTGGAAGATGCTCGGCAGTGAGACGTGTTCAGCCGTAACCAGCCGGGGTATTTATAAAATTCCGGCTGTCGAACTGATTGGAAGAGACAGCGACTTCCAGTGTTCTTCTTACGGTAACAGTGTGAACGGTATTTCAATCGCAGAGAAATCATACAGGGACATCAACAGCCGCAGTTTCATGGCTGGTGAATTCGTCTGGACCGGATTCGACTATATCGGTGAACCGTACCCGTATCAATGGCCTGCCAAGAGTTCGTATTTCGGTATTATAGATACCTGCGGTTTCCCGAAAGACATCTACTATTTTTACCAGAGCAGGTGGACCTCCGAACCTATGGTACATATCCTGCCTCACTGGAACTGGTCCAGTGGAAAAACGATTGAAGTATGGACTTATACCAATTGCGATAGCGTAGAACTATTCTTGAACGGTGTTTCACAGGGAGCCAAAATCGTGGACGATTCACCGCATTTGGCATGGGACGTACCCTGGATACCGGGGATAATCCAAGCCAAAGGTATCAAAGGTGACACTGTAGTGTACGACAAGATGACAACTGCCGGCCCGGCGGCCAAGGTGCAGTTGAAACCAGACCGAACCAGTATTACCGCCGATGGCAAGGATTTAGTGTTTATCGAAACCGATATCACCGATGCCAATGGCGTGTTGGTTCCCAACGCAACCAATACAGTAACCTTCTCCGTATCCGGTCAGGGAACCATTGTGGGAGTTGATAATGGCAATGCGCCCAGCGCAGAACCTTACAAGGCAAACAGCCGAAAGGCTTTCAGCGGGAAATGTCTGGTAATCGTCCAGACTACTAAAACTCCCGGATCAATAGTAGTAACCGCAGATTCAAGCAGACTATCATCCGCCAGTGTGACTGTTCGCAGCATTGTGGAAGAACCCGATACGATGGTAAAGAATTAGCAAATAGTTAAGGAGATTGAAGTGTGAAACGATTATTAAGTTTATTTTAAGCTCAAAATACTATACACTAACAGCTTTAAGCCGTTAATATGCCATTAACATCACACCATCTGTAGTCAAGTGTATGCCATTCTCCGGCCAGTATTCAGACTGAATATCATTGAGTTAAATCGAAGGATATTTTTCAACTATATGCAATGCACCATCGTTGTCCAGAGAGTGTCCCATAGAGATTTACGGTCATGATCAATATTGAATTCTGAAAGGACCATCTCCAGAAAGTTCATCACGTCTTTCTCACTGTATTCGCTAATCTTTAACGGGTCGGTTTCGGCTATTTCATTGATTGTGTAAATCCCCATACCCATATCAAGTCTGGCAGGGCTGTGTACGGGATTCACCATGTTCGCAGCATTGGGCCAAGAAACTTTAAAATGGGCTTCTATGCATGATTAGTTTGAAGATAATTTGGTACTGGCACATCCAGCAAAGGTGCGGGTGATAGGCGTAAAAAAAGCAACATGTGTGCGCTACCTAAAACTACTGACAGAGGGCCTTTTAGAAGGTCATTCAATTCAAAATTACTATCATGAACGGATGAAGTAATGTTTCTACAACAATGTCACCCTGACATAACAAGCGGAATATAGCCTCTAAATCATGCTGTAGTCATATGGTTTACGCATCACACGCGATACATAGCTCTGTGCTTCATCATCATCTACAAATTGTTCTTTCACCGGGTCCCAGTTTAGCTTTCGACCCAGGCGAATGGCAGTCACACCCAAGTGACAAAGGCTTGCAGAACGATGCCCTACCGAAACCGGACATATAGGAACTTCACGAGATTTGACACAATCCAGAAAGTTTCCCATGTGATTACTGCTGTTATACACGCGTTTGGCATTTGCTGGTAATTCCTCTGTAAGTAATGAACGCTCGCTGGCAGTAATCTGGCCGCGTGTAACCCATATCCAGCCGTCGGAACCGATGAACTTAATTCCATGCAGCTGGCCGTTACGATTTTTCGTGCTTCCGTTCCAGTCACTGTCTCTGGTGCTTTTACATGTATGTACGATACCATTGGGGTAAGTATATGTTACTTCGTACTCACTGGCTGCAGTAAAGCCGCCTGGAATCATATCTATCAGTTGCTTACCTTCTATACTAACTGGTCCTGAATCGTCCATGTCCAGTGCCCAGAGTACGATATCATTATGGTGTGCACCCCAGTCTGTCATTGTCCCACCGGAGTATTCCCACCAGTAGCGGAAACTAAAGTGCGTTCGTTCTTTTACATATTCGACTTTTGGTGTTTGTCCAAGCCAGAAATCATAATCGAATCCTTCCGGGACAGGTGATGTTTTGAATGGCCCCTTTCGCAGGCCGGCGGGTAACCAGACCTCTGCTTTTTGTATCTTCCCTATTCGACCATTGCAGATCAAATCACAGGCCATCCTAAAATGGATACTGCTTCGCTGCTGCGTGCCAGTCTGTAGGATGCGATTAGTCTGTTTCTGAACTTCGATAAGATGCTTGCCTTCGTCGATGGTAAGTGTAAGGGGTTTTTCGCAGTAGATGTCTTTGCCTGCTTTCATTGCAGCTATGGAAACGAGCGTATGCCAGTGGTCAACTGTGCCGCAAATAACAGCGTCAATATCTTTACGCTCCAGGAGCTTACGAAAGTCGGCATAACCTTCAGCGCCGGGGAAATCCTTTTTAGCATCCGCTAAATGACTGGCGTCAATATCACATACAGCTACGATTTTGGCACCCAGACTCCGGGCATTCCTTGCATCACCACGACCCTGCCCACCACAGCCAATAAGGCCAACTTGAATACTGTCATTGGGCGAGGAGTCAACTGCTTGTGTATTTTGTGCCATACACTCTTGCACCACCCACGAAGGTAATGACGTTGCTGCTGTCAGTAAACCTGTGGTCTTGAGAAAATTACGACGTGAGATAAAGAAATTTTTATTGATCATTGGTCAACTCCCAAACAACATGTATCCAGTTCATCACAAACATAATCTTTATATACCAATTTTCTGATTGTAGTATAAGGCTGTATTTATGGAAAGATTATTTTTAAAATGTATGTTATAGATATCTATTTATTAATACTATTTTTCTATCTAAATATTATTGTGCGGCTGATACGGTGATGAACCGGTTGAAAGACTGTGAAAGCATAAGAAAATATCATCTATTTTACAAATCTTATAAATGCTTTTAGGGTTCTCTTTGTATGGGTATAATCAAATAGAACATTTTGAAATGATATAAGCTTTTAATATTTGTTTCAATAGGAGATTTATCATGAAAAGGGAAAAAATACTAATATTTGTTGCATGTTCTTTGTTAGGTGCTGCCGGGATATGTTCTGCGCAACCATCACAGAACATGGTGCTTTGGTACCGCCAGCCGGCAACCCAGTGGCTTCAGGCAATGCCCCTGGGTAACGGTATGATCGGGGCTATGGTCTTTGGCGGTGTCCCACAGGAGCGAATCGCGCTAAATGAGTCGTCCTTCTGGTCAGGACGTCCTCACAACTACGATGATCCTAATGCTTTCAAGTACTTCCCTCAGATTCGCGATCTGGTTTTCGCGGACAAGTTCCAGGAGGCAGAGAAGATGGCTAACGACCACTTCTGGGGGATACCCAATTCGCAGGAGGCCTACCAGCCGATCGGTGATTTGCTTCTATCCTTCGCGGATGCCAACGTCACCGACTATCGCCGCGAGTTGGACATGGAGACGGGAATTGCTAAAATCAGCTACCGCTCGGGCGACGCGCTCTTCACAAGACAGGCGTTCGTCTCCTGGCCCGACCGTGTTCTGGTTTTGCGCATCAGCTCTGACCAGCCCGGTCGTGTATCCTTTGGTGCTCAGTTTCGCGGTCCTTATTTGGAGACCAGTGCTGCCGATCACGACCACCTTGTCATGGACGGTACATGGAAAGGTCCGTTCTCAGCCCCGGCCACGGGTATGGACGGCCTTATTGCGAGGACGGAAGGCAAGGGCCTGCGCTACGAGGCGGCTCTGACCGCCCGACTCGAAGGCGGCCAGTCCGAAGCAACCGATTCTACGCTCAATATCAGCAACGCCGACGCTGTCACCCTTGTTCTGGCAATAGCCACAAGTTTTGTGAACTACAATGACATCAGTGGCGACCCGGCAGCCCGGTGCAAAAAAGTCATGGATGCCGTCGCCGATAAGGACTTCACCACTCTCTATAGCAGGCATGTGGACGATTTCCGAAACCTGATGGGCCGGGTACATTTGCAGATCGGCGATGCTTCGCTAAATGATAAACCGACTGATGAGCGTCTCATAGTAGTTCGCGCAGGAGGCTCGGATATTAATCTGGAGGCGCTTGCGTTTCAATTTGGCCGGTATATTCTGGCTTCCAGCAGCCGAGCCGGTGGCCAGGCGGCCAACCTCCAGGGTATCTGGAATGAGTCTATCCTACCACCCTGGGGTAGCAAGTACACGGCTAATATTAACGTGGAAATGAATTACTGGCCTGCGGAAGTATGCAACCTCGTCGAATGTCACCAGCCCCTGTTCGATCTGATCAAGGACCTTTCAGAGGGCGGTGCCAGGACCGCCAAAACGTACTATAACTGCAACGGCTGGGTACTCCATCACAACACCGATCTCTGGCGCGGTACGGCGCCGGTTGACGCCGCTCGGTATGGCATCTGGCCGATGGGCGGCGTTTGGCTATGTCGGCATTTGTGGGAACATTACGCTTTCGGTGGGGACGATAAGTTCCTTCGGGATAATTATCCTATTATGAGGGGGGCCGCTCAATTTCTGCTGGAAATGATGGTGGAGGATCCGAAACACCACTGGCTGGTTACACCTGTCTCCATGTCCCCTGAGCACAGATATCAAGACAAAAACGGGAACTTAGTGTCTGTGTCACCGGGGCCGACCATTGACATCGCTCTCATTCGTGAGTTGTTTTCGCACTGCATCGAGGCCGAGAAGATTCTTGGCATAGATGAGGATTTCGGGGCGACACTTTCCGATGCCCTTAAGAAGCTTCCACCCTACCGCATCAACAGCCGGGGCTTCCTGCAGGAGTGGATTGAGGACTGGACACCAGGTACCGAGGGTCATAACACCTCACCTCATTTCCCCTTTTTCCCCGGTAATTCTATCACCTTGCGAAACAATCCTGATCTGTCAAGTGCTATTAACAAGGGGATGGAGACACGGCGCCCCGGTGGCGGCTGGATTGGAGCATGGAACACCTGTGTCTGGGCACGTCTGGAACGCGGCGACAGGGTTGAGCAATGGTTGCGGACCATCGTCTCTTCTTTTGCTGACAACCTCCACAATCCTCGTAACAACCAGTCGGATGCCAATTTCGGACTGACTGCCGCTGTTGCCGAAGCCCTTTTGCAGAGCCATGACGACGAAATCAGCCTCTTGCCCGCTGTGCCTCCGAGTTGGAGCACAGGCGCCGTCAGCGGACTCCGTGCCCGCGGTGGTTTCGAGGTGGCGATGCAGTGGAAGGATGGCAAACTGCAGTCCGCCACCATCAGAAATTCCACTCCGGCCACGTTTAAAGTACGTTACGGTATCAAGACTGCTGAGTTCTCGATCAAGGCCGGACAGAGCTTACGTTTAAATGGGAACCTGGTAGTAACTGCCACATCTTTAGCGGCTAATCTTAAACCGCGAATCATCGTACCGACCGACATAGCACCTAATACAGTGGAATCCGATGATATGGAGTCCATGATTCGGCTTCTGAGGCATGCCGACCTGTTCGAAATCGAAGGTTTGGTGGCTACCACAGGCTGGAGTAATAACGGTGGCTAAGAACGACTTGATCTTATTCACGCGGCCATAGACGCCTATGAGAAAGATTTGACCAATCTGAAAAAACGCTCAAATCAGGATGGCCATCTATCCGATGAATCGCATCAGGAAATCTGATACTGGCCAAATCCTGATTATTTACGATCCCGCGCCATGTTAGGCAGCATAAAAATGGGGTATCGTTTTATTGGTGAGAACAATGATTCTCCTGTCAGCAACTTGATTATTAAGATGGCTGATGAAGGAGACGAGCGATCCGGCTGTGCCATGAACGATATAGTCTGCCTGTTCATAAGGTTTGAAATCCGGCGTAGTAACGCCGTCATACGGTGCAAAAATTATTCCGCTATAACTGACTTTAATATGACGGCTTAAAGCTATTGTGGGTGACGTTACTGCAACTGTTATGAGATTTTTGTCCGATTTGCAAACTATGAGATAATCAATTATTGAAAGAAAAAAATATATCGATAGAATTACATTAACAGGAGCCGAAACCGTCTCTTGATTTTGAGAGCTTTTTGTCCCATTGTTACTGGAGACATTCGATGAAGAATCGAAGGTTGTGTTAGAGCCTCTTGTAAAACAAAATAAGAAAGGTGAGGAAATTATGAAACGCAGAGATTTTCTTAAGAACAGTACAGTCGCTGCCGGCTTGGCGAGTTCTCAACAGTTGCTCTCGCCTCTCATGGCAAGTGAAAGCAGTCCCAACAAGCCATCCCAGATTTCCGATCAGATATCAGGGCTAACAGGAGCGGTACAGGAGGAGCTCCGTTCAGCCGACTATTTGCGCCGCATGCAGACGGATAAGTATCAGTCTAAACCGCCTGTATTCGCGGAAACAAAACTGACGCCTGCTGTACAGGTCTCGCCAATGCCTCTGGCGGAACGGCTCAAACGGAACGTTGTACCACGGCGGGGCTTTTGCAGCACCGCGCCCGGCGCGACACTCAGCGAGGGGCTCACCTCCGGCAATGGAGCAATGAATATCGAGATGACGTGCGATCCGTACTCGGAGCAGATTCTCTTCCGTCATGAAAGTCTGCTTATGCCATGGAAAAGGCCCCTCGAGGCTCCAAAGGTCGCGGACATATTTCCGCAAGTGCGGCAAATGGTGCTCGACGGGAAATACCGCGAAGCCATTGAATTCGCTTTCCAGGAAATGGAGAAAGGCCCCATAAAGCGGAATACATGGGGGCATCCCACAATCCCGGCATTCCTGATGCGTCTTGATTTTCCAAAAACCGCATCGGTCAAGGACTATCTCCGCACTGTCGATTTCGAGAGCAGTGAGGCAAAGATTTATTGGAACGATGAGCGCGGCGAATGGCTTCGTCAGACTTTCACGTCTCGGCCCGACAACGTCGTGGTTCAATGGCTCACCGCCCCGAAAGGGCAGTCGGTGAATGTCCGAATCGCACTGTCAGGTTCCAGGAGAAGAAGACGCCCCAATTCAGCATTCCGGCAGGAAACGAGCCTGGCGACTAGTAGCGGGGAAAGCGAAATTCAGCGTGACTTTAACGAGCAGCGACTGATTTACAAGTGCCGTTTGGACCCTTCTACAGACAACAGCGGCTACGCCGGGGTGATCCGAGTGGTTCGCGATGGCGGCTCGGCCCGGATGGAAGATGGCACTCTGGTCATCGAGAAAGCCTCGTCAGTGATGCTTCTCACTCGTATTGAATGGTTCGCCGACTACAGCGAGGAGAAGGTGGAAGCTCTGCGGCTGGCTGTGGAACAACTCATACCCGACTATCAGGCAATGGTGGAGCGGCACCGCAAAGTCCAGTCGGAGGCCCTCAACCGCGTCACTGTAGATTTCGGCGGTGCCTCCCAATATGGCATGTCCACAGAGGAACTTTTGGCTGATCAGAGGTCGAGGCTGGATTATTCCCCCGCGTTGCTGGAGAAGATATTCGAAATGGGACGCTATTGGTTCATCCTCACCAGCGGCAAATATTGCAGCATGTCGGCCGAGGTCAATGCTAATATTAATCTGCAGATAGCGCCCGGCGTGCAGGGCGATCACCGGGAAGGCATGGATGCCTACTTCAATTGGATGGAGAGCTTAGCCCCGGACTTCCGGATTAACGCAAAGAACATCTTCGGGATGCGCGGCACACATTATAACCTCTGGCCGGACAAAGGAATGGGCGTCACGTTCCATTATTCCAGCGCCTCTAATTCCGGGGAGATCTGGCCTCATCCCTACTGGCTTTCCGCCGGAGGCTGGTGTTTACGCCCGTTCTGGGATCACTATCTGGTGACAGGGGACCTGGAATTCCTTCGCAATCGCATGGTGCCGGCATATAAAGAGTTAGCGTGGTTTTATGAGGATTTCCTGACGGTCACCGATAAAGACGGCAATTACATCTTCGTTCCATCCTTCTCGCCAGAGAACAATCCCGGGAACACGAGCCCTTCGGAAATGTTGGTGATCAACGCTTCCATGGATATCGCGGTTTGCAGGGAAGTGCTGACTAATCTGGTCGTGGCTTGTGAAACCCTGGGCACCGACGCCGACAACGTAACAAAATGGAAGGCGATGCTGGAGAAATTGCCACCCTACCTGCTCGAACCGGACGGTACAATGAAAGAATGGTCATGGCCCACGCTGCAAGAGCGTTATAACCATCGTCATCTCTCTCATCTCTACGGTGCCTGGCCAGGCGACGAGATCGATCCTGACCGCACACCGCAACTTGCCCGAGGCGCAGTTATGGCCGACAGGAGGCGCACGCCGGAAAGGCTGGCGGCTCATGGTCGATGCCAACGCGCTTTGATTGGGGCACGGCTCAAAGACAACTTCACGGTGGACACCGAGCTTCGGCAATTGATTGAGCAGGGCTACGTCAACACAACGCTCAGGTGTTCTCACGACCCCTACGTAGGACCCATGCCGGATGCACAGGGCGGGATTCCCGCAATCATGATGGAAATGCTTGCCTACGCACGCCCCGGTGTGATTGAGGTGCTTCCTGCACTTCCTCCCTCGCTGGTAAAGGGATCGATCAACGGGATGCTGGCACGTACCTTCGCTCGGATCGACAAACTAGCCTGGGACATGGAAGCCCGGACCGTGGACGTAACGATCACCTCGGTGAGAAAGCAGGACGTCACTTTGATTGCCCGGTATGGCATTGAAACGATTACCGCGTCTGCCGGAGTTTTGGCGGCGAAGCCCCAGCCTGGCAAGGCCAACTGCGACCTGCACTTGCCGGAGGGAAAACCGGTGGAACTACATCTGAAGCTCGGCCGGAACAAGCCGCTTGATTGGGCCGCTCGGGTAGCTTAGTAAACGCTGCCCGAACAGAACCTCGCTTTGAAGACTGCAGGAAATCCCGGTTCAGACATCCGGATCGACAGAGTACTTTGCTGTGAACAGTGGCGTGATTAAAGGATTTGCGGTGCAAAAATTTATACGTTACTAAGTTGTTGTAATTTATACACCAAGTCAGCGGTTGTATGATATGTGAAATGAATAAGTTTACATTACTGGATTAATCTTAATCACCGATTTGCAACAGATATGAACGTTTGTGCTACTGCCAAGCTACGGCTACGCTTCGTCAAGCATCATAATTCTTTCATTGACAATCATAAAGTATTTTACTAAAATCATTTACACAGGGTAAAAACGGACTGAAAATCCGTGTGTCGGCGGCATGAATTTCGATAACAGAGCCGGAACTGGCACACAAACTCGACAAAGAGGAAGACAGCCGCAACAATAGTAATTTAATGAGTTTTTCCCAGGATAGATTATGTCGGAGAAATTCGATGTTGTTGTAATCGGCAGCGGGCCGGGTGGTTACGCCGCGGCAATCCAAGCAGCACAAATAGTTGCAATTATTTTATAGAATTCAAGTCAATAGTGTATTTAATACTGTATTATGTAAAGGTCGTAGTTTAATCGGAATTTACATCCAAAAAGGTCACCGTATATTTGATCCGATGACCATGCTATGGTGTAAAGGTCAACGGTCACCTATGAAGAGAACAAAGTCAAGTAATAAAATCAATACCATAAAAAAATTTTCTTTGAGGCATCATGTTACGACTTATCAATCACTATTCAATGCTCATCTGAACAGCCTTTCAACTTCACGATGCTTTATCACAGACATCGTGAATCTACCTTTGTCATAGACAACCGGCATAATTCCATCAAAGACAGCGATAATAACAATGGTTTTTCAGGAGTGTTGTTTATCCCCACGTTTTGAGTTTATTTTTAGGGATTGCTATAATTTTGTTAATTTCTTTCAGGAGGGAAAATGTATTGGCATAAATACCATAAGACTATTAAGCTAAATCTTTCAAATAAAAAACTTGTGCAATTGGATTATCTACGAAAACGGCCTTATGGCAAATTAAGAACTTATATTTAGTGGAGTACTACGTATGAAAACAATTGTAAAATCCCTGTCGGATACAAAAATCAGCTTTACGATTATGGCATTATTGGTCTGCGTGGCGATGCTGGCCTGTCTGCTTCAAGGCAGCGCTATGGCACAGGGTGCTGGCGCAGGTCGCGGTGCCGCTGGAGGTCGTGGGGGCAGAGCAGCTAACCAGCTGGCATCGTCAATGGATGGGAAATTTTCTGTTACTGTTGATCAGTTCACCAATGGAAGCATCAAGGTTACCCCTGCTCTGCCCGAGAATGGGCGAGTTGATGCAAATACCGTCCTTACGATAACTGCTACTCCGGCCGAAGGTTACGTTCTTGACAGTTATTATTATCGGAATGCCGGCGGTGGAAGGGGAATGTGGGGAGGAATGTATTATGAATCTATGGGTCCGGAGTTTAAGGTTACGGTTGACCAGAACAAGAGAATCGGAGCTTCATTTATTGAAAAGAAAGCTCTGGAAGGCTTCACAGTAAAGAATAACATAGTGTATGCCCAGCCTGGCGTAAAGAAGCTGAAATACGATGTCTTTTCACCCAATGGTGCGAAAAATCTGCCCTGCATTGTTATTATTCACGGTGGCGGATGGTCAACCAACTGTGAAGATGTAATGCGAGGTCTGGCACGAGAGCTATGCAGAGATGGCAAGTATGTGGTATGCAGCATTGATTATCGCTGGGCACAAAGGGGAGACGGCGATGAAAAGCCCAACACAATGGCCAATATTATTGAAGACGTATATGGAGCTATTGCTCATATTCAGGAACACGCTGCCGAATATGGAGCAGATCCGACAAGCTTAGCTGTTACAGGCGACAGTGCGGGCGGCCAGTTGTCGGCCGTGGCAATCAATATGGTCGGTCAAATTGGTGATGGCGGCTTTGGAGTTAAACCAGGTGTATTCCAGTTCAAGCCGACCTATATGCCCAAAGGCAAAACAGTTGAGCAAGTACGTAAGGAAATTACAGCAGCAATTAAAGCTGCTGCACCAAGTTATGGCGTTTTTGAAAATTTGAATGCTTACTCAAATGATCCTGCTGCTGATAGAACCGCTTTGAGTAATGCAGTTTCACCTATTAACTTCATTCCGGATGTGAAAGAAAGGGCAGTGCCGCAGTTCCTTACTCGCGGAACAAACGACGGGCTTATCAGGAATGAAAATGTTCAAAAATATGCCGATGCTTTAAAAGCCAAAGGGCAGACCGTAGTATATCTACAACCCGAAGGCGCCAGCCATGCATTTTTCGACTGGAAACCGGATGCACGCACAAAGACTACTTTTGTTCAATACGGCATACCTTATGCTGCTAAAATGGAAGAATTCTTTAATACGGTATTCTACCCAAAAAGATAATGTAAAAACTCGAATTTAAAACTGAAAATAAGGTTAGCCATTTTATTTGCTCTGGTCTTATTTTATAATAGAATAATCATTTGCCCTATATATTTATATCTATTTGTTTATTTATTAAGTACTATATATAACAAGCCTTAAGGATGCAAGTTCTTCAAATATAGCTCTATAAAAATGTTAAATATTTTCACCCTATACTTATTCGGCCTGCAAAAATGCTTCATATATTAGCTACAGAGTCTTATTAACTTAATGCCTAACTTATGCTTGTCAGTGTCTATGCCAGTGTCTATTTGTACTTACTGAGAGTGCATGTTGGCTCTAAAGCCAGTCTACATTCAGTTGACTTTCTTTATAGACGCTCAAAAATGCGTATAAGTATCCTATTTACAGAAACTTACAGCTCGATATAACATCTCTTAATCAGCGGGTCATAGGTTCGAATCCTATATCGCCCATTCAAAAACTCCTGATTTCCACTTCCAAAAAGCGGTTTCGGGAGGGCCAGTAATTTATCGGTGCCGATGGAGCAGAAAAAGTTTGTTAAAAATCTACGCAGAGGGATTTATCAAGAGCTTAATCTTGTCATAAGCCGTTGGCCGACTTTACCCTTTATGTTCCCGTTAGAAATTCTAAAGCTGATACTACGATGTCACAATGAAGTGTCCGTCAGACAATTAAGCGTGCCGGTATCTTTGCGATACTGGCTTCAAATCCCGCAGCCCGACTTTGTTTATAATCGGGTGGTCTCAAAGCCAGGAAGCTACAGGCAAGGATAGAAAAAAAGCCCCTTTTTTGTAAAAAGGGGCTTTCTTAAACACAAGCATTTGCAATAGTTAGACAGGCCCTGTTTATATAGAATAAAGCATCAGATACCGCAGCGATCACATGAGCCTGGATTCTGCAGGTGCCTTTACGCACCGTAAATATTTTACCGACTATACCACCTTATGTGGACAGTTTATATGCGCTGTTGTTATATTCTCCTACAAAAATGCACTGACCACCCAAAACATTGGGAGCATCATACATTTATATATTTTCCTAAAAAAACTAAAGAGCCGACTTATACACCCAAATATCATCCATGAACAAAATGCCCACGCTTCCGGTCGCACCGGTTCTTTCCAGACCAATTATAATATGAGTGACATTAGCCAGATTGATACCGAAGTCCGCCAGGGGTACCTCTGCATTTTGCCATTGAGCCTGTGTCAGATCTATGCCACTTATCAGAAGCTTGGAGTTGTTCAGCTTGAA
>Ga0315549_1000656_pt1 | contig 40205 bp, 60 predicted proteins | sample SalMarSW160200MG_FD_203101 | JGI IMG/M metagenome (GOLD analysis project Ga0315549, IMG submission 203101) | Salt marsh sediment microbial communities from the Plum Island Ecosystem LTER, Massachusetts, United States - Salt Marsh Sediment SW1601-200 ...
ATTACAATCGTTAAGATGGCAAGGCCATAATCTGAAGTGTTGTTGCCAAAACCGCCAAAAACCCAAAATATACTCTAATAACAATAAAACCGGACCCCGATGTTTTGGAGTCCGGTTTTGTATGGCTTAAGCAATAGTTGAATTTGACGATTTATTAGTAGCGTCTTCCGCCGCCGCCACCACCAGACCGGCCGCCACCGTAACCACCACCGCCGCCACCGCGAGGACGGTCAACACGAGGCCGAGCCTCATTGACGCTAGCAGCCTTGCCTTTGATGTCCTTGCCGTTCATGCCGGTAATGGCCGCTGCGGCCTCGTCCTTTGAAGGCATCTCGACAAAGCCAAATCCTTTCGATTCGCCGCTAAACTTGTCCATTATGACATTGGCGGATTCGACCTGGCCAAACGCCTCAAATGCCTGACGTAAATCGTCACCGGTAACGTCAGATGATAAATTTCCTACATAAATGTTCATCACAATATCCTTTCAAGAAAAATAGATTACGCCGGGCGCCCGGCGTTTAATTGATTCATTTACCATACTTTGGCGGGTTCGCATGAGGCTTTCCGGGGACCATTCAGTTAAACCATAAAGCTACAGTAAAGCGCCTGGCTACGCAACCAGGCCTTTCAATTCCACGATTATATCACAATCTTCCTCGAATTGCACTAACCCGAGTTTTGGAGGGATTTTAGGACAGCCCAGCGAAATTTAGCCGATGCGCTGCGAGGATTTGAGATAATTTCTTTGATTCGCGGCACGATTGGGCTTCTGGTCGCTGACTGGTATATGCCGTTTCGAACGCCGTCACGAAACGACTGCTTAACAAGGCGGTCTTCGCCGCTGTGAAAACTTATAATGCCGATTCGGCCGCCCGGACTCAGGCAGTATTGGGCGATTCTTAAAAGTTCTTTTAAGGAGCCGAGCTCATCATTGACTAATATGCGAAGCGCCTGGAACGTGCGGGCGGCAGGATGCAGTTTTCCGAATTTGGCGTGATTTTGCTGCTGCCATGTTTTTGGGGTTAGATTCTTGACGTGGAAAATTATCCGAATGAGCTGTTCGGTCTGCGTAATCGCCTGCACGGCGCGCCGGGTAACTATCAAGTGGGCGATTTTTTGATGGTCCGGTTCGTCGGCCAGCTCCAAAAAGGCCTCAGATAACTCTTCTTCGCAAAGGGTGTTGAGCAAATCCGCGCCAGTTTGCTTTAGTCGGTCGTCCATACGCATATCGAGCGGACCTTTATGCTTGTAGCTCATCCCGCGGTCGGGATTGTCTATTTGCATACTCGAAACCCCAAGGTCGGCAAAAATGATGTCACAGCCGGGGAGATTTTCTTTTTTCAGCACGTTGGCAATACCGGCGAAGTTGCTGCGATAGAAACTAACGGGCACATTCTCTTTGCTTAGCCGATGGCGGGTGCGTTCGAGTTCGGAGCTATCGACGTCTAAGGCAATCAATTTTCCGCTGGGCCCTATGTGCTTGATAAACTCGGATGCATGGCCGCCGTAGCCGACAGTGCAGTCAACTATTATCTCACCGGGCCTGGGCCTCAGGCAACCTATAATCTCCTCTGTCAGGACTGGAATATGACTGCCGGCCGGTGTTTTGCCTTTTGCTCGCAGATGTGCCTTTATCTGCGGGTAGGCCGCGATGTTGTGCTCCTTGTACTTTTGTTTGTAGTTCTTTGGGTGAGTACCGCTGTATCTGCGTCGCCGTGGGCGCTTAAGTGGCGGCTGAGCGCCATTACCGGTTCCGTCAAACACATTCATTCAAACTCCCCGCAAACCAGGGATTTTTGCATACCTGTTCCTGCTGAAAATCCGGGTTTAGTTACTGGGAATCAGGCGGGCTTTGTCTGTCGATTGTCTTAATAGACTCAACAATTATTATTTTGGGTTCGGGCTGCTCAATGGATTTGATTTCGATAGGCGGCTGGTCGCTGCCGGCACCTTGTGTCGCGGGAGATGTGTCACGTATGAATTCGGCCACTTTTTTATAATCTTCGGCGCCGTGGCAATTTTCTTCATATTCGAAGATTGTCTTACCATAGCTGGGCGCCTCGGCCAGCTTGATATTTCTTCGGATAGCGGTTGGTAAAATCCGGGCTTGTGCCCAGGCGCAGTTGGTTTCGCGTGCATTTTCAAGGAATTGCTCAATATCGGCCCTGACTTCCTTTGGAAGTGATGCCCTGCTATCGAACATACATAGCAAAATTCCTTTAACTTTCAGATTTGGATTGATTCTTTTGTTGACGAGCTCGATGGTTTGCAGCAGTTTCCCGAATCCCTGCAGGGACAGGAAATGCGGCTGAAGCGGTATCAAGACCTCTTCGGCGGCAGCGAGGGCATTTAGAGTCAGCAATCCAAGCGAAGGCGGACAATCGATAAAACAATAATCGAATTTGTCGTCAACCTCACCAATCGCCTCCCGCAGGATAATTTCCCTGCCGACCACGCTTACAAGCTCGCTTTCGGCGCCAACGAGATTGATATTTGCGGGCAGCAGCCACAGGTTCGGACGCACAAGCAAAATCTCCTGCTCGAATTTGGCTTGCCTGACCAGTACCTCGTATGAGCTGGACTTTATGATTTGCGGCTCAAGGCCGAGGTGTATTGTAAGGTGCGCCTGGGGGTCAAGGTCGATGGCGACAACTCTTAAGCCCATAGCGGCAAGGGCTGAAGCTGTATTGGTTACCGTAGTGGTTTTTCCAACCCCCCCTTTTTGATTTATTACAGCGATTGTCCTCATCCCTGGCTCTCAATTCCAGATGCTCTATTTCCAACTATCGAATAACCGATATCACCAATGCTTCAGTTTGTCTGCTTCTCTGCATTTAGTTTTCTCAGGATAGCATCAAGAACGCCGTTAACAAACGCGGGCGATTTATCAGTGCTGAACTTTTTGGCAAGCTCAATGGCCTCATTTATTACGACCTTGGGCGGAATATCAGGACAGAATTTCAACTGATAAACCGCCAGTCTTAAAATACTTTTATCGACAGGCGATAATCTTTCAAATTGCCACTTTATTATCGATGCAGTTATCAGCTCGTCGCATTTTGCCAGATTTTCCCACGTTCCTTTTGTCCAGACCGAGGCGAGCTTACGAACAAAATCATCGGGGTCTGCTTCTGCAAAGAACTCATCTATAAGCTCGAGCAAGCCCGGACCCTGCACATCGATTTGGTATAATCCCTGCATCGCCAGCTCTCTGGCCCTTGTTCTGTTGTCAAAGTTCATAGTCAGGGAACTACTTAAATCTGTTCCATCACATTAACCATTTCCATAGCTGTCAGTGCCGCATCAGCACCTGCGTTGCCCATTTTTGTTCCGGCTCTTTCGATCGCCTGTTCGAGTGTCTCGGCTGTCAGAACTCCGAAAACAGCCGGCACAGCTGAACCGTAGTTGATTTGCCCGATACCTCGAGTTACCTGCTGACATACATAATCATAATGTGCTGTCTGACCTCTGATTACCGCGCCAAGGCAGAGGACCGCAGCATACTTGCCGCTGTCGGCAAGCTTTTTGGCGGCTTGCGTAATTTCACAGGCGCCCGGCACCCAGACGACGGATATCTGCTGGTCGGCAGCCCCGTGACGCTGGAGACAATCTATGGCCCCAGCCAACAGCTTTGAGGTTATGAAGTCGTTGAACCTGCTGACTACAATAGCATAATTACCCTTGCCGGCCGTTACCTGGCCTTTTATTTCTTTAATCATAGCTTAATTTCTCCAAACAACGTTCGGGCTTTGCCGTTTTGCACGTTCCCATTTGTGAAATGTCTTACAACAAGAGCCCGCCAAAATCGGCCCCTGAACATAGGCCGCACAAAAGGGCCTTCATCGCCCCTTTTCAGAACTTCACTGGTTAGTTTACGAATAATCTAACAGTTACACATTATAAGACTTACACTGATGTCTTTCCAGAAAAACAGTTGCTTTGGCTTGGCCGACAAGCAGGATTACTTATTTGATTCGAGATAACTTAAGCAACTGCAAGGGTTTATAACGCCAGCTCGCAGAAAAAATTTATCGTACACAAAAAGACCCAGACGCGTAAAAAAACATCTAACACAACGTAGATTTATAGGCGATAACGGCGTTGGGTCTGAAGCTGTTTGCTGAGTTAAATTGAGGTTATGCCGAATGACTTTGGAAGATATGACATTTGGCTCCTATGATAAAGCCGAGCGAAAGGCATATAAAGCGTTAGAGCTTTACGAAGACGGCAAATTGGCACAAGCACTCGATGAGCTGGATAGTGCTATCGAGATAAATCCTTCCAACAGTTCCTGGCATTTCAACAAAGCCCTGACGTTGGATGCCGTAAACCGGTTTGATGATGCGATAAGAGAATACGAAACTGCCCTGCAGCTAAGTCCTGACGACCTTGAGATACTAAATGCGCTGGCCGTCGATTATACCCGCACGGGCGAATACGATATGGCCATCGATACTTTCGAATATATCCAGGAACTGGATTCGACTTTTGAGCCGTGCTATTGCAATCGGATAATCACTTATACCGAAATGGGCCAGTACGATTTGGCTGAGCAGATGTTTTATCTTGCCCAGCAAATAAAACCTGACTGTGCGTTGTGCTACTACAATATAGGTAACAGCCTCTTTGCTCAAGGCCAGTATCAAAAAGCCATTCACTGCTGGCTGAAAACGGCAGGACTTGAGCCGAGCCATCCGCAAATCAACTATCGAATCGCTCAGGCATACTGGTCCGACGGCGATAGAGAACACAGCCGTGAGCACTTCCTGGCGGAGCTGCGTGTTAACCCGGGCGATGTTGATGTTATTCTCGACTTTGGTCTGTTTCTGCTCGAAGTTGGCGATATAGAATCTGCGAAGGAAAAGTTTAACAGAATACTCGAACTTAAACCGGATTTTGCGCCTGCTTTGTTTTACCTTGGGGAGATTGCCTTCAACAACGAGCAGTACGACAAGGCGGTAGAATTGTTTAATGAGGCACTGCAAAAAGATGTTACAGAGCCGGGTTTAGCAGGACCGTGTTATCGGCTCGGCCAATATATGCTGATGAATGGGCAGATAGATAAGGGCAGAGCTTATCTGGTTTCGGAGCTAAAGCTGGGTATAGAGGATGCGGAGACACTGGTTTCTATGGGGTCGATGTTTTTGTCGATTGGCGAGCTTGATTACGCAACGCACTGTATGCTGCAGGCCGTTGATATCGATTGCGCCAGCGCAGATGCCTATTACTACCTCGGCGTTGTCAGCGCTATTAAAGGAGCATTTGACGAAGCTGCGGAATTTTTCAGCCATACGCTTGATATAGATTCCGAGCACATTCGCGCATTAGGTGATTCTGCCGCTGTTTATTTGGCAATGGGCAGACTGGAAGATGCCGCGATGAGAACAAAAAAGGCACTGGATTCGGCAGGCAACGATTCACAATTAAAAGCGCTTGGCCGCAAAATCCGGCTGGCCCAAATAAACGAGCGAATCAGAGACTTTCTTTTACGATTACGACCTTGATTTATCGTAAATCCCGAACCTCTTTTTTGTATATCATACCTTGCTTAATCAAAGGTTTCTTTCCATCTGTACAATACCCGAATGCCGAAGAAACAATTTGCAAAATTCGGCAATATGCGTTAGTCTATTGAAAAAGGCCGAGTGGCGGAATGGCAGACGCTGGGGACTTAAAATCCCCTGCTCGAAAGGGCGTATGGGTTCGAATCCCATCTCGGCCAGTGGCCGCAATTTAAAACGCACCACCACAATGATTGTTTACTTCCCACACCGAACATAATATAATATAAATCGTATCTAATTCTTCGCCTGTAAACTATTAAGGATAAGTAATGGTAAATAAAAGCCCAAAACTTGTAGATGTGGCAAGACCCAATCTCTATCGCCAGATATTTCCCTACAGTGAATTTCCACGTGTAATATTTGACAACCAAAGGGTTGATTATGATGTTCCTGACGAATTGTGGATAACAGATACGACTTTTCGGGATGGTCAGCAGGCTCGGCCGCCCTTTAAGCCGGAACAAATCCTCAAAATATTCGACTTTCTGCACGAAATAGACGGCGATACTGGCCTCATTCGCCAGTGCGAGTTCTTTTTGTATTCGGAGCGTGACAGGAAAGCGGTGGAGTTGTGCAAAAAAAGAGGTTACAAATATCCCGAGATAACCGGCTGGATTCGGGCTATGGCGGCTGATTTCAAATTAGTCACGCAAATGGGACTCAGCGAAACCGGCATTTTGACCTCGGCGAGTGACTATCATATTTTCCTGAAGCTGCGCAAAACCCGTGCCCAGGCAATGAACGCATATCTCGATATTGCAAAAGCTGCTCTGGATAACGGCGTCATACCTCGTTGTCATTTCGAGGACATCACGCGGGCCGATTATGAGGGCTTTGTTCTGCCCTTTGCGGCGGAGCTGATGGAACTTGCCAAAGAATACAACAAGCCGGTCAAGATTCGTCTCTGTGATACCCTCGGTTTCGGCCTTCCCTGGCCTGGAATCGCCCTGCCGCGGAGCGTTCCGAAACTTGTCCACGGACTTCGTCAAATCGGCGTCCCATCGGAATGGCTCGAATGGCACGGCCATAACGACTTACACAAGGTCCAGGTAGATGCTGCAACGGCCTGGCTGTATGGCTGCAGCGCCGCCAACACTGCAATATTCGGCAGCGGAGAGCGGACAGGTAATCCGCCTTTAGAAGCGCTTATTGTCGAACATGCACAATTGAAAGGGATGACCAAAGGTGTTAATTACCAGGCCATAACCGAATTGGCAGAATACGCCAGAAAAGAGCTGGGCTTTGATATTGCGCACAACTATCCGCTGGTTGGAAGGGATTTCAACGTTACCCGGGCAGGAATTCACGCTGACGGTTTATTAAAAGACGAGGAGATATACAACTGCTTCGATACCCAGAAATTGCTGAATCGTCCGGTCGGTGTGGCAATAACTGACAAGACTGGGGCGGCGGGCATCAAACACTGGATAGAGGCCAGATACGAGATCAATATCCCCAAGCAGGACCCGCGCGTGACCATGATAAAAGATAAAATCGACTCTGAATATGCAGCCGACCGGGTATCGATAATATCAGATGAGGAAATGTTCGATTGGGTGCGTGAAGCTTTCGGTGATGATTTGCCGCCACCGAGATAGATTTATCCACAGGTGAACAGAGAAAAAACTGGTTAAGTGTATTCTATCGGATACATACAAGAGGCCACCTCGTTAACCCAGCAGTGAAGGAATAAGGGCATTGCCGGATAAAATGATCAAAGCAGTATTGTTCGACCTTGGCGATACTTTGCTGAATTTCGGCAGATTCAAGACGCCTCCTCTCTTTTGGCAGGGTGCGAGGTCATCGTATGATTTTCTTAAGGGTCTGGGCCAGCCGGTGGGCAATTTCAAATATCATAGCTGGCGAAGCCTGGTATATTTTTATCTGCGCCGCTGGCTCTGGAACATAATCGGGAGGGATTTCGACACTCTGGCATTACTGAAAAAGGCAGGGACAAAAAAGGGAATCAGTCTCGATGAGCAGCAATGGCGGCACCTGGCGTGGCTGTGGTATGAGCCGCTTGGGAAAATCGCACAGATAGAGCCGAGGATTAAAGAAACACTTAGCGAGCTTAAGAAAAAGGGCCTTAAACTCGGATTACTCTCTAATACCTGCGTGAACAGATGCTCACTGGAGAAGCACCTCAACGATATAGGCATACTGGATTTTTTTACAGTCAGAGTCTATTCATACGAATTTAACTTCCGAAAGCCGGATATCAGAATCTTCAAAGCTGCTGCAGACAGAATCAGCGAGCATCTGGAAAACATTTTGTACGTGGGAGACCGCATAAAAGTGGACATTAAACCCGCAATTAAAAGCGGTATGCACGCAGTTCTAAAAGCCGCCTATACAAACGCCGGAGAAAAAACTCCCAATGGGGCCTGGAAAATAAATCAACTTTCCGAACTGCCGGCCCTAATAGAAAAAATCAACGGGCAAATAGCCCCAAAATTGAGTATCTGATCACAACCATAGCAGCATAATACCGTTGATACAATTTACCAAAGCTGTCTATGTCGCCGCCGATAGCAGCTTCAACTAATGTTGTCTCCGTCTTATCTTGCACGTGCTTAATATTAACCTCTGAATCACATACTGCCGAATCAGTATCCGTTACATTGTCCTATTTTGAACTAAAAGTAGGCGCGAAATTTCACTTTTTACGCCCTTTTCTGAAAATTTTATCTTTATTTACACCAAAATCGCTGCCATAGCTCGATTTCCATACAAAAATCTTCAAACTAAGCGCATAATCACTTCCGCCTTTTACTAATCATAAGCCCAATGTCCAAAAGCAGTTATGGAATCGAGGGCCTTAGCTTTGCCGCATAAATACCGAAATTTCATGAGAAATATCACCACTGTCGAAAAATACAATGTCGAAAAATTGCGATATCTCTCCTAAATTTACGGCGAAATAACGTTAATCGTCGTCATATATTTGTTATAACCTATTAAATATGCAACACTTGTAGTACTTTCTAAGAAATATAACATAATAACAGTGAATTGTTGTAATTTTTTTAATTTTTTTGACATTTTTGTTGACGATAATTGATTTACATCGTAGATTAGTGGTTTTTCAGCCGTAGCGAGCATTGTCAAAGACGACATTGCGTGAACCAGTTGGGCTGTGGCACATCTATGGATTTGGTAGTCAAGGAAGAATTGTTTAGGTAATTTTATAGGCGTAGGGGTACACCAAAGCAGTATTATAGCTTTGGAAGGGCTGTTGAGGCCATTGTTTTGCGAAGCCACATAAATTGGCCTGATTGATGCGGGGCAGAATATAGTCCCGCAAATTAGTCCGAACCCGAACACTTTAAGGAAGGCGAAGTTTTATTGAGAGTCGAATGACCTGTAACCGATAATCAGTAAAAAAGGCCTTTCCTGCCTGAAATCAACCATTGTAAATTTGGCGGACAAGAGAAAACTATCCGCTTTGGGCTTTTTTTGTATTGATTTTGGTTTGTAAGTTGATATATTGCAGAATCTTATGAATGTTAAGGTTGAAAAAGCAAGGGAGGTAGAGTAGCTGTTTTTCTTTTTGAAGGTAAAGTAAACATATTCGTGATTAAAAGGTGTGAAGAAAAATTATGGCCGCTGAAACCGAACGAATAAGAATTAGGATGGAGGCCTATGACCATAGGGCTCTTGATGCGTCCGCCAAGGAGATAGTAGAGCACGCCCGAAAGACCAACGCCCGTGTCAGCGGCCCGATTCCACTGCCTACTCGAATTGAAAGATACACTGTTTTACGAAGTCCGCATATAGATAAAAAATCACGTGAGCAGTTTGAACTGAGAACTCACAAACGTCTGATTGATATTCACGAGGCCAACGCACGAACAGTCGAAGTATTGAACCGTTTGGTGGTACCGGCAGGAGTCTTTGTAAGGATAAAAGCGTAACCGGAAGGTTACAGGTAATGAACGTCGAAAAATGGCAATGTTGTTAGGAAAAAAGGTTGGAATGACTCAGGTGTATGACGAATCGGGCAAGCTTCTGCCCGTTACAGTTATACAAGCCGGCCCTTGTACTATTACGCAGGTCAAAACAATCGGGACCGACGGCTACAATGCAGTGCAATTGGGATTTGATGGCGTGAAACCTTCTCGCAGGAAAAAGTCTCAAATAGGACATTCCAAAAAGGCCAAGACAGAACCGAAAAAATTTATCCGGGAGATGCGTCTGCCGAACAATGTTGAACCGGATTTCAAAATCGGCGATTTCCTCACGGTCAAGGTTTTTACCGAGAACGAATATGTCGATGTTGTAGGAACAAGTAAAGGCAAGGGCTTCGCGGGAACGATGAAGCGGCACGGCTTTGGCGGCTTTCCAGCTTCGCACGGTACCGAGCGAAAGCACAGAGCGCCCGGCTCCATCGCAAGCTTTGGAACCGACCGAGGACACGGCGGCAACATCAAGAAAGGAAAGAAAATGGCGGGGCATATGGGCAACTGCAGAGTTACCGCAAAAAACCACCAACTCGTAGCAGTAGATGAGCAGAAAAACCTGTTAATCGTTAAGGGTTCCATACCAGGCCCGGCCAACGGCTATTGTGTTGTCCGCAGTGCCAAAAAGAAAGCCAGAGTAGGGTAACGTGAGATAAATAGATGATTGATTTAACAGTTTACAACAAAGATGGCCAGGAGGTCGAGAGACTGAAAGTAGATGAAGCGTCTTTCGGAGGCACGGTCAGATACCCGCTACTGAAACAGGCCATCGTGATGTATCACGCCAATAAGCGAGTAGGAACGGCTGCAACCAAGGGCAGAAGTATGGTAGCCGGCTCCACAAAAAAGCTCTTTAGACAAAAGGGCACGGGATTTGCTCGCGTCGGCAACCGCAGAACAGGAAAACGCGTCGGTGGTGGCGTTACTTTTGCCAAGAGCGTCAGAGATTTTAGTCAGCGTATGCCTAAAAAGCAAAGAAAGCTGGCCAGAGATTCGGCGATTTTGGCAAAGATTTTAAGCAATAACGTCGTAGTGCTTGACCGCCTGAGCTTTGACAAACCTAAAACCAAAGACTTTGCGGTTATACTTAATAACTTGAAAATCCGGCGAAGCTGCCTTGTGTCGATTGGTGATTACGACGACAATCTTTATAAATCGGCCAGAAATGTCCCGAGGGTTTCTATTATGCCTGTAGCTGAGTTGAATGCAGGCGACATCTGCAACTGTCATAAAATGCTGTTTACCAAAGAGGCGTTTTTGTCCCTTTTGAATAAAGACCAGGCAAGTGAAAACTAACAGGTGTTGATGTGGACGACTATGAAGTAATAATTCGGCCATTGATTACTGAGCAGGGTATGCACCTTGCTAATGTGAAAAGCGCGTATTCCTTTGAGGTAAACAGAAAAGCAAATAAAACCCAGATTAAAAAAGCCGTGGAAACGCTATACAATGTTAAGGTAAATAAGGTAAGAACGGCCAACTGTAGAGGCAAACAGCGCCGCAAGGGCAGAAATATCGGTATGACGCCCAACTGGAAAAAGGCCGTTGTTTTTCTGGAGCCCGACTATCATATAGATTTGTTCTAATAGACGCTCGATTATACAGTGATTCGCAAGTAAGAGCGAAACGGTAAATAATAAAAAGAAATATTATGGGTATTCGAGTTTATAAACCAACAAGTGCAGGCCGCAGAAATAGCTCGGTGAACACTTATGCCGAGCTGACAACCAGCAAACCCGAGAAGACGCTCTGCAAGCGGATAAAGAAAACCGGTGGAAGAAATCATCGCGGCATCACTACTTCCCGCTTCAGGGGCGGCGGAGCAAGAAAGATTTACCGTATTATTGACTTTAAGCGTGACAAAGATGGTGTCCCTGCAAAGGTAGTGACTATCGAATATGACCCCAACAGGAGTTGTTTTATATCTCTGCTGCATTATGCCGACGGCGAAAAAAGGTATATACTAACGCCCTTAGGTATCACAATCGGAGACCGTATAGAAAGTGGTGCATCTTGTGAACCTAAGACCGGCAATGTGATGCCGCTCGAATCGATCCCTGCAGGCATTGAGATTCACAATATCGAAATGACGGCAGGCCAGGGTGGAAAGCTGGTTAGGGGGGCAGGTGGTTCCGCACGAATTTTAGCAAAAGAAGGCGATTGGGTTACCATCGTTCTGCCGAGCGGTGAAATGCGAATGCTTCGCAAGGAATGCAGGGCAACAATCGGCCAGTTGAGCAATCCTGACTACCAGAACGTGCGGCTCGGCAAAGCAGGACGAAAAAGACATATGGGGCGAAAGCCTCATGTCCGAGGCGTGGCAATGAACCCTGTCTCTCACCCATTGGGCGGTGGAGAAGGCCATCGCCACGGCGGAAGGCATCCCTGCTCACCAACCGGCATCCTGGCAAAAGGTGGAAAGACAAGAAATCCAAGAAACACAAGCAATAAGAGGATTATTAGAAGAAGGAAAAACAAACGGCAAAAACAGCTAACACTGTAGTTTCTCTGTGTGTTGCGGTGAAAAGACACAAAATACAGTATTAAGTAGTACGAGACAAAGAAAATGGGAAGATCTCTTAAAAAAGGACCATACGTTGATGAGAAGTTGTTTACCAAGGTCAGCAAACAGACTGCTTCCGGTTCAAAGGAGCCGATAAAAACCTGGTCAAGAAGATGCACCATAATTCCGGAGTTCGTCGGATTCACATTTCTGGTCCACAACGGCAAGATTTTTAATAAGGTTTTTATTACTGAAGATATGGTCGGGCATAAGCTGGGTGAGTTTTCGCTCACAAGAACATTTAAGGGACATTCGAGCAAGAAGATAAAAGTGTGATACCAACGAAGGTGTCGTGAGTAACAGGTTATAACAGATGTTAAGTGCTGATAAATTAAAACAGCTTTGCCGACAGAGGCAGATGGGAACGGAGCAGTTGGTAAGTCACCTTGTCAGGGGAGGGCTTGATGAGAATAAGGCAGCCTCGGCTATTAAAAACTGGCAAAAAGGCCTTTTTAAGCCCGAGCCGCGCAGAGAAGATATCCACCGCCTTGCTGCTGCTTTATCTGTCGAGGAGAATGATTTGGGTGACTGGCGCAGCTCTTATCGCTTTGCCCCGATTTCACCCAGAAAAGCAAGGCTGGTTACACAATTAATAGTTGGCAGAAGCGTTCAGGACGCAATGGATATACTTAAGTTCACGAGAAAACGTGCCGCAGAAATGATAGATAAGGTCCTAAGGGCTGCCGTGGCTGATGCTGATGAACAGCAGGCTGATACCGATAGTCTTTATGTAAGCTGTGCCAGGGTTGATGATGCGGGAGTTCGCATTGGCACAAAAAGATGGATTCCGAAAGACAGGGGTCGGGCGCATCGTATTAGCAAAAAGGCCTGTCACATACATATAACAGTAGCGCAGGCATAATAAAGAAAGTAGAAACTCAATAAAAGATTATGGGCCAGAAAACATCACCAATAGGTTTTAGAACGGGGGTCACGCTTGGGTGGCAGAGCACCTGGTTTGCTCCCAAGGCCAACTACGGAAACTTTCTTGTCGAAGACCAGAAAATCCGTCGGTATGTTGACAATAAGTTTAACCGTAGTATGCCCAAAGGCGCGGTGGCAAAGGTCGAAATAATCCGGACACGCAATGAGGTAAAAGTAACACTGCACAGTGCCCGGCCGGGCGTGGTCATCGGCCCCAGAGGCGGTGAAGTAGATAAATTGCGGGAAGAGCTCGAAGCGCTGACAGGCCGAAAAGCGGCTGTCAACGTTATTGAAATAAAAGAGCCGGACCTCAATGCTACTTTGGTGGCCGAGGCAATAGCAGAGCAATTAAGCAAACGTGCCTCGTTCAGGCGCACGATGAAGCAGTACTGCGAGCTGGCAATAAACGCCGGTGCCAAAGGAGTAAAGATTATCTGCTCCGGACGGTTGGCGGGTTCGGAAATGGCTAGGCAGGAAACGCAGAAGCTCGGCAGTATCCCGCTGCATACTCTCGATGCTGATGTGGATTACGCCGTGGCAACTTCAAGAACAACTTATGGAGCGATTGGTGTGAAGGTCTGGATTTATAAGGGTAAATTCGGAGAAGAGGTCAAGCAGAGTCCCCGTCGCCAACGTCGCCAACCAAGACGCATCGAACCGCCCACAAGAAATATTAGCGCACCTAAAGGTGCGCCGTCACAGCGAGGCAAAACGGTCGGAAAAGCTAAACCGGCTGCGCTGACGGAAAAAGCTGGTAACAATAATAAAGAACAAACAAATCCTGGTGAAGGCGGCTCTATAAAAGAAAGCAAATAGAAAAGAACTATGCACTTATAAATATATATTTTTAGTAAGGGTTTGAAAAAATGGCAATAATGCCAAAAAGAGTTAAGTTTCGTAAGAGCCAGCGTGGCAGGATGAAAGGCAACGCCGCCAGGGGTAACTATGTTGCGTTTGGTGAATATGGGTTGCAGGCATTGGAACGCAGTTGGATATCTGCCAAGAATATTGAGGCCGGCAGAGTTGCGGCAACTCATTTTTTGCATCGTGAAGGCAAAGTTTACATTAGAATATTTCCACACAAACCTGTTAGTTCAAAACCCCTGGAAACACGAATGGGCAAAGGTAAAGGTGAGCCGGAATTTTGGGTCGCCAGAGTCAGGCCTGGCCAAGTCTGCTTCGAAATCGGAGGGGTGGACGAAGATGTGGCAAAGCAGGCGATGGTTAGAGTCGCTCACAAAATGCCGATTAAGTGCAGGTTTATCAGGCGAAGGCATCAATTATAAACTCGTCTCGGCGAAGGCCGAAGCCGTGGCAGGAAAGGTATGTAAGTAAGATGAAGGCCCAGAATTATCGTGAGATGAGCCCGGATGAGCTCGAGAGCAAGCTGCAGGAACTCCAGCGGCACTTGTTCGACTTGCGCTCGCAGGCAGTCACCGAAAAGCTGGAGAATTCCAAAGCAATAATTAACGTCAGGCGTGATATCGCCCGGCTGAAAACGATAATGCACGAAAGAATGTAAATGCCCGAAGTAAAAAGCCAAAGACTATGGATTCAAAAATAAAAACTGAAAATTCAAACGTTAAAACTCAAACTGGCGAGGTCATAAGCAACAGCGGTAACAAAAGTATTGTAGTTGCCATTGACTTTAAAGTCAGGTACCCAAAATACGGCAAATTCGTAAAGCGAAGGACAAAGATTGGCGCCCATGACGAGCGCAATGAGGCAGGCGTTGGCGACCTTGTTGAAATTGCGCAGTGCCGTCCTCACAGCAAGACCAAAAGCTGGCGTCTTGTAAAAGTTGTAGAAAAGGCCGCTCAAACGTAAAATTGATGTGATATACGAGACATTAGACAATGATTCAGCAGGAAACAATGTTGGATATAGCTGACAATTCAGGAGTGAAGTCGGCACTATGTATAAAAGTTCTTGGCAAAAGTGGCTCAAGGGGAAAATTCAGGCGCCCTGTAGCAACTATCGGAGACACTGTCTGCGTGGCCATAAAGAAATCACTGCCCACTTGTCAACTGGACGACAAAAAGGTGCATAAATGCTTAATTATCCGCACCAAAAGTCCTGTAAAACGCTCAGATGGCAGCTATGTCAGGTTCGACAGCAATGCCGCAGTGATGATTGACAATGATGGCAATCCGATAGGAACGAGAATTTTCGGGGCCGTTGCCCGTGAACTTAGAGAAAAGAACTTTATGAAAATTATCTCATTGGCGAGCGAAGTAGTGTAAATGTGTTTAATTATATCTCGCTGCTTGTGAAGCGGGATGCGAAATAACAAATAGGATTTTATGGCTGTGCATATTAAAAAAGGTGATATGGTTGAAATTATAGCCGGCGACCATAAAGGCGCTACCGGCAGAGTGCTGCGTGTTATCCCTGAAAAGCAAAGCGTGGTTGTTCAGGGCCACAACATAGCGAAAAAGCATGTTCGGCCTTCACGCAAAAGCCCGCAGGGAGGCAGGATTAATATCGAGCAGCCGATTCATATAAGTAATGTCCTGCCGGTAAATCCGAAGAAATCCAAAGCAGGCAGGGTCCATTATCAGGTTAACAAGGATGGCAGCAAAAAACGGCTCGCTGCCGACGGCACAGAGATCGGGACTGTCAGAAGAGCGAAGACTTAATGAACAACACAAAATATGGCGCGTTTAAAAGATTCATATAAAACAAAGATAATTCCGGAGCTGACAAAAGAATTCGGCTACAAAAATCGTATGGCCGTGCCTCATGTCGAAAAGGTCGTTGTTTCTATGGGTGTGGGCAAAGCAACACAGGACAAAAAATTCCTCGAACTTGCCAAAAAAGACCTGATGATGATAACCGGCCAAATGCCTCTGGTCTGCAAAGCCAAAAAGAGCGTCTCGAATTTTAAGGTCCGCCAGGGAATGGAAACTGCCCTGAAAGTTACCATTCGCGGCATAAGAATGTATGAATTTATGGACCGGCTTATAAATCTTGCAATACCAAGGGTGAGAGACTTTCGTGGTCTTAATCCGGATGGTTTCGACGGCAGAGGTAATTACTCGATGGGACTGGCTGAACAGAGTGTCTTCCCGGAAATCAACCCTGCAAAAATGGAGTTTCAACAGGGTATGAATATAACCTTTGTAACAACGGCAAAAACCGACCAGGAAGCAAAAAAGCTGTTGCAGCTCTTCGGTATGCCGTTTAGAAATTCCGAAGTAGTCAGGCGTGAAGAGTAAACTCTCCAGCCGATTAAGAAAATTGGAGTATGTGAATGTCAACTAAGGCACTAGAAAACAAGGCAGAAAAGAAACAGAAATTTCGTGTTAGACAATATACCCGTTGCCAGCTTTGCGGCAGGTCGAGGGCTGTTTATCGCAAATTCAAAATTTGCCGGATTTGCTTCAGAACTTTGGCCAACGAAGGGAAAATACCAGGAGTTAAAAAGGCAAGTTGGTAGGTTGTAAGAAAACGATATATAAAATAAGAGATGTGAAAGTATGAGTTTGAGTGACCCAATAGCTGATATGTTGACGAGAATTCGCAATGCCGCGCGAATAAATAAAACGCAGGTTAACGTTAAGGCATCAAAAATTTGTGAAGGAGTAGCCGCTGTCTTAAAGGAAGAAGGTTACATCGAAGACTTTGACCGAATTGACGACGGCAAACAGGGCATACTGAGAATAACTTTGAAGTATGACCAGCAGGGCCGTCCCGTCATTAACGAAATTAAAAGAACAAGTAAGCCTGGCAGAAGGACGTATTCGTCTGTTGACAAGTTGCCCCGAGTCTTATCTGGTATGGGCGTGGCGATTGTTTCAACAAGCAAAGGTGTGATGAGCGATAGAAACTGCCGACAGACCAACGTCGGCGGCGAAATATTGTGCACGGTTAGCTAATGAGTAGAATCGGAAAAAAACCTGTTATTATTCCTAAGGGTGTCACGGTCGAGCAGAAAGGTCAAACCATCAAGGTTTCTGGTTCGCTCGGCCAGATTCAATTAGACTGTCACCCGTCCATAAAAGTGAAAATAGATAATTCAGAAGGGAAAATACTGGTCGAAAATAAACATCCTCAAAACCGCCAAAGTAAACAGATGCACGGAACAACTCGCGCCTTGATAGCAAATATGGTCACCGGCGCCAGCAAAGGTTTTGAGAAAAAAATGGAAATATACGGCACCGGCTTTAACGTCAAGGAAAAAGGGGGAAAGCTGGTTTTTCAGGTCGGCTTTGCACATCCGATTGAGCAAGTGGTTCCAAAGGGCGTAAAGGCAAATATCGAAGTCGAAGCGACCAGAGGAGACGAGATTCCAGCCAGATTTACACTTTCCGGAATAGATAAAAAACAACTGGGACAGATTGCATCTGAAATCCGAAAAATAAGGCCGCCGGAACCCTACAAAGGAAAGGGTATCCGCTACGCAGACGAGCATATACGACGAAAAATGGGCAAAGCATTTACTTCAGGAACAATATAATAGTTGATAACTGAAAATAATTGTTTTTTATGAAAACGGACAAGTTAAAAAAAGCTGAATTGAAACGCAAATATCACGTTCGGAAAAAAATCTTCGGGACAACAGACAGACCTCGCCTGTCGGTATTTCGTTCGAACAGACATATTTACGCTCAGATTATAGACGATACCGCGGGCGCAACATTAGTCGCAGTAAGCACAAAAACAAAGGATCTGCGGGACTCTTTGTCAAACGCCGGCGGCAAAAAAGCCGCTCAAGCGGTAGGTGAAACAGTCGCAAAGCAGGCCCTTGCTGTGGGCATTAAGTGCATCTGTTTTGACAGGAACCGTTATAAGTTTCATGGCAGGATTAAAGAGCTTGCGGAAGCGGCAAGAAAAGCAGGACTGGTCTTTTAGAAAAACTGTCAAAAATTGAATTTTGCAAACAAATATAAATAGTCAGGTTTGGAGAAAAATTGGCAAAAGAAGTAGTTACACTATCAAACCAGGAAGAGAAACCGTTGGAAGATACGGTTGTAAAGGTATATCGCTGTTCCAAGGTGGTCAAGGGTGGCCGCAGGTTTAGTTTCGCGGCTTTAGTCGTAGTTGGTGACCGCGCAGGTTCGGTAGGTATTGGCTATGGTAAGGCGAATGAAGTGCCGCTGGCGGTTGAAAAAGGGGTTAAGGACGCCAAAAAATCGCTTCAAAAGGTGGCTCTGGTTGACCGGACAATTCCGCACCGGGTCGACGGTAAATACAGGGCCACAACGATAGTACTGGTGCCGGCCAGCCCCGGTACCGGAGTTATCTCCGGCTCAAGCGCCCGGGCAGTTCTGGAATATGCCGGCGTGCAGGATGTTCTTACGAAGGTTTATGGAAGCACCTCTGCCAAGAATGTTGTAAAAGCCACTTTGGATGGATTGTTGAAATTACGCAGTAAAGAAATGGTCGAATCTATGCGCGGAGTAACGATTAACAGTAGCTGATTAAAAAGCAGGTGACGGGGATGTTGAATTATGAAATAACTTCTGTTGTGGGCAAACGCAAGTCGCGCAAGCGTCTAGGCAGAGGTACCGGCACCGGCCACGGCAAAACCTGTGGCCGAGGCCATAAAGGAAGTCGCAGCAGGGCTGGAGCAACCTTACGGTCTCTACGCGAAGGGGGCCAGATGCCTTTATTTCGTCGGCTGCCCAAATACGGCTTTAATAATTACAAGTTCGCAACACGCTTTGAGATAGTCAATGTATCACAGCTGGAAAGATTCGACGATGGTGCGGATGTTGGTGTGGAGCAGCTGTCCAGCATCGGGCTGATTGACAGCTCCAAAAACAAAGTCAAGATTCTCGGCAATGGCGAGCTGACAAAAAAATTGCAGGTAACAGCTCATAAATTCAGCAAAACGGCAGAGCAGAAGATTATGGGTTGTGGGGGAAAAACAAACGTGATATAATAGGTGTTTTTCATCTATAAGTTGAAGGATTGTAAGAAAAGACAGAGATGCTTAAAACAGTATTCAACATATTCAGGGTCGAGGACCTGCGCAACAAGATTCTTTTTACCTTGGCGCTGCTGATAATATACAGGGTCGGCTTCCACATCCCTGTTCCCGGCTTTGACCAGGCCAAAATTGCCAGTATAGCCGAAACAAGAGACACCGAGGGCGGATTGGCCAGGGCTGCTGAATACATGCAGATGTTTACCGGTGGAACACTTGAGAAAAGCAGCTTGTTTGGACTGGGAATTATGCCATATATTACCTCATCGATTATTCTTATGCTGCTCGGAGAAGTCATTCCTACCTTGAAAAAATTACGCCAGGAAGGCCAAACCGGTTACAAAAAAATACAGGAGTACACACGCTACTTAACAGTAGCGATATGCATTATACAGTCGTTAATGTTTATGAAATTATTGGGGGGACAGGGACTGACTTATCCTGGTATGTACCATCAGGCCCTGATAATGGGGGTTATTGGTATGACAGCCGGCACCATCTTTTTGATGTGGCTCGGCGAGCAGATAGATGAATATGGGATAGGCAACGGTATCAGTTTGATAATTATGGCTGGCATTATATCCCGAATGCCCTGGGCGGTGATGGAAGTTTGGCAAAATGCAGACCTTACTGTGGCTCCGCCACCTGGTAAATATGGCCCGGCGGAGATTTTATTCTTAATAGCTGCGTTCATGCTAGTCGTTGCAGGCGCCATATTAATAACTCAGGGTCAGCGACGGATACCGATCCAGCAGGCAAAGCAAATGAGAGGCCGCCGAGTTTATGGAGGCCAGAGGCATTATCTGCCCCTTCGCGTCAATCACGGCGGAGTGATGCCCATAATCTTTGCATCGAGCTTTATGATGTTTCCGCCGATTATAATTGACCAACTGGCAGGTAGGTTCAATTCGGCAATTCTTGACACACTTAAAGAAGCTTTCGCTTACCATGCTTATACATACAGTGTCCTATATATGTTGTTGATATTCTTATTCGCTTACTTCTGGGTAACAGTGCAGTTTCAGCCAAAAGAGATGGCCAAAAACTTAAGGGATTCGGGAGCTTTTATCCCCGGGCTCAGGCCCGGCCGCAGAACAGCTGAATACCTGGAAACAGTGATGACAAGGATTACTTATTTTGGCGCCTCATTTTTAGCTATAATTGCTGTTGTGCCGACCGCAGTCTCAGTATTGCTGGATATTCCCTGGCGGGTAACAGCATATCTGGGCGGCACAGGATTATTGATAGTTGTCAGTGTCTCGCTGGACCTTGTGCAGAAAATCGAGGCCAACCTGTTAATGCGCAGTTACGATGGTTTCAGTCCGACAGGCAGGATAAAAGGAGCTTATGCGTGAGAGTTATTTTACTTGGTGCCCCTGGTGCCGGTAAAGGCACCCAGTGTAAACGTATTGTTGCAAAATATGCTCTGCTGCATCTGTCCAGTGGAGACATTTTAAGGCAAAACAGGGCTGAAGGAACAGAACTGGGGAAAAAGGCCCAAAGTTTTATGGATTCAGGTGCACTCGTGCCGGATGAAATTATAGTTGAGATGATGACCGATGCGATAGAGAAAGCTCCCGCTACCGGTTACGTGCTGGATGGTTTTCCAAGGACAGTGAACCAGGCAGACGAGCTGGATAAATCACTGGCATCGGCCAACCAGAAAATAGATGCTGTCGTAAATCTGAAGATAGATGACCAGATAGTGGCCCGGCGAATGACCGGAAGAAGAAGCTGCCCTCAATGCGGGGCGGTTTACCACGTTGAAAACTTAAAGCCGAAGGTCGAAGGAATATGTGATAATGACGGCGCTCAGCTTGTTCAACGGCCTGATGACAGCCCTGAGGTGGTGGCCAATCGCCTTAAAACCTACCACCGGCAGACAAAGCCGGTGTTGGATTACTATAAAAATAATTCAGGTGCGCCGAAAATTTACAATATCGACGCCGATAAAAACCCTGATGATGTCAGCGCCTTAATATTTGAAAATCTGGATGCTCTTTCCAAAACATAAATCGTGATGAGATGTGGACATATGGCTATAACACTACGCAGCCGAAGAGAAATTGACTTAATGCGCAAAGCGGGCTCTATTGTAGCCAATGTTCTTTCAAAACTGCAAGAGATTGCCGAGCCGGGAGTAACTACCAGCCAACTGGATGCCGTGGCTTCGCAGATGACCGCCGATGCCGGAGCACAGGCGTTATTTGTTGGTGTTCGCAGCCCATCGGCCCGAATTCCGTTTCCGGGTACGATCTGCACTTCCATAAATGAGCAGGTGGTTCACGGGATTCCTTCTGACGATGTCAAACTCAAACAAGGTGATATCCTGAGCATCGATTATGGCGCAAAACTGGACGGCTATTGTGGAGATTCTGCTGTTACGACGGCCATAGGCGAGGTCTCCGAGGACAAACGCAGACTTATGGAAGTAACGAAGCACGTCCTTGATATAGCAATTACAAAGGCCTCGCCGGGCTTGAAATGGAGCCAGATAGCCGCACAGATGCAGGAGTACACCGAATCAGCCGGCTTTTCGGTAGTGAAAGACTTCGTAGGTCACGGTATCGGCAGAAAAATGCATGAAGAGCCAAGGGTGCCCAACTTTGTCAGTGAAGAACTGCTCTCTAATGATATTGTCTTAACTGAAGGAATGGTTTTAGCGGTTGAACCGATGATTAATGCCGGCACCAGCGCCGTGAAAACACTGAAAAATGGCTGGACCGTGGTTACAAAAGACGGTAAACCGTCAGCTCATTTTGAGCATACAATCGCAATTGTGAAAGATGGTTGTGAAGTATTGACTATAAAGTAAAAGCTTATGGCAAAGAAGGATACAATAAGATTACAAGCCAAGGTCACCGAAGCTTTGCCGAATGCAATGTTTAACGTGGAGCTGGAAAACGGCCACAAGATTTCAGCACACGTTTCAGGCAAAATGCGGATGAACTTTATTCGTATCTTGCCGGGTGACACCGTTACTATTGAAATGTCGCCGTATGATTTGAACAGAGGACGAATAGTGTTACGACATTAACTTACAGCTATGGAAACAGGTGGCAAAAATGAAAGTCAGAAGCTCTGTAAAACGAATATGTGAAAATTGCAAGATTGTTCGCCGCAAGGGTGTTGTGCGAGTAATTTGCTCTAACCCGAGACACAAACAACGCCAGGGTTGATTATATGGTATTATCTTATTTAAGAAATAATGAGGAGCCGATATGCCCCGTATAGTTGGTGTTGATATCCCCGATAACAAATCAATATGGATTTCATTGACCTATATCCCCGGCATCGGCAAATATACGTCCAGGCAGATTCTAAAAGAAGCCAGGGTCGAGGATATTGCAAAAGCCAGCAAACTCAGCGAAGATGAACTTAGCCGGATAACCCAGATTATTGACCGCAATTACATCATCGGGGGACAGCTTCGCAGGCAGGTGGCCCAAAATATCGCCCGCCTGCGCGATATAAACTGTTATAGAGGCATTCGTCACAGAAAAGGATTGCCCGTTCGCGGTCAGTGCACTAAAAGCAACGCCCGCACACGCAAGGGCCCGAGAAAAACAGTAGCAGGCAAAAAAGGTGTAAAGGAAAAACGCTAAAAATACAATAATTTCGGAGTATACGAGATAAATAATGGCAAAGAGTGTAAAACGAAAAGTTAAAAAAAATATCGCTAAGGCCATTGTTCACATAAAAGCGACATTTAACAATACGTTGATTACAGTTACCGACTTAAACGGCAATACGATTTGCTCGGGTTCGGCTGGCTGCATTGGCTTCAAGGGTTCCCGCAAAAGCACACCTTTCGCTGCTCAGCAGGCTGCTCAACGTGCTGCAAATGCCGCTATGCGTAGCGGTGTCCGTGAAGTTGAAATCAAGGTTAAAGGGCCTGGTTCTGGCCGTGAATCCGCCATCTCGGCCCTGCAGCAGGCGGGATTACGTATCGCTTCGATAGAAGATGTTACGCCATTGCCACACAATGGCTGCAGGCCACCGAAGAGAAGAAGAATATAAACGAAAATTTTTTGGAGAACAATAAAGGATGGGACGTTATCTTGGTCCATCTTGTAAACAGTGCCGTCGAGAAGCGATGAAGCTTATGCTCAAGGGAGTCAGGTGCGAGACGGCTAAATGTCCAATCGAAAAGAAACAGCGTAATCTGGCCCCCGGTATGCACGGGTGGCGCAGAGGCAGAGCAAGTGAATACGGAGTTCGGCTGCGCGAGAAGCAGAAAGTCAAAAGATACTATGGAGTGCTGGAACGCCAGTTTATGAGATATTTCCATAAGGCCGAGAGGATAAAAGGCAATACCGGAGAAAATCTGCTGCAACTTCTGGAAAGGCGCCTCGACAACGTGGTTTATAAGCTGGATTTTGAATCTTCACGAAAAGCGGCAAGACAACTCATAAACCATGGCCATATTTATGTGAACGGCTGCAAGGTTGATATCAGCAATTACACTACGAAAGTCGGTGATAAAATAACGGTAAAAGGTTCTGATAAAAGCACCAAAAAAATAAAGAAGCAATTGGAAAATAATCCGAACTTTATCACACAAAATTGGTTGCAATTAAACCGCGACAACCTTGAAGCAACTGTTGTTGCGCTGCCTGCCAGAGACGATGTTCAGATTCCTATTGAGGAGCAGCTGGTTGTGGAGTTCTGCTCAAGATAACTTCATGAAAATGTGAATGACGAAGGAAAATCGATAGATTCCCTTCTAACAGGTGAATCCGTGAAAATAACAGGAAATAATTTTGCATTTTGATATGTAATTTTAATATTTGAATTTTGACCGGAGGTCAATATGCGAGTTACATGGCGCGGCCTGGAACTGCCTACTCGTGTTGAACGAGACACGGTGGTATCAAGTGACAAATATAGCCGATTCTTTATTGAGCCTTTCGAGCGAGGTTTCGGAACCACTATTGGTAACAGCTTAAGACGTGTTCTGCTTTCCTCCCTGGAAGGCAGTGCCGTAACATCTATCAAAATAGCAGGCGTCAACCATGAGTTCAGCTCGATAAGCGGCGTTATGGAGGATGTCACCGATATCGTTTTAAATGTCAAGAATCTCATCGTTCGGCTCACCAGTTCAGAGCCCAAGACAATGAAGGTCTCCGCAAGCAAAGCCAGCGTTGTAACAGCAGCCGATATTGTTGCAGACCCTGCCATAGAGGTTATAAACAAAGATATGACCCTGGTAACTTTGACTGAAGATGTAAATTTTGAAATGGAGATGGTGGTTGAGAACGGCCGGGGTTTTGTGCCGGCCGCAGAACGAATCGCCGAGGCGGATAGGTTCGACCAGGAAATTGGCAGAATAATACTCGATGCCGTATATTCACCGGTCACAAGGGTACGCTATTCTACCGAAGACACTCGCGTAGGCCAGCGAACCAATTATGACAGGCTGATTCTCGAGATTTGGACCAATGGGACAATCACCCCCGAAATGGCGCTCGTAGAGGCCGCCAAGATTTTGCGAAAGTATGTTAATCCTTTTGTGCAGTATTTTGAGATTGGAGAAGAAACCGTTGCTGCCCAAATCTCCGAAGCTGCCCCGAAGGAAGAAGCAGTAGATGAAGAACTGGTAAAGAAACTAAGTATACCAATTCAGGAACTGGAGCTATCGGTAAGGGCAAGCAATTGCCTTGAATCGGCGAAAGTGGAAACAGTTGGCCAGTTGGCGAAAATGACGGATGCTGATTTGCTGAAGATTCGCAGCTTAGGCAAAACTTCCCTGAGAGAAATCAAAAGAAAACTGGCCGACATGGGTTTGTCTTTGGGAATGACAGATATATAGATGGTAGAATGCATTTAGTTTAGTCATTCCGGCACAAGTTTGAGGAGTTGAAATATATGCGTCACAGAGTAGCAGGACGTCGATTAAGTCGAACAAGCGAACATCGCCTGGCTATGCGACGAAATTTGGCCGCTTCGCTTATTCAGCATGAGACGATTTCTACGACCATCGAAAAGGCGAAAGAGGTAAAGCCGTTCGCTGAAAAGTTGATTACGCTGGCTAAGAAAGGCACATTGTCAGCCAGGCGGCGGGCCATTGCCCTGCTTGGCAATCGTGACATTATAGATTACCAGGATGGTGAAGCAGTTAAAAAAGGCACAGTAATCGGAAAGCTATTTAGCGAGCTTGGCCCGCGATACCTTGACAGGCAGGGCGGCTACACGAGAATTATCCGCCTGTCTCTTAGAAGACTCGGTGATAACGGCCAACTCGTCTTGCTGCAACTTGTAGGCACGGATGAGGGCACAAAAAAGAAAACCAAGACCGCTGCCAAAAAAGGTGCTCGTAAAAAGGCCAAGAAAGCTGTCGAAGTCGAAGAAACTGCCGAGACGGAGGAACTTGTTCAAGCCGAAGAGGAACGTGCTAAAGACACAGAATCTACTGAAACTGACAGCGAAACAAATGAACCCGACAAGCAGCAGTAAGCAGCAATTTACAGGATTGACGCAGAATGAGCAGGGATGATTGCATATTTTGTAAAATGGTGTCTGGAGATATCCCGGTTGCAAAAGTTTACGAAGACGATGCCGTTTTTTCTTTTCTGGATATGGGCCCAATAAGTGACGGTCACACCCTGGTAATTCCAAAACAGCACTATGAAAAACTGCACGAGTGTCCTCCGGAGGTATTAGCCCAAGTTGGTTCGCGTCTTGGCAAAATCGCAAAGGCCGTGTCGGCTGCTATGGGTTCTGACGGCTATAATGTTTTATGCAATAATGGAAGGACTGCCGGCCAGCTTGTTGGACACGTGCATTTTCACATAATCCCTCGCAATGCAGGCGATGGAGTATTTGACCGCTGGCCAGCTTATAAATACAAAGAAGGGCAAATTGAGGAAATCGCCGGTAAAATCCGTAAAAAATTGTAATTTTCAACTATCGCCTTGATAAAAGGCGCTTTTTATGATAGTTTATTCGTGCTTTGATTTCGTTTGTCGAGCGATGTAATACGAACAATGTTATTGACCGCGGGGTAGAGCAGTCTGGTAGCTCGTCGGGCCCATAACCCGGAGGTCGCAGGTTCGAATCCTGCCCCCGCTATTAAGACCTGGAGATAAATCCGCCCTATGTTGATAAATTCTCCTGAAGGTTCGCCAAAGTTCCCGTGGGGTGCAAATATTAATCCGCCGCTAACTCTTTGCTCTTTAACAAGTTGGTAATGAAAATTTGATCAGCGATATCGCGGTAAACTTGCGTTTTGCTGACTCGTTTTGCCTTTAAGTCTTTGGAAGTTCTTGTCTTTTTGGCAGGGATTTCTGCAAAGCGCATACTATCTCCATTAAAGTGTCAAAGGAAACGATGGCCTATTTACGCAGCTAATCTGTGATATGATTTGAGCAATCCGCCAAGCCGTTCGATACGTATAATTTCAGCATCTTCATTTGTTTTATGAATCGGTTCGATTATTTTCCCCAATGATTGGTGAACTCTCTCATGGTGATAGTACTCGCAATACTGATTTACGGCATACTCAAGCTGTTTAACCGAGGCCAGTACCAGATGATTCAAACATTCTTCTTTAACTGATTTCACAAAGCGTTCTGCGTAGGGATTCAAATTAGGGCTTTGCGGCGGCAGCTTTACGGCTTTTACACCAGCAGATTCTAATATATGGTGAAATTCATTGGTATAAAGCGGATCTCTGTCATGAATCAGGTATCTCTTGCCTTTAGGAAACCCATCTTCATAATCGCTTAGAATCTTTGCTGCATGCTTCATATAATCACCATCAGGTTGAGGTTTAATTGGAGTAAAGAACACTTTTCTTGTTGAAAGCTCTATAACAAAGAAAAGCGTGCATCTTATCAGTTTGCGACCTGCGAGCAGTTCAACAGTAAAGAAGTCACAGGCAGCCAAGACATCCCAGTGGCTTTTGATAAACTCCCACCATGTAGTTTTTACGGTTAAGCCAGGTTCAGGATCATAGCCATTTTCGATGAGGATGTTTTTAACGGTCGATGTGCTGATATTATATCCTAGGTAAATGACCTGATCTGTGATTTTCTGATAACCCCATCTATGATTTTCTTGTTTGAATCTGATGACCAGAAGTACTATTTCTTCATCAATCTTTGGTCGGCCAACTTCCTTACGATGGCTGCTTCCATCATATTTTTTAGCAACAAGTTTGCGAAACCAGCCCAGCACTGTGTCTGGAGTAAACAGAACGGTACATTGCTCCAGCATTTTTCTGCTAAGCTTTTTTGCTTTGGCAGCTACTCTCATTCGCTGCTTGTTGCTGAGCAGTATTCGTTTGTTCTGTTTTTCCTGCTGCTCCAGAAGTACCCGGACCTGTTCTCGAAGATAATCAATAGCCTTGTAAAGTTCCTTATCGATACAATAGGCAAGATAAGTCACTAATGTAATCCATAATTTCTGTTTCATAGTCGGAAAATACTAATAAATCAGAGAAAGCTTTGCAAATGCTTTCATCAGACAAAACTTTAAGCCTATATACTTCAAATGGTTATGGTGAGATAATATTTGCACCCTACGCCAAATCTGAACCTTATTGCATCTTCGAGATTTTCCTGTTTTTTGACTGATTTGTCCCCTAAGTGGGCGCTCAGTTTGGCCCTAAATTATGCGTGTTACTACCGGCTGTTTCACTTACTCCTGATACAAGATATTTGCCCAGTTTGTCAAATTGTTCTCTATATTTATTATGAAAAGGCAGTAATCTTTGATATGTCTTTACCTTGCCTGTATCTTTTATTTCTCTAACCTGGATGCTTTTAGGAAGTCTTTTTTTAATCTTGTGGAAGGCACCGATAAACAATATCCCTCTTTCCTCAGGTTCAAGTGTTTCGTCTATCCTCTTGGCAATGAAAGCATCTCTTTTATTTAAGAGCACAGATTTGACTGCCTTATACCTTATAAACGCAATTATTTTTCGCATGATAGACTTAGCCTGTGTTATGGCAAGCAGTTTATCGTACTCTTTTTTCACCAGCTTAAAATCCTCCGTTTTCATTAGGATAGCCCCTCTTTGAAGAAGTCTTAAGATTAACTCATAGTTTTTACTGCCGGCTTTCGCTGTATCTTCAGCTATTTTCTTGCCAACCTCATCATCAGCAACCATTCCATCCTGGTATATTTTTACTCCATTGACATCCATAAAATCGAAGTAGTTTGATATAACATTCCAAAAACCTTCAACAGTCTTTCTATGCTTTTCCCAAAGCTCCTGTCCTAAACTCGCAATTCCTTTCTTAGCTACGTGTTCGGCTATAGAGCCGAGGTCGGCTCCGGTATGTATTATAGGTACATAAATCAGTGTTCTCATAAGGATTCCACTTACGTTGCCGCTGTCTCGGTCCGCTCCAATCTTTTCTTAAGCTCCTCATTGCGTTCCAACCTCCTTTTCAGGTCTTTGTTCTCTTGCTCAATGTCTGCTTTTTTTGCTTTTGTCGAAAGGTATGAATCCTGCTGCCACCAATTTATGCCCATCTCTAATGCTTTATCCACAGAGGCGACCAAAAGCCTTATTTTAATATTGAGAAGGTCGATATCGGCAATTTGTATCTTGATATCTCCGGCAATCACAATACCTTTATCCAATACCCTCTCTAAGATATCAGCAAGGTTGGTAGCCTCGGTAGCATGCATCATTTTTTGTTCAGCCATTGTTTATTCCCCGCTTTTCTATTATGCCAATTTTTTGGCTTTTATAATCAAACCTGCTGTTTTCGTACGTATGTTTGCAATGAAACGGCAATTATTACAATCCGTACTTTTTTCATCATAATCCGGACAGGAAAGAAGCACATCCACTTCATCCTGCAATTTCCGGGCAAATTCCGCTTTTTCTAAGATGCCTCTGGCATTATTAATCTTAGCTGTAATATCTTCAATCACCGGTTCCTGCTTTCGAAATGTTGGACAATTTATTTTGGCACTTTCTTTAGACATCGTTTCTCCTACATCAGATCTCCTAAAGGCCCAAGATTCAGGTTCAGTTCTTCATCCTTAAGCCCAAATATCCCTTTCAATTCGTCCATTTTGTTTTCCAATTTCATTAAAGTTTCACCTACCCTTTCTATTTCCTCCTCGGATAGAGAACCTGCCTCTACTCTTCTCATAGCCTGTTTTTCTAACAATTTTCTTATCAACTCTATCAATGTAAGCACCAGTTTTGCCAAGCCCTTCTCCACGTTTTCAGGATTGGCGTCAATCTTCTTGGGAAGTACATCATTGGATTTTTCCATCTCTTCGATGAACTCTTCAGGAAAATCTGTCTCGACCACACTGTTTAATGTCATGTCTTATTGGCTCCTACAAAGTCCCTATGTTGGATTACTTTATCGAACAAATCTTCTTGCCCAGAATTTATAAGCAAGCCACTTTTCTTCGGTAAAATGACGAAGTTGTAGACAGGCCAGGGGCCGCTGAACAGAAATTTGAAGCCTTTATGGGCACTTTTGATGTGCTCGAAAGCCTCCTTGAAATTGTCTTGGTTGTCTTTCTCAACCAAATAAACTGCATCTAAAAGCAAGTTCTCGCTTTTCAACTTTCCAAGTTTCTTTTCCGCTGCAAACTTACTGAAGAAGATGTCCATAACGTTAATAAACTTATTGGCCTTCTTTTCAAACTCTTCGTCCAATTTGTATTTTTCAAACTTGTCTCTCATAAATCTTTTGTTCGATGAATCATTTGATACGGACAGTTTCTCGGAGCTTTTCTTGTAAGTATTAATCATCCGCCCTTTTATTTTATCTGACGGCCAGATGACCTTTATGCCGAACTCGAGCTTATTATGGAGTCTTCCCAGATTATCTTTAAAATCCTTATAGTGGGCCTGCATCATTGAAAGTAGGCCGTCTCTACTATCAATAATAGTCCTAAATCTCACGGGTAAAACGGTAAAATTGACCATAAGCTTTTCTACAACTGCCTCATGTTCTGAAACAGCACCTTCAGTTGCATCTCGAATTGGCTGGCTAATTTCACTAACAACTGCTCCTATATCGCAGAAGGGAATGCTATAAACACCAGCACTTTCTAATCCATAAATTGATTCGGTTATTTGGTCACTGGAATCTATTATGCCATATAGATATAACTTCATAATTATCTTGCCTCCTACATCGGCCCAACAAATGGTGAACCTCTTAACTTTTCGATGGTTTCCACTGAGCTGAGCAAAACCTTCAGCCCCAAATATATAAGGTCAACGTCTGCTACAGAAATAACCATATCACCTGATATGACTACACCCTTATCCAGGACTCTGTCCAGAATTTCTAAGAGAGTCACCTCTTTCGATTTTACCACGACACTATTCATTTTGCCCTTTCCTATTTGAAAGCCCACAGAAATTATACGGCGGCCATGGGCCGGTACAATCTATGAAAAAACCTTTGCTTTCGTAGTGCACTTTCAATGTATCGACCATGTTTTGGAAATCATCTACTTCATCTCTATCAACCAGAAAGGCAGAATTTAGAACCATGTCATCTTCTCTTTCGGTTACTTCCTTTGGCAACAGCCTGTTTATGCGAGCCTCGAAGCTTAACTCTTTCAGTAATTCGAAGTTTTCCTGGCTGCATTCATTGATTTTGTCATTCAACATTCTTTCAATAAGCTGGTCTTTTTTCTTCTTAAGAAAATAGCCTTTGCCAACTGAAGAAGATTTAATTTCATCTTCAATTTCCAATATCTTCTCCTGGTTGCTAAGAAAACTGCCCTTTAGTTTTTCCAGATTACAATAAATCTTAAGCCCCCATTCCTGTTTGTGTGCTAATCTCCTTAGAATCGCCTTAAACTCCTGGCCATATTGCTCAAGCATAGCTTTTAGGCTTTCATCTGTGTTAAACAGGGTACTGAACTTAAAAGGTATCACACTGATGTTGCTCATAACCTGCTCTATTATCCTTTCATGTAAGCCTGCCTTTGTCTTGACCCACTCGAAATCAGCCATATTTTTCTTTAGGCCTTCCTCACCAAATTCCTGCTGTTCAACTTCACGGACAACTGCATAAAGGCCGTTATGGCAAATAGAATAGAGGTTATTCTCCGAGTCTTCTACTTGCTTTATTGTTGGCTCGCTATCTACAACACAATACAGGTATACAAGCTGTCCGTTTTCTGCCATCACTTTAACCCTTGATAAATTAGCTGGCTGCCAGCGTGTGGCCTTGACGTTCGTAAGATTCAACTTCCAGATTATCGCTTAGCCTGACTTCATAGATGTTCCTGTCCTGCACCCTCGTAGGCAGTCCAAGAGACTTCAAAAAGGAATTCTCTTCATAGACTTCCGCCTCAATGTGCCACTGGTTGTTAACCTTTGTTACGCCGATAACCTTTACGTCCTTTACGTTAAGAGCCTTTTGCAGGAACTCTACAACACTATCTTTAGCTTCTTCTATACTGGTCATTTTTTACATCTCCTTTTCTTCTGCATTTGTAATGGCATCCAACCGGTCCAAAAGTTCTTTTTCCTTTTGGTCATATTCCTGCTGGCCTATTTCATCCAGTTCAAACTGCAGCTGCAATCGCATAAGCTCCTCTTTTATACGACCGGCATCACTTAATTCCTTCTTGGCCATTTCGTTGAGCTTTTCTCCCAGCCAAACAACACCTTTTAGTGGCGCAAGCAATATACTATCAATTAAAAACATTAGTATTTTCCAGTCTCAATTATAAGATTAACAAAATTAAAAGGCGGCAGCGGCCCTACATACTTAAAGTTCACTTTTTCACCATATTTATCCTCAAGTTCCTGTACCTGGTGGTCAAAGTCAGCTTCCTTTTCGTTCTCTACTAAAAACGCAGCGTTAATAATCATCAGCTCACCATAAGGGTCGTTGGTCTTGACTTCTACAGACAAGGGCGACAGGGAGTTCAAAATATCCTCTTCAACAATCAGTTTTTCCCGCCGTAAAGCTGTCTCAACCATTCCTCCTATCTCCATACGTTGATAATGCGTCTTTTCGGAAGGCAACGCTGCAATTTTCTCTTTTAGTACCCTTATTTCTTCATAGTTTTCCAGGATATACTTGTAAATAACATCTTCTTTAAATATTGCTTTAACGCTAATCTCAGTTTTGTCCTTCATCTGGCTCAACAGTTCTCTGAACCTATCATGCTCTGCTTCCAATATTCTCTTTACTTCTTCTTCATCTTCTGCAATTGTGGCAAATCTGACCGGCAGAACCGTATATTCAGCCATCACCTCTTCAATTGCCTTTTCATGAGCAAGCGAGTTTTCTCTCGAGATACGATATTTTTTAATCGGAGCATTACTTACCACAGCAGCTATATCATCAACACAAACAGTATACAACTCATCGCCTCGGCACCCGATTCCCAGCGGGCCGAAAGACTGATGTTGATTCGAGTCTACCACACAATATATGTATTTGCCTTCCTTGGTAGCTACATCCATCTTTATTTCTCCCATTCCTCTGGATAAATCACAATGTTGACAAAGTTAAATACAGGCAATGGTCCCGCGTACAAAAACTTTACTCTATCTTTGTATTCATCACCCAAATCATCCATAATATTGTCAAATTCTTTTTCCCTGCCCTTATCCACGAGAAAGGCAGCATTTATAAGCATCTCATCGCTGATGGTCTTGTTAAGCTTATGGTCAAAAGCTGTTCTTCTTAATGCATCCACCACTCTTTCAGCTTCCTGTTCTTTTTTCTTTTGCAAAGCTTGTTCAACCATCTTGCCGACTTCTATTTTCATCTGGGCGTTATTTCTGGTCATATCGCTTGCAATTTTTTCTTTCAATCTCTTGATTTCTCTATTGTCTCGGACAATCTCATCAAAAATGACATCCATATTTTCCCATATGCCTTTAACCCCCAACTCCACTTTGTGATTCATATCGGTTAGGGCGCTCTTAAATTCTCTGTACCTTCTGTCCAACAGACTCCTTATCTCATCAGCGCTTGCAGCAATAGTGCCAAATCGAACCGGAAGGACACTGTCAAACTCATCCATAACCTTTTCGATTACCTTCTGGTGGGATAACATATTCTCTCTATTCATAGAAATCTTCGCCATAGGATAGCTGCTTACTACCATGCTCAAGTCATCATAGCCAATAGTTAAAACCTCATCGCCCCTTTGGCCGACCCCTATGGGGCCGAAGTTCCTTTCCTGCTTCGTCTCAGTAATGCAGTAAATATATTTTCCTTCCTTTTCCATGTCAGTCCACCGTGGTAACTAACATCATATTCTTTTCAAAAGCTTCCTCACTAAAACAACAACCATCTGTTTCTTCTGTTCGGTTTGAAGCTCGATAGTAATCCAGAAGTATCCTGTAAGCTCTGGTCATATCATCAAATTTCTTTTCTACGCCCGGAGTGTTGGGGTTCTTATCCGGATGGCAGGTTAAAGCCAAGCGGCGGTGAGCTTTTTTAATCCGGCTTGCAGTTATAAAATCATCTGTGAGCCCTAATTTCCTTCTGGCCCAATCTACTTCTTCGAATCGCGGCTTCTTTACCTCAAGGGTATAGAAGCTATATGGCGGAAGCGGGCCCACACATCTGAAATTTAGTTTCTCCTCAAATTTGTTGTTGACCTCATCTACCTTCCACTCGAAATCTTTCTGCTTGTTCTTGTCCATAAGGAACGCGGTGTTAAGCACCATTTTATCATCCATAAGGTCATGGGCCTTGAAATCTTGAGTAACTTCGCTTAGGCCACTTTGTATCCGGTCAGCATATTCGGTTTTTTTCTTGTCTGAATACCTTTTGACCAGCACGCCTACTCTCATTTGGTCGTCCACAGTAACACCGCCTTCTTTGCTTAGGAGTGATTGTTTGAGTGTCTTTATCTCTTCCTCGGCCGAGACCTCCTGGAGAAAAGAATTAAAATCATTTAACGTTGCGACTACATCAATCTCTATGCTGTTTTTGGCCCTGGCGAATATATCCTTAATTGTCCTGCAGCCACGAACTAAAATTTCTCTGACTTCAGCTTCGTCCCGAGCAAAAGTTCCCAGCCTCATGGGGATAATGGTATGCCTGGTCATTACCTTTTCGATTAACTGCTGATGACTGACAAGCAGTCTGCCCAGAGTGTCCTTGGGCATATGACTGTAATCGACAATTTCTGAATCTTTTACCACGGCAGCAATGTCCCGAAAAGAAATGGTATATGCACGGTTGGAAATTTTGCTGCTCTTTACAACTTCGGCGGGGCTTCTTAAAGGATAAATATCGTCAAAGCTTACAATCTCATCCATATCAAAAAATTCTTCGGTGCCGGAGTTTATGACCCCGTAAATATATTGGCCAATCTTTTCCATAACACACCTTTTGCTTTTAGTCATTGTGGGCCTTAGGGAAAGGGTTGATTTACCCTTCCCTAAGGCACCTATCTTCAGAAAGCCAAGAAGAAAAAAGCCACTTTATATTTACCTAATCAGGAGCAGCCTCTTCACAATCCTGAGCTTGCTCCTCGGACTCTATTTTGTTCCTTGTTTCTTCGTGCGCCTGTGTAGATTTTTCCCGCCGTATAATTTGACGTACAAAATCACCACAAAATATGCCCTTGACTTTTTCAACAATACCTAACATTTTGTCTACCCCTTACTGCTCATTTGCTATTTTGCTCTTTCAGCATTTTAAGAGCTTCTTCAAAATGCCGCATTGAAACCTTGAAATCTTCCTTTTTATCTCTGCCTTCTTTCTTTTGATTGATGAACTCTCTTATTGCAAACATGGAGGCCTTGCGGCAAATAAATTCTATATCCGAACCGACCTTGCCGTCGGTTTCTTTAACCAGTTTTTTTAAATCAACGTCGTTGCTCAGCGGCTTGTTTTTTGTGTGTATTTTGAAAATTTCTTCTCTGGTTTGCTCATCAGGCACAGGCAGCTCAAACAAAAGGTCGAATCTGCCGCTTCGCAATACCGCGGGGTCAACTAAATCCAATCTGTTAGTTGCTGCTAAAATCACAACTCCTTTAAGCTCCTCAATCCCATCCATTTCGGTTAAGAATTGGCTTATTACCCTTTCTGTCACATGAGCATCGGTCGAGCTTGAGCCTCTTCTGGGGATGAGACTATCTATCTCATCGAGGAAAAGTATTGTCGGTGCAGCATGCTTTGCCTTTCTGAATGTCTCTCTCACGCCTCGTTCTGATTCACCAACGTAACGGCTGATAAGCTGTGGGCCTTTGATGGAAATAAAATTGACTCCGCTTTCATTAGCCACGGCCTTGGCTAAGAGTGTTTTTCCGGTTCCGGGTTTGCCATAAAGCAAAATCCCTTTAGGCGGATTGGTGCTGGCCTTGTTGAATATGTCTGGATATTTGAGCGGCCATTCGATTGCCTCTTTGAGCTCCTGCTTGATGTTCTCAAGTCCGCCTACGTCAGACCACTTTACATCCGGCACTTCAACAAATACTTCTCTAATTGCGGATGGCTCAATCTCTTTCATCGCCTCAAGAAAATTGTCCATCGTTATTTCCAATCTGAGCAGGGTCTCATAAGGAATGTCCGACAATTCAAAGTCAATCTTCGGCAGAATCTTCCTTAAGGCCGACATAGCCGCTTCCCTGGCCAGTGCTTCCAGGTCTGCTCCAACAAATCCGTGAGTGATTTCAGCTAATTTTTCAAGGCTGACATCTTTTGCTAAAGGCATGCCTCTTGTATGAATTTCTAATATCTCCAATCGGCCGTTTTTATCAGGTATAGGGATTGAGATTTCCCTGTCAAACCGTCCGGGCCTTCTCAAAGCTGGGTCTATGGTATTTGGAATATTTGTTGCACCAATAACTATAACGTGCCCCCGGGACTCTAATCCATCCATCAATGCCAAAAGCTGAGATACTACGCGCCTTTCAACCTGTTTTTCACTGCCCATATCTTCCCGCTTGGGTGCAATAGCATCAATCTCATCGATAAAGATTATGGCAGGTGCATGTTTCTGGGCATTTTCAAAAACACTACGCAAGCGAGCTTCAGACTCACCGTAAAATTTGCCCATAATCTCCGGGCCGGTTATACTGGTAAAATAGGCATCGGTTTCATTGGCTACAGCACGGGCGGTCAATGTTTTTCCTGTTCCTGGTGGACCATACATGAAAACACCTTTCGGTGCCTCGATGCCAAGCCTGTCAAAGACTTCAGGGTATTTGAGAGGCAGTTCAATCATCTCTCTTATTCTTTGAACCTGGGTGCTAAGTCCCCCAATATCTTCATAAGATATTTTGGCTTTCTCGATTTTGCCTTCCGCTGATTTTACTCTTATCAAGGTTGTAGAACTGACGGATACCACACCATCCGGTATTGTGTCTTCCACTAAAAAATCGCAGGTCTTAGTGCCGAATAATCTCGCCCGTATTTTATCACCGCTTGTTAAGGGCAAACCTTCTATGAGAGAGCCGATGTATTTGGCATCTTTATCCTTTTGAAGCACCCCTCCATTTGTCAAGGGGGCGAGCATGATTTTCTTGGCAGGTCTGCTTTCGCCTCTTTCTACCGTTATCTTTTCATCAAGACCAACTTCGGCATTCTCTCTTGTAATGCCGTCTATCTGAACTATTTTTTTCCCCCTGTCCTCAGCATAGCAGGGCATCACCTTGGCAGCGGTCTTCCTTTTTCCTTCTATCTCTACTATCTGGCCCGCATCCAGACCTAAATTCTTCATGTCTTCAGGGTCTATCCTGGCGATAGCCCTTCCCACATCCTTGGGTAAAGCCTCCTTTACTTTAAATTGCTTCATGCCACGAGCCTTTCTCTTGCTGCTAATTGAATAGCTGGTTTTTAAAATCCGCCAATGTCGTTAGCCCTTTGATTTCGTGGGAACACGCGGAAACAATTGTTGTTTCTAACCCATTAAATTTTCCTCTTATGAGGTTTATATACTTGTCCTGTTCTTTTCTTTTTTCTCTACAAAACTGGCAACCATCAGACTGCAAAACATTATTTATAACTAATTGCCTGACACTTATTCCGTATTTGCCCAGACTTCTTATCAATCTCTCTGTTTCTAAAATCGCCATATCTTCCGGGATAGTAACAGCTATAAACTCACTTCTGGCTGGGTCGCGAAGCAGACTTTCTATCCTTTTCACCGTCTTTTTCATAGTCAGCAGAAAGTCATCACCTTCATCAGGATTATATTTGCCGGCAAACGTCTCAACTACATACCTGTATTTCCATCTCATATTTGCCATTACCTTAACCCAGTCATCCAACAATCGTGGCGAAGTTAGAAGCCGCAAGGCATGACCGGTAGGTGCGGTATCCACGATATATTTATCAAACTTTGCCTCGTCTATCAGGTCAATCATTGCCTTGAAACCCATTACCTCATCCATCCCGGGTATAGGTAACGCAAAGACCGAGTCAATATCTCTGGCATCCAGGTTAGTACCGGTTTCTACAATTTTTTTAATTTCTTCCTCGTGTTCTGTTTTGAATTTTGAAAGAGCTTTTTCTGCGTTTACTTCAAGGGCACTTAAATTCTTTATTCCTTCTATCCGGCTTGGCTGGTCACCAAGTTTTTGTCCTAAGCTATCAGCAAGCGAATGGGCCGGGTCAGTTGAAAGAATCAGCGTTTTGAAATCCTTCGCTAAATAAAGGGCAGTACCACACGCACAAGTTGTCTTTCCTACGCCGCCTTTTCCACCAAACAGGATTAATTTCAGTGGAGGTTCTTTTAACCCTTTTAATCCCATTCACTTTTTCACCTTTATCTCTAAAATGCCGTTGTTATAAGAGGAGACAATCGTTTCGGCCTGTACCTTTGTTGGAAGCAAGACTTCCTTGTGGTATTTTCTGTCGCCGGTCTGCGCTGAGATATCCAGGATATCTTCTTTCAAATCCAGCTTTATATCCTCCTGATTAACACCGGGCATTTCGGCATAGATACGAATTTCTTCATCCTCATCAAAGACGTCGGTGATAGGTTCTCTTTCTTCCTCGACTTTAGGCCCTTCAGGAGTTTTTTTGACATTTCCAAACGACTCGACTACTGGTTTGCCTCCAACGGCTGTTCTCACAGAAACCCCAAACACTCCCTTCATCCCTTCTTTGAGATTGCTCAGGTCAATTTCGCCTTCTTTGTTGATTTCACCACCTGCTTCTTTCAACTTAGCTGCCATGTCCACCAGGTTTTCAATTCCTTTAAACAAGCCTCCTAAGCTTAGTTTGCCTATGCCGAAATCAATATCCAGCCCCTCGTCTTTTTTACTTTTATCATTGGCCATTTTTTGCCCCTATCATAAGTGATTAAGGATTATTCCTTTTTTAATTATCACTAATCATTTATCACTAAACATTTATTTAATACTTTACAGTCAGTGTTTTAAGCGGCTTTTGAGGCGTACTTTCACTGCCCCTGTTTTTTTGTTGCTCATACGCCTGTTTCTGTAGTTTCTCAATTTGATCGTTGACGCCAGATAGATTCTTCTTGACCGTGTTTCTTTTTTTGTTCAGAACCGCAAGCTCTTTTTCCAATCTACTCTTTTCCATCCCGAGCACGTATAAATCCAGGTGGGCCGGTCTTTTGATCTTGGGAATGGATGTTGCCCCGATGGAACGCACGCTTTTTATATCGCTTAGGTTTGGTAATTGCTGTAAGGTTTTCATTTAATTGGCCTCCATGCTATATTTCAATCAGACTTTTTTCTTTCTGTTTATTTTTCTGCTTAGTTGTGTTCTGGCTATCGGCTCTGGTAAAATCATTTTCACCGATCTTATCAGCAGAATTAGCTGTTTTGCCTATACCAAGTTCTTTCATTACAAGCTCTTTTACTATTTGTTTGACTCTGTCCTGATTTGTTTTTGAGCCGACCCGGCTTGTTTCCGATGCGAGAATATCCTGACACATCTGCATGAACACTTTGTTTGCCCTAGCAGGCGTTAACATCTGGACCTTCAGAGTCTTTGCGATCATAATGCAACCTCGAACGGTGGGGGTAAATTCACATTTGCCCGAATCTCTCAATCCTCGCACAATATTAACTATCATTTCTATATTGGGCTTGGATAGTTTGGACTTGGCCTGGGTTATGGCTACTTCGGTTTCATAGTCGAAGTAGTCCAGGTCCATTGTTATCATCCTGTCTCTCAGGGCGTCCTGGCTTCTATGAACGCCGGCGTACTCCTCGGGATTCGATGTAAAAATTGCGATAAAGTTTGGGTGAACCTTTAAATACGGTTCATCCCCGTCTCTTGCCACAGGCAGATCCATCATCTTTTCCTGTAAGATAGACAGTAAGATATTATTTGCCTCAGGCCGGGAACGTGTAAACTCGTCGTAAACCAATGTAAAACCGTACTTACAGGCAACAGTTAAACGATTATCCACCCACCGTTTGACCATATCCTCTTCGGTCTTGAGGACTCTTGAAATAAAGCGGTCCACCACTTTCCTGATACGATATCCGTGCTCACCGCCTATCAAGTCGGAAGTAGTGAACTCCTCATCTCCGTGAATCATTACCACTGGCCTTCCAATCCTGCTTGCCAGATGCATCGCTAAAGTCGTCTTGCCAGTGCCGGACGGGCCCCTTAAATGAACCGGAAAACCAGCTTCAACGTAACAAAGAGCTCTGTCGGTAAGGTCCTTTATGTAGCTTGTCTCCACAAAGTTCGGTAGAGGACTTGGCTCCAATACTGTCGTCATCTCATCAATCATTTTGACAGACCTCCTGTCTTTTAAAATTTTTACTTTCTTTATGGATTTAACTTTGAAACAACTCCTTTACCTTCACAGTAAAGGCATGGCAGCCCACTATCCGTTGCTACACCCATACCTGTACACTTGGGACACTGGATAGTTTCACCCTTGGGAGCTGTAACCATACCTTTACCATTACAGACAGTGCAGGTAATGCGGCTATTATGATAGACACCGGTACCTTTACAGAAAGCACATTTAAGCACCGGTTCTTGAACTTCAACTTTACCTGTCCCGCCGCAGACCTGGCAGGCAGCATGTTCACTCAACAAGTCGAAAGGGTCTTTGCCCGTACCCTTACAGAACCCACACGTTATTTGGTGTACGGTAACGGTATATGTTGTCTGGCTCATAATTTAATACTTCCCTGAATTTATATTTACCCGCCTGCGGCGGGTTTACACTTCCCTGGCCTTTTTCTAAGAGCGCCTTTTCTTTAATTCTTCAAGATAGTTTGCCACGATATCTTTGCCGCCTAATCCAAAGGCAATTGCCAAAGCAAGGCAAACACCGCCAAGGATAATATTGAAGGTGGTAGTTACCAAAAGCGACGCAATGCCAAGCTGTTCCAGCGAAATAGT
>Ga0315549_1000658_pt1 | contig 40056 bp, 33 predicted proteins | sample SalMarSW160200MG_FD_203101 | JGI IMG/M metagenome (GOLD analysis project Ga0315549, IMG submission 203101) | Salt marsh sediment microbial communities from the Plum Island Ecosystem LTER, Massachusetts, United States - Salt Marsh Sediment SW1601-200 ...
CGCCAACACCGGAACTTACGGCCATCCCGAACCGACCAAAGTCAGAATCACGCCCGTAAAAGGCAAATGCATCGTTGTTTCCGGACACGATTTAAAAGATTTGGCTGAGCTGCTTAAACAGACCGAAGGCAAAGACATAAACATCTATACACACGGGGAAATGCTGCCCTGCTGCGCCTACCCTGAGCTGAAAAAGTACAAACACCTCGTTGGAAATTACGGCGGCGCCTGGCAGGACCAGCGAAAAGAATTCGATGCCTTCCCCGGCGCGATATTGATGACTACCAACTGCATCCAGAAACCAAAGGAAAGCTACAAAGGCAGAATTTTTACCAGCGGCCTGGTCGGTTGGGAAAGCGTGGCGCATATTTCTGATGGTGATTTCAGTCCGGTCATCGAAGCAGCGCTGGCTGCGCCCGGCTTTACACAAGACGAATCCGAAAAGTTTATTACAGTCGGCTTCGCCCACAATGCCGTTCTTGGTGTTGCTGACAAAGTAATAGACTTGGTCAAAGCAGGTAAAATCAAACACTTCTTTTTGATAGGAGGCTGCGACGGAGCAAAGCCGGGAAGAAATTACTATACCGAATTCGCGCAGAAAGTGCCCGACGATTGTATGATTCTGACATTAGCCTGCGGAAAGTACCGATTCAACAAGCTCGAATTCGGCCAAATCGAAGGCCTTCCCCGCCTGTTGGACTGTGGACAGTGCAACGACGCCTATTCTGCAATTAAGATTGCTGTTGCGCTTGCCGAAGCATTCGGCTGCGGTGTAAACGACCTGCCCCTGTCACTGATGCTGTCGTGGTACGAGCAGAAAGCCGTTGCCATTTTGCTGACGTTGCTGCATCTCGGAATAACTAATATCAAGCTCGGGCCGTCTCTGCCGGCCTTTGTAACCCCAGCCGCGCTGAATGTCCTGGTCGAAAAATTTAAACTCGCACCGGTCGGCGAAGTGGAAAAGGATTTAGCCGCGGCCCTTGCATAAAAACTAAGCGGCTTGCAGTCGACCTGTGATGATGTTACCATACCCCCGAATGGTAACGTTATCAAAACACAAAGGATTAACCCTTAGCGGCTGATGCCGCCGGGGATAATACGCTCAGGAACAAAACAATGGCCAAACGAATAGGAGCCGGACGCTCGAAGCAATCTTTGTCAACAAGGGCCGTACATGCGGGCGAGCATCGCCGAAGGTACGCCGATTCCATCACCACGCCGATTATCCAGACCTCGACGTTCACATTCCGTGACAGCAAGCACATCGAGGACTTTACCCGAAAGGGCAAGGAGCACTTCGAGTACGGCCGCTACGGCAACCCCACCGCCCAGATAGCCGAACGGCGTCTCGCTGATTTGGAGGGCGCAGAGGATTGCGTTGTTTTTTCCTCCGGCATGAGTGCCATCACCACCACCATTCTTACGCTTGTGCAGTCGGGCGACCATATTGTAATAACCGACGACAGCTACAAAAAGACGCTGGAATTCTGCCGCGCCTATCTCAAACAGTTCGGTGTCGAATGTACAATTGTTCCATTCGGCGATTATGAAATTCTCGAAAAGTCGATTGAGAAAAACACTCGCTTTATATTTTCAGAATCGCCGACGAATCCTTACCTTAATATCTTCGACCTTGCGAAAATCAAAAAAATTGCCGACCGTCACAAAGTGCTAACACTGATTGACAGTACCTTCGCCACTCCGCTGAATCAGCGGCCTTTGGAATATGGTATAGACCTGGTCCTGCAAAGCTGCACCAAGTACCTCGCCGGCCACAATGATATCCTCGCCGGCGCCGTCCTGGGCCGAAAGGAGCTTATCGACAGGATTCGTGACCTCCACAAATCGATGGGCGGCACGATAGACCCGCATTGCTGCTACCTGCTGCTGCGAGGTCTAAAGACCTTCCCCCTGCGCGTAACTAAACAAAATGAAACGGCCCTTGAAGTAGCTAAGTTCCTCAAAGCGCACCCGCAGGTCAAAAAAGTATATTACCCGTTCCTGCCCAGCCACCGGCATTACGAGGTGGCCAAGTCGCAAATGGCCGGCGGCGGGGGAGTCGTCTCATTTGATATTAAAGGTACGCTCTCAACGTCGAAGCACTTTCTTGACGCACTTAAGCTGTGCTACATCGGGCCGAGCCTCGGCGGCGTTGAGACACTGATAACCCATCCTGCTCTGGTCAGCTATTATGATTATTCCCGCAAGGAACGCTACAAACTCGGTATCACCGATACCCTGTTTCGTCTTGCCGTGGGAATAGAAGATGCAAACGACATAATTGCCGACCTCGACCGGGCCCTGACCAAGTCGAAATGACCCTTTTTATACATCTGTCGTATATAATTATTAGCGCAGAAACTTTATCAATACTATCGTGCTAAGGAATTATGCCCGGTGCTTGAATTTGTCAAAAACTTGTTAGCCGGTTTCTGGATGACCCTTTCCGAGATGTCGCCGTACCTTCTGTTCGGCTTCTTCGTGGCCGGTCTGCTCTCGATAATCGTATCGCGCCTCTGGGTCCAGCGTCATCTTGGCGGCAGGGGGCCTTGGCCTCTGGTAAAGGCCTCCATTTTCGGCGTCCCTCTGCCCTTATGCTCCTGCGGCGTTATCCCCGTTGCAATGTCACTGCACAAACACGGCGCAAGCAAAGGTTCGACAATTTCTTTCCTGTTGTCCACGCCTCAGACGGGTGTTGACAGCATATTTGTTACGTTCAGCCTGTTGGGTCCGCTCTTTGCCATATTTCGACCCATAGCCGCATTCGCCACGGGAGTCATCGGCGGCGGTTTCGTCAGCCTTTTCGACAGGACAACGACTGTGAACAAACAAGATGTTTGCACGGATGATTGTTGCAGCCCGGATAAACGAACTCGATTTATCGGCGGATTCAAATTTGCCTTTGTTACATTGCCGCGTGACATCGGCCCGGCAATGCTTGTCGGTCTTGTAATCGCCGCTTTAATTTCTGCTTTGGTTCCGGATGATTTTTTTGCGGACAGATTCATAATGCATCCGTTTCTGGCGATGTTGATTATGATGGTTATCGGCATACCGGTTTACGTCTGCGCTACAGCCTCGGTACCTATCGCCGCTGTCTTGATAATGAAGGGTCTTAATCCCGGCGCGGCGCTGGTTTTTCTGATGACCGGCCCTGCCACAAACGCCGCCTCCTTTACGACCATCTGGAAGGTCCTTGGAAGAAGGACGGCTATTATTTATCTGCTTACTGTTGCCGGCTGTGCGCTGGCCGCCGGCCTGATACTTGACTATTTAGCCGGTTGGTTTGGTTCTGAGGTGGTGACGAAACCGCACTGGATGCTGCCGCAGCAGGTCAAGACCGTCTCAGCCGTTATTCTTCTGGCTGTCTTGCTTCACGCTGTATTCTTCAAAGCAGGCGGTGAAGAATCCCCTCATTAGCAGGCCTGTACTGGAACGCCGGAATCTGTTATAAATTAACAGTTTACCTGTTCTAAGGTGAATTTGGGAAAAACTATTGCATTTTCAGCATCGGACGTTTACTATTCGCTCAACAGGGGATTGCTGAATATGGTTGAGTCTGCAGGACATGACGACAACAGTGTCGGTACCGTGACGGATCGGGCAACGGCCGGTTACGTCGATTCGCTCAGCGACGAGTGCCGAATGCTCGTCATCCTCAAAGCTCAGCTATACGCCGGCTCCTGGGAGCCGATGCTAAATGACCTGCGAAACCGCCTGGATGGCAAGCCGTACATCTTCAAGCTTGCCAATCGAATCCAGGATGATATCGAACGTATTGAGCAGATGATGCAGTTTGAAACCGAGAATGCTATAGACCTGGCAAAGTATGTCACAATGCCGTGAATTGTCCTTCATGGCGTCGGGATATTGTGCCGAATCTTCGAGATTCTGTTTGAGGGGTTTTACTGATGAGAAAAAATTTCTTTTATGCGACTTTATTGTTGTTTGGTCTGTTTGGTGTAATTTTGATTCCGGGCTGTGCCAAAGAAAAAAACTTACAGACCCCACCACCCGAAACCAGGCCGCAGCCGGGCGAGCTTTTGGTCTCTCCGGCGTCTTTGCGGCAGGCCGACCTTGAGATTGCCTGGTCATATGTCGTGCCAGTCCGGCAGTCGGAGAAATTTAGAAATTTCAGTATAATTGATGACCGCCTCTATGCCGTTACAGGCCGAAACTTTCTCGTCAGTCTGGATAGGCAACAGGCCCAGCCGGTATACTCTTGGCAGTTGGCTCCCGCTTCTGCTACTTTCTGCGGCCTTAAAAAATATAACAGCCAGCTTTACTCTATCGTCGGTGCCGACCTGGTCAGCGTTGACCAGCAGGAAGGTAATCAGCTGATGAAAAAACCTTTGGGATTCGGCCCCGTATGCCCGCCTGTGCGCAATAATTATTTCTATTATGTCCCCGGCACAGACCAAAGAATTCATGTTATGAATGTATCCGATATGGTACGGGTCTTTGATGTGTCGGCCAATGATGATGGTGCTGTCGTTTGTGTCAGGGCCGACGATGATTTTGTCGTCTTCGCCACCGATGCAGGTACGCTCGCGGCAATGATGCCTGACAGGCCAATCCAGCTCTGGCGATTCGAAGCAGCCGCGGCCATCAACGCACCCGTCGTTCACGACGGACCTCGATTCATCTTTTCCAGCAAGGACGCTTATGTTTATGCCGTCGACCGTTACAGGGGCGAACTGCTTTGGAAGCATCTCACGCCCGCAATCCTGACCGTAGGGCCAAAAGTTACACAACGGTACGTCTATCAGCATGTCACCGGACAGGGACTTGTGGCGATTAACAAAAGTAACGGTGCTCTTGCATGGCGGCTGCCTGAAGGAATCGACCTGCTCGCTGAGAACGGCCGAAAAATTTATGTAATCGCCGAAAACAACAAGCTCATCGTGTTCGACAACAAGAACCTGAAAAAACTGAATGAGGTCGAAGTGCCTGCTGTTACACGATGGGCCGCTAATATATACGACGAGAAAATCTATCTGGCCGACGATAACGGCCGTATCGCCTGTATAAAACCAATAGAATATTGATTTTTCTTCGTCTAATACTTTTTGAAAATTGGAATTTTGCTAATTTGAATTTGTTTAGTCCCGACTCGTCGGGATAGAAATTCGGATTTAGAATTTTTTCTCTGTGTTCTCGCTTGCCCCTGCAGGTAGTAAGCAGGGGGTGTTCTCTGTGGCTATAATAATTTATCTACTCTGTGGCTTTGTTTTTTAAGGGATTGAAATGGATGTCAAGGTAAAGACAGCGCTCCTAAGCGTATCCGACAAGACGGGCGTAGTCGAATTTGCAAAAAAACTTGCAGCAATGGGCGTAAAAATCATCTCCACCGGCGGCACCGCTAAAAAATTAGCTGACGATGGTATCGATGTAGTGCCAATTGATTCGGTCACCGGTTTTCCTGAAATGATGGACGGCCGCGTCAAGACCCTGCATCCCAAAATCCACGGCGCCTTGCTTGGCCTGCGCGACAAAGATGAACACGTCGCCGCGATGCAAATGCACGACATCGAGCCGATTGATTTGGTCTGCGTCAACCTCTATCCCTTCGAGCAGACAATAGCTAAGCAGGGCTGCACACTCGAAGACGCCATCGAGAACATCGACATCGGCGGCCCGAGCATGCTCCGCTCCGCTGCCAAGAACCACAAGTTCGTCGCCGTCGTCACCAGCCCCGCCCAGTACGACCGTGTAATCTCTGAAATGGAAAATAACAACGGCGCCGTCAGCCTTGCACTTCGCAGCGACCTGGCCCGCCAGGCCTTTTGCCTGACCGCCTCCTACGACGCCGCTATCTCCGCTTATTTGAACAGGCGCGCATCTGTGGACTTCCCCGACAGGCTGTCTATCGCCGTCACAAGGCAGATGCTCCTGCGCTATGGCGAAAATCCGCATCAGTCCGCCGCTTACTATAAACGCTCAGCCTGCACCGAAACGTCCCTCAGCAGCGGCAAACTGCTCGATGGCGGCAAGGCCATCAGCTTCAACAACCTGATGGACGCCAACGCCGCGTTCGAGCTGGTCAAGGAATTCGACGGGCCCGCCGCTGTAGTCGTAAAACATCTCAATCCCTGCGGCTGTGCCGTTGACGACGACATCTGCGAGGCATACCGCAAGGCCTACGAAGGCGACGTCATAAGCGCATTCGGCGGAATTATTGCACTCAACAGGAAAGTTAACGAAAAGCTCGCACAGACAATTATGGAATCATACAGCCGCTTCGGCAAGACCCGCGGCGCAGGCGGTTTCTTCGCAGAGGTCATTATCGCTCCGGCCTTCGACAAATCCGCCGTCGAGATTATCCGCACACTGAAAAGCTGGGGCCAGAACGTCCGCCTCGTCGAGACAGGCCCGATCGACAAATCGAAAATCGACTCCGCCGAGTACGACGTCCGCTGCGTGGTAGGCGGAATACTCCTGCAGAAACGCGACCTCATCGGCTGGGAGCCGGATTTACTTACATACCCGACGAAAGCTCGGCCGACCGCCGAACAGCTCGAAGATTTGCGAATCGCCTGGATTGCCGCCAAACACACAAAGAGCAATACAATCGTCCTTGCAAAGAACAAGAGAATCATCGGTGTAGGCGCAGGCCAGATGAACCGTGTCGAGTCAGGCCTTATCGCCTTCAAGAACGCCGGTGATGAAGCCAAGGGCTCTTGTTTAGCCTCTGACGCGTTTTTCCCGTTCCCTGATAACGTCGACAACGCCGCTAAGGCCGGCGTCGCAGCAATAGCCCAGCCGGGCGGCTCTAAAAAGGACCCTGACGTCATTGCCGCCGCTGATAAGTATGGCATTGCTATGGTCTTCACCGGCAAACGACACTTTAAACATTAAACGCAATACGCAATACGCGATACGAAACTTGTCACGGCGTAGTGGCTTGTCACGGCGAAGTATAACGAAGACGGAAACGAAGACGGAAACTTGTCACGGCGTAGCTCCGAAGGAGCGTAGACGGATGATTGAAAACGTCGAAAGCATTTTACGTGTTGTTACCTTCATTGCCGTAGGCGGCCTTGTCGCCATTGTCTTCTTTTTTGTCTTTGCCCAGATCATCACCGGCTCCAAGAGCATCCATAAACAACTCAACAAACTTATCAAATTAAACGAAGAAATCGCAGAGTTATTGCGCGATTTGAACTCCCGCGATAAAAACCACCGTCAATAATGCGAGAGATGGTTTCCGTCACGCGTTAGAACTGGACCGCCGCAAATTAGCGCGGACACAACCTTGCTCCAGAAATCGTGAGGCGGCCCCTATAACCTCTGTGTCGCTGGGCACGGGTTCCCTAGCTCAGGTTAATTGGGTGCCTGAAATATAACAGTCTCCATTAGGAAACGCTGACTCAAGGCTACGGCGTCATATAATCAGATGAAGAACAAGAAAAAAGATAGACAAACATATCCAAAAACCTATCCCCCATCCCATCCATAGCCAAGCCTCGGAACTCTTCCGACTATATCCCCGTGACCCAAGATGCGTGGCAATAATGACCAATATCAGGATTGTGATAATTCCCGTGGGAAGGACAAAGAAAGCTATCCGCGAGGGCCACGATAGCGGACGGTCCGCAAGCTCCCTTTTTGTTTTGACAGATTCTGCAATTTCAGATAGATCCGTTGGGTTGAGATTCCGAGCACGAAACTCTTTCTCAGCTGCTGCGATAGCACCCGGTAGAAAGTCTTCTTCCTTAGCAAAGTTAACAATTTCGTAAAGTTCTTCGTTACTCCGCTCTCGCATGGCTTCACTGAAATCACGATTATCCATAAGCCATACCCCAGAAATACCAAGTTAATAATGAGGACGCACTCTTTACATAATAGGTCCGAAGCAAGGTCTTCCGGCCTTAAACCGGCATTATATCGTTAAACAGATAAAAAAAACAACCTTTTCCGCCAGTCAAAAATGTTCGACGTTCGATGTTCAATGTTCGATGTTCGATACTTGTCCTGAGCTTGCCGAAGGATTCGATATTCGATATTCAATTAACTATCTTGTCAATCCTGTTATCCTGTCTAAAATAACAGTGTGAATCTGTGTAAATCCCTGTCTAAGAGATAACAATGTTAATTCTGTCATTCGGTTGCAGAAAAGGCCTCGTGGAAATGTACGACCCCCGTCGGGATGCTATTACAAAAGGATAGGGCAAGAAAATTCTCCTGAGAAACACCTTCGTGTTTCAGTCTATTCGGGCTTCTAAAACCAAAGCGTTCATAAAAGTTGGGGTCTCCGACAACAACACACCCTTTGGCGCCTAAGTCTTTTAACAGGCCGATTCCTTCATTAACAAGCTTTGTTCCGATTCCTTGTTTCTGGTAGTCAGGTTCAACAGAGACCGGACCAAGACCATACCAGTCCTGGCTTCGGTCTGTAAAAGTTACAGGCGAAAATGCTATGTGTCCTGCCGGTATTCCATCAACCTCTGCAACCAGTGAAACTGTAAGTGCATTGGCGTTTCGCAAAGCATTGATAATGAACTGTTCAGTATTATTACTGTACGGATGATTTTCAAAGGCCGCTTTAGTGATATCGGATATTGCTTTAACATCTGACTGAATTTCTTTACGGATAATCATCAATTAAAGTTCTCCTCGTAAAAATCCGGCGACACCATACTTATTTCTTCTTAAATCCGCAACTCATAATAATCAATCATCAATAATCGATATTCAATAGCAAATCCCCAAAACTCGCCACGGCGAAGTGGCTTGTCACGGCGAAGTATGACGAAGCCGGAGACGAAGCTGGGTTCGCGGATAAACAAAAATATTATGCCTTTTAACTACATAATATAAAAGAAAAATCCGTGTAAATCCGCGTAATCCGCGGAAAAAAATAGATTTCTTCGTGCAGGATTTGACTTAATCTGTGTAAATCAGTTTCTAAAAATCAAGATGATGAAACACTCCATAAGTATATATGCATATACTTATATAGTATGACAACAATCGTTTTCGAAATACAACCGCGCCAAATATCAGTGTTAATCCGTGTCTGATATTCGCCTTAGTCTTGAGTCTGAGGTCTGGTGTCTGTGGTCTAATGAACTTCGTGTTTCTTCGTGTAGGATTTGACTTAGTCCCTGTAGGACGTGAACGAGGCCGGAAGGGTAGAAGGAGCTTGCTCATAGAAACCCTTCGGCCGAGAAAACATAGGCATCGAAGATGCTGTCAAATCCCTTAGTGGTAGAGAAATTTTGTGTAATTTGTGGAATTTGTTGTTAATTAAATCATCGTCATAAAAGACGGGGAACGGGGGCCGAGCGACGAGTCACAGTACCTTTTTTTTGAAAAAAATGGCACTTTTTGCTTGACTTATGTTCAAAATATGGTATAATACCTTGGTTGTTTGATAAAAAGTAAACTTAGGCAAGATAAAAGACCGGAAGACAGACGTCACAATACGGAAGACTGCAAATCAATAAAATCTGAGGAATCTGTGGCTAAAAACAGCGCAAATCCGGGCTTTGGCAAAAGATATGTCAATATCTATAGTCGAGTTGAAAGGTTTGAGCAAGCTCGCTTGCAGAGAACCTTAATACGAGAATATAAAGGCTGTCGAAGACATCCCTGCCAAAGCTATTTCTCTGCGTGCTCTGCGTCCTCAGTGGTGAAAAAAATCCGTGAAAATCCGCCTGTCTCGGCGAAGCGCAGCGAAGACGGATGTAATCCGCGGTTAAAACATCATGAAATCCTGTCAAAACACCCAAATTTGTGTCAATTTGCCTGCCTCGGCGTAGTCCCGATGTTTTTTATCGGGACGAAGACGGGTGTTAATTCGTGGAAAATAACATGTTGTTTATAATTTTATATACTATTTTCTCTGTGTTCTCTGTGGCCTCTGTGGCTATGCACTACATTTGTCGAGAGTCCTCTACAAATCCACCCTTATTTGAAAAAACGAACCCAATTTTATGCGTTTTTTGGCCAAAATGCGCCATTTCAACAAAAAACGAACCCAAAACGAACCCAAACAAACCCAATCTTGTCACGGCGTAGCTGCTTGTCACGGCGAAGCGCAGCGGAGACGGAGGGGAAGACGGACAAACCCAATTTACCCTGGTGCATGGGCTAATTATCTGATGAGTTTTCGTTTTTCGCTGGGCACGTACCATGCCAAAGCTCATCACAGAATGCCTAACGGCGATATGTTTTTGTTCTTGCAAAGCCTAAATAAGGCAATTACAATACAGGTTTACAACTGTTTTGACGATTACGATGTACAGTGACGATTAATTTGATGACAGTTTTTTGAAAGGAAGTTTTGCCAATGCTGAAAGTTAAGGCCCGGGCAGGTGAATCAGTTCAACAGATGGTTAGACGTTTTAAGAAGCTCTGTGAAAAGGAAGGCCTGATAAGGGATATGAAGCGAACGAGCTATTATGAAAAGCCTTCCGAGCGAAACCGCAGACGAATTCGCAAGGCCCAGAGAGCCGTACTTAATACCAGAAGAAGTTCTCCTTAGCTTTCCATCGTTCAGCAGAACCATCTCTTATATATATCGGCAGTTAAAACTGTCTTTTCTTATTTCTGAACAGGCCAGAAAACAGCGTCACCTTCATCCGCCCATATCCACTTTTCACCTTCGTTGTTTGTGCCCAGCACGCCCCCGTCATCCTTATAATCAAGACCGACGCTGTATAATATAAAGCCTTCATCAGTTTTTTTGTATATGATGAGTTTATCACTGAACGGGTCGATAGGTATTTCGTGTATATATCCGGCCCGCTGAAGCTCCGTCAGATCTTGCGGGTATTGTTCCGTATCTGCTTTGAATCGCAGCACGGCTGCAATCACCGGGACCGAGTGGATGTCTGTTTTGATACGATAATCAATCCTATGCACGGCGCCGAATGCAGGCATTAAAACGCCCAGGAAAAGATTTCCCTTTATTATTGATTCGACCTGTTTATTCAAATCAATGCCTTTCTCGCATTGCTCACGTAATTGGGCCGGACTCATCTTCGATGTTTCTTCTATGAAATCGTACAGGACGTCTGCCTGTTCCTTTGTCTGTGCCTTGTTCGGCTGGGTCAACAAGTACTTAAGCAAAATGGCAGTTTCAGCAATGTTAGGCCACGATACCTCCGAAGAACCAGCCAGACGCTTGAGATACAAATGGCCGCCTCCAAAACGGTCATCAGTAAAGCACCGCTGAATTTCGTCGTAAACAAGATATTTTTCTAAAGTCATATCCGTTGTAAAATCTTCATCTGCACAGGCCTTTTCGAATTCCTGCTGGAATTGGGCGAGTCGGGGGGTATCTATTTCATAATGCTGCATTATCCGGCGCATATTACCGATTGCCACAGCTTCGATGGCGATTCCAACAAACTTTTCTACGAGTGTTTTTTCGCCCTGTTTTATCATCCTTCCGAATCTGTAACAGGTAATAAGGCTATTGAAAACTTCCGTATATTGTCCGTCGGCAACCTGAATTTGTGCCCTGAAACAGAGGATATGGGACAGGTTGCGAAAATCTGAAAGATTAGGCAGCAGAACTGAAAACATAGAACCGTCGCTGTCCGGCTTGGTCGAATATTCAGGCCAGCAATAAGGCTTTTGTACACCTTGTTCGATTAATTGCAGACTTGTTGAGCATCGCCGGACGATGTCAGAAACGGTCTCTTTTTCTGTCTCGTTCATATCGGCATACGGTTTTTTCCAGATTGCTGCATTTCTGTCCGGAAGATTGGGACAGGCCGCAACTGCTTTGTCGAATAGCGGCATTGCATTTAGACTTTCATCAGCAACGGGACGAACGAGCTGATTAACTTCGGCGATATAATCCACTGTTACGGCCGGTTTGCCGATGAGGAACCAGACTACATAAAGAATGAAACATAAAATCAGGACACCAATCACTTGTAACGTTCTGACGAAGACGGTTCGCCAGAGCGGTCGGCAGCGTTTCTTGGCTCGGCGAAGCAGGATTCCGAGCAGCTTCGCATCGCCGAATTGCTCTATCAGCCGTTGCGTTTTCTGCTGCCGTTGCTGCTCGTCGGTGCAATCTCGAAGCTCATCCTCAAAGTGGGCGGTTAGTTCAGCCTGAACGTCGCGTCGGATGCTCTTGCGGTATCCCATCTTCTTAATGACAAGTTTTATGAATTCTTGTGCAGATTTCGGCAGGTTTTCGATTGTTTTTTTGTCGGATGACCTGTCCATGTCTTATCTCCACGGTTCTTTCAGATTGTTAATATTCTTCCGAAAGACTAAGCGGGACTCATCGCCGGACCAAAAACCAAATCGAGGCCCTGACGCAGGTCGGAAAGCTGCTGTTTCTGTTTCGCAAGCTCGGCCCGACCTTTTCCGGTAATCGAATAGTATCTGCGTTTTCTGCCGTTCTGGCTTTCCTTCCATTTGCCTTTTATCAGCTTCTTGGCTTCGAGGTTGTACAGTAGTGGGTACAGCGTACCTTTACCGAGCGTAAGGACGTTTTCACTGCGGCCTTCTATTGCATCGCTTAATTGATAACCGTACATTTCGCCGCGGGAAAGAATCTCCAGAACAACTGTAGGGGCGATACCCTTGAGCAACTGACTTTCAAATCTCATAACCGTCTCCTGATTGGAAAACTGTTCACAATAAAGGTAAATATTAAGCCTGCTTAGCTTGTAATACATATTATGCAATGCAAACTATGCGATGTCAACCAAAAAATTAAAAAAACATTATTTTCTGATTGTATACCGGATACTCGATGCCGGTTCGAGAATGTATATCATTCAGAGCTAAGGACTTGGGTCGAACGAATTTGACTTGAAGCGGACCGGCAAAAGCTTACAATAAGCTGAATTGATGTAAGGACTTAAGGTCGTTCGCCGTTGACGAGTGATGAGAGCCGGGCGACGGACGACGGATTTAATATTCTGCCGCAATTCTACGGGTGTTAACCCGTAGATGAAGTTATCCGCCTTAGGCGGACAGGCGTAGCCTGAAGCGGCAATGCCACGGGTGTAAACCCGTGGTTGTTTACTTGGAGCAGTGGCCGAGCGGCTGAAGGCGACGGTCTTGAAAACCGTTTTACCCTTTCGGGTAACGGGGGTTCGAATCCCTCCTGCTCCGTTCTTCGCTTCGCGAAAATCGGTTAAGAGCAGCACAATCGTGTTGACTGAGAGATGAGGACACCCGCAGATGCGATAGCAGGAAGGCAAGTAAATTGAAGGGTATTTCTATCAGATAAAAGAGCAAGGAGATGAAAATGAGAATATTGAAGACATCGAGTATAGCAGGATTTGTTCTTTTAATACTGAGTCTTTCCTGTACCTCACATATTGCAACTGTGGAGAATTGCTGGGTAGGCACCTGGGTGAGCGCCCAGCAGTTGACGGAACCCGGAAATCTACCGCCTTCACCGGGATTGACCGACAATACGCTGCGACAGGTTATACACGTAACCCTGGGAGGTAGCCAACTACGCGTGCAGTTTTCCAATGCCTACGGGTCCAGCCCGGTGACAATTAATGCCGCACACCTGGCGGTGTCAAAGGGCGGCAGTGAGATAGAGCCGGTAACTGACAAGGCACTGACGTTTCATGGGGAACCATCGATAACTATTGAAGGCGGACAGGAAGTTTATTCTGATACTTTAGACTTTGATGTGACACCATTGAGCAACCTGGCAGCAAGCGTTTATTTCGGTCAGACGTCGGCAAAAGTCACCGGTCATCCCGGCTCGAGGACTACATCCTATATCCAATCCGGCGATACAGTGACAGCGACCGATATGGACTCTTCTGTTAAAACAAATCATTGGTATATTTTGAGCGGAGTTGATTTGTGGCTCGATGATTCCTATGCATGTGTAGTAACGATGGGAGATTCGCTAACGGACGGCAGGGGGTCAACCACCAACGGCAACGACCGGTGGCCGGATAATCTGGCCCGGCGTCTGCAGGCAAATCCTGATACTGCAAAGATCGGCGTACTGAATCAGGGCATCGGCGGCAACGCCGTGGTATTCGGCGGCCTGGGGCCGACCGCGCGGAAGCGTTTTGAGCATGATGTAATCGACCAAAATGGTGTGCGATGGGTAATCGTTCTTAACGGGGTTAATGATATCGGCTACAGCGGCAGCCCAAAAGTAGTCGACAATTTAATTATCGCGTATGAGAAATTCATAAATATGGCCCATGCCAGGGGCATCATGGCATACGGTGTGCCTATACTGCCTTTTGGAGGCTCTTTTTACGACAGCGAAGACCATGAGGCGTTGCGCCAAAAAGTCAATGAATGGATTCGAACCAGCGGTAAGTTCGACGCGGTCATAGATATGGATGCCGCCGTACGCGACCCGGCGAATCCTGCCAGACTGTTACCGGCATACGATACGGGTGACCATCTGCACCTGAATCCGGCAGGCTACCAGAAGATGGCCGAGACCATTGACCTTGGTTTGTTTAAGTAAGAAAAAGAATTTTACCCGATGAAGCGTTAGTGTAGTCGGGTCCTCCTGCTTCGTTCTTCGTCCCGATAGAAGACTCCGATAAACGACATTGGAATCTCCGTTTCACTCCGACATCGGGACTACGAACGGCGGGCCGTTCAAGGAGGGATGAGAACACTCGCAGATGCTCAAAAAGGAATCGAGCGTGCAATGTTGGCTTTGTCGGCGTCGTGAATGATAATCTTTTGTTGCTGCGATTAGTTGCAGAAACCCTGACTACTACTGTAATATTGCGCACGATACTGTCAAAGTTATCGGAGTTTAGGCGAAATTTGGCCTACAATTGCGAGGTTTTTCGCGTAGGAAGGCACGAGGAAAATAATGCAGCATTTGGGAGATTTGTGTCAACTTTAAGCCTTCGTTTGAAAACATATCCACGCATATGATTTTCATAATCCACCCGGGCGGCGTAATTTGACAGTATCTGCTCTATCGGAGGTGACAGGAGGCATTCAGAGTAACAACAATTATAGGACTGCCAGTAATTTCCGGATGAGCCTGGCGTGTATGACTAACTTATTATTGAAGCAAGATTTGCCGAAGTACGTAAACCAGGAATCCTTAAGAGGTCTATTCAGGATGAGCATAAGGGCGTACAGAGTTTTGCTACTTACAATAGGGGCAGCGTTAGCGTTCTGCGCCACTACGGCTGTCGCCGAATCGAAAACATACCCTGAACACGAAGTAAAAGCCGCTTTTATGTATAACTTCTTGAAATTCACCGACTGGCCCGAGGAAAAAGTGCCTGATGGAAACGAAGCGGTGAATATCTTTGTTGTTGGTGATTACCCGGAGTGTAAGACCTTCAGGGACATCCAGGAAAAGAGCCAGGAGGGCAATCCTGTACGAGTTCAAATATTCAAATCTTACGAGCAGATGAGCGACCCAAATGTTCTCAAAGACTGTCATTTATTATTTATTTGCAAAAATGAGAAAAAGTATGTCGGCGAGATATTGGAACTTGTTAAAGACAATAACGTCCTCACTGTAGGGGAGTACGAAGGTTTTCTTGAAGCAGGCGGTATTATCAATTTTGTCGAATACAGGGAGAAACTCAGATTTGAGGTAAATATGCCGGCTGCGTCGGAAGCGAACCTGAAGCTACGCTCCAAACTTCTGAAACTGGCCAAGCGAGTTATAACAGAAGACACAGAGAGTTAAGTTAGATGAAATCTGAGACAGACATTTTATTACCAAAGCGCAGAGCCATCAGCAGACTGCTTGCGGCAACGTCACACAATATGACAATTAACCACAAGCTGGTCCTGATAATCATGCTGACGTGCGTAGCTACGCTTATAATCGCCGGCGGCACTTTTACTGGTTATGAGTGGAATATTCTGCGGCAATTAATGGTAATGAACCTCTCTGCCCAGGCTGAAACCTTGGCTGAGACCTGTAAGGCGGCAGTGGCTTTCGACGACGCTGAAGATGCCAAGGAGACGTTAAGCTCGCTCAGGGTCAGCTCTTCGATTGTTTTTGGAGGAGTATACGACCAGCAGGGTGAGCTGATGTCGGCGTATTATCGTTACGGGGCCGATAAAGGTGTTCAGCCGAGGAAAATTCGAGAAGATGGTTATGAGTTTAAAGGGGACTACCTTACAGTCTTTAAGCGAATTATTCTCGATGGAGAGATTATAGGTAGAGTGTGCGTTCGCAGTGACCTTGAGCCGCTTCGAAGGATGCTTTTCAGCAGTGTCAAGATTATTCTAATCATCATTGGTGTGAGTTTGCTTGCAGCGTATTTTATTTCATCGAGACTTCAATCTGTTGTATCCCGGCCTATTATCAAATTGACTAAACTTGCCAAGGCTATTTCAGAAGGCAAAGACTATGCGGTTCGCGGCGTAAAGGTCAGTAATGATGAGATAGGACTGTTGATAGATGCTTTCAATGAAATGCTTGATGAGATTCAACATCGCGACCATGCATTGGTGGAAGCCAACAAAGAGCTTGAGGCAAAAGTTGCCGAACGCACAGCCGACCTTGAAGCCATGATTGAAAAACTCAACCAGTCAAACCGACAGCTCCAGGAATTCACCTATGTAGCTTCTCACGACTTGAGAGAACCACTGCGGAAGATATCCGCGTTCGGTCAGTTGCTTGCGGCGAGTCTGTCGGATAAGCTCGAAAGCGATGACCGTGAAAATCTCGAGTTCATGATAGACGGAGCTACTCGTATGCAGATGATGATAGAGGCTCTTTTAACTTATTCCAGGATCACCACAAAGGGTGTGGAATTTGTACCTGTGGACCTTAATGAAGTCGTAGATGAGCTGAAAAGCTTCGAGCTGGCAGTTAAAATTGAAGAGACACATACTGAGGTCGAAATTCCTGAGCCTCTGTGCTGTGTCAACGGAGACCCCACTCAGATTCGCCAGCTGTTGCAGAATCTGATCGCCAACGGACTAAAGTATCAAAAATCCGGGAACACACCGTGTATTACCATTCGCTCCGGTATTCAGGATGACGGTATGGTGCGGATTGAGGTACAGGACAACGGTATAGGGATAGAAGAGGAACAGTACCAGAATGTTTTCACAATGTTCCGACGACTACACACACGGCAGGAATACGAAGGAACTGGAATCGGTCTTGCCGTTTGCAAGAAAATAGTCGATAGACATGGTGGAGAAATCGGAATCACCTCAGTCTATGGCGAAGGTTCTACCTTCTGGTTTACTATGCCTGCCGCTCAGGAGGTTGCGGTAAACACAATATCACAATCCAATTCAGAAGGCACTCTATAGTTAAGGAGGCGGATATATGGAAGGTGGATATACGGACCAGACACAACCGGCGATTATTTTGCTGGTTGAGGATGACCCTGGAGACCAGAAACTGGTTAAGTACGCCTTGCAGTTTCAAAAGCACCAGAGCAGCCTTAAAATTGTCGGAACCGGTGAAGAGGCGCTTGATTATCTCCGGCGGTCCGAAGATGGCGATGAATCAGCACCTCTTCCTGATATAATCCTGCTTGACCTGAACATGCCGGGCATGGGAGGTAAAAAGTTTCTGCAGAGCATAAAAGCTGACGAACAGCTTTGCACTATCCCGGTGGTTGTTGTCTCAACATCCGGTGCAGAGCAGGATATTACAGAAAGTTACAAGCTCCATGCCGCCGGCTATGTACAGAAAGCATCCAGTCTTGATAAGCTTCGAAGAATTATTCAAAAGCTGACTCAGTACTGGTTTGCCACCTCCACGCTGATAAAGAGATGATATTCTGGAAAGCTTGTCCAATCAATGCGTTTTTATCAGATGAGAATAAATAATAAGGAAGAGTGTAATGTATGAATTCAAACCGGTAGTTATACTTCTGGTCGAGGATGACCCGGGTGACCAAAAGCTTGTTAAGCAATCGTTTAGAGAAGAACATATAGCCAATGAGCTAAAGATTGTCGACTGCATGGAAGGGGCTATGGAGTATCTGGAACGTAGCAGACTCGGTCATCAGGAATGCCCCATGCCTGACCTTATATTACTCGACTTGAATATGCCCGGTATGGGTGGTAAGGAATTGCTGAAAGCTATTAAAGCCGATACCGAATTCAATGTTATACCTGTAGTTATCCTGACCACATCGGATTCAGAGGAAGATGTAATCGAAAGTTTCAGACTTCAGGCTGCCGGATATGTAAGGAAGCCCGTAACATTGGAAGGTTTCCAGAAGGCGATTGCAGATTTAACTGATTACTGGTTTATTGTCTGCAAGCATATCGAGCACAACAAGGACCTAAAGAGTGACTGTAATCTCTGTATTGTTGATTGACGACGATGTCTTGGACAGAAGGCTCGTGAAGCATGCCTTGGCTGATGCCGGTGGGCAGGTAAAGTTCAGGATAGAGTCGGCGGAACAGCTTGCTCAGGCTGAACAGAAGATGGCGAAGGAAACCTTCGACGTTGTTCTGCTGGACCTGGGTTTGCCCGACAGCAGAGGAATTGAGACAGTCAAAAAGTTCAGGGCCATCAATGCACAAATGCCAGTTGTTGTCCTTACCGGTATGGAAGATGAAGAATCCGCCATCGAAGCCATTAAAGCCGGAGCCGATGATTATGTTGCGAAGGGAAAGCTGCTAAAAGACCTCATTGTCAGGTCAATTCGATATACTATTGAACGTAAAAAGACCGAGTTGAAACTGAGGCTCGCAAAAAAACAGGCAGAGGAACTTCAGGCTGAGACCGAACTTGTTAATAAACAGCTGCAGATGTCAATTGAGCGAGCTAATCTCATGACCAGAGAAGCGATGCTGTCAAATCAGGCTAAGAGTGATTTTTTAGCCAACATGAGTCATGAAATCAGGACGCCTATGAATGGAATCATCGGCTTTACCGAGATTCTATTGGATGAAGAGCTTGCGGAACAGCAAAGGGAATATGTGGAAATAATCAAATCCGCGTCTGATAACCTGCTTGCTCTTATTAATGACATTCTTGATTTCTCTAAAATCGAAGCTGGTAAGCTTGAAGCCGAAGCTATCGAGTTCAGCCTGGAGTCACTTTTAAGGGATATAACCTGCCTGATGAAACCCCAGGCAGATAAAAAGGGCTTAAAATTCGATGTTGTTCGTGGCGATGACCTGCCTGAGACTATGCATTCCGACCCCGTGCGTCTGCGGCAGTGCCTGTTTAATCTTCTGAGTAACGCAATGAAGTTTACTTCTCAAGGCCATGTGCTGCTGCGTTTGTCCAGCCGGCAGCGAGACGGCCGCTCATTTATTTGCTTTGCAGTAGAAGATACCGGCATTGGAATTCCTAAGGACAAGCACGAAAGTATCTTCGACGCCTTTTCTCAGGTGGACGGCAGCACAACAAGAGAGTATGGTGGTACGGGTCTGGGATTAGCGATAACAAAAGAGCTTACACGACTTCTTGGCGGATATCTTCTTTTAGACAGCGAGATTGATAAGGGCTCGGTTTTTAACGTCATCATTCCTGTTATATTGACATCAGCAAATACACAGACAACCCCGGAAACCGAACATGGAAAAGCATGGTCTCAAAAGCCGACTGATGTCAGGCCTACCTGTGGTAAAGTCCTGATTGCCGACGACAACAAGACAAGCGTAGTATTAACAACTCTTTTACTTGAAAAGTTGGGATTTGAGGTCACCTGCGTTGCCGACGGCCGTGAGGCGGTTGATAAGGCTCTGGCCCAAACCTTCGATTTGATAATCATGGATATGCAGATGCCCGGTATCGACGGCTATCAGGCAACGCGAACACTGAGAGAAAAAGGCTGCGAATGTCCTATTATCGCTGTGACAGCTCATGCTTTGGAAGGTGACCGGGAAAAATGTATCGAAGCCGGTTGTGACGATTATATCGCGAAGCCCATCAACAGGGACCAGCTCTATGAAATTGTCGGTAAGTATGTTCAGAAAATTAACATCGCAGAAAATACCGATATGCAGTTGGCTGGCGTCTATGCCGCTGCAGAGAATAAGCACGACTAAAACATTTGGTCGTTTTTTATCAGCATACATGTATAAGTGAATTTACGAATAGGCCTCTTGCCGCGAAAAGCGTGCAATTTTGTACTTTCCGAATATTATAGATTCGTTCCGGTTTTCTGTTCGGGATATAAAATGCATATCGACTCATACAAGTTTGGTCGGATAATAGTTGACGGCAAGACTTACTCAAGTGACTGTTTAATTTTTCAGGACCACGTCGAACCGGGCTGGTGGCGCAGGCAAGGTCATAACCTTTTTACTGATGACCTTGAAACTGTTCTGTCCGCGGAACCGGAAATTCTGGTGGTCGGCTGTGGAGCGTACGGCTTAATGCAGGTATCCCAGGAGGTCCGAACCGTATTACAGCAGAAAAATATACAGATGGAAGCTTTGAAGACTGCTCGGGCGATAGAGCGTTATAATGAACTTTTAGCAACAGGGCGAAAAGTTGTCGCAGCGATGCATCTTACCTGCTAACCGACAACCTTTGGAGAAATCACTGCAGCAATGATATACAATCCGACTGCAAGAATTGCTACAGCCGTGAAACCCATTGAAACAGCTAAAATCATTCCACATACGGCACCTACGACCGAAGCGAAGCCGTTTGCAGCCCAGCCCCACGCGACAAGCACCTCCGTCCTGAGGCCGACGCATCGAAGCGCAGTAGGAAACGGAATTCCCATGAAAAATGCCGCCGGAGCAATAACTGCTATACCCAGCACAATCCTCAAAGGCCCAGACAGGCCGACGAGAAATTCAAATGCACCTCTGAACAAAAATATATTTGCAATGGTTGTCAGTGTAATTGCCGCAACGGCAGTTTTAACCATGAACGATTTTCTGGAAAATAAACTGTAACAATGTTCGGCTGCAAGGGAACCGATACCGCTGAACAACAGAAAACTCAAAAGAGTAACCGCAACGCCCAGGACAGGTCGGCCGATGAGCAGAGTCATTTTCTGAATGAATGCCATTTCAATAAACATATATGAAAAGCCCAACAGTAAGAAATAACCCAGTACAGCAGGTTTATTTGTGCTGGCAGTCTTGAGCCCTTTACAAATCCAGACCGGCAATAATATAAGTATAGCACTTGTAATTATCGCTTGGGTAAGATTGGCAAAGAGCACAATATAACCCCACTCGCTGAAAACCAGCCATCGCCTGCCGAGGGTCCTAATCATCCCGGGTAGTGAACGAAATTTGAAAAAGTCGAAAAAGTAAGGCCGGTCATCTGTCGCCGGTTTTATGTAGTAGTCATAGCTGTCATAAAACATCTCTCTGTTATCTGACAGAATAGCCTGTGAGGCGTTGTAGTAATAAGGTTCGTCGAGCACGTCAAATTTATTAGCCTGATATGGCTCGATACCGGGAACGTGCACAAGGTCGAATGAGTTTTCAGAAGCGAACTCGCGGGTGTTTCTGATTTGAACGTCTGTAAACAGCTGGGCGGAAACGAGTATTGTCGCGGTCGAGTAACTTCTTATCATTATTATGTGCTCGGCAGGATTGGTTATCTTGCGCCGAACCAGCGCCTCGGTAACGGTCGCCAGCATCTTAAGACTGTCCCGCGGCGGCATCTTAATTGGCCGTGTGATGCTCAATATACCTCCTTCATCGAGTCTTTCGAGACATCGGTCGATGGACTCGATGGTATACAGGTGGCTTTCATTAAGCGCGTACAATCCCGCCGCGGATGCCGAAAAAGAATCCAACAGAGATATATTTATCAGATTGAATCGCTTCTGCGTCGTCTCCAGAAAGTTTCTTCCCTCTGCAGCAACGACAGCAACATCATTTCGCTGATATATTCCGCTTGAGAGTTCAAATAGTTCATTATTCATCAAGCTGATTACCTGGCGGTTCATTTCAACCGCAGTAACATTTGCAGCACCGAAGGCCAGCGCCTGCGCAACGTCCGAGCCGCCTCCACTGCCGATTATGCACACCTGAGGTTTGGTCAGCAGATAATAAGCAATGGCTGAGGTCGTGTGGCCAAAGCAATCTAATTCGGAGATTGTCTTAAATCTGTTAACCGCCGATACCCCGTCTGCGTCGCTTATGATAGCCGTTTGCCTGGGAAGTGTTCCTGTATAGGCAAGGCTTAAACCTGCAAAACTGCGTATTGCCGGCGCGTCGATGCAATCAACCCGGGCCAGCGGACTGTAACGAATTGCAAGTATTCGGGCATCAGGCAGATTGCGGTAATAAACAAGGGATTTGTTTTCACTTATCTGTAAATCTGACGGCCAGGGTCCATACGAACTGAACAGTACGACCCAGATTATGCCGAGCACCACCGTCAGGACGGATGCTATGCGTGAGAACCTGTAAGCGAATAGCGAAGAGGCGATAAAGCAAACCGCACTGATTATCAGCAGCAGGGCGGACGGTGTATTGCCGTACATAAGCGCTACTGCCGCTGCCGCTCCGAGGCCGGACCCGACCATATTATAAAAGTAAAGTTTGTGGGCCTGCCTGCCGGATGAAGTAAAGACCACCGCTATTGCGCCGGCCCCGAAAAAAAAGGGAATGAAAAAAAGAAGATAGTACGCCAGCAGATAAAATACCTGACGGCCGTCCCAGATAAGCTGCAGTTCATCAAGTGGTACGAACCGGCTTGCCTGAAATACGAGGGGAATCATCGCCGCCATAGCAGCAGTACACAACCATGTGGTTTTGTACATATTTTTTGTAAGTGTTCTGGAAAAGATGGTGACAAGTGTTCCGGCCGCACCGAAACCCAATAGTGCCGTGCTTATGACCAGGTACGAAAAATGGTGCCAGTGCCCTATAGCCAGGGCACGTACCAGTACAAGCTCCAGGCCGAGAATCGCGCCTGATAATATGAACAGAGCGAGCCAGGTCATTTGTCTTGCGTTGATTGTCCTTTCATTACCTGTCCGGTCATTGGGACAAATATCACAGGCAGCAGTCTTTTGCTTTGAATCTTTCCGTCCCGGTCTTTAGTAATAAGCATAAGCGTCTGGTTGCCGAAAGGGCTGCCCACGGGCACTATTATACGTCCACCTTCTTTGAGCTGCTTTATTAAAGGCGGCGGAACAAATCCCGCAGCGGCGGTTACTATAATCGCATCAAATGGTGCATTTTCCTCCCAGCCGTAGTAGCCGTCACCGGCCTTGGTGAAAACGTTATGATAACCAAGCTCTTTCAGCCTTTGTTTCGCTGATTCCGCCAGAGGCTCGACTATTTCAATGGTATAAACCACTTCGGCAATCTCAGCGCAAACCGCAGCCTGGTAACCTGAGCCCGTTCCTACCTCCAGTACTTTATCGTTGGCGCCCAGCCGCAATGCCTGTGTCATGTACGCAACTATGTATGGCTGGCTTATTGTCTGGCCGTATCCGATGGGCAGTGGGTAATCGCCGTAGGCCCTGCCCAGCTCGTTTCCGCGAACAAAGGCATGCCGCGGTACAGTAACCATCGCTTTGAGGACGTTAGGCTCTTTTACACCTTCGGCCCGGATATAGCGGTCAACCAGCCGCCGCCGCTCCTTTACCCGTTCATCAAAGGCCGCGTGGTTGTGGTCTGGCGGCGAAATATTCTGCGGCTTGTGTGATTCATTGACATCGGAAGCGATTTTATTCGTTTCGGTCTCAGCAAGAGCTAAAACCGAGATTGCGACTAAACATAATAACCACGTGATTAGGTGAATAGGTTTGTACGAGCACATTTTTCTGCTCCTTTGTTTTATGGTTAATTGCCTGCTGTGTGATTATATCAGAGGCCGAGTCTTATTACCACCTGTTCCGGCGGTTTGGAAGTGGATTTGCTGTGCAAAAAAAACGACTCTGCCGCGTTTGTTTCACGGCAGAGTCTCAACAAGGCTCCTTACACCTGTGCTGTGTTCGACTTTTGGAACTCATCTGCGGCTGCTTTGGCACTGGTGCAGTATTCATAACCCGCCCCGCCAGGTGCTTGGCGAGGGCAAGGTTGGCTGGGTCCAAAGAACGAGGCCGCCAGAATACCAACGGCCTCGCCCCCCAACTCGCGTATCCCTCGGTTCGAAACAAAAATCCTTTTCTGCTAAAAATCACATCCCTGTATATCTTGAATCGACACAATCACAAATTTGAAGGGCAAACCTTTTCCTGATTTAGGAGGGATAAAATCCGTAGTAACCATCCGATAATCCCCTTTTAGGTTTGGCAATAACACTGTTTATCATTCTAAAGTCGCTTTTTATAGCCTGGAATAAGCATTTAGTCCTTGGCGGCCAACAAGGCCTGATTTCGGCAAGCCGCATATAATAGATTGGTAACTGTCGCCCTACACTGACAACAATGTGTCACTGGTTTGCAAAAAAACGACGAGAATTGCTAAAGTGGCATGTCAAAAAAATTTCGCTTGCAAGGGGGATTTGGGATTTTATAATTATCTTTGTTATTGCGACGGAATAATGCGGGTGTAGCTCAGTGGTAGAGCGTCACGTTGCCAACGTGAATGTCGTGAGTTCAAATCTCATCACCCGCTTTAAAAAGGAGATTAAATTCTATAAGGAAGGTATCCTGATATAGTATCAGTGAGTTACCGGCTAATCATGTAGTTTGGCATTGGTCGCTGGTGCGTTCAAAACAACTTGTTATGGCTAAGGGATGAAGAATCCCAAGGCCTTTTTTTATATCGGGCCGTTGCTTCGCAATGGCCGAATCTGACAACAGCAGGGAGTTTAGCAAAATGGAAGAAGACAAGCAGCCCGAAGGACAATCGGCGGACGAAACAACTGAGCTGAAGAATACAGTGACCATCGAAGATGTGGGCCCGTGTAAAAAGAAGATATCGGTGGAAGTCCCGGCCGAGAAGATTAAACAAATCACCGACGAGCAGTACAGCGACCTTGGCAGGCAGGCGGTTGTGCCTGGCTTTAGAAAAGGCAGGGCCCCTCGACGGCTGCTGGAAAAACGTTTCGGCAAAGAGACCTCCGAACAAATCAAGCTAAAACTCCTTGCTGATGCAAGCGACGCGGCTATAAAGGATAATAAGCTTGAGATATTAGGTGAGCCCGATATCGATTATGAGAAGGTTGAACTGCTTGAAGAAGAGCCTATGAAATTCAGTTTCGAGGTCGAAGTCAGACCGCAGTTCGAATTGCCCAGCCTCGAGGGTATCTTCATCGAGCGTCCGAAGCTCCAGGTTACCGACGAGCAGGTCGACGAAGAAATCGAACGACTCTGCCGTTACAGCGGTATCTGGACGCCGCGCAAAGAAGACGAGGCAATAGAGGCCGAGGACCAGGTAATTGCTGACGTTGTTTTGAAAGTGGAGGATGTAGAGGAGGAAGAAAAACACGACAATATAGAAATCTATGTTAGACCGACGAGTTTTGTCGGCCCCGTTCCCGTGAAAGAACTCGATGAATTGCTCATCGGTTCAAAGGCCGGCGATACTAAGCAGACTACCGTCGAGATACCAAAGACCTTTTTCAGGCAGCAGTATAGGGACAAGAAGATTCAGGTCGAAATCACCGTCAAGGACATCAAATACCTCATACCCGTCCAGATTGACGAAAATTTCCTGAGTAACTACGGAATTGACAGCGAAGACGAGCTTAGAGAGCAAATACTCACGAATCTACAGGCCGGTCTGGAACGTCAGATTCACCTCGGCATGGTCGAACAGGTTTACAAGTATATGCTCGATAAGACCGATTTCGAGCTGCCGACCGACGTCGCCGCAGCCTATTCAATGACGCTGCTTCGCAGGCAGTATGCCAATCTTCTAAGACGCGGTTTGCCTCGTGAGCAAATCGAGGAGCAGATGGAACAGCTCAGGGCCGGCAGCGAGCAGCGGGCCAAAGAACAGCTAAAGACATTCTTTGTTATGGACAAGGTCGCTGAAAAGCTCGAAATAGAGGTCAGCGATGAGGAACTGAACGGCCAGATAGCAGCGTTAGCCGTACAGCAGGGTCACCGGCCGGAAAGAGTGAGGCAGGAAATGGAACGCAACGGCTCACTCGAACAGTTTCGCCATCAAATCCGCGACGAAAAATGTGTCGAAAAACTGCTGGAATCTGCGAAGGTAACCCAGGTGGAACCGAAGAAAACCGCCGAAAAGCAGAAAAAACAGGCCAAAACCGAAGAAAAAGCCGCAAAGACCACAAAAAAGAGCGCCCCGAAAAAGAAAGAAAAAAAGACTGTGTCCGATAAAAAGCAGGTCAAAAAGCAAAAAAAGACCGCTAAAAAGAAAACCGACAAATAGAAATACCCGATATACAACAGGAGCCTAGGACTGAAATTGAAGGAATTACGAATGACTGAATATCCCGTTAACGGCATCATAAGCGGCGTTGACCCTCGAATGCAGGTTCGGTCCTATCCATACCAGCGGACCCGCGAGATGACGCTGGATGATATGTTGCTGGACAACCGCATCGTCTTTCTCATCGGCGAAATCAATTATGCCCGGGCCACCGAGGTAATAATGAAGCTGTTATATCTCGACAACCTCAAGCGCGAGAGTGAAATCAGCCTTTACGTCAACTCGCCCGGCGGCAGTGTAGACGACACTATGGCGATTTACGATACGATGCAGTTCATCAGCTCTCCTGTAGCCACTTATTGCATCGGCAGGGCGCAATCCGGCGCAGCGATAATCCTGGCTGCGGGCACTAAGGGCAAACGGCATGCGTTGCCGCACGCCAAAGTTATGCTGCATCAGCCCTGGGGAGGCGTCACGGGCCAGGCGGCGGATATAAAAATTCAGGCTGAAGAGATTCTAAAGGCCAAGCAGCTGATAATCGAGCTGCTTTCCAAGCACACCGGCCAGTCCGCAGAAAAGATTAAGACAGAGACAGAACGTGACAGGTACATGACTGCTGATGAGGCTAAGGAGTACGGCCTGATTGACGATGTGCTGCACGAAGATGAAGAAAAGAAGAAAGACCGCAAGTCGGAAGAAAACAAACAAGACTAAAATCAACCCCACTGTACAGGGACAGAGAAATGACATTGAATCAAAATCTCGTACCGATTGTTATTGAAAAGAGCGGGCGTGCCGAACGCGCCTATGATATCTATTCGAGACTGCTCAAAGACCGGATAGTTTTTCTCGGCGGCCAAATCGACGACGTCACGGCGAATCTAATTATCGCCCAGATGCTTTTTCTCAGCAACGAAGACGTCAAGACAGACATTCATTTTTACATCAACTCGCCCGGAGGCTCTATAACGGCCGGTCTGGCAGTTTATGACACGATGCAGTTTCTGCGGTGCGAGGTGGCCACTTACTGCGTCGGCCAGGCGGCAAGTATGGCGGCGCTGCTGTTGGCAGGGGGAAAGCCGGGTAAACGCTATCTGTTGAATAACAGCAGAGTACTGCTGCATCAGCCTTTGATTGCGGGCGTACTGACCGGTCCGGCGACGGACCTGGATATAGAAGCGAAAGAGATATTGCGACTTCGCGAACGACTTTATAAGATACTTGCGGCGCATACGGGCCAGACAGCCGAAAAAATCGAAAGGGACTGCGACCGGAATCTCTGGCTGGAAGCTGAAGAAGCCATCAGCTACGGTCTGGCCGACAGGATACTGCAGAAGGCGCCGGTAATTGTCACTGAGAAGGCAGAAGCCGAGAGCGACGAGTAAATCTGCTGCGTTGGTTTCGTGCTGATTAACCGCCGCTATACAATTTGAAGAGGAAGCAAAAGTGAGAGCACACGTATTTGTTTTACTGACATCACTATTGATATTCGCCGGTTGTGAAGGTGATAACCACGTCAAGCTGATAGAGGATAAGAACGCCCAGCTTGAAAAAGAAAACAGGCAGTTTCAAAAAGACGTCGAAGCTGTCCAGGCCAAGAACCAGCAGCTTGTCAATCAGTTAAAGTCTCTTGCCGAGCTGAGCCCTGAAGTCCGGATTGACAGCCTGTATGAGCTTGAGTCAGTAAAACTGACCCGATACACGAATTTCTATGACAGGGACAAAGACGGCCGAAAAGAAAAACTCATAGTTTATATCCAGCCGGTTGATTCCCAGGGCGATATCATAAAAGCATCCGGCTCTGTCGATGTCGAATTGTGGGACCTTAATAAAGCAGATGATAAAGACGCACTTCTTGCCAAATGGCAGGTCAGCCCGGATGAATTAAAGAAGATGTGGTTTGCCGGGGTGATGAAGGCCAATTACCGATTTGTATTCGACATCACGGATATCGTTAAATCCTTCGATAAACCGCTTACGGTCAGGGCAACCTTCACCGACTACGTATCCGGCAAGGTCTTTACCGAACAGTACGTCATAAAACCGTAGTCTCCTTATCGAGAACAATCAAGCGGCCAAGGTCAGAAGCTATTGCTGGAGACGACAGGCAAACAGGTCAAGCAAATCATACAGTTCGCCCGCGAGCAGGGCTGGTCTGTAAAGTAATTTAACCGTCGCCATACCGGCGACTGTTTTCACAAAAGTATGTTAAATCTAGGATGTCGGCTTTGAATCAAGCTTGCTTCATAAGCTCGCCTATGAGCTTTAAACCGAGCATTGGACTTTGGATCAAAAATATGAACCTCAATAACAACTGCTCTAAGACCATTATCCCAAAAATATCTCGCAAGCGATTTTCTGTCTGAGTGGTCAAGATGCTTTTTCACTCTCAAGTGTAAATTACTTGATTCCCCAATATAAAGGTAACCAGATTTATCCCTAAAGATATACACGCCGGGTTTTCTGGGGACAATTCCTGGACTTTCCACTACTCTCTGCGAAGGAAAATCCAACACCTGTACCTCCCAATCAGCAACTCGCGGCACAAGTTCAGGTCTTAATTTACGATTTTTTCGTAACTTGAAAGCTCCTTTCCGTAACAAATATGGAGCAATCTCGGGTGCTACTGATAATGCAACATTGTCAAATTCTCGACGCAATTGAGGATCGCAAAAAGCACGATCAGTATTGACTCCATATTTATCATTAATAAATCTTGCTGCTATTTCACTTGCGTGTAAAAAATCATCATAATTAATACGTTTATGTTTTGTAGAAACAGAGCCAAGCTTACCCCGTTTACGAAGATTCAACAAAAGCCAATTAAATTCCTTGTCTGAAACATTGGGTAGTCGACTTCTGCATAAATCTATAAACTGATCGTTGAGAATGTCACAGATGACTACATCATCGGAGCTATATCCGCGATGCGTTGCCAGAAAAGCCTCTCTCACTATTTCGTCGATATCACGATCCATAAAAGGCATGCGATTGTAATATGAAACTTTATTTTAGCTTTTTGATTGGATTTTTTCTCTCATTCAAAGCAGCTTTTTGCACAAGGCATACATTCATGCGAAAATTTATGCAAATCTATGTCAGTTCGATAAACCCATCCTTGCAAATGCTCCAAATTCTCATAATATAATACCATGCAAGATTTCTCAAACAAGATAATTATGGGCGATTGCATTAAGGTTCTTAGCAAGGCCAAGCCTTTCGCAGATTTGATTTTCGCCGACCCGCCTTTCAATATCGGCTATAAGTATGATAAGTACTACGACAAGGTCAAAAGTAAAAATTACATCGCCTGGACAAAAGACTGGATGAACCTCTGCAAGAAGGTATTAAGACCGCACGGCTCATTCTATATCGCTATCGGTGACGACTATGCGGCTAATGTAAAGCTTATTGCTGAAGAACTTGGATTGACTATGCGAAACTGGATTATATGGCATTACACGTTTGGTCAGCAGACAAAGAATAAGTTCGCACGCGCTCATACGCACATATTCTATTTCGTAAACAATAAGAAGCGCTTTGCTTTTAATTCACAACACCCCCTTATTCGAACGGCTTCTGATAGGCAGATGGTTTACAATGACAGGCGAGCTAATCCAAATGGGAAATTACCGAATGATGTCTGGGATGAGTTTCCAAGAGTGTGTGGTACATTCAATCAACGGCAAGGCTGGCATCCATGTCAGATGCCGGAAAGTTTGCTGGCACGAATAATAAGAGTAAGTTCGAACAAAGGAAATTGGATTTTGGACCCATTCAGTGGATCTGGGACAACGTGCGTAGCAGCTGCAAAATTAAAGCGAAAATACACAGGCATCGAAATATCTTCTGATTATGCGCAAGAATCTCGAAAACGAATAGAAAAACATAAAAATGAACCAATTGAAGGTGAGGGCCAACGTGAATGGAGCGACTATCTGGATAGAGAGTTGAAGTGGCTATACCACGAAAACAATATTCCGAGTGGGCAGTTAAGCGTGGAGAAGGATAGGCTTGTCCTCTTCGCCTCTAAATTCAACTCAATTATAAAGAATACTAAGAATCCCTTCACGCCGAAAGAGGTCTTGAGAAGAGTCATTCAATTACGGAAAAGCGGAAAGTTGGGTCCGCTACATATTCATACAATCCCGAAAAAATCAAAAAAGCCTAATTCGGGAAAAACTTCATAGCAAGTTGTGAAGAAAATAAAATAGAGAAGCTGAAGCTTCATTATAGAAAATTTGATATTCCGAGCAGTATAGCATATTGAATAAACCACAGGTAAAAAGCTTTTTGTTAGTTTTAGTCGGCCTGGCAGCCAGTGGTGTTATTCTGACTTTGATTCAGCCGCCGTTTGGGCTGTCTTTTCTGGCTTGGGTTGCCTATGTCCCGTTTATCCTGATTGTCTTAAGTAATACAAGAACATCCCGCCTTGTTCTGACATCATATATAATCGCATTTATTTACTGGCTGGGCAATATATATTGGATGGGCCATGTAACCATAAGCGGCTGGATAGCCTTCTGTGCTTACACTGCATTGCTCTGGCCGGCGTTGGTTATTGCACTTCGTGCCTTGCGAAAAAAGAAAATTCCATCGTTTATAGCAGTACCGGTTTTAATAGTCGGTGTCGAATACCTGCAGGGTTTTTTTCTTGGCGGATTTTACTGGCGGCATCTTGCGCACAGCCAGTATGCGAACATACCGCTGATTCAAATCGCTGATATATTCGGAGCGGCAGGTGTCTCTTTTCTCGTGGCTTTGGCAAACGCACTTATAGTTGAATTAGTCCTTGCCCAAAAAGACAAGAAACTCTTATCTGTTGTTAATGTTGTAAAGGTTCTGGTTGTGGTTTGTGCAATTGCCGGGACGCTTTTATATGGAGATTACCGAATCGACGAGTCAGCGGACGTATTCGAACAGGGACCTGTAATAGCCGCCGTTCAGTCCAATCTGCCGCAGTCGGTCAAGGATTCGGAGATTTTTGAGGTCAACAGGAAGGTTTTCGAGCGACTTTTAGGTATGAGTAGAGCTGCTGGGACTGATGGGGCCGAGTTGGTAGTCTGGCCGGAAACGATAATCCCTTCGATAATGGACAAGGCTGTCTGGCCTTATCTGCTCGACCCTAACGAGAGTATTTTTTACCACAAGGCCCTTTGTGAGCACGCCGGCCAGGGCCTTTATGTACTCGTCGGTGCGCCGGGCGGTGAAATAGTATTTCAACAGGACCAAAGCCTTGCCCTGGATAAATATAATTCCGCTTTTTTATATGAGCCGGGCGGCGACGGCTTTGGGGGCAGGCAATCGCCTGTCAAGTATAGCAAGATTCATTTAGTGCCTTTCGGCGAAGTCGTACCATTTAAGTACAATGCGCCTTGGCTGTATAATCTCCTTATGAAATTCAGCCCTTACGATTTCGATTATAACCTGACGCCAGGCAAGCGGTTTACTGTTTTCGATATGACAGGTAACGCAGAGAAAAAGGATTACAGGTTTGGCGTGATGATATGTTACGAGGGTACTATTCCGGGAATCGCACAGGGTTTTGCACTCGATGAAAATGGTGTAAAAAAGGTTGACTGGCTGGTCAACATAAGTAACGACGGCTGGTTTGTTAAGTTCACCAACGGCAAAGTCAAACCGAGCACCGAATTGCAGCAGCATACGATAGCCAGTGTGTTTCGGGCGGTGGAGAACAGGCTTTCGGTCATTCGCAGCGTCAACACGGGCATTAGCTGTCTGATTGACCCTTTGGGGCGCATACAAAACGGCTATCTGACGGGTGACCTGCATAGGAAGGCTTTTAACAGGGCTGGAGTGGAAGGCTACTTCGCCGACAGGATTGTCACTGACAGCAGGGTAACGATTTTCAGCCGATATGGCCAATGGCTGGGCTCAGGTTGCCTAATCGTTGTTTTGGGCACACTAATTTTGCTGCTGTCGGCGTGGATTGTCCGAAATATTACAAAGAGATTCAGCCACAAATGAAAAGCGATAAAAGTATAGTTAAGACATATTGGGCGCCGGCAATAATCGCTGTGTTTTTGGTGGTATCTGTCTGTCTTTCGGTATTTTCCGGCTGTAAAGGCTCGCTCGAGCGGATCAGGCTGCCTGGCAGAACCAGCCTGGAGGATTTAAAACCGAAGGCCGTGCGAATTATTGCCCAGGCCCTCGATAGTACCAGCCCGGCTGTCAGAGCAAATGCAATTGAGACCGTCGCGGTCACCGGCCAGATGCAGCTCATGCCTAAGGTCCAAAGGCTTCTCGGCGACAACTATGTACCGGTGAGATTCGCTGCTGCACTGGCGGTTGGTGACACAGAATATTACCTGGCCAAAAACATGGTGCAACGCCTTACTCAGGTGGCTGATAAAAATACAAAAATCGCAGCCGCATACGCCCTGTACAAACTTGGTTACAAACAGTATCTTGAACCTATTCGTCAGGCTGTGACAAGTACAGACCAGACTGTTCGGGCTAACGCTGTTCTGCTTCTGGGTAAAGCCGGCGACCCCAACGTAATGGAACTTTTGTACTGGGCCAAAGATAATGATAATTCCGAGCCGAAGGTTCGTTACCAGGCCACGGAGGCAATTGCCAAACTCGGCGATGAGACAATAGTGCCGAAGATTTGGACAATGCTCGTCAGCAAGTTTGTTGAGAACAAAATTATTGGAATAAGAGCGATGGGCGCCCTGGGTACTATCCAGGCCCAAGAAGCACTGTTCACCAAGCTCGACGACGATATTCTCGAGGTGCGATTGGCGGCTGCCGAGCAGCTTGCGGCACTTGGCGATATTTCCGGTGAACAGGTGGTGCTCAGCGTTTTTGAAGAACGCCTTACCGCCGGTCTTGACCAGGCCGGTCGGGAGCGAATTATGGTCCTTACGGCCCTTGCTATCGGGCGCCTGGGAACGCCGAAGACAATTCGTTATCTGCCGGAACTGATTGAGGATGATTCGCTGCTGGTCAGACTGGCTGCAGGGCGGGCTGTACTCCAGGCTGCAGAACAGGGCTCGGCACAGTCCAAACAGTAGCAGGAAAAATGTAATATTATGGGAATTTTGCCCGCATTACGGGTATACCGAGACATCAGGATGGATTTTTAGACGGTTTTGCTAACTTACGTATTTTGCCAGAATTGACTTGACGAAACGCCCCAAAACCCTTAAAATATATGGACTATAACCCCGTGAACTGCTAAATTGGGTGGGGTGAGGTTCCGAAATTGCGCTGGTATGCAAAATTGGGCCCGTATGAAAAGCACAATTGTTTAACACTTGTTTTGAAAGGAACCTGTTTTGAGTCCGCTCACGAAGATTCTGATAGTCTTGCTCACTTTCGCTACCGTTCTATTGTGTGCTTTTGTTGTCAGCTATGTTGCAAGTGCTGACAGCTACAAGGACAATTACCTCGATTGTGACCAACAGCTTCAGCAGGCCGGGCAGCATACTAAGGAAGCAAATAGCGACCTTGAAAAGGCAAAAGCTCAGTTTGCTCAGAGAGAAAGGGATTTGAACGGGCAGATTACGGATCTCAGGAATCAGCTCAGCAGCGCCACATCGGAACTGAGCAGGCAAAAGGCCGAAGTAGCAAGAGTACTGGACGAGGCCGACAAGTGGACCGCGCTTGCCGACGGTTTTCGCCAGGCTGAAGAAGACCAGCGCCAGCTTCTTGCAAATGCACAGAATGAACTGGAAAAGGCCCGGTCCGAAGCGGTAAAGCAGAAAAAAGAATTAGATGAAACTTACGTCGCGTTACTTGAAAAAGATGCTGTGCTCAAGCAAATGCAGAACAAGGTAAAAGCCCTTGAGGAAGAAAAGGCAGAGCTTCTTGGCAGGCTGAATGAGCCCCTCAGGGCCATCGGCCAGGAGGCCGCCAGACCGATGCCGGTTACTGTTGCGCCGGATAGAATGACGCCAACCCTGCCGATAAGCGATATTGACATCAAAGCACTGGTAACAGCAGTTGATATGAAAAACTCGATGGCAGCCGTTTCCGTAGGCTCGGCTGACGGTGTGGCAAAAGGTATGAGATTTCATGTCACACGCGGCGACCAGTTTATTTGCGATATTCTCATTATCAGCGTTGATGTCGCCGAATCGGTCGGTGTGCTTGAGCTTGTGCGGCAGCAGCCTATGGTTGGTGATAACGCCTCGACGAATCTCTGAGCGTGAATATACTGTAAATTGATTAAGGTTTACCAAATGAGTCCGCAGCAGGGGCCCGGTCAAAAAGTTATACCGCAAAACAACCTCTATACGGCAATCCTCGCTGTAGCGTGTGCGATAGCAGCGGTTACCACAATCTATGTTATCTATATGTGCTATACTCAGTACGGGACTATAGCGCCTCCGCATTAGCCAATTGGCTATTGACAAGAAAAGCATTTCGTATATAAAATAGTCAATCGACTTGTCTCGGCGCGACTCTACTGAGCTCGTCGCGTTGTGAGCCGTAGCCGGGGTAATCAAGAAGGGAGTCTAACTTGCTACTGGACACAATATTAGGCTGGTTCAGCACGGATATGGGTATAGATTTGGGTACCTGTACCACGCTGGTCTGTGTCCGCGACAAAGGCATAGTTCTAAATGAGCCTTCCGTTGTTGCCGTTCGTAAAGGCACCAATATAGTCCTCAATAACGGCGAAGCTGTAGGCCTGGTCGCCCGCGAAATGCTCGGTAAGACTCCCGGTTCGATAAGCGCTATTCGGCCCCTCAAAGACGGCGTCATAAGCGATTTTGAGATTACCGAAGCTATGCTCAGCTACTTTATCCGCAAAGTGCACGGCCGCGGCGGAAAACTGGTCCGGCCAAGGGTCGTTATATCAGTACCCAGCGGAATTACTGCCGTGGAACGACGTGCGGTAATCGACAGCGCCGAACGGGCAGGGGCACGCAAGGTTTACCTGGTAGATGAACCTATGGCGGCGGGAATGGGAGCCGGGTTGCCGATTATCGACCCGACCGCATCGATGATTGTGGATATCGGCGGAGGCACCACGGAAGTTGCTATTATGAGCCTCGGCGACATTGCAAACTGTGAGTCGATTCGCATAGGCGGCGACGATATGGACGAGTCGATTATCAATCACCTCAAACGGACCTACAACCTGCTCATAGGTGAGACAAGGGCTGAAAAAGTCAAAATTCAGATTGGCTCTGCCGCGCCGCTCGAAGAAGAGCTGACAATGGAGGTGGCCGGCCGAGATACGATATCAGGCCTGCCCAGAAAGATTGTAATTACAAGCGAAGAAATACGTGAAGCCCTGAAGGAACCGATTGCGGCGATTATTGACGCGGTAACGAGAACACTGGAAAAAGCGGCTCCGGAACTGGCAGCCGATTTGATAGATAACGGCATACACATTTGCGGAGGCGGGGCACTTCTTAGGGGAATGGATAAAGTCCTGGCCAACGCCACCGGCCTGCGGGTCGAAAGGGTCGAGGACCCGCTCAGCGCCGTGGCCAAGGGCACAAGCATTTATCTCGATAATCTGGAGCTGCTCAAGGAAACGATGGACCATAGTGACTACGGCTGGGAGTAGGCCGTAGACGTTTGAACAGGCTGAGGGTATGATTGGGCTGCTGTTTTGAGAAGAATCGCAAAACAGAACCCATTACTGTAAAGAAGGATCGCAGGTTATGGCACGGAAGCGACGCGAGATTTCCAACCGCATGCTCCTTGTTTGGCTGACTCTGGCAGGCTGCATTTTGTTGCTTGCACCGCAGAAAATCACAGGCAAGTTCCAGGGAGCTTTTACACACGCATTTCGCTTTCCCCTGCGCCTGGGCAGGAGCGTAACGCTGTCGGCACGTATAAAAAATACATCTGATTACGATAGCCAAAGGACCATTCAACAGTATGAAAATCACATTGCTAACCTGGCGGCGGAGCTTGAGCAGAAGAATCGCCAACTCGAAGCTCTTGCAAAGATTCGCTACAGGCAGCACGGTTTGGAGGGGGCCGCGTTAGTTGTCGCTGATGTTATAACCGCTAACTTAAGTGGCCCCCGCAATGAGCTTCTTATTAACCGTGGACAAAATGACGGACTGCGATTAGACCAGTTTGTGTTAGGAGAAAACTCCATAATCGGCACCATCTCCTACGTCTGGGCTAAGCAGGCCAGGGTGAAACTTATTACCGATTCTTCTTCGCGGCTGGCTGTAATCCCGATCAAGTCGGGACAAAAGCCGGTCTGGATGTTCGGCGCAGGCGATGGACAGGCTGTTATCCGCTGGGCAAAAGCCGAGCCCGGGCTCTGGGAAAAGGTGCTGGTCCAGGCGTACCCCGGCCGTTTGGACTGTCCGATGATTACCGGCAGAGTAAGTGAATGTAAAAGAAACGATAAAAACGCACTGTTGTGGGATATTACAGTAAGACCCGACTGTGACGTGGCGATGCTCGGGTCCGTTACCGTTATTGTAACCGACACAAGCCGATAGATGAGGCGATTGAATGCATTGGTTGAGGTTTGTGGCATTACTTCTTGTCGCTACATTACTGCAGGCCGATTTACTCAATGCAATTGAGGTAGCAGGAATCAAACCCGATTTGCATCTTATTCTTCTTGCCCTTTTTGCCATATTCTGCGAGCCCAGAGAGGCGATTATTACTTCTTTTTCTATTGGTCTTACCGCTGATTTGATAGGTCCGTCGATGGGGCCGGGCACTCTTAGCTTTGGATTGCTGGGCTGCGGTTTGTGCTATCTTAGCAAATACATATCGCTTCGGCGAATGCTCTTTCAGGCCGTTGCCATATTCGTATTGGGTTTTACCACTGCCGTTTTTGCATACCTGCTGAGTTTATTCCAGACCCAGCCGGCTTATCCGAAGTCGCTGGGCGCGTTTTTAGGCACACCCCTTTATTCGGCTATAGTAGGCCCGTTTTTGTTCTTGCCCATAGCCTGGTGGATGCATATAAGAATTCAACGCCGCCATAGTCGGCGACGTTCTAATTACTGATTACACTATGTAAAAAACACAGGAAAACAGACTGATTCTCGATGCTCGATACTTGATGTTCGACGACGACTCGTCCGGTCTTTTCGAGTTTCGAGTATCAAGAATCTAGTATCGAGTATCGAGTGATGTATCACCAGAGAGTAAAAATCTTTGCTATAGCGGTAGCCGCGGTACTGGCTGTTTGTATTATACGTATGGCGCAGATGCAGCTTGTCCCCGACCCGCAGTTAAACCAGAAGATAGAACAGTTCCGACTGCAGCAGACAAAGACCCTCGAGACCGCACGCGGCAGAATCCTCGATCGAAACGGAAATATACTTGCCCGGGATGTGCCCGGATTCGAACTTCATATCAGTTACGAACTGAGCAGTATCGCCGATGAGCGGGTCCGAAAGGCGAAATTACTTTCAACCGCAGGGCAGGACGATGCCGAAGAAAAACTGCTCGAAGTTGAAAAGCAGCTCGAATCGCAAAGGACTCACCTGGAGCAGATAATAGAAAGATTGTCCCTGTTCGGACTTGATTGGGCCGAAATCAGAACACGAATTGATACGATTAACAACCGTATCTGGAATCTTCGCCAGCACCTGGCCTGGAAACGCAACTATCCCGATTCTAATGATTTTGCTTCTGCCCAGCCGGACCCGAACGCGCGGTTGCTGCTGACAGTCAAAGTTGATGTGGCTGAGATGCACCAATCATATCCTTTGCTGGACCTGCATTCCGAGCAGGACGTTTTCGATGCGCAGTTCGAGTTCGCAGACGTCGAGGCTATTTCAATTGTGCCGGAGAATCACAGGGTCTATCCCTTCGGTGACGTCGCCTGCCAGGTTATCGGCTGGGTCCGTCCCGCCGGGCAAAGCAGACTTTTTGCAGACGACCCTTTGCAAAGCTATACCAAGGGCGAGGTTGCAGGCTATAGCGGCGTCGAATATGTCTGTGAAGCAATTCTGCGAGGCAGACGAGGCGAGGAAGTTTACGATATCGACAAAGAGCTTGTGGACAGGACCGAAACTCAGGTCGGTGACGATGTTCGGCTTTCAATCAACGTCGTGCTGCAAAAGCAGATTCAGGAATACCTCGCCGACTGCAACACCAATAATAATTGTGACACAGGTATTGCGGTTGTTGTTATAGATGTGGCCGACGGCGATATTCTTGCTATGGCCTCGATACCGGTTTTTGACCTGAACCGCATCCGGTACGATTATGCCCAAATCGCCGGCCGGACTAACAAGCCCTTGTGGAACAGAACTATCGAACAGCACTATCCGCCTGGTTCGGCGGCCAAGCCTCTGATATTAATCGCCGGACTCGAAGAGCGCAAAATCACACCCGGTGAGGTCATAGAATGTCTCGCCGAAAAGGCACCGCAATACTGGCCGAGCTGTTGGATATTCAATCAGTATCGCACCGGCCACTCACTTGCCTGGACGAACAACGCCCGTAACGCAGTAAGGGGAAGCTGCAACATATACTTTTCGCGGCTGGCAAACAGACTGGACCCTGCAGAACTGCAGAAGTGGCTGTTCGAATTCGGCTACGGGCATGAATTTTCTCTCGAACCGGCCGAAGTTCTCAAAGAATCTCCAGGCAGACGATTCAAACAAATTCCGGGTTATATATCGAGCACGATTCCTGCCCAGTCGCCTCGCACTCTTGCTGATGTTCCCGATTTGAAAAAGAGCGACCTGCGGTGGTTCGGTATCGGCCAGGGCAATTTTCGTGTAACGCCCCTGCAGGTGGCCAACGCCATGGCCGCTATCGCCAGAAAGGGACTGTACAGACAGCCAAGATTGATAATAAATGAAGAGAACCCAATCTCCGAATCGATATCACTTGACATCTCGCCGGATACATTGTCGGTTATTTACGATGGGATGAAGGCGGCGGTTAGCGAGAGCGGCGGTACCGCTAATAAAGAGTTCGAGCCGATGCTCGATTATTTTAAGCTCTGTGATGTCACCATATACGGAAAGACCGGCTCGACCCAGGCGCCGGAGCACGCCTGGTTCGCAGGTTTCGCCAAAGACAGCAAAGGCCGCGGCATATCCATCGCAGTTGTGGTCGAGGGCGGCCAGCACGGTTCAAGCGACGCCGCACCGCTGGCCCGCGATATTATAGATTTTTGTATCCAGGCCGGCTATCTCGGACAGCCCGTGGATATTGTCGAATAAAAGTAGGGGATGTTTTGCTGAACGGTTAAATGCTTATCGGCTTCGGTAGTTTGTTAAGTTGGTTTTGCAGCGTTTCGTAAAACCCTTCATTGCTCGGCCAGAGGATTCGTTCGTCGTCGGGCATCGGCGTTTCGGTTTCAGAAAGGAATTCGCTCAGGCTTTTTTCATTAAGCTCTTTTCGTGACAGTCCTAGTCCGAGTAGCTGGACATAATGAGCGTTGATGAACTGTTCGTATTGACCCGGCAAAGGCAAAAGAAGCATCTTTTTCTTCAGATACATGCATTCACTTATCAGCGAAAAACCCGCCGTTGCCACTACACCTCTTGAACCTGCTACATCCGCCAAAAAATCCTCAGTCGATCGCTTTTTGAAGATGCAATTACCCTCCTCGATATACTTATTAAAGCCGTAAATGTGAAATTTCTGCGAGCCGAATCTGCCAAGAAGCTTTTTTAGCTGCTCCTCATTCCTGCCTGTTGTGGTATAGAGCACGATATATTCGCCCGAATGAGCTTTTACTGAAAGCACATCGGGCCTTACTACCGGCGGAGCCATAACAGCCGAACGCCTTTTAACCGGAGCGTTGAAAAAGTTTATAATAATATATGAAGTGGCGCTTACATAATAACACCTTGTCACCGTGTAAGCGTTTATCCATGAAAATCCGGAGCCTTTGGGGCGCTTAATCCTGCAATGCGTAAGCATGTGCTGATGGTCAATGCTGAAAAAGGGCACGTTATTTCGCAACGCCCACCATGCGCTGAA
>Ga0315549_1000660_pt1 | contig 39954 bp, 39 predicted proteins | sample SalMarSW160200MG_FD_203101 | JGI IMG/M metagenome (GOLD analysis project Ga0315549, IMG submission 203101) | Salt marsh sediment microbial communities from the Plum Island Ecosystem LTER, Massachusetts, United States - Salt Marsh Sediment SW1601-200 ...
TCTCCTGAAATTATTTCTTTTTCTCTAAAGGCCTTAACGGCTGGTGAGAACCATTCTTTTATTTCCTCTTTTTTAAATATTTCTTCTATAGTTGTTTTTACTTTTTCTCGGAAAAGTTCTCTTTCTCCGGGGAAAGCAAATTCGTTTAATGCCCGGTTTATTATAGAATCGATGTTTTCAAGATCGTTTGAATTTTTTATGTAGAACAGGACTTTATGAAGAATCTCTCCCGTTTTACGGGATTCGTTGATTTTATTATTCATTAAAACGTATATATCGTTTTTTTTCATCAACAATCTCGAAGAAGCCTTTTCTACGCTTTCCCTGTCTTCTATTTTCATTTGTAAATATTTTAAAGGTAAGCCGCCTTTTGTATTTTTATCCGTTACTTTTTGCCCTGGTTTTCCTCTCTGGTATGAGTCTCCCGTGAGGTGCCCTATAAGTATTTCTTCCCACAGATCCGAATAATTTTGAGGTTTTTTATCGGGTAAGAAAACATGGAGTTCATATATTGCTCTGCTCAGAGCCACGTAGAGGTTGTTGGTTTCTTCGAAAGTTTCGTTTTGTTCTTTTTCTATGATTTTTCTTTTAATTTTTTCTTTCATTTCTTCGTTGTCTTCAGGAAGAATATCGCTTTTGATTTTGATGATTCTTTTAATTCCGTTATATTCTATAACGACTTCGTTTTTATCCCTGTCTATCGGTATATAAATAAAGGGCAGGATAACGACAGGGAATTCCAGACCTTTTGCGGAATGAATGGTCATTATTCTTATGGCTTCCCTTGACTCGGGCAGGAGGATCGACGGGGGGTTTTCATAATTCTGCTGTCTTTCCCACTCGAGCAGCATTCCTTCTATGGATGTTATCGATTTTTCTTCCAGGTTATGTACGAATTCGAGGAAAGATTCCAGAAAGCTCTCAGAGCCCTCACAATTTTCGGGTATCTTAAAGACCCTTATTATATCGCTTGTAATATCATAAACAGGCAGGAATCCCGCATGGGTAAAGAACGTTTCTATATAATTTATCCAGATTTCCGGGAATCTTTTTTTGAACTGTATATAATAGGGGATATCGGATACACAATCTTCCGCAAAATTTCTTATATCTTTTTCGTTTAATCCTGTTTGTTTGCCGAAGAATGGACTTAAAACTAAGCCCAGAAAAGAGGTGTTATCAAGAGGATGCGCAAGGAATTTTAAAGCGGAGAGTATTCCTTTTACTGCCGGGTTGCTTGAAAGGTAGAGTGTTTCACCGGAGACAACGGGATAACCCCTTTCGCACAGGTACTGCGTTATTTCTTTTGCCTCCGCGTTACGCCGTACAAGAATTGCTATATCTCCTTTCTCGTATCCCCGGGAGAGTACCTCATCGATTGTTTTTTTTAGTTGGTTATTCGCGGAGAGAATAATATCTTCTATATTTTTACTTTCCGGGTGAATTTTTTTTATTGAGACAAAACCTTCCGGAGTTTTTTTCTGTTTTGTTTCGGGGATTTTCTGTTTTACCGTATCCGTATAAAAACCACTCTTCTTTCCCATTCTTTCCTTAATTTTCTCCGGTAGGCAAGAGAAAACTTCTCCCAGGAAATCGACTATCGCCGGGGTGCTCCGGTAGTTTTTATCGATATACTCGGAGTTTTTTTCATCCGTACCAATGGAAGCAAATATATCCATAGGGATACCGAAGAGTTGTACGTCTCCTCCTCTCCACTGGTATATTGCCTGTTTCGGGTCGCCGACGTAAAAGAAGGAGCCCCCTTCGGAAAGAGCGTTGTCGATTAAGGGGACAAGGTTTTGCCACTGGTTTTTGCTTGTATCCTGAAATTCATCGACGAGATAATGAAGAAACTTTTCTCCTATTCTGTAAAATATAAAAGGTATGCTGAACTCATCGAACAGTATTTTTAGTTCTTTGTTAATATTTTCTATGAATCTTACCTTCTGTTTTTCTCGGATATTCTTTAATGTTTCGTTGTAAATCTGGTAAATATCTATCTGGTAATTATGTTCTCTTATTAAACTGTGCTGGTAATAATCAAAGACATATTTTTTAAGCTCGCTGAACAGCCGGGTGAATTCTTCTGGGTCGTCTTTAAAGCTTTTTGTCAGAGCTCCTTCCGAGTTTTTTTTCATGTAAGAGCTTTCAAGAAGTTTATCTATGTTGCGTGTATTTACCGCTTTATCGAGCGCGGCCAAAAACCGGCTGTGAATACCGCTTCTGAGCCTCGAGTACTCGAGGATTTCTTCCGCGAGGCCAATGGATTTATTAAAAGAGATGGCGATATCTTTATCGAGGCTGGCAAGGTCCTCCGGTGCTTTTTCGAAAAATACATTTTCATTCACCTCATATTTCTCGAGGCGGTCCATTCCTTTCCTTAAAAGCCCGTGGAAGTTCCAGCTTATCTTTCCTCCTGTTTCTATTCTATTTATGATGAAATCACTTAATTTCTTTCGCAGGATTTTATTTTCTTCGACTGATTGTATTATTAATGAAGTGGCAAAATCTTTATAGTAATTCGAATCCATAATAAGCTGGGATTCCGGAGTTATGCCGAGCTCAATAGAGAAAGCTTTGACGAGTGAATTAACGAAAGAATCTATGGTCCTGACGGAGAAATCGCTGTAATTATCAAGAATGAAATCTATTAAATCCCGGGAGTGTATATTCTCATCTGTTAGGGCTTCTTCTTTTAGTAACCCGAGAATTCGTTCTTTCATTTCCGTTGCAGCCTTATTGGTGAAAGTTATTGCGAGAGATTTTTTTAGATTTTGATTGTTCTCTTTAAGTAAATTTTTGTACCGTGTGGAAAGGCGGTATGTTTTACCTCCTCCCGCTGAGGAAAGGAGACTTATTAATCTATGATTTTCGTTCATTTGATTTAAGGATAAAATCCGAGAGGGAAATGTCAAGAGCTTCGTTTTGTAAATATATTTTAGCGGAGTTTTACTTGACAAAATTTTGTTTTATTTTATTCTTGATTTGTTTCTTTTAAAAAAAGGAGGTTGTTTTGTTATATAAAAATATCAGAATGTATTTCTCGGGATTTGTTCTTTGTTTAGTATTTTTATTTACTCATTCTCTTTATGCCGATTGGGCGACCGCGACTGTTCCTACCGGGAGTGTTCCCTATGCGGTGTGCATAAATCCCATTACGAACAAGATTTATGTTACAAATGTGTATAGTAATTTTGTAACTGTGATAGACGGTGCGACGAATGATACAGCTATTGTTAATGTCGGAAGTGAGCCTTACGCAATTTGCGTTAATCCCAATACGAACAAGATTTATGTCCCGAATAATCAGAGTAATAATGTGACTGTTATAGATGGAGAGACGAATACTACGAATAATGTAAATGCCGGAGGTCATCCCGGTGCGATATGCGTAAATCCCGCTACGAACAAGATTTATGTAGCAAATGCAAGTAGCGATAATGTAACAGTGATAGACGGACAGACGGATAGTACAACAACCATTGGTGTTGGTGCCGGAAGTTTCCCATACGCGATATGTGTAAATCCAAACACAAACAAGATTTATGTAGCAGCCTACGGAATTGACAGAGTGACAATTATAGATGGGGCAACAAATGATACAACCAGTGTTGCTGCCGGAGATGTTCCCAAGTCGATATGCGTTAACCCGAATACCAACAAAATTTATGTTGCAAATCAAAATACTCATAATGTTACTGTTATAGACGGTGAAACAAATAACGTGACAAATGTTAGTGCCGGATATTATCTCAACGAAATATGCGTAAACCCCAACACAAATAAGATTTATGTTTCGAGTCAACATAGTGATGAGGTAATTGTTATAGACGGTGCAACGAATAGTACAACTGCTGTCGGTGTAGGAGATGAGCCTCGTGGAATAGCGGTAAATCCCAACACAAACAAGATTTATGTGACAAATACGAATAGTGGTACAGTGACGGTTATAGATGGCGCAACGAATAGTACGAGTACTGTTGTTACCGGATTGGGTACTGCTGCGGTAGGGGTAAATCCGAATACGAATAAAATTTATGTTGTGAACCAGGGCGGCAGCGTGACTGTGATAGATGGAGCTGATTTTTTAACCAGTTCTGTTTCGGTTAGAGCTATACCTGAGGCGATCGGTGTAAATCCCAACACAAACAAAGTATATGTGGCAAATTTTTCCGATGGTAGCGTAACGGTAATAGGCGGAGAGACGAATTCGATTGACACTACTATTGACGTTGGAGATTCCCCCCAGGCAATCTATGTAAATCCCAACACAAACAAGATATATGTACCAATTTCTGACACTGATAAATTAAAGGTGATAGACGGAGAGACCAATTTAACTGACTCTGTTGATGTTGGAGATCATCCGTGGGCGGTATGCGTAAATCCCAACACAAACAAGATTTATGTTGCAAATCAGTCAAGTGACGATGTGACGATAATGGACGGAGCTACCCATTCCACCACAACTGTTCCCATTGGAAATTATCCTTATGTGATCGGGATAAATCCTAACACGAACAAGATATATGTAACAAATTTTGACAATGTAACGGTGATCGATGGAGAGACCGATTCGACCGAAATTATTCCCGTTTTATTTGGACCTATTGCAATTTGTGTAAATCCCAATACAAATAAAATATATGTGGTAAATAATGCCATTGACTATGTAACGGTGATAGACGGATCTAATAATTCAACCATTACTGTTGACGCTGGTGATATGCCTTATGCGATTTGTGTAAATCCCAACACAAACAAGATATATGTGGCAAATTTCCTCAGTAACGATGTAACGGTGATAGACGGATCTGATAATTCAACCATTACGATTTCTGCTGGAGAAGGGCCTCATGATATCTGTGTAAATCCCAACACAAACAAGATATATGTAGCAAATCATTACAGTGACAACATAACGGTGATAGATGGCCAAACTAATTCAAGCATCACTGTTGATCCTGGAAGTGGCCCCAATTCTATATGCGTAAATTCTAACACAAATAAGATATATGTGACAAATAGTGTTAGTGATAATGTAACGATAATAGATGAAGTGGAAGAATATGCTTCTCCGCTTACTTCAACCATTACTCCACTCACCGATAACGAAACTGGAGATCAGCTTCCTTTATTCTCGGGAACTGCAGTTAATTCCAAAAGTCCAAATAATTCTAATATCATGAAGGTTCTTTATCAGTTTGAAACAACGCAGGGCGAGTGGTTCGATGCGACAATTACATCAGGCGGAGGTACGGATTCTGTAAGTTGGGGCGCAACCGCGCTTAATTCCCTCCCGATTGGATTTCATTCTCTGTATGTAGTCGCGCTAGACAGTACCTCAGGGACAATAAATATGACGGAGGATTTTACCGGCAGCATAACACCTTATTATTTTCTTGTTAAAGGTTCTACTTCCGGAATTGAAATTCTCGAAGATCCAAGCAATTTGATGCTTTCGATTTCTAACGCTGGGGTGATTAGTGCTAGTGCCATTATCAATTACTATTTACCAGAAATAAAAAATGCCGGAAGATTTACTCTTAAAGTCTGCAACGTTTCCGGGAGTGTTGTAAAAACGCTTGCTGATAATGTTTATATTCAGGGCAGTTATACAACAACTTGGGATGGTACAGGCAGCAATGGCTTACCATTACCGAACGGTATATATTTTTATAACCTCGAGGCGGATAATTTAAAATCGGTAACACAAAAAACTGTACTGGTGAGATAAGTTTATTTAGGGTATAGTATTTAGGGTATAGGGATAGGGTTTAGTAAAAATAACAAATAGAAAATCTTGTCTATCTGCATTCATCTGCGTTCTGATTTAGATACCGGGTTCCAGTAAGAAAACTACAATTTCCACATGTACTACATGTGAAACATTAGGTAGGTGAATTGGGATACGATTTTTCCACTATTGACTTATTCGAGAAAAATGCTTATAGTTAGTAAATAAGGGGGGTAAAATTTTATTAGACGATTTAGAAAGTTCAAAGTTTAAGAAAATCAATCTGGAAGATTTTAAACAAATATTGGAAGTTCTGCCTGTTCCCATAGATATTGTTGATACGGATCTAAATATACTTTATATGAATGAGGTGCTTAAGAATAAAGTCGGGAGAAATGCCATCGGAGAGAAGTGTTTCGAGGTATATAAAGATGACAATATTCAATGCCCTTTTTGTCCAGTGAGAGAAGAACTTACAGTTGGAGAAAGTAAAACAATTGAATCGGATGGAGCTTTTGGCGGTAAAATAATCAAAATAAAACATAAGGTAATTGAATTAAGAGGAAAAAAATATATTTTAGAAATTTTTGAAGATATCACGGATGCCATAACCGATGATCTCACCGGATGCTATAACCGGAGAAAACTAAAGGACGACCTTAAAGAGGAGCTTACTCGTGCCAAGAGGTACGATAACGAATTATCTCTTTTAATGGTTGATATTGATTGGTTTAAGGAATACAATGACTTTCACGGACATCAAGAAGGAGACAAATTACTCATAAGATTGGTCCGGAAATTTTCTTATAATATAAGATTCACCGATAAATTATATCGTTTCGGAGGAGAGGAATTTGTGGTCTTACTTCCGGAAACCGGTGAAAAGGAAGCAACAGAAGTTGCAGAAAAACTCCGCGAGAAGGTTGAAAAAAAGAAATTCGAGGGAGCAGAAAAAAGTCAGCCTAATCAGATCATCAGTGTTAGTATAGGGATTTCCAGTTATCCGAAAAACGGAAGTTCTTCAGTTGAAGTTATACATGCTGCCGATGCTGCTCTTTATGATGCAAAAGCGTCCGGAAAAAATATAGTCAAGGTCGCAAAAAAATAATATTTAATCATTCCAGCGCTATCCAGTCCGTTTTTACCCTGCTCCATTCCGAAATTGTGTGTCCTATATCTATAAAAAATTTCTTTATTTGTGTCTCTTTATAACCCAATATATCTTCCAGAATGGGAGTAAGTATACTAAGCGCACTGTCGGAAAGTACTGTTCTCTTTGAAATATGACCAAGATAAGGTGAAGAAGAAACGGCTATCGGATATCCTCCGTAAGCATTAACGTGCAGCATAACATGTAAATCGGATGAGCCGTCTCCTACATATATTATTCTATCACGTGGAATTTTATTCTTTTCTCTGAGGGAATCCAGATTGGTTACCTTACCCTGCCCCGCACCGGTTCTTTCTATACTTTGAACAGTCCCCTTCTCGTCGTATATAAAAGTAGTTCCGATGATATTCTCGGGAGGCAGGATACCTTTTAAAGCAGTTTTTATAATCTCAACCGGACAGGCGGATATGACATAACAGTAAAATTTGTCTTCTCCTATGCCCTTTTCCAGGACTTTCATTAATTTGGAGACGTCTTTTTTTAATTTTATATCTTGCGCGACTTCTTTAAAAAGTTTTTTTGTCACTTTGCCTTTATAATCCGGATCGGTAGTAATAAGTTGGGCGAGCTCTCCGCCCAACTGGACTATATTCCTTTCCCTTACCCTGACAAGTTTTTCCTCGAAGGTTTCCTCGTCGATTCCTATTTTCCCACTTAGAATGACACCTGAATCATCAAAACTTAATGTTTTGTCGAAGTCGCAGATGAACAGGTACCTTTTCTGTCTTTTGCTCATTCTTGAAAATCTCCTTTATTTTTATACTTTATAGATAAGCTACTACTCGCAAAAACGCAAGCTCTATTTTGAAGATTCTTCGAATCTAAGTTGAATAGTTGAATGGTTTTTTTGGGATTTAGGATTTTGGATTTTGGGGTTGGGATTTAGTAAAAACAAACAAAAATTTTTCTTTATTCGCGCTATTTGTGCAATTTGTTGTTCCTCTTAGTTTTGGTGTGTGGTGGGGTAATCTTGTGATAATCTGTATAATCTTGTGGTTATAAAATGAGGTGGGTTGGGATTCTTACTTCTGGCTTATTAATTTTGTTTGTATTCTCAGCTAGCATATGCTTTTATTTCTTTCATTAACATTCTATCTTTAAACTTTTCAGGTAAATCCACTATTTGTTGTCGATGTACATCTATTTCAGCAAGAATAAAATTTTTTTTCTTTTCAGAGCAAATAAATTGACTGGAAAGTGTTTTAAAAAGATCATTGACTTCAGAAAATTCGATCTCATGCGCAATTATATATGCATCATGAAGATTTTTAATTTCTTGTTCCGCATGCTTATCAAATAAATTTTTAATAGAATGTGTTTTTAAAACCAGTTCAACCTCAGGCAAAGAAAAAATTTGCTCCTCACTCAGAGATTCCTTGATTTCCTTTAACCAATCCGCATGTGTAATTTGATTAAGATTCATTCTCTTCCAGAAATCTTTAATTTCAGGTACATGAGAAAACAATTCTGAAAACTGCCGGTATATCTGACCTACTTTTTCCTTAGTCTCGATTGCCTTTTCGAGAATTTTACCGAGAACCAATTCGGAATTAGGACTCGCCATCCTCAAACCTCCTTAATTAAGGTTTCTATATTTATAATTGTATTCAATTGTAACATTAATGTCAAGTATAAAAATTATTGAAAAACACTATATAATTCTGGTATACTAGTAATAAGTAAGAAGTAGAGAGCAGTAAACAGTCAAGATTCAGGTATTAGATCGTTTTAGGATTAGGAGATAAGTTGAAAGTCGAGCAAGGATTAAGAAAAAACACTTACCACTTAATCCATAATCCCTGAACTGCTATCTTGAATTGCTTCTAATCCTATTTGAATCTGCGTTCATCTGCGTACAATTATTGGGTGTGGGGAAGCTCTGTGTCCTCTGTGGTAAATTTTTGTTTTTGCCAACGAAAAACGAATACACCTATTACTGCTCCACTCATGTCCACAAGAATATCAAAGCCATCATCCCATCCTATTGGACCTTGTCCTGATATTAACTGAATTGATTCTTGCAGTATGGATATGCCTAAAGCGATTAAAACTACTATAATCGGAGAAATTAGTTTCTGTTTATTTGAAAAGACAGACGATGCAAGCCACGCAAGCACACCATAAAGAATGAAACGCGCTGCTATATGAGATATATCTGTGTGAAAAAGCCAATCAAATCCCGTTCTGTAAGCGGGGGAGAATTGACGTATGAGGTAAAACGGAAAAAGCATCCCGATGCTTAATAAAATTAATAGTATTAAAGCTGTCCTTTGTTTCATGGTCTAATCTATACGATAATACTTTCGAGTCAATGCTAGATATCAGATACCAGGTTTTAGGGCAAACATTAGGATTTTGGATTTAGGGGTTGGAATTTAGTTAAAACAACAAAATTTGGTTTTTTTCTCTGTGTCTCTGTGTGAGAATAATTTGGTGTGTGGTGTGGCTTTGTGTCCTCTGTGGTTACTTTTGTTTTCCTCTCATCAATTTCAGCATCAAAGCCTTCTGCGCGTGCAGACGGTTTTCCGCCTCATCGAAAACAACCGAATGCGGTCCGTCAATCACCTCCGCCGAAACCTCTTCTCCTCTTATCGCAGGCAGACAGTGCATAAATATATAATCCTTATCGGCACAGGAGGCGACTTCTTTATTAACCTGAAAAGATGCAAAAGCTTTTCTTCTTTCTTCCGCTTCGTCTTTAAAACCCATCGAAGCCCAAACATCGGTATAAATAACATCAACTCCGTCCGCGGCTTCCCTCGGGTCGTTAGTAATAGCAATCGAACCACCGGAAGCAGATGCTAATTTTTTAGCTTCTTTTATAATATCTTTATTCGGCTCATAACCTTTCGGATGGGCAACTCTGAAATCCATTCCCATAAGCCCGGAGGCTAACAGCATTGAATTGCAGACGTTGTTGCCATCGCCAATGAATGCCAGCTTCACATCTTCAAGTTTCCCCTTCTTTTCGTATATTGTCTGGAAATCCGCAAGTATCTGGCAGGGATGCTCCAAGTCGGAAAGACCGTTTATAACAGGTATACTTGAATTCTCGGCAAGACCCGTAACGGTTGAATGCGCAAAAGTTCTTGCCATAATTCCGGAAGCCCATCTTGAGAGATTCTTTGCTATATCTTCGACGCTTTCTCTTTTTCCGATACTAATATCAGCAGGCGCGAAATAAATCCCCAAACCTCCGAGCTCGTAAATGCCGGCCTCGAATGTAAACCTGGTCCGCAGAGACGGTTTCTCAAAAAGCATAGCAAGGACTTTGCCTTTAAGAGGCTGTTTTTCCATCGCTTCTTCTTTTTCCTCTTTTAGTATACAGGCATCTCTGATGATTTCCAGAAATTTTACTCTATCAATATCACTGATTGAAACAAAATCCCTTTTCATTTCTCCTCCTCTTCCCTCTTACCGTATTCCATTTGATATTTCAATAAATCTCCCCTGGAGAGATAATCTATTATCAATACACCATTAAGATGGTCTATTTCGTGCTGTATCATCCTTGCTATAAGACCCTCCACCTTATACTCCACTTCTTTTCCATCCGCATTAAATCCTCTGACAAGAAGAGCTTCTGCCCTGGGAATTTCCACAGTCGCAACGGGGACGGAAAGGCATCCTTCACCCATTACATCTTCTCCATCAGCTTTTATTATTATCGGATTCACCAGAACTATCCGTCCTTTCTCCTCATCCGATCTTCCAACCAACACCTGGCTTGCCACTCCTATTTGATTGGCGGCAAGACCAATACCTTCTTCATCTGTCATAGTTTTAAGCATTTTCTCAACCAGATGGTGAATGCTGGAAAAATCTTTTACCTCTTTGGCTTTTTCATGTAAAATTGAATCCGGATAAACTCTTAGCTTACCCATCTTTAGTTATCTTTAAATGTAACTCTTTTAATTCTTCATCATTTACCGGGCCCGGAGAACCTTCCATAAGACCAAGACCGCTCAGAGTTTTAGGAAACGCAATTACATCGGTAATCGAATTTTCTCCGGCAAGAAGCATGCATATTCTATCAAAACCCAATCCCATTCCACCATGCGGGGGAGCTCCGAGAGTTAGCGCTTTTAATAAAAAGCCGAATTTATTCATAGCTTCTTCCTCACTCATACCGATAATTTTCATCAGCTTCAATTGAACTTCCGGATTATGACATCTGATGCTTCCCGAAACCAACTCCACGCCGTTAAGCACCAAATCATACTGTTTTCCTGTTACCTCACCGGGATTCTTTTCGATATCTTTCGCATCAGTGATGGGTTCTGTAAATATATGATGACAGGGAATCCAGCAGTTGTTTTCCTCGTCCCATTCGAAAATGGGAAAATCGGTTACCCACAGAAATTTCCAACCCTCTCCAATTAAATTCAACTTTTTTCCAAGAGCATTTCGCAGGGCACCGAGAGGACCAAGAACTTCCTGTACCTTATTCCCCGCAATCAGGAAAAGAGTTTCTCCTGCTTTTAAATCGAAAACGCTGCAATCCTTAAAATATTTTACAAATGAACCTTTATAATTATTTTCGTCATTTATTAAATATAAAAGACCCTTTGCTCCTGATTTCTTAACGATTTCTTCCAGCTCATTTATTTCACTTCGGCTAAAAATACCCTTTACTTTAATCCCCTTTATTTTCTCGGCGGAGTTCAGAATTCCGAAATCACCACTTTTCCCCGCCTCATTATAATCATCTATAATAAGAGGATTCCTGAGATCCGGTCTATCAGTGCCATATTTCTCCATAGCTTCCCCGTAAGTCAATTTAGGGAATGGTGTGGATATTTTCTCTCCCAATCCTTCTTTTAGAAAAGCAGCCATCAAATCTTCTCCAACTGCAAAGACATCTTCCTTTTCCACAAAAGACATTTCAAGGTCTATCTGAGTAAATTCAAGCTGCCTGTCTCCTCTCATATCTTCGTCTCTGAAAGACTTTGAAATTTGATAATATCTATCGAATCCGCCGACCATAAGAATTTGTTTGTATAACTGCGGAGACTGAGCCAGAGAGTAAAATTTACCACTTTGAAGCCTGGAGGGAACAAGGAAATCACGGGCACCCTCAGGCGTCGGTGTTGCAAGAATGGGTGTTTCAACTTCCAGAAAATCTTTTTCATTCAAAACTCTTCTTGCTGCCTGCATTAACTTATGACGAAGAACAAATCCTTTTAATGTTTTATTTCTTCTAAGGTCAAGGTATCTGTACTTAAACCTTAATTCTTTTTCTGCCTGAAGGTCTTCCTGTACTACGAAGGGGGGAACTTCCGAAGCATTTAGAACTTTTAGACTTGAAGCATCGACTTCGATTTCCCCTGTATTCATATCTTTGTTTATCATATCGGTAGGTCTCTTCCTGACTTTACCGCGCAGGGCGATTACCCATTCCAGACCCAATTTTTTCACTTCTTTAATATCAAAAGCTTCAACAGAAAACACAACCTGCGTAACACCGTATCTATCCCAGAGATCGATAAATATTATTTCACCGTGATCACGGATTTTTCTGACCCATCCGGCTACAGAAACAATCTTACCGGCGTCTTTTGCTCTTAACTCTCCGCAATTTACATCTCTTAACATTTTAATTCCTTTATTATCTTATCAACATTCATGGAAACCTCTTTTTGTTCCCCTTTATCCATATTTTTCAACTGAACGATACCTCTTTTCCTCTCATCTTCTCCTATTATTATTACCCATTTTGCATTCTGCCTGTCTGCTTCTCTGAACTGGGCTTTAACGCTTCTTCTCATGGGATCTTTATCACACGAAAAGCCTTTTTCCCGTAAAAAATTTAATATTTTCCATCCCGCAAGATCCGACTCATTATCAAAAGTAACAAGATAAATGTCTACGCTTAATTTTTCTTCTTTCTCCGGTAAAAGCAGCATCATCCTGTCAATACCAACCGCGTAACCGGAAGCAGGAGTATCCTCTCCTCCCATAAATTTAATAAGCTCGTCATATCTTCCACCACCTCCCACCTCATTCTGTGAACCTAAATCGGAATGTATAAATTCAAAAACCGTCTTAGTATAATAATCGAGTCCTCTAACAAGATGATTGTCTATATTAAATCTAATTTTCAAATAATCAAGCCGATTTTCGAACTCTTCGAAGTGCCCTTTACATCCATCGCAAAGAAAATCCGAAGGAAGGGGAGCATCTTTTATTTTTTCCCTGTCTTTTTTACAGTCCAATATTCGCATCGGATTCTCCGAGTATCTCCTGTTGCAATCCTCGCACAGACCGGTTAATTTTTCTTTTAAAAAACTCTTTAACTCACGAACAAAATCCTTTCTACACTTGGGACATCCGATTGAGTTTATATTGAGCTCTACTCCTTTAATATCTAATTCTTCAAATATATCCAGAGCTGATTTTACTAGCTGGGCATCGGTTTCGGCAGAGCCCGAGCCGATCACTTCGGCGCCGAATTGTCTGAACTCACGGTATCTTCCCTTTTGAGGTCTTTCCTGCCTGAACATACGCTCGATATAGTAAAACTTTTGCAGAGCACCTCTGTTAAAAAGACCATGTTGAAGGAACATCCTGACTACCGAAGGGGTACCTTCCGGCTTCAAGGTAAGACTCCTGCCTCCCATATCCTCGAAAGTAAACATTTCCTTTCGGACGATATCAGTGCTCTCTCCGGTTGATTTCCTAAAAAGGTCGGTAGACTCAAAAGTGGGGAATTTAACTTCCCGGAAATTATAACTTTCCATTTTTCCCCTGATAACATCTTCTGTTTTTTTCCACTTGATTGCTTCCTCAGGTAAAATGTCTCTTGTTCCTTTTACATTCTTAAAATTCGATTTGTAACTCATATTTTAAAAAACTCCATTTTTAACTTAAAACCCAATATGCGATTCCTACACCGGACAAATTAAAAACAAAATCATAAATACTTACAACCCTGCCGGGAACATAATACTGACTTAACTCATTTACTGCCGCAAACAGCAAAATAACGAATATGAATTTCCAATTCTTCTTTCCAAACCCAAAAAAGAAAAAAAGCATTAAAACAGAAAAAAGAAAAAGATGGGAAAGCTTATCCAACCCAAAAACGTCAACTTCTGGAATAACACTCAAAGGGAAAGAAGTGGCAGCAATCAGAATAATTAACCACAAAAAAAAGGGAACGCGTCTCACTGGCCAAAACTCTCCTCTTCTTTTTTTATTAATTTTCTGATTCCTTCTATGGAATCCATGCTTAAAAGATTTTCTCTGAAGGTAGTAAAATTCATTAATCTGTAAAATATAGAAAGATACTTCAGATGAAGATCCTTACTCGTCGTTGAAGAAAGAAAACAGAAAATGGAAATAGGGACACCGTCAAAAGAATCGTATTTTACAGGGGTATTTGCAACAAGGATGGATAATTCTTGTTCTTCCCTGTTTTCCTGTTTTTTATATAAAACGACTCCCTTGCCTATCCCAAAAGAGTATTTTTCTTCTCTTTTTAAAAAATAATCTGTGCTTTTAGTTTTTCCGACCCACGACAGGATTTTAGTAAGAGCTTCTTTGCTGCTCTCGATATCTTCCTTTTTGAAATTTGTAAGGCTCTCCCAGATCATCTATAAGATGTACCTGCTTAAATTCTCATCACTAACTATTTTTTCGAGTTCATTTTTTACGTCTTCTTCTTCGATAAAAATCTTCTTCTCCTTTAAATCAGGCATTTCAAAGAGATAGTATTCCAGCAAAGCATTCATTACTGTCTGCAGTCTCCTTGCGCCTATATTTTCACTAATCTCATTCACTCTCTTCGAATAATCAGCGATTAAAGTTAAAGCTTCTTCGCTAAAACCAAGCTCAAACCCTTCGGATTTAAATAAAGCTTTATATTGTTTAACAAGAGAATTATCCGGTTCAACAAGAATCCTGCGAAAATCCTCCCTGTTTAAGTCCTTAAATTCTACCCTGATTGGAAATCTTCCCTGTAACTCAGGAATAAGATCAGAGGGAGAAGTAGAAGAAAAAGCTCCAGCTGAGATAAAGAGTATATGATCCGTATCTACGGGTCCGTATTTTGTGTTGACCGTTGTTCCTTCCACAAGAGGTAGAAGATCTCTCTGGACACCCTGCCTTGAAACGTCAGGTCCAGCTTTCGAATCGCCGCCTATAATCTTATCTATCTCATCAATGAATATTACCCCCGAGTTCTCAGTTTTTCTCTTACTTTCCTCGATAACCTCATCTCTATCTATCAGCTTATCCGATTCTTCCCTTAAAAATATCTCTCTGGCTTCAGCAATAGTAACGAATTTCTTTTTGGTAGATTTAGGCATCAAATTTGAAAAAGCATCCTGAACACCTAAGCTCAATTGCTCGGGACCTACAGCACCAAGGATTTCAATGAAAGGTTTGTCTTGTTTTTTAAGATCAAGCTCGATTTTCCTGGTCTCGAATTCTCCGTTTTTTAATTTTTTTCTCATTTTCTCTCTACTTTCATCCATAGTCTCTCCGACGTCACCACTTGGTACCAGCAAATCAAGAATTTTTTCTTCCGTAAGCTTCAGGGCTTTCTCCCTGACTTCTTCTATTTTGCTTGATTGCACTATCTTTACGGCAACATCCATAAGGCTTCTTACCATCGATTCCACATCCCTACCCACATATCCCACCTCGGTAAATTTTGAGGCTTCCGTTTTAACAAAAGGAGCGCTCATAATAAGAGAAAGTCTTCTTGCAACCTCAGTTTTTCCCACACCCGTAGGGCCAATCATTATTATATTGTTAGGATAAATTTCCTCTTCCATATCCCCGTTAACCTGCTGCCTTCTCCATCTGTTCCTTATAGCTATTGCAACAGCTTTTTTCGCGTCGTCCTGCCCTATTATATAACGAGCTAACTTCTGTACTATCTCTTTTGGTTTTAGCTCCACGTTATTTCTCATCCTTAACCACCTCTACTGAAATATTATCATTAGTATAAACACAAACGTTAGAAGCAAGCTTTATGGAAACCTCAACAATAGAGGGAGCATTAAGAGAAGAGTGAAGGAGTAATGCTCTGGCTGCGGATATTGCATATCCTCCCCCCGAGCCTATACCAATAAGACCATCATCGGGTCGTATAACTTCACCGCTTCCCGACAGGATAAAGGACTCTTCACTATTCATAACACCTAAAAGAGCTTCCAATCTTCTAAGATATTTATCTTTCCTCCACTGTTTCGCAAACTCAATTACCGCTTTGGAAATATTTTTAGGATATTTGTTAATCTGATCCTCAAACATAGAACATAAAGCAAGTGCATCCGCCACCGATCCTGCATAACCGGCAAGTACTTCTCCATCTCTTAAGAGTTGAATCTTTTTTGCGTTAGCTTTCATTATAGTATCGGCAACGGTAACCTGACCGTCGCTACCCATAGCAACAACTCCGTCCTTTCTAACTCCAAGGATTGTTGTTCCGTGTATGCTATTCACTATTCCTCCTGAGGTAACTATTAATTTATAATTTCGTAGTTTGGCGGCTCTTTAATTATCGTAACATCATGCGGATGACTTTCTGTAAGTCCGGCATTGGTAACCTGGATGAATTTAGCTTTCTTTTTGAGTTCTTGAAGACTACGTGCACCTACATATCCCATACCTGAACGCAGTCCTCCTTCAAGCTGAAAGAGAACCTCGCTAACAGGACCCTTATAAGGAACTCTGGAGACCACTCCCTCGGGTACCAGTTTTCCGGTCTGAAAATAACGATCTTTACTTCCCGCTTCCATGGCATCAACCGACCCCATACCCCTATAAACTTTAAACCTTCTGCCCTCCAGAAGAATCGAATCTCCCGGAGCCTCATCGGTTCCCGCCAGAAGCCCGCCAATCATTACCGAATCCGCGCCTCCCGCGAGAGCTTTTGTTATATCCCCTGAAAAAGTAATGCCTCCATCCGCGACTATCGGTACTTTGCCTTTTACAGCTTCTGCCACGTTCCTAATTGCCGTTAATTGAGGAATACCTATTCCGCTTATAACCCTTGTTGTACAAATAGACCCGGGGCCGACTCCAACCTTAACCGCATCGACATTCAACTTCAGTAAATCTTTTGCGGCTTCTCCGGTTACTATATTCCCGACAACCAGGTCCCTGTCACAAATCTTACGCAATCTCTTGGCAATATCAAATACTTTCTTCGTATGCGCATGAGCCGTATCGACAACCAGACAATCGACCCCCGCGCTTAAAAGCTCTCTAGCCCGCTCCGGGGTATCATCACTTATGCCAACGGCAGCACCGCAGTATAATCTACCCTCTTTATCTATATTGGCTTTGGGGAACTCTCTCCTTTTTATGATATCTCTAAGAGTTATTAGCCCCACAAGCTTATCATTCTTATCCACTAAAGGCAATTTCTCAAATTTATGTTTTCTAAAAAGCGCTTTTACCTGTTCTATCGAAACGCCTTTTTTTCCTGTGATCAGTTTACCTCTTACCGTCATAACTTCTTTGATTTTTTTATTTTTATCATCCTCAAAGATCAAATCACTTTTCGTTATTATCCCTTTCAAATACCCTTTACCATCAACTACAGGCACTCCCGAAATATTATGGCAACTCATCAATTCTTCGACTTCTCGTATCGTAACCGAAGGGGCAACTGTTATAGGATCTGGAATAAGAACACTTTCGAATCTTTTTACTTTCCGCACCTGAGTCGCCTGGTCTTCTATAGAGAGATTTTTATGAATAATCCCAAGCCCACCCTGCAGGGCAACCGCTATAGCCATTTCATCTTCGGTTACCGTATCCATGGCTGATGATACTATAGGAAGAAAAAGGTTGATATTTCTACTGAACTTACTGTCAATATTCGTATCGCTCGGAATAACATCCGAATAACCCGGTGCGAGGAGGACATCTCCGAAGGTTAAGCCTAAATCAAAAGGTCTTTCTTTTCCCAAACAATTTCTCCTTCAGGCACTTTGCCTTTAAAAACTATATTTGCCTCTCCCGTAAGCCAGAGTCTATTACCGCTTTCTCTTACAGTTTCAAACTCTCCGCCAATCGTTTTAACTTCAAGTTTCTTTTTTCCGGTTTCCTCCATCACGAAAAACGACATACTGGCAATCCCCGAAGAACAGGAAAGCGTTTCCCCTTCCACACCACGCTCAAAAACTCTCATAAAAACAGACCCATCTTTCTCCCTGAACCAATCGACATTATTCCTGCCGGGGACAGCATTTGAAAGTTTAGCTCCCTGCCCCTCAACATCAAGCTCTTCTACATTCTCTGTCGGAATAACATAATGCGGAACACCACATCTAACGATCGCCCCATTTTCTCTTTTTTCCAAAATACTAATCTCGGGCATCAAAGCAGATACCGTATTATTATCGTTATAAATAAGTCTGACCGTTCCGGCTTCGGTCTCCAGTTCATCTTCTTTTCCAACTTTACCCTGAAGGTAAAGCAAACGAAAGAAAACCCTTATTGCATTACCGCAAAAGGGCACATTACTTCCATCAGGATTGTAGAATATCATCTTCTTTCCGTCCATAACCACAAGACCGTCTCCTCCGATACCATACCTTCTTTTCAGAATACTGGAACAAAGCTTTGAATAATCATAGCCTTTAAGGTAAGAGGTCAAAACAAAATCGTTACCGCCGCCTTCTCCTTTAACAAAATCAATCATTATTTACTCTCCAGCAAAGCAAGATCTTCCAGTACGACCTGCATAATTTTAGAGTCAATTTCTTTTTTCTTTTCAATAAATCCTTCCAGAATAGCATTCTCACATATTATATTAATCATTCGCGGCTTACCTCCGGAGTATCTATGTATTAATTCTAAAGAATCACCAGTAAAAGGCAAAGATTCTCCACCGGCAACCTTTATTCTGTGACTAATATATGCTTTAACAGATTCCAAACCCAAAGGTTGGAGAGTGGTCCTTATAGCAGTTCTCTGGTATAAGGCTTCATCCTGTTTCAGATTCACTTCCATCTCCGGCAAACCAAAAAGTACAAAATTCAGCAAATGCTGCGATTGAGTTTCAATATTGAGGAGTCCGCGAATCTCTTCCATCGTATCTTTACCCCGTAGCATGTTACCCTCATCTATCAGAACAGCCACTTTCTTGTCCTGATCATTGTATTCCTGCAGTTTCTTATAAAGTCCTGAAATCATCTCCACTCTATCATTTGTTTTATCTTCAACTCCCAATTGTAAAGAGATTTTCTTAAGAAACCATCCTGCCGAAATATCGGGATGAACTATAATGATAAGAGAAACTTCATAGGATTCATCCGAAGCCAACATATTGAGCATTCTTCTCGCCATGGTGGTTTTACCCATTCCTATATCAGCCACAACCAGCGAAAGCCCTAATCTGTTCTCAATTCCATGAAAGATTTTCTGCAAGGCTTTGGAATGCTGGGGACTATCGTAATAGAATCTCTCATCAGGAGAAGTCGAGAACGGCTTCTCCTGAAACCCGAAAAAACTTTCATAATCCATTTGTAATAATTAATACATCTAAATTCCCTTTTGTCAAGGATTGAGATACCCTCTACCTCCCCATTTTTACCACAGAGAGCACAGAGAAAAAAACAACACACAGAGAACACAGAAACACACCCCATTTATTATATTTTTTTAAAACCCCGACCCAACACCTAAAAAATAAATTCTCGCACAAAGCCACAAAGATTTTTTGTTCTTTTTTTGGCTATACCCTTTATTCTGACTGCTCTCTACTCACTACTTACTATTTTCTATTCTCCATTCTCTGCTAAGCACTAACTGCTAACGTCCCAACACCCTAATAATAAACAAGCTCGGGACTTTTTTTGCGGCATTTTCTAAAAATCCACCTTGACAAGTTTGATAAAGTACGTATACTTCAGTACATATGAAGGAGAAGTAATAATTAATATTCTAGCTCTTTTAGTCTCAATAAGCTCCAATTTCGACTCAATACCTTCACCTCAATTAGTGGGTGACAGCTTTTGCGTAGCTATTTATGCAACTGACAGTTCAAGTTTTTTCTGTTCTCTCTCTGTCGAACCAGCCGATTACCACCTTGAAATATGCGGGGAAAATGACAATATAATCAATTTCACCCACGGCACATGGCAGGGATGGGTAAAGATTTTAAGTGCCGCAGATTCGTTAAACCTATGCTGCTCGGATATTGAAAGTAAAGATTTCTCTCTCAGCAACAAATTTAAAGTAACAGAGAAAGTTACTCTTAGCCAACTAAGACAGGCAGCTACCAGCGATTCTATTTATATATATCCTAACCCACTCAGAACAGAACACAACGCTACTAATATTGACTATTATTTAAGCGAAGATGCCCATATTTCAATAATGATATTTGATAAGTTTGGAAATTTAGTTTGGAATACAGAAACGGATGAAACCGGAGGCGCTCGGAGCGCCGAATGGGACGGAACGGACAATAACGACAACAGAGTTTTTTCCGGTGTATACATTGTATGTATTAAAGCAACCAATCAAACTCAAACAGTCGCCCAGTATGCGGGCAAAATAGCCGTTATAAGATAAGAGTAATATGATTAAAAATAGTAAATTATTAAAGTTTGCTGTTTTATTTACCCTTTTTTCGTTAAAAGGAAATGCTAATGTGGGTGCGAATTTTTTAGGATTCGGAGCAGGAGCAAGAACAATGGGTATGGGAAGATGCGGAGTCGGATTAGCAGATGACGCGTCAGCTCCTTACTATAACCCGGCAGGTCTCTCCCAGATAAAACCACAGGAAATACTATTTATGCACAGCTCGCTTTTCATGGGAACAAGTTTAGAATACTTTTCTTATGTCTTGCCAACAGCAAAATCCGGTTCTTTTGCTTTTTCTTTTATCCAGGCTCGCATTGGAGGGATAGAAAACAGGGATGAAAGCAATACCCTTTTAGGTGAATTTGGGGAATCGGAAACTGCCGGAATGTTATCTTACTCAATAAATCTCATTGACTTCTTATCCTTTGGGATTAATTATAAAATACTTCACCACTCGATTTCTCATTGGAGCTCAGTCGGGCAGGACTTTGACATTGGTTTTCTCCTTCTCCCTGAAAAACCTTTTTCTATGGGTTTAACAATAAAGAATTTACTGGAACCCTCATTTACATTAATATCAGAAAGAGAGCAGTATCCATTTAGATTTAATGCCGGAGCAAGCTGGAAAACTCTTGACGAAAAGTTAATATTAGCCGGTGATGTGGGCTGGCATAAAAACAGCAAAATACAATTAAACGGTGGCATCGAATATAAACTCAGTAGCATTGCCATTTTAAGATTGGGAGCCGACTACAATTACTTTTCTTACGGTCTAGGTTTCAATCTTCCCATCGAAGGTAAATCAATAAGAATCGATTATGCCTTCGGGCATCATCATCAATCCGAAGGAATAATCACTCCCAGTCATAATTTTTCATTAACTTTCAATTTCGGAGGTTTTAGAGCAAAATTGTATCCCGATAAAAAAGTTTTTTCTCCGATAACTGACGGAGAAAACAACATCTTATGGTTAAACAAAGAAATAAGAACAAAAGATGAAATTGAAAAATGGGAGCTCTCAGTAAAAAACCGATGGGGAGAAATAATAAGGCATTACGAAGGTTGGGGCGATCTTCCTCAAAGACTTTACTGGGATGGTCGGGATGATAGCGGCAAACTTGTTCATTACGGCGATTATTATTATAAATTTACTATAACGGAAAAAAATGGAAGGACTTATACTTCAAGCGGTAGACTGGCCACGATAAAAACCGAAGGACCCCAGGAAAGATTCCTCATCGAAGAACAATGGGAAAGCTTAGAAAAAGACATTTATATAGAGGAAGATTTCGATTCGGAAGTTGAGGTAGAACCAACCACACCGGAAAGCAAAAAAGAATCCAAGACAAACAAAGAAAACAAAAAACCATCCAATTAGGAATAAAAATGAAAAAAATATTGTATTTATCAGTTTTATTTGTCACCTTAGCTTTGGCATCACAGAGGTTAGAAAGGAATTCTTGTATTGATATTCCCTCTGCCAATTTTACCGACGGATTATTCATAAACTTTAACGGAAATTATCCTCTCAGTTCGAACTACGGGTACGGCTTTGACCCTAACGTTGGAATCGAATTCTCGAAAGAAAGAATAAACGTTGGACTGAATTGGTTGGCGGGCAGTGACTTCGGGCTTGATTTAGCATTTCAGTTTTATAAATCACAAATTACTTCTTTATCTTTTGGAATAGACAACATAGCATTTAGCAAATATATCTCGCCCCTGGGCTCGGATACAACTTTTATAGACGAAATATACGCTAACAGACCACCTGAAGCGTGGTCGTTTTACCTTGCCGGCAGTAGAAAACTCGGTAAACGCCTCGAATTGACTGCCGGTTTGGGAAGAGGAAAATACGTCGGTTACGGACCCCGCAGTTATCTGCCCAACACCGATATATTTTCTTCCGACAAACATGAAAACTTTGCTTTTGGGCTCTTCCTTGGAACAAAATATTCCGTAAAAGAATGGCTTGATATTTTATTGGAAGCCGATGGCAGGGATATCAGTTTTGGTATACAATGCGATTGGAGAAGATTCCGGGGAGAACTCTCGGTGACAAAACTTGAAGGCGTTCTATTCGGAGGAGGAGAAACTCATTCGGCAAGATTAAATAGTACTATATCTTTCAAATTACCTTTCTTTGAAGGCGAAGAAGAAAAAAAGAAATGGGAACCGGTTATCGCAGGAGATAGAATATTTTTTGGAGACGATTTCGAAGACATGGAGGTCACGGGAATGGTCCCGCAACAAATAGACGATTTAGACGGGCGTAGAACCCTTACTTCGGAAGATTATAAAGAGGACACTCCTGAAGCAATAAAACTCTTTATCGATGCAACGGAATTGTTCGAAGCGGGAGAATACAGTGAGGCCAGAGTAAAATTCGAAAAATCTCTTAAAGGGTTAGGGGAGTACAAACTAGAAGCTTTATACAGAATCGGAGAATGTTATTATAATACCGGAGATTATAAAAAAGCGCTGTCAATATTTTACAAGATCAATAGCGAATCCAGAAATACTTATCTTTACCCCGAGGGTATATACGCAATAACATCCTGCCATATCGCGCTGGGAAACTGGGATGAAGCACAAAGAAGTCTTACCGTATTAACTTCAGAATATCCGGGCTATAAAGATTCTGACAAAACGAAAGTGACAAAAGCGATTATTTCTTTTGGACAGGAGCATTATGAAGAAGTAACGGAGTTATTAAAAGAAATTGAAACAAAAGAGGCGCTTTTTTACAAAGCAAAAGCTTATTTCTTTATTAAAGATCCAAGAAGGGCGCTCGCTTCATTTAAAAAAATAACTGACAATTACCCGGAAAGCCCCCTTGCCAGATATTCAGCATATTATATGGGAGATGTATTGTTTTTCTCCGGAAATTATTCCGGAGCCCTTTATAAATACGTTGATTTTCTGGAAAAATATCCCTATAGTGAATTAAAAGAATTCGCCTCATACAAATTAGCAGTTTGCTATTACAATGAGGACAATTACCTGAAAACAATAGAATATTTAAAACCAACCTTAAACAGCCAGGATATATTCCTTGCCGCCCATAGTAATTTTCTTTACGGCAAATGCCTCAAAAAATTGGACAGAAACGAAGAGGCTTTGAGCACCTTTACAAAAATAGTCTCAAATTTCCCGGAATTAAAAATTGCCAGTCTCGCAAACATCGAAATGGGACAGGTCTTCCTTGGAATGGGTGATACAGCAGAAGCTCGTATTGTTTATCAACAAATGTCTTCGAAATATTCTTCGGGAGAGACTATTGGTCTGGGAGATTACCTCGCGGGAGGACTCTCTTTCACCGAGGGAGATTACCTGACTACCAAAAAACATCTTAACAAAATCTTGAGATATTATTGGGGATCCGATATAACTTGTCCTGCAATAGCTTTACTGCTTAGAACCTACAATAAAACAAGAGATTACACCCTTACAATTGCGCTGGGAAAAGCGCTCTTAACAAAGGAAGCATGCAAAAAGGGCGACATCTGGAAAGGCAGAGCGATGTTTGATCTTGCCGAAGCGTATTACCAGGTCGATCAATATGAAAGCGCAAAAAATATATACCAGGAAATCATAAGTGAATACCAATACAGCGATCCGGAACTTCTTGCGGCGGCGCAAGCCGGTTATGGCTGGTGTCTTTTGCATGAAAACAGATTGGATATAACAGAAAACCAATTCACAAAGGTAATGACAGCTTACTCAATGGATACCACCGCCTTAATAAACTCCTCCTTTGGAAACGGAATAGCGTTATACAACAAAGAAGAATACGAAGAAGCTCTAAACTTTTTTGAAAGCATCGGTAAAGTTTCATCAAATCATCCATTAAAGCCTAAAGGCATATTTTATGCGGGAAAGTCATATTATAACTTAGAGTATTATAGACAGGCAATCGATGCCTGGGAAACAATACTGGAAGATTATCCCAAATCCAGCATTGCCCCTAACGCTGCTTACGAGATTGGAATGACTTATTTCCAGGCTTTGAAATATGATATGGCAGCGCCTTATTTCAAGATAGTTATAGACGAATACCCGAATTCCCCGATGGTTCCGCAAGTAATGCTTACATTAGGCAACAATTATTACAACGGCCAGGATTATAAAAAAGCAATCGACGCCTTTTCAAAATTCATTTCAATATATCCAAACGATACATTGGCGGAAGAAGCAAAGAAATCCCTTTCTTCGGCATACTATATGGCAGGACAGGCGGATCCGGAAATGCTTAAAAACTTTATCGAGCAGTTTCCTTCCGACCCCAAAGCAGCTCTGGCTCTATTCAATGTCGCCGTTCATTTCTACGAAGCTGGAAACCAGGATAAGGCATTAGAAACTTTTCGAAAAGTGGTTATAGATTTTCCGGAGACGGAATATGCTGAGGACGCTCAAGCAAATGTTATTAAAATATTCGATGAAATGAAGAGCTACGACAACCTTGTCAGTGAGGCAAATCTATTCCTTGAGTATTTCCCGGAAAGCCAAAAAGTACCGCTCGCTTTATTCTATAGCGGTTCGGGGTATTTTTATCTGGGTAACTATGGAAAAGCCATTGAGGCATTCAAAAAAATATTAGATGATTACCCTACAAGCGAATATGTTGCCACCGCAAAGCACAACCTCGACCAATGTTATAAAAGATTAGGAAGTACAGAAAGAGTAGGAGGAGGATCCGAGAATCAATAAAAAATGAATATCTGTTTTAAAAACCAATTTAAAAACCAAACGAGTTATAAAAAAGAAAGGAGTATTTAATGGCGGGAATAAGTTTTCTTCAACTTTTAAAAAACAGTTGGGCTATAGATTTGCTTTTGGTTTTCTCAGTGATAGCACTTGCAGTCATACTGGAAAGACTATGGTCATACAGTAAATTAGGTATTGATGAAAAAGCACTCTTGGACAGAGTGCAAAGCGCATTTAAAAGAGGCAATATACAAGAAGCAAGTTTCATATGCAAGTCTGTAAATCATCCTCTCGGCGAAGTTTTAGACGTTGGCATAAAAAACAGGGATTTACCAAGAGAAGATATTGCCGATTTACTTGATGGTGCCCTCATTGAAACGAAAAGCTACCTGGAAAGGAAAAACTCGGTACTCAGTACTATAAGCTTCATTTCTCCTCTTTTAGGGCTACTGGGAACAGTTATGGGTATTATCAGAGCTTTCCACGATCTTTCCGTATCAGGCTCCGGAGGACCATCCGTGGTTATGGCAGGAGTGGCAGAAGCTCTTGTCTCCACCGCTATTGGAATTATTGTGGCTATACCGGCAGCTATATTCTACAATTATTTCATGAATAAAGTAAGAACTGTTCTCACCCAGATTGAATCGAATTCAAGAAAATTCCTCGCTTTTCTACATACTAATTCTCCGCAAAGGAAAACAGAAACTTTAAAGTTAGATTAAAGAATTAAAACTATGCGAAAAAGCACTATTGAAAGTTACGAAGATTCAGTAGGTAAAATACCAATTACCCCTATGATAAACGTAGCTTTGCTTCTGGTACTCTTTTTTATGATGACGGCTCCTGCTATTTTTATGTCGGGAATAAACGTTAAGAATCCCACCCTTGTCAAAGGGGTCTCGGCAACGGATGATACAGAATTAAAAGTAAATATATATATTGATTCAAAGAATCAGATTTACCTGAATGATAGACTTATCTCACGGGAAGAATTTCCTGATAGGGTAGCCGAATTGCTTGGGCGGAGCGTATCCAGAATAGTAACAGTGAGTGCTTACCCTTCAATACCTATACAGGAAGTGGTTACAGTTCTCGATATATCAAAACAAAAAGGCGCATTAAAATTAGTTCTTTTAAGGAGAAAAGGAAAATGAGAAACAATAGAATAACATCTGAAGAACAAAAAAACGCAGAAATAATGATAACTCCTCTTGCGGATGTTAGCTTTACAATACTCATAACGCTCATGGTTTTAACCCCCGTTATCATGCTTTCTTCCAAACTCCACGTCAATCTCCCTACCGCTACTACTGTTGAACCTCCTACCGAAAAAAACATCACTATAACAATCACTTCGGAAAACGAAATTTCTGTAAACAATGAATTGGTTACTACCGCACAATTAGCTAACGTCCTTAAGTCAACAATAAGAAGGAATCCACGTCATCTCGTCTTAATCAGAACCGATAAAGAACTGGAAACCGGAACGGTTATGAATATGATAGCTCTTGTGAAAAAACTCGGAGCGAAAAGTATTTCAATTGCAACAATTCAGGGATAAAAATGTTCGATTATTCTGAAAGGTTTTTTGACAAAAAGATAAAAGCCACAATGATATTTTCAATCATATTACACGTTGGCGTTTTCTATTTTAATGAAGCAAAAAGAACAAGCGAATTTATTAGCAGGATTGACAATATTGAATTCATTGACCAAACATTGGCTCCGTCAGTAAGACCCGCACCACCTCAAAAAAGTATTTTTAAGGCAATAAAAGACAAAATCACTCAGAAAGATGATGGAATAAAAGATTTAGATGAAAATGAAATTGAGAAAATAATTAAGGCTCTGCCTCCCGTTCCCGGAATCAGTGAAAAAGGGATTGAGTTGGATCAAAAACAGCTGGATCGTACTCAAGCAAAGGGTATCGATCTGGACAAATTTGAAAAATTAGAAGGTCCAGTTGGAGGTTCAAGTGAAATCCTGCGAGTTGCGTCAGGTGATAGACAAAGCAGCTCCGAAGACATAATAAGTAAACCCGCCCTAAAAATCAGCGACAAAAAAACCTACAGCCCTGATTCCAAAATTGGGGTTTTTTCCTCACCAGGAGGAAGCGGAGCCGTAGATCTGGAAAAGGTCCCAACAAAGGAACTAAAAAAGATGGCTCCTGAAACATCTTCAAAAGAAGACGCAAAAATAGTAAAAGCACCATCAAAATCAACCACAAAAATAACTATATCAGGGCCTCTTTCATCCAGAAGAATTACTTACAAACCGACAACCCCATATCCTCTGTGGGCTCAGGAGAGGGGATTAACTGCAACTATAAGCGTACAGATTGGGGTAAATCCCGATGGGACTGTTAAGGAAAATGTTTTCGTAGTTAGAACTTCAGGTTTCGGATCATGGGATAGACTGGTAATAAATAGCGTTAGACAATGGAAATTCGCGGCCCTTCAAGGATCGGGAATTGTACAAACCGGGATAATTACCTTTAACTTTGTTTTGGAGTGAAAATGAAAAGAAATATAATTATCTTATTTTTATTTATCGTAAGTTTCGCGGGGTTTTCCCAGGAAGAAATATCAAAAGAAGTAATCAAGGGTAAATACTTGGGAAAAATAGACGAGAAAAAACCTCCGTCAGAACTGGGTTATGACATCTTTGAAGTTATACAACCATACGGAAGACAGGGTTCATATATATATGATCTGGAATTACAGGTCCATTCCGAAATAACCTCTACTCCTCTGCCAATATTGGCCAGCGACCAGATAAGAAAACCCTGGCTAGGGAAAATTTTGACTCTGCCTATAACAATATCAAATATATCATTCGAAAAAGACATTAAACAATGGGAATTAGCAGTAACGGATGAGACCGGCGAAGTATTCAGATCTTTTGCCGGTATGGGTAGTCCCCCAAAAGCAATAGAATGGGATGGCAAAGACACAAAGGACAATATGATTGATCTGGGGAAAAATTATTCTTACTACATAAGGACAGTTGATAACGAAAACAATTCTTCATTCAGGCTCGGTAAAAAGATAAGAGTTCCCGGGCTTTACTGGAGGGAAGAGATAAATTCCGTAATTCGCCTCGATGGTAGAGTTGTCTTTGAAAGAAATTCTACAGGATTTACCGGATCGGGTGCAGATTTACTCGAAGAAGCTGCAGATTACGTCAGAAAAGACATCAAGAAACATCTTAGAGTTATCGTGTATTCACAAAATGAGAATTTGGCGATGGAAAGAACAAAAAAGGTTGCCAATTTCCTACTGGATAGAATAATACTTCCCGAAAAGGCAATGACAAGTGTTGTCGGATACGAATCGGTAGGAGATGTGCGAACAGACAGGATTGAAATAACGATACGATAAAAAAGTAATGTAGGACGCAGATAAACGCAGATCAAAAAGGATCTATATTTTTTTTCTGAATTTCAACCCTTCCCCTAAAACAATAAACACTTATCTTCACCGATAAAAACGGATCTTTTTTACCACCCCAAATTTTATCTTTATAAATCAAATATGTTAAAAAATGTGTTTTCATCCATGCCAATCTGTGACTAATTAACCCGGGGGAATTTAAATCTTGAGAATCTATGTGCTGCTGCGTCCCAACCTAAGGTGTTGGGATAGTTTTTTTAATAAATACGATAAAAATTGGGGGTTGAGCGTGGTTGTAGCTCTGTGTTCTCTGTGTCTCTGTGTGACAATAATCCTAGGTGGAGTAGGGTATTTCAAATCCTTAGAATCTGCGTTCACCTGCGTCCCATTTCGGGGGTTGACTTCTTAGTTGCCACTCACTAATATAAATACATTCAGTCGCACATAGCGGGGAGATAGCGGTTCCCCACACCTGTAATCCGCTATAGCAGGGCTAATGGCTTGGATGAGTTTATGTTCTTTTACTATGGGCTTTTTAAGAGAGCATTGAAGTTTGGGCCCTCCATAGAGGAAAGCTTTAAACCCCGTCAGATCCGGAAGGAAGCAGCGGTAAGAAGTCTTAATCTCTGATGAAGGAATACCTGAATGGAGCTTTTTCTTAAGTAGTACCGGCAAAAGTTCATAGGCAAAGCAAGCCGTGCGGCTGTTTAGAAAATTATGGGATATTTAGTCTTAACACGAAAATACAGACCACAAAATTTTGATGAAGTACTGGGGCAGCCCCATGTAACTAAAACCCTTATGTCCGCGCTGAAAAAGGGAAGGGTGGGGCATTCTTATTTGTTTTCAGGTCCAAGAGGAGTAGGAAAAACGTCTGTAGCTCGTATCTTGGCAAAGGCTGTCAATTGTAAAAAGGGGATAGTTGAAAATCCATGCAATGAGTGCGAGAACTGCAAAGCAGTTACCAATTGCAGCTCGGTTGATGTTATAGAAATAGACGGTGCATCAAATAGAGGAATCGATGAAATAAGGGCCTTAAGAGAAGCAGTATCCTACAGCCCCGTACAATCTACTTTTAAAGTTTACATAATAGACGAAGTTCACATGCTTACAAAAGAAGCTTTCAACGCTCTACTTAAGACCCTTGAAGAACCTCCTTCTCATATAATTTTCATATTCGCGACTACTGAACCCCAGAAAGTTCCAAAGACAGTACTGTCCAGGTGTCAAAGATTTGATTTCAGAGTTTTAAGTAATAAGGAAATTTTCGAAAAATTAAAAAAATTGGTCGAGGTTGAAAAAGTTAAGGCAACAGATGAAGCATTATCACTTATATCCTCCAGAGCAGATGGCGCTATAAGAGATGCGGAAGGGATGCTCGAACAACTAATATCTTACTCGGAGGGTGAGATCAACGCGAGTGACGTTCGAGATGTATTCGGATTTATCGGCAATAGCCTATATTTGAAATTATTCAACGGCATAAAAAATTCAGAAGAAACCGGAATTATCCAGGGCATAGAGGAGATTGCCCGAAAAGGATATGATCTTAGAGAATTCACATCCGGTTGGCTTAAATTTCTCCGTGGTCTTCTACTATGTAAACTTGGAATCGAAGATATAACTTCTATTGACTCTGAAGAAAATTTAAGCGAACTTTCCAAAGATGTTTCAACAGAATTCATAACGGCAGTATTAAATCTATCGGTAGATTTAGAAAAAGATATAAGATTGATTCCTCATTCCCCTGTATATCTCGAACTGGCAATGCTGCGAATGGCAAGAATACCTAATCTGCGTGATATCAATACTTTAATAAAAAAAATATCACAGGATACGGCTCCCTTAAACAATCCTCAAGAAAAAAAAGGAGTAATCGAAGAAGAAAAAGCAATTATCAACAAAAACAATACTAACATAAAATACACAAAAAACGAAAAGGAACTCTGGGCTGCAATAATGACAAAAATAAATGGTACCAGCGGGAAAAACTTCCTTAAAGAATTTTTAAAAGACGCGGAACCGGTTGCCTTTGAGGATAACATATTAAGAATAAAAGTGCCTTCAACGCATAAGAAACACCTTGATGAAGACATTCATTTCTTAAGAGGCGCATTGAAAAATGAGACAGGCAAAGATATAGATATTGAGATAATAACCTACGAGCAAAAAATTGATACCAGATTGCGTGATAATTCTATGGTGACAAAAGTAAAGGAGATATTTAATGCTGAAGAATTTATTTGATATGGGAAATCTAAAACAAAAAATCGATGAAATGAAAGAGGAACTTAAAAAAGAGAAAATCGTGAGTGAGAGCGGAGGAGGAATGGTGAAGGTGGAGGCAACCGGATTTGGAGATATCCTAAAATTAGAAATCGAAGAAGAACTTTTTAAAGGAACCGATAAAAAACTCCTGGAAGATTTGATAATCTCGGCAATCAACATGAGTAAGGAGAAAACAAAAACATTATTTCAGCAGAAAATGCAAGAAGCAATCGGGTTCTTGCCTTTAGATGGAATTCAAGACTTAATATCTTGAAACCACCAGGTACTTTTCTACGATTCATACAATCACTTCAATCATTACCGGGAATCGGTAAAAAATCCGCGGAAAGAATTGCTTTCCATATCCTTACAAAACCCACTATCGGAGAAAAGATTCTTCACTCTTTGGAAAAAGTTCTCTTGGAAATCAAATTCTGCAGTAAGTGCGGAAACATAACGGCAGAAAATTTATGTCATATCTGTACCTCTCCACAAAGAGACCAATCAATTATCTGTGTTGTCGAAAAACCAATGGATGTTTTCGCGATCGAACGCTCAAATTCTTTTAATGGATTATATCATGTCCTGGGAGGGCTTCTCTCCCCCCTCGACAATACTTATCCGGAAGATATAAATATCGCTTCTTTGATTAAAAGATTAAAAACAGAAGAAATAAAAGAAGTCATAATCGCGACTAATCCAACAACGGAAGGAGAAGCAACCGCTTTATACATCGAAGAAAACTTGAAAGACAGCGGCGTAAAGATAACCCGTATTGCCAGAGGTATTCCCTTCGGAACGGACCTTGACTTCGCGGACGACTTAACTCTCACAAGAGCCCTCGAAGACAGGCAAGAATTTAAAGATTAAAACACCTCCCACCCCCAAAAACTAAATTTACCACAGAGAGCACAGAGAAAAAGCTAAAAACACTCGCTATTTGCATACTTTGTTTTTAATAAATTGTTTTTTTTATTCTCAGTGATACAAAAAGTATACTGTAGTATACGCTAACCTTGACTTTATTGTGTGAGAATCATATAATTCAGTAAGAATTTTTCTTGAAGGGAGTTCTATGATTGAAATTGACTGGGTAGTTGATAAAGTTCGTAAGAGTAAATATTATTTCTCAAAACACGGCGACCAAGAACGGCAAAATGAAAATCTTTTAATAGCAGAGATTGAAGAAGCTCTCCTTTCAGGTAGAATCTTGGAACAGTATGAGGATACAGGAAGAGGAAAAAGTTGTTTGGTAGCTGGTTTTACAAATGAAGGTAAACCTATTCATATAGTTTGTGGAGGCTTTGAGAAAGAAATGATCATTATAACGGTTTACGTACCCCAACCTCCTAAATTTAAAACACCTTACGAAAGGAGGTAAAAATGATTAGAGTTTGTAGTTTTTGTGGAAACAAAAACTTTAAAGAAAAAAGAGTTCAATATATCTATAAAAATGACGGTCATTTTCTGATAGTAGATAATGTCCCCTGTGAGGAATGCGAATATTGCGGAGAGCAGTATTTTGAAGCCAAGGTTTTAAAGAAAATCGAAAAGGATTTTATAGACATTTATTCAAATAAAAAGAAGCTAAAAAAACATATCGAAGTACCAGTGGAAGAATTCGCTGAGTTAAAGTAGGATTTCTTACTCTTTAAGATTTTTTCGTATCGATAAAGCATATGAGGGGCAGGACTTCTTTGAAACGTAGCTAGATAAATTTACATGATAAAAGCTATTCCGAAAGATATTAAGGATACAATAAAACGAATCCAAAAAAAAACAAAAGAGAGCTTTGGAGACAATCTAAAATCTTTAATTCTATATGGTTCATGGGTTAAAGGAACAGCCGGGAAAAACTCGGACATTGACCTTCTGGTTGTTTTCGGACGTCTTGATGAAAATATAAGGAAGAATATTAGTGATATCTCGCACAAAATTGATTCAGAGCGAATAATTACAATTGTTTCGTGCAGTCTCGAAGACTTCAAAAAGGAAACAATTCCTTTATACACGGCGGTTAAAAAAGAGGGGAAAATGATTTTAGGTTTAACAGACCTCTCTTTAAACCCTGAACCCCCGGAAGTAAAATACGCTGAATTCATTAAAAAGTCTCAACAAATCGAATCCCATAAAGTAGAAACCGCAGAAGCACTTCTCGAGAAAAAATTAATTTTCGGAATTCCGGAGTTTTGTTTTATGGCCTCGAAGCATGCAATCCAAGCCGCTCTTGCAATGAAGGGAAGAGGTTATACCAGCAAAGTGTCAGAACTTATTCCACAAGCCGCGGAATATCTGGGAAAAGAATTTTCTTCATCTTTTAAGCATGTATTTGATATTTACGTTAAGGAAGAATATGAATTGACACCTATATCAAAGAATGAGGCGACCAGAGTAATAAGATATGCAAGAAAAACAATGAAAGTTTACAAAAAGTGGAGACAAAATAGTAGAAAATGAAAAAACAAATACTCTGTGTCCTTTGTGCCTCTGTTATTAAATATAAAGATGATGGTATTGCATCGTGTTACGTGATACGTGTAAGGTGAACGTAACAAAAACGTTTAACGTGTTACGTATAACGTTTAACGTGAAGAGTGGAAATTGAAAATTGTAAACCGCAAATTGAACTTAAAAAAATTAAAAATTTACAACTTACAATTTAAAATTTACAATCTTTAGCAGGAGATTGTATGAAAATGAGGGGAAAAGTAAGTATAATTAAAAAAATATTTTAAATTCAATTAATACTGTACTATGGGGGGTTGACAATAGATTTACGAAAACTATATTATGGTTGACGCGGGGTGGAGCAGTTAGGTAGCTCGTTGGGCTCATAACCCAAAGGTCGTGGGTTCGAATCCCACCCCCGCTATAAAAATTATGAATATTTTCTTGGGCAAGGTTATAGTTTCTTTAATCACAGGATATATATTCGGCTCTATTCCAAACGCTGTTATAATTTCAAAGTTTAAAAAAGTAGACATTAGAAGTCTTGGAAACAGTAATCCCGGAGCCGGTAATGTTTTTAGAGAAATCGGAGTTTTTTGGGGACTCCTCACTTTCATCCTGGATGTTCTTAAAACTATAATACCGATGGCAATAGCCGGCGAAGTATTCCATTTGAGTTTATTCTGGATAGGAATAGCTGGTCTCTGCGCGGTAATCGGACATTGTTATTCTCTGTTTTTGCGCTTTAAAGGAGGAAAAGGAGTCGCATGTTCCGCTGGGGTACTGACATATCTTTTTCCAAAATTCTCTATTATAGCGGTAGCGGCTTTTTTCCTGATTCAAAAAAGCCCCCGAAACCTGAAAATGGTTTTGCCGATATTTCTTTTAGCGCTCGGACTCTGGATCTGGCTCTACTGGAACTCTATGCCTTTTTTTATTCCATTTCTATTGATATTTTTAACTGTTGGAATTCTTATAAATAATGATATAATTAAAGAACTCATTAAGGGAGGAAGCAAGTGAAACTAAAAAGAAGAAAATTTTTCAGAATCGGAGCCGGAATTGTATTCCCTCTGGTTTATTATTTTTCACCAAATAAAATTATCGTAGAAATGTTAATTTTATATCTTTTGGGTGTAATGACCACTATTGAAGTTATGCGATATATATCCCCTCCGCTCTGGAGAACATTGGTAGAACATTCCAAAGGCATACTTAAAGTAAGAGAGGGAATGCTTACAGGAACAACTGCCCTTCTTATTTCAAATGCAGTAGTAATTGCGTTTTTCAACAAACAGGTAGCTATTGTAAGTTTAATATTTATGCTTTTCGGAGATGCGGCAGCCGCTGTTATAGGAACAAAGTACGGAAAAGTAAAAATAGGGGACAAGACCTTAGAAGGCAGCCTTGCATTTTTTATAACAACTATGGTTATCGCCTTAATTTTTTCCCAATGGACCGGAATCCGGATTCACCTTATAATTTTGATTTTCGGGGCAATTGCAGCCACTGTTACAGAAGCACTACCTATAGAAATAAACGATAATCTTACGGTAGCACTGGCAGCCGCTATTGTCATGCAGATATTCATTTAGTGTTAGAAGCAGTGCGAATAAGAAATTCAAGGGGTAGGGATTAAGTGGTAAGTGTTTTTCTTAACCCTTGCTCTTCCTCGAAGCTATGCAACTAATCCTTAACCCCTGCTAAACTTCTAGCTCTTCTACTAATCCGAAGGATTTGGATTTTCACAAGATTAAAGAAGGAATATACCCCAAATACATATTGTCATATTGTCAAGTGTTGAGATTTGACCCCAAATACATTGACCCCAAATACACTGTTAATATAAGTGACCCCAATGATCCTTCAATGCAGAAAATTACAGAAACATTGCAGTTATCCTTTAAAATTTATATTTGTTCTTTAAATATAAATAGAAGTCATTTTCAATATCTAAACCTTTAATCCTTGCAATTATCAGATTTTTATATTCATCAGGTTCATAATCATAATAATCTTTGCTAAGTGGTTCCGAATGGACTTTATAAATATGAGCTATAAGTGAGTCACTGTCGGCTTCAATTTTAATGTATTTAGCAATACTGTCCTTGTTCATTGCAAGTATAAACTCTCTTGGATTTTCCCAAAAGAATGATCCTAAATATTCCCATAAATATTCTGAAGTAGCTACGCCGCAGTATTGCCCTAAACTTACAAGTCGAGGTATTACTATATTGGGATATTCTTCAGCATAGTGATCATATAGTTTTATAAGATAAATTCTTTCGTTAATATCATAAGTATGATTGCTTACTTTTTCAAAGAGTTCTTCTTTTTTTAGTATAATATTTTCATTCATATAAATCTCAAGAGCTATATTTAGTTTTTCTAAGGTGTTTATACTGGAGTACTTATATTCAATTGCTTGTTCAATAATCTTTTCCTCTTCCTCATAAGATCTTTTTTTTGATTCTTTAGATTCTGTGCATGTTCCCAAAGTCAATCCTGTCATTAGCAAATAAAATACAATTTTATATCGCATAAATTTCCCCCATTATTTATATTTTTGAATTTGTAATTTCAAATAAGGTAAGAATCCACAAAACATAAATCATTATATATTTTTTCGCAATTTTATAACTCCGTCATTAAAGTATCATTTAAGTCATAAACTCGTTAGCTGTTCTTTAGGGAATATAATTTCGATAGGAATTACTTAAACGCTCTAAATCTTCCCTAGTATAATCAACTTCTAACCTTATATTTAAATTCCAACCTTCGTCGCCTACTTCAAATTCAGACATCATGTCATTGTAATAATCCCATGTTTCGGGATTATTATTAACGTGTATTAACGTATTAACGTATTAACGGGGTCAGACCTTGAAATGTGAAATGATTGCCTCAATATCACTACTTATTTTTTGCTTTTCGCTCATCATTCGCTCCATATCTTTGTATGCCTTACTCACTGCTGAATATGTTATCTTAAATGCCTCTCCTATCTCTTTATTGGTTAATCCTGTTAAGCGTTTAGATAAATATATCGCTGCTTTTCTGGAAAGTGAAGGCTTCTTCTTATTATAAAGTTCTTTTGTTGATCTTTTGTAGTGTTTAGCTGTTTCTTTTACTATATCGTCTATTTGGATATTATTGGTTAATTTGTTCTTGTAGGAAATTTCTTTTCCTCCCTCTACTTGTTGTTTTAAATCTTTTATTGTATCTTTTATAAATTTTACCTTCCCAAGTATAAATCCGGCGTAAACCTGATCAAAAATATCAGATTTTTCATCCATTCCATCTAAAACAAATTGTTTATATTTAGAAGGTTTTATTTTGTAATATTTCATTATTTCTTCTTTATCTATTATGTTTTTTCTTTTATTAGTAATATATTCATTAAAACTGGACCATTTATACTCTTCCGGGGTTTCAGATATTCCCGCTCTTACCGGGTTCAAGTGTATATATCTTGTTAATTCTAAGAAATAACTATCTCCTTCGATTATTATCGATTTATACCTTCCCTGAAATACATGCCCGCTTCTATTTCTTTTTTTATTGTAATATACGCTATAAGAGGTATTGATATACTGCATTATTCTCGAAAGATTAGGTTGTGTAGTCTCGATCAATAAATGGTAATGATTGGACATTAAACAGTAAGCATAAACATAAAATTTGTATTTCTCTTTTGCCTTAAGGAGATATTCTAAGAACTTTTCGTAATCATATTTACTGATGTATATCTTTTTTCTATCGTCACCCCGACTCGTAATATGATATAAATATCCTTCTCCCTGCAACCGATATGGTCTTGCCATAACAATATATTAACACCTCAAAACCAATTGTCAACCTTTTCACATTTCAAGGTCTGACCCCGTTGATACGTAATGGCCTTGCCATGTAATAACTTTAATCTGATGAATTAATTTGTCAAGTGTTGAGATTTGACCCCAAATACAAATTAAATTGTCAAGTGTTGAGATTTGACCCCAAATACATAATGGCCTTGCCATGTAATAACTTTAATCTGATGAATTAAATTGTCAAGTGTTGAGATTTGACCCCAAATACAATTTGACCCCAAATACAAGTGTTGAGATTTGACCCCAAATACACCAAATACATGACCCCAAATACACCAAATACACCAAATACATTGCCAAATACACTTGACCCCACATGATTTCAATCAACCACCTTAGACCCCCATAACTTTAGTTCACTTATGCATGTATCTTCGTATTTAGAACCTTTATATACATCTTTAATAGTAAATTTAATAGACTTAGTAACATGAGGCTCTATTTTGATTTTTTGTAAATCCATTGTATCTTTTAAATCTAAGTTTATCTTGACCCCATCTGAAAACAATAATTCAAGGTTTTTTATTCTATTATTGGCTTTAAATATTGACCTTGATTTAGAATAACCTGAAATTAAATCAATTCTATTAATCTTATATTCCCTGTCAAAATCAAATTGAATCCATTCCCCTATACCATCTCCTTCTGCTCCTTCGACCCAGGCTGTATTATCATCATTATCAAAGATATTGTCTATATCGTATAAAAACTTATTGTTTTCTTCAATAAGAGTAGAAGAACAAGTTACTTTGATATGGTGTCTTTGAATCAGTCCTTCATTTTTCTTTAACTCTGCGATAATATTATCTAAGTCTAGTTCGTAACAATCAACAAGTAGTTCGTATCTGTTTTTCTCCAGGAAATCAATGGCTTCAGGATTGCCAATCTCTTCTATGTGGGAAAGAAAATCATCAACTATGCTCCTTTCGAATGAATTGAGAATAAAATTAAGATTTTTCTCGTATTCATGATTAACCAGACAATAAGCTTCCGCAATCGCTAAATCCTCTCTTATCCCTTTTGGTTTGAATTTTTTTAAAACTTCTACAATTCTTTTATCTCGTAATTCTGCTAATCGCCATAAATCCCATAATGTAGGTCTATATCCATCAATATCTCTAACAACCTCGTATTTCTTATCATCATTATGAAATTCCTGTATTAAATAATCAAAAACTCTTGGTTTATCTATCTTCGCTAAAAATCCTATTGTAAATCCAACATCACCATCTTCATCATCTAAGTACTTTTGAAGTTTATCATATAACAACGATCTCTTAATTGATGCATCTTTTAGTGCCTGGCCAAACAAATATAATAATTTTTCTTCATCTTTAAGCTCAGTACATCCTAAACAGCTTCTAACAATAGCTCTCATAGCTTCATCTGTGTCCATCTCAATTAATTTTTTAAAAGCTTCCGTTATTTTTTGTTCATCTTCTTTAGCACTTATACCTTTCTTAAGAATTTCTTTAATTATTTCAGCATGATATTCAACATCTGAGCCTTTTGATTTATCTCCATCTGCCAATAGTTGACAACAAGAATTAATAAAGCATAGAATTATAATAACATATATTTTCATATTTTTATACTCCTCTTTTAGATTTAACGCTCAGCGGTAAACAACCTATTCTCATCATATATTAATGTTGTAATCAAACACACTAATGTTAATATTGCAATAGCTGTCACAATAATAAACCAAGGGGGTTTTATTTACTTCTTTTTTTGTCATTACGTCCTCTCTTATCCTTTCTCTAAACTTAGTATAGTTAGCAGCTATAAAGGTTATAATTTTTGATTTTAAGCATCATTAGTATTATTCCCAGTTATAGTTTGGGCCGGCGAGATCGGTTTTTGGATTAAACACCCGCGTATTATCTGCATGAGAAACGAAAGATTTATCTTCAGTAAACATTATATAAATGTTATCTTCTTCCGGATCAAAATCTTCAAAGTTCGCATAAAACGCTTTCTCTTCTTCTCTGCTCATGAAAAGTATGCAACCTGCACTTTTTTTGCCATAGTGGAATAAATTTAAATCTTTATAATTTTTACCAGTGGCAGGTTGAACCTCTGTTAATGATACCTTAGTCCCCTTGTCCCCACGATCAGATGCATCAAGATTAGCTACATATAATTTATCATGCATTTTAGATTGTGTTTTACTGAATGAGCCACTATGTTTCATGACGCCCGCATACTTAACATCTGATGGTATAGATAAATAACCCTTAACATTCGCTTGACTATTTACCCTAAAAGAGGAACTAAATATTGTTTTGTCATCCGCGGTTATTCTCATATTATCCCGGTAATTACCTGAATAGAAAATATAATTTCTCGTCACATTGATACTATAATCGGTTAAACCACCAAGATCAATGCGATTTATTGGATCATTAGTAGCGTACACATAAGGATTTAAACTCTGTGGCCCGGTTAAAAACAAATCTTTTGGCATGAGCGTATGCGGGTCGGGGCTCAGGAATCTTCCAATATCCCCACTATAATACCTTGCACCAAAGTAATGGAAACCTGTCGGGTCTTTTTCTTTTGAGGTGAATTCCCGGTTGTCTTCAAGCGTCCCTTCAGACCAGATTAAATTTCCAAATGCTTCGTATTTCTTATTCTCACACTGAGCCGCAGAGAACACGGAGTTTTTATTTTGTTTAAAACTATCCATGGAAACATATTAAGATGAATTCGGGAGAAAGTCAATTGGTTGGGGAAGAGCTCATTCTACTAAATACACTATGAATTAATTTGTCAAGTGTTGAGATTTGACCCCAAATACATGTGAAT
>Ga0315549_1000662_pt1 | contig 39933 bp, 40 predicted proteins | sample SalMarSW160200MG_FD_203101 | JGI IMG/M metagenome (GOLD analysis project Ga0315549, IMG submission 203101) | Salt marsh sediment microbial communities from the Plum Island Ecosystem LTER, Massachusetts, United States - Salt Marsh Sediment SW1601-200 ...
AGGTAGAGGAAACGGCACAACTTAATCCTTCAACCGAAGTGCTAAGCCGTATGATGCTCAGAAGGCATTCAAATGTAAAGGATTTTGAGATTACCGTTCCCGAATTATTGCTTAAACAACAACAGAGAACAAAAGATATTTTCAATATTGTACTGGGGGCAATAGCCAGTATATCCCTTATAGTAGGTGGAATAGGCATTATGAATATAATGTTTGCATCGGTAATGGAACGCATAAAAGAAATAGGAACGCGTATGGCTATAGGCGCAAAGAAAATGGATATAGTAGTACAGTTCCTGTCAGAAGCTATACTTATCAGTGTTACAGGTGGATTTATCGGGGTGTTCCTTGGTATTGTATTCTCAAAAGTGATAAATGAAATAGCAGATATATTAACAATTGTATCTCCATTTTCCGTAGTAGTCGCTTTTGGTGTCTCTGCTGCAGTTGGCGTTATATTTGGATATTCACCGGCCAAGAGAGCATCCGAAAGAGATCCTATTGAATCACTCAGGTACGAATAAAAATCAATTATTGATATGAAGCGAACATATTTTTTCTTCTTGCTTGCGTTATTTATTGGCACAGGTAGTATAAGCTATTCACAGGAGGTTAAAAGACTGTCACTGGATGAAGTTATTAAAATCTCCGAAGATCAGTCATTACAGGGTATCCTGGCAAAACATATGTTCAGGGCCAGTTACTGGCAGTATCGCACATTTAAAGCTGAATACCTGCCTTCATTAACCCTTACAGGTACTTTCCCTGAATATAACAGGATATATGAAAAGGAATATGATTATGATTCAGGCAAGGAATATTATGTTGAGAAGAATACCAACAGTTTGCTTGGCCAGCTTTCATTGTCCCAGAACATAGGATTAACAGGAGGAAGTATTTCTCTTGAATCTGATCTCAGGAAATTTGATGTTTTGGGTGCAGATGGATCAACACAGTATATCTCTACACCTGTGAGTATCAATTATAACCAGCCACTTTTCAGGTTTAATGAACTTAAATGGCAGAAACAAATAGAACCCCTCAGATATGAGGAGGCAAAAAGGACTTATCTTGAAAACGTTGAGGAAGTTCATCTGAACGCTGTTCGCAGGTTCTTTCAACTTGCACTGGCACAGATCAATATGGAAATTGCTAATATGAATTATGCCAATGCCGATACCCTTTACCGGCTGGCACAGGGAAGATATAATCTGGGTACTATTGCCGAGAACGACATGCTTCAGATGGAACTGTCATTCCTGAACGCTGAGACCTCAAGGAATGAGGCTTACAATAACCTGAATGATATGAGGCAACGGCTGTCATCATTCCTGGGTTATACTGAAAATGTTGAAATAGAACTCATTATACCAAATGAAATACCAACATTTGAGGTGAACGGTGAGAAAGTGCTTAACCTTGCACTTGAGAACAATCCTGAAATACTCTCACTGCAGGTTCAGTTGCTTGAATCTAGAAGGGATGTGGCGCAGGCTAAGGCTGAAAAGGGACTGAACGCCAATATGAATATCAGTTACGGACTGCAGGGGCAGGCTGACATAATTCCCGGGGCATACGAGACCCTGGATGACCAGCAACGTGTGAGTATCGGGTTTACAATACCAATAATGGACTGGGGATTGCGCCGTGGGCGTTACCGTATGGCACAGTCGTCTGAAGAAGTAGTCAAGACCCAGGTGCAGCAGTCAATGATCGATTTTGAGCAACAACTTTTCCTTGATGTGGCCCAGTTTAACCTCCAGGACGACCAGGTACGCATAGCAGCTAAATCAGATACCGTTGCAATGAAAATGTTCGAGGTGACAAAACAAAGGTTCCTGATAGGTAATGTTGATGTGCTGGAATTGAATAATGCCGATACCAAAAAGGATGAGAACAGGAGAGGTTATATCCAGGCACTGCAGAATTACTGGACTTATTATTATAACATGCGCAGCCTCACTCTCTTCGATTTTGCAGCTAATAAGCCCATTGAAGCCGAATTTGAATCACTGATAGAATAGCTTTTTAATAAACCTGAGAATTAATTCTTTTAGGAAAAAATTAATATCTTTGCCCGTCCGTTCAAGGGCGCCGAAGCATATATTGATTTTTAGGAAAATGTAAAAATACTTACAAATGCAAAACAAAGGAGCTATTCTGTTTTTAGCCATTGCATTAGCACTGGTTTCCATCTACCAGCTTTCATTCACTGTTGCCTCTTATAATGTCAAACAACATGCCAGGGAATATGCTGGCGGGGATCTTGTAAAAGAAGTTCATTATCTCGATTCCATTTCTTCTCTGCCAGAAGGAGAATGGAGTTTCCTGGGTAATACATTCAAGGAAGTACAATCAAAGGAGATTAATCTAGGTCTCGACCTTAAAGGGGGGATGAACGTAATACTCGAGGTTTCTGTGGAGGAAATCATCAGGGCACTTTCCAATTATAACACTGATGAAACTTTCAACCAGGCCCTGGCTCTGGCCAGGCAGAAACAAAGGGAGAGTCAGAGAAACTTTATTGAACTTTTCGGTGAATCTTTTGAAGAGCTTGATCCAAATGCAAGCCTTGCGGCTATTTTCGGGACGATGGAACTGAGAGATAAAATAAACTTCAATTCAACTAATGGAGAAGTCCTGGATGTTTTGAGGGAAGAAGCAAACAGCGCCATTGATAATGCATTTAATATACTGAGAAGCAGGATCGACAGGTTTGGTGTGACACAGCCGAATATTTCACGTCTTGAAGCTACCGGACGGATACTTGTTGAACTGCCCGGGGTGAAAGACCCCCAGAGAGTCAGGGAACTGCTTCAGGGAACTGCCAAGCTTGAGTTCTGGGAGACATATGAGAATTCAGAGGTTATAGGGTACCTTATGGAAGCAGATAACCTTCTTCTTTCCCTGAAAGAAGATATGCGGGCCCTGGAAAGTGCTGAACAGGCTGATACCACCACAACAGAAGAGGGAGAGATCAGCTCGGTTGAAGACATTATATCTTCAGAGGCACAGCAGGATACAACGGGTGAAGAAACACTCCTCGATATGCTCAGCGATACAACAGAGACAGAAGAAACCGCCAGCCGTGAAGAATGGAATACACAAAATCCTTTGTTTGCAATACTGAATCCTGCTGTAACAAGGGATGGACAGCCTCTGCCCAGATCAGTAATAGGGTATTCACATTTTAGCGATACTGCACAGGTAATGGATTACCTGAATATGGAACGGGTCAGATCACTTTTCCCGAGAGATATACGGTTCTACTGGAGTGCTGATCCTATGAGAGGTGATGATAGTGAGAGCATTTATGAACTGCACGCCATTAAAGTCACAACACGTGACGGCCGCCCTCCCCTGGATGGAGATGTGGTTACTTCCGCAAGGGTTTCATACGGACAGACCGGCTCATCAGCAAAGGTGGATATGTCAATGAATGCAGAGGGATCACGTATATGGGCAAGGCTAACAGGAGCAAATGTCGGGAGGTGTATAGCCGTAGTACTTGATGGTTACGTGCGTTCTGCTCCCGCAGTATCAACAGAAATCAAAGGTGGTTCTTCTGAAATCACAGGTGATTTTACCATTGAAGAAGCTGAAGACCTCGCCAATATCCTTAAATCAGGTAAACTGCCGGCCCCGGCCCAGATCATTAACGATACTGTTGTTGGTCCTTCACTTGGCAGGGAAGCAATCCACTCGGGTCTTAACTCATTCCTGATAGCATTTATTATTGTCCTGGTATATATGCTATTTTACTATACACGCAGGGCAGGACTGGTGGCAGATATAGCATTACTTGTGAACATGTTCTTCATTGCGGGAATACTGGCTTCCCTGGGTGCGGTGCTTACCCTTCCGGGTATTGCAGGTATAATACTTACCATTGGTATGTCTGTAGATGCCAATGTGCTTATTTATGAAAGAATTAAGGAAGAACTCAGAGCTGGAAAGGGTATCAAGCTGGCAGTGGCCGATGGTTATAAAAACGCAACCTCAGCCATTATTGATGCCAACCTTACTACCTTATTGACGGGTATAGTGCTGTACGTTTTTGGTACAGGGCCTATAAAGGGTTTTGCCACAACACTTGTCATTGGTATTGTGTCATCATTCTTTACGGCATACTTTATTACAAGGCTTATTTATGATAGCTTCCTTAAACGTAATGTGCGACTGACATTTGCAAACAAAGTTACCGAGAATGCCTTCAGCAACCTTCATATTAATTTTATTAACAAAAGAAAATTATTCTATGTTGTTTCAGGCCTGATAATATTGGCCGGCATTGTATCACTTACCATAAAAGGACTCAATCCCGGTATTGATTTTACCGGTGGCCGCTCTTATGTAATACGCTTTGAGCAACCGGTTTCAACCGTTGAAGTGGCTGATCATCTCGGGGAGGTCTACGGGCAGAATCCGCTGGTAGTGGTCTATGGCAACGAGAACCAGGTTAAGATAACAACCAAGTACAAGGTTGATGAGCCTGATGCTGAGGAAGAAGTGGAAACTTTATTATACCAGGGCCTGCAGCCATTACTGCCTGAAGGGGTCGATCAGGAAACATTCCTTGAAGATTACCGGCAGAGCAGCCAGACAGTGGGGCCAACCATAGCATTTGATATCATGATAAAAGCATTGTACGCTATAGTTTTCTCCTTACTAATCATCTTCCTGTACATTTTATTGAGGTTCAGGACCTGGCAGTTCGGTCTGGGTGCAGTGGCGGCTTTGATTCATGATGTGCTCATTGTACTCGGATTATTCTCCATCCTGCATGGCATTGTGCCTTTCTCACTTGAGATTGACCAGGCATTCATAGCTGCAATGCTTACAGTGGTGGGATACTCCATTAACGATACTGTGGTGGTTTTCGACCGTATAAGGGAATATCTCGGACTGTACCGCAAGCGTGGACGCGAGGAAGTACTTAACCTTGCATTGAATAGTACCATAAGCCGTACCTTGAATACATCGCTCACTACCTTCGTGGTATTGCTGGCAATATTTATTTTTGGCGGTGAGGTGATAAGAGGATTTATTTTTGCCCTCCTTGTGGGTATAATTGTTGGTACATATTCATCACTTTTTGTGGCTACACCTGTAGTATTTGATACCATAAAGAAAACTGAAACGGAAAAAGTACTGAGAGACAAAAAATCAAACTAATATAATTTTTCTTGCTAAATTTGCATTATTAAGAATGAAGGTCTGAATATGACAATATATTTATTCATCAGCGGGCAGGAAATATTCATCATAATGGTTATTGCCCTTATATTATTCGGGGCAAAAAAGATTCCTGATATAGCAAAAGGCCTGGGTAAAGGTATGCGTGAATTCAGGAAGGCAACCGATGATATAAAGAAAGAGTTCAATGAGAGCACTAAAGATGTGCAGGATGACATTAAAGACATGTCCGATACAGTAAATAAAAATTTAAAAGGCTGATGGATATCCGGCTTATCTAAAAAGATTTTTCCTGATGACATTAGTGGTGCTTCTTGCTGGACTGGCATTGCTGCTTCTGAGCGGTCAATTCCTTGTACGAGGAAGTGTTTGCCTGGCAAATCATTTGAAAATATCAAAGCTGGTAGTAGGACTCACAGTGGTTTCATTTGGCACATCGGCCCCTGAACTTGTGATAAGCCTGGAAGCAGCAGCGTTAGGACATCCTGATATATCTGTCGGAAATGTGATAGGAAGTAATATTTCAAATATAGGCATCGTCCTTGCTCTGGCTGTAATTATTTCACCATATTTTGTAAAAACCAGAGCAATATTAAACGAATGGATCCCCATGATGGGTGCTACAATATTACTGATATTATTACTTCTGGATTTCAGGCTATCAAGAATTGAAGGTATAATGTTAATTGCACTTCTGTTCTTTTTTGTTTACTGGTCAATTAGGAAGTCAAGGAATAATATACGTAATAGTAATGTTAAGTTTCCACCCGCAAGATTCAAATTGCACGTGGCAATAATAATAGTCATATTATCATGTCTGGGACTTGTTGCCGGTGCTGATTTGCTTGTAAGGAGTGCCAGCCAGATTGCAAGAATGCTGGGATTAAGTGAAAGGATAATTTCTGTTTCAGTTATTGCCGTTGGAACCAGCCTGCCTGAACTTGCTACATCAGTGATGGCTGCCGCCCGTAAGGAAAACGACATTTCGATCAGTAATGTCATAGGCTCAAATATTTTCAATATACTGGCAATACTGGGTACAACGGCTGCATTTGTTCCTTTCAGTGTGACCGATCCTGATTTCTTGTTTGATATGTTCTGGATGTTTGGTGTATCATTGCTGTTATTCCTGCTTATCCTGCCATTAAAGGGTTCTAAACTTACACGATGGAAGGGTTTAATAATGGCAGTGGTTTATTTCACCTATATTTACCTCGTATTCTTTGTAAAATGATCCGGATGAATTAATTTGCGCGGGATGATAAAAGCAACAAATATAACTAAATCGTTTGGTGACCTTAAAGTACTGAAAGGTATAAACCTGGATGTAAAGAAAAGCGAAATAGTAACTATTGTAGGCCCCAGCGGTGCAGGCAAAACTACCCTTCTTCAAATACTGGGCACACTGGATAATGCTGATTCGGGTACTATAAAATATGATAACATATTGCTTAATATGCTCAATGGGAAGCAACTGTCAAAGTTCAGAAATGAACAAATAGGATTTGTTTTTCAGTTCCACCAGTTACTTCCCGAATTTACAGCCCTCGAGAATGTATGTATACCAGCTTATATAGGGGGAAAATCGAGACAGGAATCAGAAGGAAGAGGCAGGCAACTGCTGGAATTCCTGGGATTAAAGGAAAGGCTGGAACATAAACCATCTGAATTAAGTGGCGGCGAACAGCAGAGGGTAGCAGTTGCAAGGGCCCTGATCAACGACCCGGCGGTTATACTGGCTGATGAACCTTCGGGAAACCTTGATACAGAAAATAAGCAGGAATTACATAAACTGTTTTTTGACCTCAGGGATAAATTTGGACAAACAATAATTATAGTTACTCATGACAGGGAGTTGTCGGGTATGTCAGACAGGAAGATAGAAATTAAAGACGGCATAATTTTCAATGGGTGATTCCTGGAAAAAAAGGTTCTCATATGATGAGATGAAGGACTTCCTTGAATTGAAATATGAGCAATTTAATAATCCTTCATTTATAGAATGCGATCCCGTTTCGGTACCTTATCAGTATCCTGCTTCCTTCTGGAGCAGGGGGCAGGTACAAGAGGAATATTCAATTCGTTCGCTTGTGTAAGATTTAAGAAAGCAAAACCCAAGAATGACCAGAGGATTTCAGTTTGCCTTCTATTCTTTAAGCTTTATCTGATAAAATGACTCCAGATTTAAGACAATACGTATTCTCTCTTTAACTGTTCCTCTGGCTGACCTGATATTTTCAGAAACAAGTAAGGGAACATAAAATTCGAAAAAGTTCCATATACCTGCTTTCAGGCCTGCTTCATAAAATAAAGGTGAATTATTTTCTGGCCCGATACCATGATCATTTAAAACAATATTAACAAATGGCTTGACGGGAATCTTACCGGTTTTCCCCGGCAGATTGCTTGTGAAAGAAAGAGAAACAAGCCACCTGCTATATCCGAGACTGTCGTTCACAGGTGATACAAGCCCACCCTCAGATAGGTCCATCTGTCTTGACCAGAAAGTTTTAGGGAACACACTGAAACGATCAGGATATGTACCCTCGAAAAGATATTGCTCACGCCCGCTCCTTCCGCCTGCGGAAAGCGCGTAAAAGGGAATATCTAATCTGTTTTTCAGCATTCTTCCGGCAAATAGCCTTATATCCAAACCATTATTTTTCCCGTAATAACTGAACTTATAATTGAATTCCACAGATGCTTTTTTATAAGACTGACCAGATTCAATGGAAGTCAACAGATTGAAAGGATTGATTAAACTTTTCCTTTCCAGAAAATATCCAAATTGCAAAAAAGAATTCATATTTGCTTTTTCAGGAATTTCAATCTGATAAAGATCCGATGCTGCAATATAGCGCCCGTAAAGATTTTGTAAAACAGGGTCATTCATTTTGATTGTCCTGAAATGAAGGTCTATTCCGGCTAATACTTTGTGATAATTTTGATTCCCCAGTGCTCCAAATTGCGTACCTTCCAGAGTGAACGTCGCCATCCTGATGAGATTATCATAGGGAGTAATATTGAATTCAATTCTTCCAAATCCGGCCAGGCCATGATTCTTAATTGCATAGAAAGGCATAACAAGAAACTCAACCGGTTTAGGCAATAAGGTTCCATTGTTCAATGAAATTCCAGTCATGAAGCCGTTTTCTCTCGTCCAGTTGACAACCGGGATATACATCAAAGTTCGTATGTCAGGATCTTCTACTGAATAAAGTAACTGGAACCTGATTGGATCTGCTTTCCTGAAAATGCCTGAAGTACGGATATTATTATTTAATCTGTACAATTCAGGCATTACATGCATGGGATCAATTCTTATTTTGGAATAGTTACCCGGGGGTAGATCGATCCATTTCTTTCCTTTAAAGCCATCTGACCACTTTTCAAAACTGACTGAATCGTCGTTCGTGCCAGAGATAACCAGGGGAGATATCAGCTCACCTTTGTTTTTTATTAGCAGCTGGTCGTTCCTAAGGCGAACCACTTTATAGTCAAGCCGTTTGGTTGTGCCAATGAAATCCTTAAAAAACCAGGTCAGATCTTTACCTGTATGGGATTCAAACAAATTGTGCAGATCATCAGGATGGGGATGTTTGTATTTCCAGATGCGATAATACTCGTGCATTATTGAATCAAAAGCTGAATCCCCAAGATAAGCTCTCAGATAGTTGAAACCCATTGCTGCTTTATCATAAATAATAAGGGTGTAATTCAGCATACTGTAATCAGTTGCAGACATGTTAATTGCTTGTTCTGAATTACTGCGTGCGTGAATAAGCCATTCAAGTTCCTGATTTCGGGTCACCGGCATTTTGTCTATTTGTAAGAACTCTGCCAGTTTCCTGTTTTTAAGATAAAGTTCCCAGAGCTTTTTATCGGGATATCTTTCGTTCAGATACCTGATCTCATAAGCACTTGTAATGCCCTCATCCATAAAAGGGTAACGGCGTTCATCAGATCCAATTGCACTGTAGAACCAGTTATGGCATGCTTCATGTGCTATTACCTGGTCCAGTGAGTAAGCATCATCAGCAAGACCGATAACAGTTATTCCAGGATATTCCATCCCGGTACCGGCAGTCAGGGCACTTTGAACAGCTGTAAAATTATCATAGGGATAATCGCCTATCCAGGCCGATAAATACAGGATAGCACTATTGGCATATTTCAGTGCATCCTTCCAGAGGTCTGCCTGCTGATCAGTGAACATCGCCCACGTAGTTACCTCCCTTCCGGAGTCAGGAAGCCTGATTTTACTTTTCATAACGTGGAAACGCTTATCGGCAAACCAGGCAAAATCATGTATCTGATTTCCTGTATATCTCAGAGTTTTAATCTGTTCTGATGAAGGAGGGAAATAATCTCGCTTCTTAGAAGATGTTCTCATCCAGGCAGTGTCGGCTGAAAGTTTATCAAGTCGTTCAGCTTCAACTACGTTTTGCAGATTTCCTGTAGCACCAACGATATAGTTAGCTGGAAGAGTAATACTTACATCAAAACTCCCGAATTCAGAATAAAACTCACCCTGATCGAGATAAGGCATCTGGTGCCAGCCGTTTTTATCATATACTGCCGGTTTGGGATACCATTGAGAAATCTGATATGATTCTCCGATATGGCCTAACCTGGAAGTAACCCCTTCAGGAATCTTGATATGAAAGGGAGTGGTTATAAATATTGTGTCACCCTGGCATAGTGCCTTATTAAGAATAATCCGGCAGATATCCGGTTGTCCGGGCATCAGATTCCAGTTGACCGGTTGTCCTTCAACCTTAAAGGCCAGTGAATCAATATATCCTTTTAATTCCGGATCATTAAATAATCTTTCCTTCCCCCTCTGAATGAGCATTTGCTTTGCCAGGTCTGTTTGATTATCAGAATAGCCATTGGGCCACAGGTGAAAAAACAAAAACCGGAGTGTGTCGGTGGAATTGTTAATATACTCAACTGTTTCGAAGGCATTTAATTCATGCTGCCTGTCATTAAGAGTAACCTTAATATTATAATTAACCTCCTGCTGGAAATATTCCTGAGATAATACATTCGACACAGGTGCGATAATCATCAGACAGATTATCAGCAAGTTCTTTATAAACCGAAAATTTTTAAACGAATAGCTTAAAGCCTTTCCAACTTTTAAAACCTCTAAAGCCCCGACATTCTTCACGCATTAACGGGATTTTGATATCTGTTGTCTATTAATTGCCTGAAATCAGCAGGGGTTAACCCTGTCACTTTTTTAAATTGATTTGATAGATGTGCTATACTGCTGTAAAGTAACATATATGCAATTTCACTGAGGCTGAATTTTCCTGAAATCAATAAACTTTTTATCCGTTCGATTCTCTGCAGGATAATATATTTTTCAATTGTTATTCCTTCAATTTCAGAGAATATTTTGCTGAGATAATTATAATCAAAGTTGACTTTCTGGCTTATATATTCAGAAGAAACTGGCCGGTCCAGGTCATTTGAGCAATAAACAAGGTGATTGATGGCCAACTTGATTTTTCCGATAAGCAGGCTTTTATTATCAACTATTAACTCGAGGCCCGATTTTTTAAGAGCAGCGTTAAATTGCTGCAATTGTTCGTTTGATGCATTCTCTGTAAACTCTACTTCTCCCAGCTCAACAGATTCATAACGTAGTCCCAGATTGCTTAATTCTTCCTCAACTATTGATTTACAACGGTCACTTACCATATTTCTGATTTGAAGCCTCATAGGTAGCAGTTGAATGTATTTAAGGATGATCTGTAATTAAGATAGAATCATGCAAAGTAAAAATACTTCAAAAGTTTAGAGTGCACGTTATATAATTCTTTGAATTAATTACATAATTCACACATTATCTTAAAATTAAGTAAATTGAATAACCTCTCTTATTTCCGTTCCTTAATGCGGTGGGCCGGTTTCCGGTCTTCTGCCTTTTTCTTTTCGTGTACAGGTATCGTGATCTTAACCTTCTTTATTAAAACCCTTGAAATATGGTAAAGTTCAGGATGCAACAGTTAAAAGGAAGGACGTTTCTTCCATCGAATTAATACTGTATTTTGTCTTTTCATATAATATAAATATTTCACCTTTATTAATGGTAACAGAGCCTTGGCGGATATGTAATAATAATTTTCCTTCCAATACATGGAATGTAATTGAATCATTTGCCTGTAAAGACATGATTTCGGTTCCCTTATGTATTATTGTTAGCATAATCTTCCTGGCCGGGCTGTCAAGGAGAATCATTGTGTTAAGGTCTCCTTTTTTCCAGGATGATTTTTCCTTCATTTTTTCAATCAATGCCGGTAATTCCAATGCAAGGAATGAAGTATTAAATGATTCGCTATCAGGATATATCAATGGAATTGTTGCGGACATCTTTCTTATTAAATTAGTACATGTAATTAATGATTCAAAGGTAGCTGGCAGATCATTTTAACTGTTACACAATTATTTCAATTATTTATATAATTCATACACTTAACTATTGGCTAAACAGTGTGATGTATTAAAAACAAGAGGAGGATTGCTTGTATATGATGAACTCAATCTTAAGGAAATTGCTTTCAAGTTACACTATAGCAGCGTTGCCCATCTGTCAAGCCAGTTTAAGAAAGTTACCGGATTAACTCCCTCCCACTTCAAGCAGCCTAAGCACAAACGACGCATCGCGCTCGAAAATGTGTGAATGATATAACTAATTTTTAATATTATGTAACACATACCAGAATAAAGACTATCACCTTTATTTAGTAATTAATTATTTACAATTTAATTGATTTATCCCGGGCACTTGCGATTTTGTTCAAAGAGCTTCATTGGATCATCAGTCATTAACTTAAAAGTTAAATACAATGAAAAAAACGATGTTATTAATGTTTTCAGGTATTATGGCGGTTGCAGTTATTTTGTCAGGTTGTGCATCGTGGAATAAAACCCAGAAAGGAGCAGTAATTGGCACAGCAGGAGGGGCAGCTACAGGTGCCGTTATCGGCAGGGCATCCGGTAATACAGCCCTGGGTACAATTATTGGTGCCACGGTGGGCGGTGTGGCCGGTGCCGTTATTGGCAATCAAATGGATAAACAGGCAAAAGAAATTAAGGACGAACTCCCCAACGCAAAGGTTGAGCGCGTGGGAGAAGGTATTGTGGTTGAGCTTAGTGATAAGGTTCTTTTCGATTTTAATAAATCGGATCTGACCCAGACCGCACAGAACAGCCTTGATAAGATTATTGTAGTACTGAATAAATATTCTGACACCGATATTGAAATTCAGGGGCATACCGACAGTAAAGGCACCAATGCTTATAATCAAACTTTATCCGTAAATCGTGCCAACTCAGTATCCCGTTATCTTACGGCTAAAAATATAGCATCTTCGAGGCTTTCGGTAAAAGGATTTGGTGAAGAAGCTCCAAAGTACACCAATGATACAGATGAAGGCAGGACACAAAATCGCCGTGTGGAGTTTCTGATCACAGCTAATGAAAAGATGAAAGCTGAAGCTAAAAAAGCAGCAGAAGGCAAATAAAAGTCAGACTTACAAGTAATCAAAAAGATCAATAACTATGAAAAAAAGAATCATTTCGTTGTTCGCCGCAATTGCCTTGATAGCTTTTGTGACAAATGCCCAGGAAGTGACAAAAACTACTTTTGGAGTCCGGGCAGGTATTAATTTTCAGAATATCAACGGTAAAGACTATAACGGTGACAAACTGACAAATAGCCTGATAGTTGGCTTTAATATTGGCGCCAACGTTGAAATACCCATTGCACAGGATTTTTTTCTCCAGCCCGGTCTTCTTTTCACCACGAAAGGAGCAAAGATTAATGATGAATCTCCGGATACAAAAATAAATATCGGATACATTGAATTGCCCATCAATTTCCTTTACAAACCATTATTGGGCAATGGCCATTTTATGCTGGGCTTCGGCCCTTACGTAGCTTATGGCGTAACCGGCGATGCATCTGAATTCAAAGCTCTTGATGCAGGGGCTAATATATTGGCCGGATATGAATTTGCATCTAAACTGTCATTTCAGTTGAATGCCCAGCTTGGCCTGGTCAAGATCAACTCCGTTAGTACCTCCGGAGACATGACCTCAGAAAAAAACACTGGATTCGGATTTTCTCTTGGGTACAGGTTTTAGTATTTATTAGTAATAACATAAAAAAAAAAATGATGAAATATTCAGCACCTTCCGCGCCTTCAAAATTAATATGGATTCTCGGCTTGATATTTGGAATACTTGGCATTTTAGGTCATTTTGCTTCTATAGATTTTCTTACCGTTAATAATTATTGGTTCTTGCTTGTAGGTTTTTTACTTCTGGCATTGGGTACCACGTTCAGAGAAATATAAAATTATATGACTATCGATAATCAAGTATAAAAAATGATAAAACACTTGAAAATCAAGGAAGACCTTTTAACCAGCTGTTGCGGAGTAAAAGTTGCTGGCGGCAACCTGAAAGAACATAAGCCGGCAATTATCAGATATTCGTATTACCTGTTAAATAAGTTTTAATTGAGGTATTATTCAATTTAAAAGGATCACATATTTATTTTCAGGCCTTTTGATTGTATCAATTTCCTCAATATTTTATAGATGCGCATCTGTAAGTTATAATAAAGTATTATCTGATAAACTCAAAACCGATATTGAAATACTAAAGGTAGATCCACCTGTAATTGAAGGGAAGCTAATCTACAATCCTGATATAATCACACAACTATATGAAAAGGGGGGAAATCTTCTTTCTGTAAAATGGGGAAGCAGGGATAAAATTGCACAGATGCTTTTTGCTATTCGCAATGTATTACAGGATGGGCTTCAACCGGATGATTACCATCTTTCAGTAATAGAAAAACTGACAACTAAAATAATTTCATCAGATCTGGCTGAAGTTGAGGATATGGCGCAGCTGGAGCTGCTTCTGACAGATGCATTTTTGCTGTTATCGGCGCATCTGGCCACGGGTAGAACCGACGCAGAAACAATTAACCCTCAATGGAAAGCCTCAAGGAGGACAGTTAGACTGGACTGGAAAAGTTTTATAGATAGTACTTTACAAAGCAACAACATAACTGAAAACCTGGAAAACCTGACTCCCAAACACCGCGAATATATCAATCTGAAAAAATCTCTGTTAAAATACCGCCAGATTGAAGAAAACGGCGGCTAGGAAATTTTCAGTACTGATTTGCCAAAACTTGAGAAAAGCATGAGGCATCCTGATATTGCTTTGTTGAGAAAAAGGCTTGCCATTGCGCAGGGATTCATTGAATTTAACCCCGGGGATGAAAACCTTTTTGACCAGCCTTTGCATGACCAGGTTGTACTCTTTCAGCTAAGGAACGGGCTTAATGCCGACGGAGTGGCAGGAAAGGCTACTATTGAGGCATTGAATATTTCTGTTAAAGACAGGATTGCAACAGTTGAGGCAAATCTTGAGCACTGGAGATGGCTTAGCGATGATCTTGGTAAACGTTATATAAAAGTAAATATAGCTAATTTCGAACTCCAGGTCATAGAAAATGATAAACAGGTATTCTACTCAATGGCGATTGTAGGACGACTTTACAGGGAAACTCCGGTATTCAGTTCAATAATAAAATATCTGGTTCTGGATCCTTACTGGACAATACCTCCGACCATTCTGAACGAGGACATTATTCCTGCTGTCATTAAAAATCCGGCTTACCTGGCTATAAATAATATGAAGGTGCTGCGTAATGACGGGATAGAGGTAGATCCCTTAACAATCGATTGGGACAGTGTGCTTACTACCGGTTTCCCCTACAGCATACGCGAGGAACCAGGTCCTGTCAATCCCCTGGGCCGGATAAAATTTATGTTCCCGAACCAATACAATGTTTACATACATGATTCACCTGCCCGTAATCTTTATTTACAAACCGACCGGTCATTCAGTTCCGGCTGTATCCGCATAAGCAAACCTCTTGAACTGGCTGAATATCTTTTGAAGGATAATCCTGAATGGGTTCCGGAGCAGATAAAAAATGTAATCGACCAGGGTATGGAACGAACCGTCATTCTTGAAAAACCGATACAGGTGCATATTGTGTACCTTACTGCATGGGCAGATGATGATGGAATAGTCTATTTCAGAAAAGATGTATACAACCGCGATCAGCAATTGATCACCGCCCTAAAGCAGGCTCCTCCGGGATCTTTTCAGTAATATTACCAGCAATTATTTGTATTTCGGGACAGGAATTAACTATCCCTGGCGATTCGCTTAGAAAAAGGAGTGTTGGAAAAATGGCTGGCATATTCTTCTCCGCTGTTCCGACCGTGGGCTACAAGATTATTGTGCATCACCTGCATTTTATTTATGTCAACTATCCACATGCGTTCCTGGTTGGATGAGAGAGAAAAATCAATGATGGTAAGGATATTATTTTTAATGTTGTTTCCGGCTTTAAGATTAAAGAAACCTGTAAGCGCTTTTTTGAAAACCTCATAATCAGGTTTGGATACATCACTTCTCAGTACCCTGTAAAGGCTGAAATATAACTGTCCATACTTGAATTTAATGAAAAGACAGGATTATTCACAGTATCGTTATCCGGGATATTCCTGTAACTGATAAGGGGAACAGATAAAATCAGAACTAACAACTTGGCCAATTTCTTTGACATCCAGAGTATTTGATTGTGATCTGCTATAAAAGTATTATTATTTCCGGATATACTGCAATGTCTGCAAAAGTATTGTACGTCAGAACCAATGACTTTATTGTCCAATTCATGAAGTTATGGTAATAAAATAGCCTGAAACAAGGCGTTGGAGCTGATTAGTCCGGAAAGTGTGTGAACATGGTTATAGCAGAGCCTTTAATTACGGGGAGTGTAATATTTCATGGCTTCCGGCATAAATTGTTGTAACTTTCTCAGCCTTGTTTCATCGGAAGGGTGCGTGCTTAGAAATTCCGGCGGATTTGCTCCGCCTGCAGCTGTCATTCTTTGCCAGAAAGGGATTGCTTCCCGCGGATCATAACCAGCCATGGCTGAAAATATCAAACCGTATTGATCAGCTTCGGTTTCCTGTTGCCGCGACCAGGGCAAAATCGCTCCAATTTCACTGCCAATACCATAGGATTGTAAAAACAGATCCTGTGTTTGCTTCGGTTGTTCGGATAAAGCCACCTCTAACGCCATACCTCCCAGTTGCTGGACCAAAGCCTGACTCATTCTTTCGCTGCCATGCTTGGCAACAGCATGTGCAATCTCATGTCCCATAACAATAGCGAGTGCTGTTTCATTTTGGGTCACAGGCAATAAGCCTGTATAAACAACCACCTTTCCGCCAGGCATGCACCAGGCATTCACTTCTTTACTGTCCACTGTGTTAAATTCCCATTGATACCCTTGCAATATCGATCCTTCTCCCTTGCTGTCATAATACTTTGTAATGGCATTTGAAATTCTTGCTCCCACGCGGTCAACCATTGCAGCATCTCTGCTGGTAGCGGAGCTTAATACCTTATTTTCTGCTAAAAATGTCTTGTACTGGCTTGCGCCCATCAACTGTAACTCTGATTCCTGTACTAAACTCAGCTGTTTCCGGCCTGTCAGCAGATTCATAACACATCCTGTCAGGAGACAAGTGATAAGCGAAAAGAATAAATATTTTTTCATATGTATTAAAATTAATCTGTCTGATTATATCAATCTCTTTTTCACTCTAAATAGCTATATAACTATAATTTTAATAAAGGCTGTGATATCAGTTCGTCGTATCATTTATTAAACTATCCGGCAGAACAAAGGAGGAAGCTGTTATCCTGATCAGTGTTACAAGATTACCGAAAGGAGTTATATTATTCACACATTCATCTGATGACTAAAATGGATTTCATGTTTAAAAAACAAGAGGAGGATTGATGATAACAATTCTCCTCTTTTTATAATCCCTCCTATTATAATCCCTCCTAAACTTAAACTAACCCTGATAATAACCTGTGAATTTCATACCATATATTATTCTCAAAAAATATAAAGGCAACGATTATTTAAGATAAATAACCTGATTCTTATTATCAAACTAAAAGTATTATAAGGAGGATAATAAGAATAAGTGTGCCGGTACCTATAACAATAGTTCCACCACCTCTCCTTACATTTTCCTTTATCCCCTTAAGTTCTTTTTTCAACTCACGTTTTTCTTTAACTGTAAGGTTCGTTTTATCCATGTCGTGTATTTCCTCAACACGCCTGTTCAATCGGCTTATCTCTTCATCAGACATCTTATTTTCCGTACTGTCAGGAATAGCGGCATTCTCTGATTTAGACTTTGTATCAGGTAAAGTTGCAAATGCACTCAGCGAAAAAATTACCAGAAATGCGAAAAGAACAATTTTTTTCATTTTCTTTTTTATTAAATTAGTTTATGTAATTAATGATTCAAAGGTAGCTGGCAGATCATTTTAACTGTTACACAATTTCTAAAATAAGTTATATGATTCACAGATCGAGCAGCAATTTGAAGCAGACTTTTAAATTGAAAAACAAGAAGATACAAAAAAAACAACTATCCCTGTATGATAAACAGTTAATAGATCAGGCAATTAACTAAAAAAAAGTATCTTAGCATTTAAATCAAATATTGATTTTTGAAGATCTACATTAAAAATATGGTGTGTATCCGCTGCAAGATGGTTGTTAAATCCGAGCTGGAAAAACTTGGGATTCAATACACACTCGTTGAGCTGGGTGAAGCTCAGATTAATGGACCCATTTCTCCTGAACAGCATAATAATTTAAATGTTGCATTAAAAAAATCAGGTCTTGAGCTTATGGACGATAAAAAGAGCATTCTGATTGAAAAAATAAAAAACATTATTGTTGAACTTGTCCATTATTCAGATGGGCCGCTAAAAATGAATCTATCTGAGCATTTAACCGAAAAATTAAACTACGACTATACATATCTCGCAAATCTATTTTCAGAAGTCCAGGGTACGACAATTGAAAAATTCTTTATCAACCACAAGATTGAAAGGGTAAAAGAATTGCTGGTATACGATGAACTAAATCTTAAAGAGATTGCCTTTAAGTTACACTACAGCAGCGTATCCCACCTTTCGAGTCAGTTTAAGAAGATTACCGGGCTAACCCCTTCCCACTTTAAGCAGCTCAAACATAAGCGACGCATTGCCCTGGAAAACATTTAGGATGTTTTATGGGTCCTGCACGACTTGCATGACCTGTATGACTTGCATGATTTGCACGATTTGCACGACCTGCATAACACAATACGACAAAATGTGTGAATGATGAAACTATTTGTAAAAGTTTTGTAATACTATTCATTATATAGATACTCAACTTTGTAGTGTAATAATTCATATCTTTTCAAATGAAAAAGGCAGGTATTGTAATTATAATTATAGGGTTATTATTCACTATTATAACCAGTGTCAAATTCTTTACAAGAGAAAAGGTTATGGATATAGGTCCTCTTAAAATCACCGCTTCTAAACCTCATCATATATACTGGTCACCATTTCTTGGAGTGGGAATAATGGTTGTTGGAGGAGTTGTTTATCTTTTCGGGAAAAAGAATTAGGATAGCCTTTTCTTATAGCAGAAATGTAGCCTGTATACTAGTGTGGTAAAGTAATTAATTTTCAGTCTAAAACTAGAAAAAATGAAGATCAGCGATGTCGAATCATCAAAAGCATTCATTATTGTCGAAATAATTGAATACGTGCCAAATTCTGTTGTCAGTAAAACAATAATTAGAAAGTCGACAGGGAATGTCAGTGCAGAGGCATTTGACACTGGAGAGGCTTTAACTGAAAAAATCTCTCCATTTGACACATTTGCCCAGATAATTGACGGCAAGGCTGAAATTGTTATTGACGGGAAATCCAATTTCCTTGATACGGGCCAGTCAATCATAATTCCGGCTCATACACCAAATATTATTAAAGCAAATGAGAGGTTTAAGATGATTTCGACTATAATTAAAAGCGGATATGAATAAACGTAAACCGGGAAATCATATTGAAAAGTGATTTCAATTTTTAAGAAACACAGACAAATGATGCTCTACATTAAAAATATGGTATGCATCCGCTGTAAAATGGTGGTAAAGTCAGAACTGGAAAAACTCGGGATATATAAGGCAATAATAGACCTGGGTGAGGTTAGAATAAGAGGAGGTATAACCTCAGAACAAAGGGAAAAACTGAATATCTCTTTAAAAAAAGACGGTTTTGAACTGGTAGATGAAAAAAAAGGCATGCTCTACGAAAAAATAAAAAAGATTGTTGTTGAAATGGTTCATTATTCGGATGAACAACTGAAAATCAATTTCCAGGATTATTTATGTAAGAAACTCAATCGCGATTATAGCTGGCTTGACAACCTTTTTTTTGAGATTAAAAACATTACCATAGAAAAGTTTTTTATAAATCACAAAATTGAAAAGGTAAAAGAATTACTTGTGTACTATAAGATTGATCTTCATGAAATTGCATTGCAGCTCAATTACAGTGGCGTGGAACAACTTTCAAGCCAGTTTAAGGATGTTACAGGCTTTCTTCCCTCGCATTTTCGGGAAATGAGAAATATAAGAGAACAAACACGGATGGATGCGTGAATGATGTAACTTATTTTCAAGGTTTCGATAAGCTTTTCAGCATAAAGACGATCTCACTTATATCATGGGTATTTAATAGCAAATTAATTGATCTGTCAGAGTACTTATTATCGTAATATATTAATAATATTAAACTTAGAACAATGGGTAACTTACTTTATGCCATAGCAGTAATATTAATTATAGTATGGCTGATCGGATTAGTAGCATTTCATGCAGGAGGTATTATTCATGTTCTACTTGTAATAGCAATTATTGCTGTCATAGTAAGGGTTATTCAGGGGAGAAGGCGCTAAAATCACCAGATGGTAAGCATTTTACATCTGGTAATATTAATAAAAAATAAACCTATTGGCTCAGAGTCAATGAGAAGTGAAGAGTATTGATTAGACAGGGAATGAAATACTGCCGGTTATGTGCCACAAAATTATATTTATTGTAATCTTGGTTATATGCTGAAACTCCCCCGATAAACCGGACGGCAAGTTAAGCTACAAAAAAGCATAATCTCCATTTTGAAACAACAACCGGCAGGGAATATAATTCCGGGACTTCACGGCTGGTAAATGTGTGAATAATGTAAGTTATTGTGAAAGTTGTGTAACACTTCCTTTTATAAAACAGGCCATCTTTGTTTTGTAATATTTATAAACAATTCAATACATTATTATCATGCCACTTTTAACCATTCTTATCGTCCTGATTGTTGCCGGAGTTATTCTCTGGTTAGTGAATTCGTATATTCCTATGCAACAAAACATTAAAAGAATTCTTAATGTGGTTGTTGTGATAATTGCCGTTATATGGCTTCTTAATGTATTTGGTGTCATCGGGAGTTTGACGCACATACGCATTTGATTTCTATTTTTCCCCTTGGGGACTTATATTATGGATTGTATAATGCTTAATATTCTATAATTGTGATACTTACAATAATTATAATAGCAATAGCTGCAATTATTTTACGACTCGTCAGGGGGAAATCACTATTAATAAACACGAAAAAATGAAAACAATAGAAGCAAAAGGAACATGGAATGAACAGAAAGGCAAACTTAAACAGAGATTTGCCTTATTGACTGACAATGACCTGATGTTTGCAGAAGGCAAGAAAGAAGAGATGCTTGGCAGACTTCAAATCAAATTAGGCAAAACAAAAGAAGAATTACACAGAATTATCGCAGATCTTTAGATCGCTGACTCTTAAAAAAGTGCTGTTGCTAAGAAAATTACATACAGCAGTGTCTAATAAATTAAATAACAAAAACTATGAGAATTTTAATAATCGGATTTATTTCATTTTTAATATGGTCTGCAGTTTCAACATATTACTATGTCTGCAAAATAAAAGATTTCTGTATTGACCATGAAACAATTCAGGTTGATACAATAAGTACAAAACCAGCATTTGTCAGCGACTCCTTAACCACTCCGGGGTTTCAGAAAATGGCAGAAATCCCGGGAGTACTTACAGTCAATTTCGCATTCGACAAATATGATTTCACCCCTGACAGTTCAACAGATAATTACTTTGACAAATCAAAAGCATACATTGAACAGAATAGTGAAGTCAATCTGTCAATTACGGGTTATACCGATGCAATAGGATCTGAAAAATATAATCAGGCACTTGGATACAGAAGAGCGCAGACAATGAAGAATTATTTCGAAAGAAAAGGTATGCCGGCTGCTAAAATCACAATTGAATCAAAGGGCGAAAAAGAGCCTGTTGATGACAATTCAACAGATAAAGGAAGAGCTAACAACAGGAGAACAGTAATAACTATAAATAAATGAAATCATGAATAATTTATTAATCCTTGCAGCCCAGACAAGAATGGGTGCTACAATTGAAATAATATTTATGCTTCTTGGAGCCGGAATAATCGGTTATTTAACTTCATGGCTCTATTATAAGTCAATTTATAAGAAAAAAATCAAGGTAATAGAATCTGAAAGGGACGGACTGAATAATCAGATTGTAAATCTTAACGAGGATAAAAGCAACCTGATTAAAAGTGTGAGCGAAAAGGATAAAACAATTGAACATCTTGAGGTTGAGGTAGAAGATTTAAAAGCACTGGTCCATATTACCAAACGCAGGCATATGCTCAATTACAACAGTTTTGGAACAGCCCTGGAAGAAGAAAAGGAGGACCTTCAGATGATAAGTGGGATCGGCCCTTTCATTGAAGAAAGGTTGAATGCGCTTGATATTTATACTTTTAAACAGATAAGCAGGTTCACTCCTCAGGATATTGAAACAATCAATGATGCAATAATATACTTTTCAGGCAGAATTGACAGGGATGAATGGGTTGCCCAGGCACAAGAACTTGTTCTTGATGAGAATGCAAGAATGGCTCTTTTCAAAAGAATAAGCGACAGAAAAGAAAGCATTTTCTATGACAGGATAGGTGTGGCAACAAAGGAGCAGGCAGATGACCTGACAAGAATTAGTGGTATCGGCGGATGGATACAGAAGAAACTCAATGCACTGGATATCTATACTTTTCTGCAGATTAGCAAATTAAACAAAGAAGATGTGAACACTCTTACGGAAGCAATCGAATATTTTCCCGGAAGAATTGAAAGGGATGAATGGATACTACAGGCAAAGGAACTTGTAAGGATCGCAGGTAAAAAGTCTGAACTCCTTAAACGCATCAGAGACAGACAGGGAAGAATTTACTTCGACAGGTTAGGGGTGGCCCATAAACACGAAGCTAATAATTTGACTCTGATCGACGGCCTTGGGCTATGGGTTGAGGAACGTCTGAACCTGCTTGGTATATATACTTTTGATCAAATAAGCAAGCTTACACACGCAGATATAGAAACTATTACCGAGGTACTGGAAATTATTCCCGGTAGCATTGAGAAGGATAACTGGGTTGGCCAGGCCCGTGAACTGGCAAAAAAACAGGTTTAGGTGGTTGTCAGTTACGAACTGGGAGCAAATGGTAAATAATTCTGAAAATAAGGTCATAATTCTGCTAAAAAATAGCTATGAAAGTAAATTCAGGATCGTTGGAAGTTTCAAAATGGTCAGGAATAAAACGAAAGATTAAAAAATATGTAACTAATCAGTACCTGCTAATTTAGCGATAAGATTCAAAGCATTCAATACGGGCTGCTTATTTTTCAGAACAGTATCAGTGATGCTTCGAAGGATTAGGAAGTTATCAACGCCTTTCCATGATTTGAACTGTCCCGAGACCTTTTGCTTCACTTTCACGTTGCGTATTGCTCTTTCGCTTCCATTGTTGTCGGGTGGTACCTTGGGATGGTACAGGAAAGTAAAGATGAAGTCCTGGTATTTCAACATTCGTTTTTGGAAAGAAATAAGTTCCTTATGTTTTTCATCTATTCGGAAAACAAGTAGCTTTTTCAGTCTTTTTTCCAGATCTGTTATCTCCTGCAGGGATTTATAATAATCCACTGAACTTATTTTCTTTTTTTGGTCAATACCATCAAGGATGAGCTTTCTGAACCTGACAGGCCAGCGCTGGCCATATCGTTCTTCGAGATAGTTGAGTTCCCTGAGAAGATGAGCAGTACAAAGCTGGTGTGTTTGAACACCTGTCTGAAAATGACTTCTCCAGCAATCATGTACCAGTACAGTATTTGTAAATCCTTTGGAAAAACTCTCCCCAATAGTTTTGTAACCCCTGTTATCTGTGCCGCGCAGCCAGGTGAGATGCTCATTCTGCCAGGTCCATATCCATATCTTTTCCCCATTGAGCCTTCCTCCGGTTTCATCGGTACCAACCACCGGGCTGTTTACTACCATATCCCGGATCCTGTGGTAAAGGGGTAGAGCCTTGGCTGAAAGACGATCAAGTAAACAATGAATGCCGCCTTCACTGATGGGAACAGAAAATATATCACGGAACAGCTCCTGCATCCTTAAGAAAGGGATGTACTGCCGGGAATGAAAATACCCGGTCAGACTCTCTATCATGGGTCCATAACTTACCGATGCCTGCACTCCGCCGGGAAAAGAAGACGTGTTCACATACCCGCAGCTGCACTGTTTTTTATAAACCCTGTGTTCAGTGATAACCGGTGTAACAGGTGGAATATCTATCTCCTGCCTGCGCTCAACAAATTCACCAGCAATAGCTCCGATATCTTTCCCACAGCATTCACAATATTGCGGAGAATGATCTATAACCTTATCAGGATTTGATACCATTTCCAGGGTCGTTCCTTCATGGCCTTTCTGTCCTCCAGGCTTACGTCCCGTTTTCTTTCGAAGACTCTTGCTCCTGAAAGGCCTGTTCTCATCTTTGGATGGTGGAATTGAACTGTTATTGCTATTTTTCGGATTTTCGTATTTGGCCAATTTCTCTTTCAGCATTTCGTTTTCACGCTTGAGATCTTTAATCTCATTTTCAAGGTGCCCAACATGGTTGGTCAAATCTTCAACTTTCTTGAATAAAGCTTCTATATCTTTGTTTGAATGCAATAGTGCTGTTTCTTACAAAGAAACAATAGAACAGATTCAAAGTCAAACTTTTAGGCAGATATTTATTAAGATCCCACTTCATTATTTGTTAAAAACAGTTGATTTTCCAGTAATTACCATTTGGCATATGATATTATAGTGGAAATCTCCGGATTATTGTTAATATCTGCTTATTTTTGAGATTACTGATTAGTTACAAAAATATCTATTTGGTTTATTTCTTTGATTTTGATCATAACAGGGAATTTTATTTTTCAGTTACAGACCATAGCCTGGTGCGTACGTTTGATGCTATCCAGGGTGAAAAAGTGATAGTGCATTACAGGCAAAAAAATGGTGTTTTATTCTGGCATGGTGATTCAGAATATCTTGTTGACAATGTAAAACTTATACGATAGTTGCCTGCAAACAATATACTCTGATTATTTGTTGACAAAGTATAGAACTAGTGTTAAAAATAAAAAGATGAAAAAAGTATTGATCGCACTGGATTTTGATCCTTCTGCACAAAAAGTGGCAGAATCTGGATTTTCAATTGCTAAAGCTATGAACGCTGAAGTTATTTTGCTGCATATACTATCAGATCCAGCGTATTACTCTTCAACAGAACATATTACGATAATGGGATTTGCCGGTAGCAAGAATATTCTTCCGCTGAAATCAGATAATATTGATGAACTAAAAAAAACAGCTCAAAAATTTCTTGATAAATCAAAAGAGCACTTGGGTGATAAAACCATTAAAACCCTGTTAAAAGAAGGTGAATTTTCAGAATCTATCCTGACATCTGCACAAGATTTACATGCTGATCTTATTGTTATGGGTTCTCATAGCCGGAAAGTGTCGTCAAGGATGGTCATGGGAAGTGTAACCAGGAAAGTTTTACAACGCTCTTCTATCCCTCTTTTGATCATTCCGACAAAAAAAGCAATTAAAAAAGACTCCCTGTAATAAGGTAAAGACTTATTTCATCTCAATACACAATTGCCTTCAGAAAATTAGCCACCATTCTCCTGATTAAGTGATGCTGGCATTACTAAACGATGGAGCTATTCTTTCTATTGCATATGACAATGTTCATTACAAAGATCAGCCCGAAGCATGGAATATGCGCATGGTGCTTGGGATATCAACTGTACTTGGCGTTATAGGAGTAGTCTCTGCCTTTGGTTTGTTCTATCTCGGTGAGCGTGTATTTCATATAGACCGTGCTCATATCCAGACACTGATGTATTTGAAACTGTCTGTTTCAGGACATCTGACGATTTTTCTCACAAGAACACGCGGCCCGTTCTGGTCAATACGTCCGGCGAAGATCTTATGGATAGCGGTACCCGGCACGCAGGTAGTGGCAACGTTAATAGCTGTTTATGGGCTTTTTATGACACCGCTCGGCTGGGGTTGGGCTCTGTTTGAAATATATAAATGTGATCGATCCGGCTGATTTTTGCAGTCAGGACTAGAAACTGAACTCTTCTGATCCAGAGTCAAAAGCGTCAAGAACTAGTTCCAATAGCACACGAACCATTAGATGTAAGGCATTAAATATCAATGATTCAGAAAGAGATTATTCAAGTTGTTGATGATTTTGTTGATTAAGATACATTGTAATTTGTTCATTCTGACTAGCTAATATTATATAGGAAATAATAATTGAAAAATAGTTGGATTAATTATTACATTTTTGTACTACTAATGGAAATGGTCTCGTAAATATCTGATTTACAATACCATTTGATTTTGATGGTTGGTGTTAGAAGAATACGAAATATGCTATCCAGAGTATTAAAATTTTTCAAGACCACCCAATCCAAATAATGCAAAATCATATTTAACAGGATCTTCTTTGTCAAATCTTCGTAAAATTTTGTCTAATGCTGTAACTGCTTTGGAATCGTTCTGTTTGCGGGTAAGAAGACCCAGTTTCCTTGCAACTCTGCCTGAATGAACATCAAGAGGACAGGATAGAATTGAAGGAGAAATGGATTTCCACAAACCGAAATCAACACCTTTATTATCCTTCCTTATCATCCACCTCAAATACATATTTAATTTCTTCGCCGCCGACCCCTTTAATGGATCTGAAATATGTTTCATTGTCCGTTTATCATGTGGCAACTCAAAAAAAATGCTCCTGAACTGATGAATGGCAGGTTGTAATGAATCTTTTGCCTGGTATTGATTAAATATACTTTCCAAACCATAATGTGACATATAAATGTTTTTTAGTGATTTAATGAAGTATATGAAATCTGCCGAACTAAATGTCCTGTGGATAACGCACTTTATTCTTTCAAGATCATTTTCATTATGATTTAAAACGAAATCATATGGCGAATCATCCATGAAATCCATCATACGTTTTGCATTCCTAAGGATCATGGTTCGATTTCCCCAGGCAATTGTAGCAGCTAAAAAGCCAGAGATCTCAATGTCTTCTTTCCTTGTGTATTGGTGTGGTATGCTTATGGGATCGAGTTCAATAAAATCAGGCCGATTATATTTATCAACCTTTTCATCCAAAAACTCTTTCAGTTCTTCTTTTTTTAATTTCATTCCCATAATTTTGGAATCACAAAAATAAAGAAATATGATTAAAAATCATGCTACCTTAATTATCCGTAGGAACATGTTTTTCAGGTGGATGGTTAGAGATGACGGGCGTGGCGTTGATTTTGGAATATGGAAATCAATAGATAAGTCTGTTCTGTACATACCCCTTGATTACCATACAGGTAATACATCACGTGCACTGGGGCTTCTCTCACGAAAACAGGACGACTGGAAAGCAGTTGAGGAACTGACTTTAGTGTTGAGGTAATTTGATGACAAAGACCCTGTTAAATATGATTTCTCACTGTTTGGATTGGGCATAATTGAGAAATTTTAACTATGGACTATTTTGATTTTAAACAGTTCAGAATATACCAGCATAAATCGGCTTTCAGGATAGGCACCGACGCTGTCCTTCTTGGTGCATGGGCAGATACCTCATCCGCTGCAATGATCCTGGATATTGGAACAGGGACAGGCTTGCTTGCCTTAATGATGGCTCAGAGAACAGGTTCTGAGATAATAGCCCTTGAACCCGACAACCATTCGTATGAGCAGGCATTGGAAAATGTTCGGATAAACCCCTGGAATAACAGGATTCAGGTGCTGAATATAAAGGTCCAGGATTATTACCCGGATCATAAATTTGACCTGATAGTGTCTAATCCGCCTTTTTTCAGGAAGTCGCTGGCCAACCGGGATGAACGATTATCAAGAGCCAGGCATGACCATGATCTGCCTTCCTTCAACCTGTTGAGGGCAGTGGAAAGACTTATTACCGTGAATGGTAAATTCTGCCTTGTATTACCATATGCTGAAGCAGCACTGTTTATTGCTGAAGCAGCGGATTTTGAACTTTACTGTAATAAAATACTCAGGATTAAACCCATACCGTCAGCCCCCGTAAAAAGAATGTTGATGGAATTCGGCAGGGAGAAAAGAGAGCTTCAGCAGTCATTCCTCACTATAGAAACAGCCAGGCATGAATATACAGACGAATATAAACAACTGACTGCTGACTTTTATCTTGATTTCTAAAAGATTAATTCCGATTCGGGCAAACCGTATTTTTCCTCTGTTCTTATCCCCATTTTTTCCAGGTTGGAAAGAACAGGTATATATATTTCTTTCTTTACGGGTCTGTATACCCCTTTAAGATCAATCTGGCCATTGAGTATCAGCTTAACGGCAACCGCTGCAGGTAAAGCAACAGTCCTTGATATTGAGGTGTCTGATGATGGTGACCCATAGTCAATCATCTGTGAACTTATTACCTCTCTGCTGCCGTCTTTATGTCTGGCAAGGAAAATATGCTTGAGGATTATCATATCACTTTCATCCTCTTTTAAAATCATTTTGCTCATCATTAAATCAGAAATCACTTCAAATGTGCTCTTCATTAATACCGGTATTTTCCTGTCATCAAATAATCCGAGCCATTCGAATGATTTTACAGCTGCTGCATCCATATCTAAACCCAGGTGATCAGTAAACTGTTCCCTAAGAGTTTTATTTCCCTGTCCAATTCTTGACCTTATAAGTCCTGCATATGTTTTTCCTTTAAGATCTTCCTTTTCCCTGTTAAGGAGATTAAGTGACTTGAGAGCATCAATGGTTTCACACCATCCCCTGAACCTGAATGTCCCCCTGAACATGGTTCTGATATCCCTGAGTCCGTAAATATCAATATAGCTTATTGAATCCCTGTTTGCATAAACCTCGAGTGTGCCTATATTCCTTATTTCATAGTTGAAGGTTTTCCTGAAGAGGTCTTCTGGCTTAATATTGATTATTTTCCCTTCATCCAGGTACTTTGCATCATTCAGGCTGGCAAGCAGGACTCCTTCAGGACTCCATGTAAATTTATAACCCATCGGATTATCTGCGTATTGAGGAGCGGGCAGAGCTCCACAGAGCGACCAGAATTTTTCAATTGTACCACCCTTGTTGTGCACCTTATCAATAATCCTCATCGCCGACATATGGTCTATCCCGGGATCAAGACCTATCTCGTTGAGTATTATTATCCCTGCTTCCCTGGCTCCTTTATCCAATTCCGACATTTCCTGCCTGACATATGAGGTTGTTACCATATGTTTCCTGGACTGTATGCATACTTCTGCAACACTGGTGTGGAATTTATAGGGAAGAAGGCTGACAACAAGTTCTGATTCCTGCACCATTGGAATTAGTTCAGCAATATTGCTGGCATCCCAATATACTACTTCTCCATTGGGATGATCTCTTAATATCTTTTGTGCATTATCACAGGTGTTACATGCAATTTTAATCTTACAATCATTATCAAGCAGGTAATTAATAAGTGGTTTTGCTACCATGCCGGCACCTAATACTAATACTCTGTGCATAGGAAAGAATTATAGGGTTCAAATAAGAGCCTGAATATACTCAAATGTATTCAGCCTTTCAATGATAGATGCTATTTTTTTGGAACACTGTCATTTTGAGGAAGCCCAGCAACCGAAGAATCTGGGAAAAATAACTTTTTACAGTTTGAGTGCCTGCCTGACGGCAGTCAGGTTTGAACGTTTGAATATTTGAAAAGTATACTACATCTGATCAAACGATCAAACGATCAAACATTCAAACAGGTAATCCTATACTTCACACAGATCCGCATAACTCATAATTAATAATTAATAATTCATCTTTAGGATTCTTTTCAACAATCCTTCAATAACCCTTTCTTCTCAGGATTCATCGTCGTATATTTGTATTACCTGCAGGAGCTAAAATTTTGTTAAGGAGCTGTATAATAATACGATGAATGGATCCAAACAATATGTCGAAACACCTCTGATGAAGCAGTATTACAGCATCAAGGAAAAGCATCCTGATGCAATATTACTGTTCAGGGTAGGTGATTTCTACGAAACATTCGGGGAGGATGCCATACGTTCGTCGGAAATACTTGGAATAACCCTTACCAGGAGGGCTAACGGGGCAGCTTCATGGGTTGAGCTGGCAGGTTTTCCGTATCATGCACTTGATAATTACCTGCCCAAGCTTGTAAGGGCAGGGCAAAGGGTTGCCATTTGTGAGCAACTTGAGGACCCCAAACTGGCAAAAAAAATAGTGAAAAGAGGCATTACCGAACTGGTAACTCCAGGGGTTTTACTTAATGATAAGGTACTCGAGCATAAGGAAAATAATTTCCTTGCCGCAGTTCATATCCATAAATCAATCAGTGGGGTAGCATTCCTTGATATTTCCACGGGCGAATTCCTCGTTGCCGAAGGTTCTCATACATATATAGAACAGCTACTCAGTAATTTTGCTCCCAAAGAAGTACTTTTTGAAAAGGGAAAAACAGAGGAATACAGGGAGAGGTTCGGTTCGAGATATTATAATTACAAGCTGGATGACTGGATCTTCAGGACTGATGCTGCAAATGACAGGCTGCTTAAGCATTTCGGCACAGCATCACTGAAAGGATTCGGGATACATGGTCTCGATTACGCAATTATAGCTGCCGGGGCTGTATTGTATTATCTTGATATTACACAACATGAAAAGACAGGCCATATAACAGGTATTTCAAGAATAGAAGAAGAAAAGTACGTCTGGCTCGACCGTTTTACTATCCGTAACCTTGAACTGTTCACATCACCTTTCCAGGGGGCAAGAACACTTATTGATATTATTGACCGTACCACAAGCCCAATGGGAGGCAGGCTCCTGAAAAAATGGATCGCACTGCCGCTTAAGACACAGGATAGTATAACCGGCAGGCATGATACCGTTGAATACATTGTCAATAATCCTGGTTTCAGGGAGAATATTCAGGAACAGATAGCACAGATAGGTGATCTTGAGCGACTGGTCTCCAAAATTGCCACAGGAAGAATTAATCCCCGGGAAATTGTTCAGTTAAAAAGGTCTCTTCAGTCAGTAGTACCTGTGAAAGAACAGTGTGGTACAGCTGACTGTCAGGCACTGAACCAGCTTTCTTCAAAACTGAAGCTCTGTGAGGAGGCAGTGAAAAAAATTGACGAGGGAATAAATGATGACCCTCCGGTTATGATCAGTAAAGGCAATGTAATATCTGAAGGGATTTCTGAAGAACTTGATGAGCTGAGAAAAATACTGCACTCAGGTAAGGACTACCTTGTTGACCTGCAGGCAAGAGAAAGTAAAAATACTGGCATACCAAGCCTTAAAGTAGGATTTAATAATGTATTTGGATATTATATAGAGGTAAGGAATACACATAAATCAAAAGTGCCGGGTGATTGGACCAGAAAACAAACCCTGGTAAGTGCAGAGAGATACATTACGGAAGAACTGAAGGAATATGAGAATAAAATACTGGGTGCCGAAGAAAAGATCCTTGAGCTGGAACAGATGCTGTATAATGAACTGGTATCATTCCTTGCAGGTTATATCAATGATATACAAATAAATGCGGCATTGATTGCTGAGCTCGACTGCCTGCTTTCATTTGCACTTGTTTCTGTCGATTATGACTATGTCAGGCCGGAGATCAATGATTCATTTATAATTGATATTAAAGACGGGCGACACCCTGTTATTGAGCAACAACTACCTGCAGATGAGTCATATATCCCAAATGATGTATACCTGGATAATGAAGAACAACAGATAATAATACTCACCGGTCCAAATATGTCAGGTAAGTCGGCCCTGCTCAGGCAGACCGCTCTGATCGTCCTTCTGGCACAGGCAGGTTGTTTTGTCCCCGCTTCCTCCGCAAGCATAGGCCTGGTTGATAAGATCTTTACCAGGGTTGGAGCATCAGATAATATTAGCCTTGGTGAGTCAACTTTCATGGTGGAGATGAATGAGGCAGCCAGTATACTTAATAATATTTCAGACAGGAGCCTTATATTGCTCGATGAGATAGGACGGGGCACCTCCACCTATGACGGTATATCAATAGCCTGGGCAATGGTTGAATATATACATGAGCAGCGTGCCAGGGCAAAAACACTCTTTGCAACTCACTATCATGAATTGAACGAAATGGAAACCTCGTTCAGCCGGGTAAAAAATTACAATGTGTCAATAAAGGAACTTGATGATAGGGTTATTTTCCTGAGAAAGCTAAAGAGGGGAGGTAGTGAACATAGTTTCGGCATACATGTGGCGCGAATGGCAGGTATGCCCCTCAGTGTGGTGAAGAGAGCGGATGATGTGCTGAAGCAGATGGAAGAGGGAAGCAGGGAAAGCGGTATCGCCAAACCGGTAGGCGACCTGGCCTCGAAACGCGAAGGACTTCAACTGAGCATTTACCAGCTCGATGACCCTGTACTCAAACAAATCAGGGATGAACTGATCGGGCTTGATGTCAATAATCTCACCCCGGTTGAGGCACTGAATAAACTTTATAACATCCAGAAGCTGCTTCGTAAATAGTAGTTTAGGCTAAGGCTGAGGTTAAGGCTAAGGAGTTCCGGATTCGGTTTTTGACAGTACAAGAATCTATTTACGCCTGCGTTAGCAGGCCACTTACGCGACCAGAGGGAGCAATTTACGCGAATGTAGTGAGCTAATTACATATGCGTTATTCTATCATCTTCTGGTTATGCGAATTAACAAACAGGATTGTCCCCAGTTCTTCGTAACCGGAAAATATTTCTTCATCATGCTTCAGTGATTCACCCCTGAAGCCTATCAGGGTAAGTGCGGCATCCTTTGATCTTTCTGCGATCAGTTCTTTGGGATTGACTTCAGGTTCCTCGATAATTATTTCAATATTTTTTTCAGTTATTGGAAGCCTTCCTTCCTTTATCAGCTTTTTATTGTTTTCCTGTATCTCATAATATTGTTCGGGTTTGCAGATATCAAATATTTTTGTTTTTGATTTCTTCCAGTCGGGATGTCCTGAAATAATAAAGCTCAGCAGGATCATAAGGTTGGCATTGAACTCATCTGTTGATTTAATCCACACATGAATACCCTGTTTAAATACAATATTCTTCTGTGAACTTGCCAGTATGCAAACATCAAAGTTACCTGCGTTAACCAGAGCATGATTCTCCATTATTTCATGTAATTCTTCAGGCCTTTCTTTGCTGTATTCGAATATCACCATATTGTTTTCCATACCGGAAATTCCGGGTAGCTGTATGGCCTGGGCTATAGCTGATGTATAAGAAGGTGAAATTAAAGTGTCGATGTATACATGATTTTCAATATGTTCAAAGCTCTTGACAAGGTTTCTTAAGATTTCCTGCGCTTCAGCATGTGATTTCTTTGAATAATAACCTTCAATCCTGTGCAGATAAGTACCGAAGCCGTACCTGAAAGATATCCAGTTCAGCAGTCTGAAAGCCGTGTCCCTCTCAAACGAGTTCTTTGATATACATATGGCGCTGGGCCTCCATTCCTGCTGTTTCTTCTTACTTGCACTCTTCTGGAGGTATACCTGGAGATTCCTGTTGAGCTGGAATAGTGCATTGGCAAAAATTGATTGTAATCCCTGTCTTTCCTTATGGTAATAGTTTATAAATGCATAAATCAGTATCATTACAATAATGGCAATAATGGCATAGGTTGCATTAATTTTGAACATGATCCATAATGAAATTATGAATCCTATTAATGAAAGGAACCAATTTGATTTAAATGACGGCCTGTATGAAGGGCTGGCCCCGAAATGGTTAAGAAATGATATCAGGCATAATGTTCCGTATGTGACCATAAAAAACATCGAAATAATGCCCGCAACAGTATTCACGTTACCAAGGGTTACAAAAACCATGGCAATAATAACTGTTATCAGTGATGCATTTACTGGTTCATTATCCCCTTTTCTGCCTTTTGACAGCCATCCGTTCAGTCTGGACGATGGGAATGACCGGTCGGTTGCCAGGGCCTGCATGGTCCTTGGAGCTACCATCACCGATCCCAGGGCAGATGAAATGGTTGAAGCCGCCAGTCCCAGGGGGATAATAAAGGCACCTCCTATGGCTATTTTGCCCATTATTAACTGGTTGTTTAACAGGTCCTCAATACTTGCTGATGAAGCCAGCTTGAATACAATAAAAACGTATATTATCATACCTGTTATCGTTGCAATGGTTGTACCACGGGGAATTGACTTTGACGGATTTCTCAAATCACCTGAGAGACCCACGCCTGCAGTCATACCAGTAAACGCCGGGAATACAATGGCAAAAACCATAAAAAAGCTTTCCTTATTCCTGAATGCCGCAGATTCAAGTGTATAATTGGCCTGCTCTGCATGTTCCGTCGATCCCAGAAAAAACATTACAATGGAAATAGCGAGGATGGCAACCACGAAGTACAGGGCTTTAACACCCATGTTGGCTCCTTTCTTAAGTATAAGAAATGCCAGTAACGTCATCGCCGGTATTGATATCACCTGCCTTGGCAGTATGAAATCATACTTTTCCTTAATGAAATTGAATAAGAATTCAAATGATTCTGTAAAGGCAATTACGTAAAAAGCAACGCTTATAGCCTGCGACATGTACAGGGCGATACCTATCGTTGCCCCTATGTTCAGGCCGAATGACCTGCTTATTATAAAGTATTCACCTCCCCCTTCAACACGCTTATTGGTGGCAATCTCTGATATTGCCAGTGCAGTGGGTATTGTCAGCATATGCCCCAGCAGGATAATTAATATCACTCCCCAGAAGCCCAGAGTACCTACGGCATAGCCGAATCTCAGGAATAATATTGCACCCAGTATAGTAGATATTGCAGTGAAAAATACCGGGGCAGTGCCAAATCCTTTCTTTTTTGGTTCAGTCATGTATATGCAAATTTATGAGCCCTAAATTACTATTTAGTACTTATTTTACAACATCTGTCATATAGAAATTCAGCCTGAACTTAATATAGGATATTTATATAGTTCTTTTAAAACTATATTTTTGGATAATTTAAAAAAGTATTATTTTTGCATTCACCTTTGCGGGAATAGCTCAGTTGGTAGAGCACGACCTTGCCAAGGTCGGGGTCGCGGATTCGAGTTCCGTTTCCCGCTCATCCTGAAGAAGGCAGCGATTTATCGCTGCCTTTTTGTATTTACAGGGGAAAAAATGAGCTTGCTCATAATTTGCCCTGTAAATACAAAAACAGCCACTTCGTGGCTTCTTCAGGATGAAAGCGACCCGCCGGGAGGCAAGGATCCGCCGAGTGCGAAGCACGAGGCAATTCCTTGCCGCATTGTGGCTCCTTCAGGATGAAAGCGACCCGCCGGGAGGCAAGGATCCGACCCCGAGAATTCGGGGTCAATTCCGGAAACAGATACGTTTCACGTTTCATGTTACAATTTCCATGTTTTTTTCGTAATTTTGCACCGCTGAAAGCGCACGCCCGGATGGTAGGACCGACCGTAAAAAAATAACCCTGTGGGTAATTTTAGGGAGGGGCCAGACAGTGGGGGAGACAATTCCACCATCCGGATTGAATGAGTTCTTTGTTGAATGTATAGATACAGTTTATTAAATTAATTAAATCGCCAATTTTGAAGTCGCCCGGATGGTGGAATTGGTAGACACGTTGGACTTAAAATCCAATGGCCGTACAGGCTGTGCGGGTTCAAGTCCCGCTCCGGGTACCAAACGGGACAAGAGGTCAATTTCGACCTCTTGTTTTTTTTTGGAACGTCCCAAGACCTCACTAATCCTGAGGATGAGTTGGACTGGTTCCGTGAAGACAGGAGTTGCAACTTTTTATTATCCGTCGAAGCTTTCTTGTCCGCAGTATGTTTCCCGGGGGAGGGACCGAAGGCGGAAGCGAAGGAGGACCTTTCTCCAAAATGAGCTTTTCTGCAAAGATGCAACTAAGGATGTAAATTCCGGTGCAAATGGGTACCCTTCTCTGGCTTAAGGTGACCACCCCATTTTTTACGATATTAGTCATACTTTAAGGTATTTATTACACGGATTGACGTGCTCAATTATTTCCAGAATGAAGTGGTCAACTTATCTTTGATTTGCATCCAGGCTGCATAAATACCAGGTTTGCAACAAACTTAATATTATCTGTGGAAAAAGTTATTTGTGTTGCATCATCGTTTATCGGAAATTTACATTATAAATATTTGATAAAAACATGTCTCTAACAGCCTGGGCAAAACAAATTGAACTTTAAAATATTCTTAAATGAAAAAGACCGACTCAATTCAACAAAGTGCAAAGACAGCTGGTATAGCCTACCTGCTGATTATTGGAACTTCTATTCTATCAATGATCTTTGGTCCTTACAAATTAATGGCTGAAGGTGATATTGCAGCAACCATCAGCAATATTTCTGAAAATCAATTACTGTTCAGAATAGGAGCAACATATGACCTGCTTATGTTTATAGGGGTTATTATTCTTTCAGTTGCCCTTTATAGAATTCTCAGTAAGGTGAATAAGACAATCGATTTAACTGCTTTGTTTTGCAGGATAGGTGAAGCCATGATCGGAAGCCTGACAGTAATCTGCAGTATTACAATATTGATCCTGATCAATAAGGGTATGAACTCTCAGTCTATTAATGGGACGATAGAGATACTTTTTGATGTAAAAGCTGCTACTCTAAATATTGTGTTTGCATTCCTTGGCCTGGGATCAATTCTATTTTGTTACCTGTTCTACAGGGCAAGACTTATTCCAAGACTATTAGCAGCTTTCGGAATATTTGCCTTTCTATTGGTATTTGCCGAAAGTATTGCGGTTCTTCTCTTCTCTGTACAATCAACAATCGTGACGGGTCTTTCAGCAATCGTGTTCGAAATAATTATTGGGATCTGGCTTATAGCAAAAGGCGTTGATACTTCCAACCTGTCAACTAATGTCAAAAATTAGTAAAAATGAAAGTTACATTAAAATATAATAATATTCCTCTCCATCTGTACACTGATTAGTGAGAAAGTAGAGGCTCAGGACAATGAATGGAACAGTGATACATTGGATAATGGACAAATAACCGTCAGATATCGCTTTAATCATTATACTGATGTATCTGGAAAGGATAGTCTGATCATTGAGGATGAGACTACCTTAATTGAGAGCATGAGCTTCAGTAAATGTATCGAGTTGATGAATGATGTGTCAATGCATAAAGAGTTTTCGGGAGATAAAGAAAGTGTAAAGATCAGAGATATCTCCAATTCTGAGTGTATAGTTTATTATTATACCAGGAACCCATGGCCTATTAAAAACTCGGATTGTGTGGCTAAGATGAATTCAATGCTGGATACAATTAACCGGGTTGCGACTTTTACCTTCAGTGCGGCATCTGGGGAGTATTTAATGGGCGACGTAAACAGGATGACACAATATGATGTAGTTTACACATACATGGAATTGCCCGAAGGAAAAGTTAAACTAACCATTAAGGGGAGAACATCTCCTCCCGTAAAAGTTCCTTTCTGGATAATAAAGTCCGCGTTTCCGGGTGCTCCTGCCAAAGCAATCCGAAAAATAGCCGAACTTACTAAAGACTAAAATATTTAATATTATGAAAACAATATTGTTACTGTTAGTTGCATCTTTTCTTAACGTTAGCTGTGAAAGAGATTTCTCCGATCATTATCCGTACAATCCTCCCGAGTTTATAAATGACGGTCTGAATGTGGGTGTCCTGAATGAAGTATCCATCGATACCCAGTTAATTTTGAAGGCTGATGGAAGAATCCGACAAGGAAAATATGGAGAAGTGCATTCTATGTTGATCTATAAAGATGATAAACTGGTATTTGAAAATTATTATCCCGGACATATATACAAATGGGATGCACCAGCTTACCATGGAGAATTAGTAAACTGGGATCGAAGTATGGCTCACGAAATGATGTCCTGTACCAAAAGTGTAACCTCGGCATGTATTGGAATTGCTATTGATAAAGGTTTTATTGCAAGTGTTCATCAATCCATATTCGACTATTTACCGGATCATCAGCACCTTAAAGTTGACAACAGAGAATACATAACCATCGAACATCTGGTAACAATGACCTCAGGATTAGCCTGGGATGAATGGAGCGTAGCTCATGGTTCATCAGCCAATGATATTGATAATTTATGGTTTGATTGTGAAGACCAAATTAGTTGTGTTTTGGAAAGGCCATGGTGGAAAGAGCCCGGTCAATTATTTACATATAATGGAGGGGGGATGGTTATTTTGACCGAAATCATTAAAAATGCTACCAATATGAATATTGATAAGTTTTCAAGGAAGTATTTGTTCGAGCCCCTTGGCACTGAGAATACTCGATGGACGCAATTCCCGGGAGGTGTTTGGGATGGTTCAGGTTCATTCTATATGACTCCAAGAGATATGATTAAGTTTGGTGCTACTTATCTAAATAACGGCGTTTGGAATGATGAAAGAATTATATCTTCTGATTGGGTTGAAAAGAGTTCAACTCCCTATGGAAATAATATTAATATAAATATACCCGGAGAAGATTCCGGGAAAAACAGTTACGGATATAGCTGGTGGACAAGTGAGCTAACCAATTCAGGCAATAGAACAAAGTTGTTCCGAGCCGGTGGTTGGGGAGGCCAGGAAATAATTGTTATTCCAGAAGAAAATATGGTTGTGACGTTTACCGGTGGGAACTATGCCACTAAAACACACATTTACGAAATACTTGAAAGATTTATCTTACCTGCAGTAAATAAGTAGAATAAGGATGTAAAAATGAGAATATTGCAGAACAATAAATGAAGTGTTTTTGATTAGTAAAAGAAATCAATATAAGAAATCAATTAATAAAAATGAAAGCGGTTATTTGTGAAAAATACGGTCCTCCCGAAGTACTCAAATTCAAAGAGATAGATAAGCCTGTCCCAAAAGACAATGAAGTACTGATAAAAGTAGATGCTACAAGTGTTAACGCCGCCGATTGCAATATCAGAGGTCTTACCTATATTCCGACAGGACTCGGACTATTAGATAAACTAATGCTCGGTTTTAAAAAGCCCAAAATTGCAATCATAGGTTCAGTCATTGCTGGTAAAATTGAAGCAATTGGGAAAGATGTAAAATTATTTAAACCAGGAGACCGTGTATATGGTACTGGTCCTGAGCTGGGAGCATACGCCGAATATGCCTGTCGTTCTGAAGTTGGAGCTTTTTCAAAAATCCCCGAAAATATAAGCTTCGAGCAAGCTGCAACAATACCCTATGGTGCATTAACAGCATTCTATTTTCTGCACGACAAAGCCAAAATAACCAAGGGACAGAAAGTCCTTATCAATGGCGCTTCAGGAGGAGTAGGAGTCTATGCCGTGCAATTTGCACACTATTTTGGTGCCGAGGTGACAGGTGTATGCAGCAGTGCAAATATTGAATTTGTAAAATTCCTGGGAGCTCACAAGGTAATAGATTATACAAAAGAAGACTTTACTCAAAGTAGTCAAAAATGGGATGTAATTTTCGATATTGTTGTAGGCAAGACTTCCTTCTCTAAATATAAGAAATCATTAAATCCAAAGGGCTACTATCTGGCTGTTGCCGGTGGACTAATTGATATGTTACAGATGTTGTGGACCTCCATTATAGGAGGGAAGAAGGTAGTATTTGGAGGTGGTACCGAATGCGAAAAAATTGAGAATTTCGAATTCATTAATAAGCTGCTTGTTGAAGGTGAATTAAAACCAATAGTTGATAGAAGTTTCCCGTTTGACCAAATAGTCGAAGCTCATAGATACGTAGAAGAGGGACACAAAAAGGGAAATATAGCTGTAATTATGTAGTGCAAATGTCTGGAATCCTATAAACTCAATACCATACTATTAAATCCGAATTTTCCTCATGTCATTTATATTCGTGAAGATGTGAAAATAATATATATTAAGTAGTCTTTAAAATAGTTGCAACTTTCGTCCGTTCGGGGTACGATAAAAAGCCGATGATTTCATCGGCTTTTTTGTTGAAGTGTTGAAGTGTTTAAGTGTTAAATGTTGAGATGTTTAGATCGTATGTTTGAAAAAGCATAGGTCTTCGAAATAGATTAAATTTAAAGTGACAAAACTATTAATAACTTAATCTAAAGACCTATGCAAACACAAAGTAACAAACTAGATTTCAACGGACAAAATTTTTATTGCGGAATAGACA
>Ga0315549_1000667_pt1 | contig 39761 bp, 33 predicted proteins | sample SalMarSW160200MG_FD_203101 | JGI IMG/M metagenome (GOLD analysis project Ga0315549, IMG submission 203101) | Salt marsh sediment microbial communities from the Plum Island Ecosystem LTER, Massachusetts, United States - Salt Marsh Sediment SW1601-200 ...
TTTTATTTTGATTTCTTCGGCTAGGATTTCGTCGCTACAACTTTCGAAAAGTCCAAGTTGGCATGGGTTATTATTGTCAGAAAAACGAAAGCCGCCAGTTCTATCGACTCCCCACATCGCACCCTTCATCACTTCTAATCCTCGTAAGTTGTTTGTTGAGAAAACGAGCCAATATAGTAGCTTGTTGTTCTCGTCACACATTGCGAAATTCCACACATATTTACTATAAGTCCTTTGCTTGATAGCTTTTTTGTGAGCTTCTAGCATAAATGCAGCTTTTCTCGGCACTTCAAGTTTAAATACTTCCTTCCATTCTTCGCCTCCAAAAGCAATGGTGATTGAATTCCATTTTTTGTTATCTGAAAGAAATCTATTCATATGATCCCAATCGAGATACGAAAACACTTCACATAAGGGATTAGTCATAATCTTAGCAATCAAGCCCATGGATACATCAGAGAAACCAAATTGATCCAAAAAGAAAAGGGCTGGTCCTAACTTTTCTCCCGATTGGACAAGATTATCCAAGTAACTATTTAGGACACCCTCACAATCCCCACGTATTTCCAAATGCGATTCTATTCTTGGTGAATTAGCCAATTGGCTTTGATATTTCTCTATCTCTTTACAGAGCAGGTCGTATCTCATCTTATTTTCTTCAACGAACAAAAATCGAACGGGGATATTGGATTGATAAGAATGACTCAGAACCAACTTCAGTGCGAGAATTGGACTTCCATCTTGTCCTCCGGTATAGGATCCGGGACCGGCAAAGCCATCTACGAAAAGCAACCTTGTATTAGAAATACCAAGACGCTGTGATTGCCTTGACATTATTGGCATCCATGCATTAAGGTATGCTTTGAGTATTTGGTGTTTAGCAAGTGTGTGCGATTTCGCTTCCCAGATAGGTGGTAAATTATCTGACACTACCTCCCTCCATTTTTAGCTAACCCCCAAAGGCATTTGGTCCCAAGTTTGGCCTTGAAGGATTCGGCCGGTGAGTTTTTTGTTAACTCCGCCCCATTGTTTGAAGAAGAAGGGCACTTCCGCGGCAAGGCACTGGTCGCGAATATCGATGGCCCATTCGTGATTCATCGGCCTTGCGCCGGGGCCGGATTCGCCGCCGACAATGACCCAGTCTATGCCTGCAAGTTCTAATTGCGGAATTGGGCCAAGCAATGGTTCGCAGGATATGAATTTTATGGTCGCATCGGTATTTCTAAGGTCGTCTATACGCGAAATGTAGTCTGCGTTTTCGACGGTGACACCCATCCAAACATTGTCAGGCCAGGGCAATCGGCCGGCAAGAGCCGCGAGCCGCGATGAACGTTTTGTTAGTACCTGAAAACGATGATGGGATGCCTTACGCATCACATCAAAAACTTTCGCAATGAAATCAAATGGGATGTCTTTGTGAAAGATGTCGCTCATTGAATTTACAAAAATGGTGCGTGGCTGCCTCCATCGCAATGGTGCATCAAGAACATGCTCATGCAAAGTAACTCGAAAGCCATTCTTATAGTTGGGACTACCAGCGGCCTGAAGACGCAGTGCCATTCGCTCCGCATAGCAATTTTTACAGCCGGTGCTGATTTTTGAGCAGCCGGTACAGGGATTCCACGTCGATTCCGTCCATTCTATCTTGGAGTTTTGTGCCATTGCGTCACCTTGATATCATTCTATCGGGGAGACCAGGCAATTGTCATGAAAAAGTCATCGATTCAATATGAAAATTGCGGCAAGGCCATCATAATAATCGTCGATACAAGCTAAACAATTTCGCAATGAGATGGAATAGGGGGATTAAGAGTCTTCGTGCAGGGAGGGAGAACATGTAGCATTTATCTGGGTCCCCGCCTGCGCGGGGAGAGCCAGGCAAATTCGGATGCCCCTCGTGGGGCAAATTCAAGCAAGCAAATTCCCCAAAGTGGAATTTTGCTGCCTTATCGTAGGCCTTGGCGGCTTCGAGTTCTGTTTTGAATTCGCCGAGCTGGATGGAGCGGCCCTGGTAGCTGATAACGGCCCGCCAGCGTTTTTTAGATTTGTGGAAAGAGACGCCTTTGTATTTTGAGGATTTGTTGCGCTTAGTAACTTTTCTTCGGTTTCGGCCATTTTCGACGTAGGTTGCGGGGCGAAGATTGGACTTTCGGTTGTCGAGGGTGTGGTGGTTTCTGTGGTCGGCGAGGAGGTTGGGCGGGGGTTTTAGGACTTCGCGATTCATAAAGACCGTGCCGCGAGAACGGCACTCGCTGACGCGGGCGCGACGAGCGGCGTAGTAAAAGCCATTGGTTGTGACGACGTGCCAGTTGTATTTGCTTAGCCAGTGGTAATCGTCGGGGTCAACGATGGCGAATTTGCCCTTTGTGAGCGGGATGATGCGGACGGGGCAGCGAAGACGAATAGAATGATAAAGAGTGAGTGCAAACAGGACCAGCCGATTAAGCCAGCTAGGGAATTGAACTTTGAAACGAATAGCCATACTCCGTCCCCGTGGGGCGATTCCGCCGAAGGCGGGAATCAACCCCCCAATAAATTGGGGGGCTAAATTGACTAACCAACCCCCGGATAAATCCGGGGGCTAAATACTGCATAGGGTGCAAAAACCATAGTTGCCCCTCTACCCTATGGCGCGAACTTGCGCGCTTTTGTCGAAAACTAAGGGATTTCCTGATATAAATCGAAGGGCCAAAATGAGCTTAAGTGCTGGTAAGTAAAGGAGTAAAAAATTTTTTAAAAAAGTCGGCTTCTAAGGGTTTTCGACTTGCGCGCTTCTGCTGAACAAATGTTTAATACAAACGTTTAATACGTTTGTTTAATTTGCATGTCTTAACAGGGGAGATTCGGCGTTCAACGACCTTTGCGGCGGTCAGCTTTTGCGGTGGTCAAGCGGTCGAAGGCCCAAGTCTATGGGCATGGAGGGGCAGGCAGCAAGACCCTCCGGGCGGCGAGGGTCCTGCTGACAGTGCTTGCACATCATCTCATAAACGGGCCTACAAACGGAGAACTTTCGCCCTGTCTGAGGAAGTGGCCCGATGGGCCTTCACCCAAAAACTCCGAAAACCAGGATTCGTGCTCGATTTCTTCGTTGAGAATGGCCTGAGCCAGTGCGTAGGTGCGGTGGTCCTTACCGGCGGTGATATTGCAGATATTGGTATATCCCCTGACGGCACATCGCTCGGCCTCGACCAATACCTTTAACATCGCCTTAACGTCGGTTGGGTCCTTCGGCAGGGAAGCCGGCGGACAGGCGGACATATCGTGAAAAGTGCGCATATCATCCGGCAGCTCGCCTCCCAACTCATAGATTCTCGGGACCAGGGCCTCGAAGTGATTGCGGTCCTCGATGCGTGCGGTCTCGGCGATTTGCTTTAGCCCTTCGCCTTCGAGTCCTATGAGATTGACTCGCAGAATTGTGTAGTAATAATATGTTGTCAGCTCTGCGGCGGCGTTTTTTACAAGCAGCTCAATCAGTTCGTCCAGGTTTACCCCGGCCTTTTTAACCATTTCTCTTGCAACCCTTGCCATTTTAAGTTCCTTTCGCTTAAAGTTTTCCAATTCGAGTTTAATGGAGCACCAAACCCGATTCGGTGTCCACGATTATTTCTTAGATAAGAATAATTCTTATTCCCTCTCAAAAAAATTTATCTCTTCTTCCGGCGGCACTTGTCGCACAACCCTTCCACAACGACCCTGATACCGGAAACACTGAACTTGCGTCTTATTATAGCCGGCACTTTCAGTTTGTCAAATCCTGTATCCTGAAAGTCCACTATCCTGTTGCACCGGTTGCATCTGAAATGATGGTGCGGCTCAATATCGGGGTCGTACCTTTTAGGCTCGCCGTATCCTTCCACGACATTAACCAGTCCCATCTGTGAAAACGTGGAAAGCGTTCGATATACCGTATCAACTGAAATGTCGGGGAAGTCCGACTTTACACGATTATAGATATCCTCAGCACTCGGGTGTTCCGTTGAGCCCATCAGGGCAGAGTAAATCGCAACACGCTGGGGGGTGATGCTGATATTGCGTTGTCTGCATTCGGCCCGGAAAGACTCTAGGGCAGCTTTTTTGTTCAGAATTTTACTCTGCATTGCAAATACCTTTGACAAGGCAGTATAACGACCGATTCTTTGCGGGAAACCTTATTTCTCAGCCCAAACCACGGTTTCCAGACACACATCTTTATTTGCCACTCTTTATTATATAGGAATAATTCTGATTTGTTCAAGAGTTTTTTTGTTTTTTCGGTTTTCTGCTACCTCGGCAGCGTCTTTGTCCGACCTCTGCCCGGCGCACCATCGAGACAGGCGCCCCAGTGGTGAAGGTAGTTCAAAAAGAGCAGGCCTGCTCTGATAAAGCAGAACAGGCCTTGTCCCCTCCTAAAAACTCGTTTTCGGCTTTTACAAAGCCGGGCATTTCAAACAGTTTCAGTTTGTCATAATCAACGGCTGACCCGTCGCGTCAAGCACATCGCGCCAGAGGGCCCCTTCGGGGTCAATGCAGTTTCGCCGGGACACGGCAAGGCGAATCGGTATATGCACATATTCATCGTGCATAAGTCCGATAAGTACTTCGGTCCTGCCCGACATTGCCGCGTGTACTGCATTCGAACCGAGTCGCTCGCAATAGACCGAATCGGTCGTATTCGCAGGCGCGGCACGTATTATGTAACTGGGGTCGATATATTTCAAGCTTATTTCAATGTTTTTCTTTTTGAAGTAGTCATTAATTTCGCGCTTGAGGTACAAGCCGATATCGGAAAGCGCTTCGTTTCCGGAGGCATCGACGTCGCCTGATTTTTGAAGAAGGTTTTGTCCCGCGCCTTCGGCTGTGAGTATCACAGCATGGCCACGGTTTTTTAGCCGAGTCTCGAGATGGGTAAGCAAGCCATTGTCACCAGTGAGTTCAAAAGGCACTTCGGGGACAAGGACGAAATTGACATCGTTTAGCGCCAGAGCGGTTTCGGCGGCGATGAACCCGGATTGTCTGCCCATAACTTTGACAAGACCAATCCCATTTGGTGCGCCATGCGCCTCGGCGTGTGCTGCGGCGATGGCGTCGACGGCCTTCGCCACGGCGGTGTCGAATCCAAACGAGACCTGAACGAAGCTGAGGTCGTTATCGATGGTTTTCGGGACGCCGACAATTGCGATTTTAAGCCCGCGATTATTTACTTCCTGCGATATTCCCAGTGCGCCGGTCTGAGTGCCGTCACCGCCGATGACAAAGAGCATATTGATTCCGAGTCGCTGGAGGGTATCGGCTATCTCTGAGGCCTCGTTGCCATAACCGCGGGACGAGCCGAGTATAGTTCCTCCGTCGCGGTGGATATCGACGACGACGTCCGGCGTTAAGGGTAGCATATTGTATCCGAAACTCTGAATCAGGCCCCGGTAGCCGTATCGGACGCCGCTTATTTTTCGAACGCCGTAACGGTACCAGAGGCACATTACGATAGCGCGTATGACATCGTTTAGGCCGGGGCACAGTCCGCCGCAAGTAACGACGGCGGCGTGGACATCGGAGGAGTTGAAGAAGACTTTTTCTCTGGGGCCTGCCTTTTCCATCAGCTCGGTTTCATCCGGCTTGTGCGGGGGTGAATTGGCGGAGGTATCAATCGTATATATCAGGCACTCGTCATCGCCGACATAGTTAGCGATGCGGTTACCGCGGACCTTTGAGAATTTAATAGGAGAGTCAATCGTCGCCGGACCCAGCTTTGGAATGCGAAAATCCAGTTGGCTCATATCCAAGACTCCAGACAAAATCACATTTGAATAGCCACGTCAGGGGGCAGGTTGTGGTCCTGCAACGACGTGGACAACGATGGTATTAGTTTTTCCCGGCCGGCCAAGCGGCTGGCCGGCAACGAGGACGACCTTGTCGCCTGATTTTGCCAGTTGACGAGAGACCAAGAGTTCATCCGCAATTTTTACGAATTCATCAACCGTCGGAGGTATCGGCAGGCAATAAGGCAACACGCCGTAATCGAGGCACATCTGCCGGCATCTTTTCACATCAGAGCTTAGTGCCAGTATTGGAACATCAATTCTGGCTTTGCTCAGGAGCCGGGCGGACTCGCCGTGTTCGGACCAGACGACAACGAGGGCCGGGCTGATATCGTCGACCACGTAGCCGACGCTTCGAGCTATTGACTCGGTTACCCTCAGGTCGTCCGTTGTTGTCGTTCTCGGATGCTTATTGGCGTGACTGTCGAGCCAGGTCTCTGTAGTGCGGGCGATTCGGCCGATGGTTTTCACCGCTTCGAGGGGATACTTTCCTACGGCGGTTTCGCCGGAGAGCATAACGGCGTCGCAATAATCCATTATCGCGTTAGCGACGTCCGATACCTCCGCGCGTGTGGCCACGGGGTTATCTATCATACTCTGGAGCATTTGGGTCGCCACAATCACGGGCTTACCCATTTGCCTGCACATATCGGTGGTGCGTTTTTGAATCAAGGGGACCTCGGCCAAATCCATTTCGACGCCGAGGTCGCCGCGAGCTATAAGAACGCCGTCACTGACCGCTACAATATGGTCGAGATTCCTGACGGCCTGGGGTTTTTCAATTTTCGATACCACCCTGATAGATGAGCCGGCTTTTTCGAGATAGTTTTTCAGCTCGGCGACTTCATCGGCAGTGCGGACAAAGCTCATCGCGAGAAAGTCGAGGTTGTTTTTGACCGCCCAGTCAACACAGGTCCAGTCGCGTTCGGTGATAGCGGCAACACTGACGTCGGTATCGGGGAGGTTTATTCCCTTGTGGCTGAAGACAGGGCCGCCATCGATGACTTTGCATAACAGGCGGCTGTCGCTTCGCTGAGTTGCCTGCAGGGAAATGCGACCATCGTCTATGAAGATGCGGTGGCCAACGGCAACCTCGGTGATTAAGCCGGGGTAATTTGTGCAGAATTCGTGGGCGCTGCCTGTTTCGTCGCCGGGTACGATGGCAACTTCGTCGCCGGGATTGAGTATTTCGCCTTCCGGCTCAATCCGGCCTATTCTTACTTTAGGCCCGCAGAGGTCGCCCATAACTGCGGTAGAATGTTCGTGTCCGGAACGGACGGAGCTGAGGGTATTGAGCAATTTGGCGTGCTGAGCGAGCGTGCCGTGGGAGAAATTGAGACGAAATACACTGACACCCCCTTCGAGCATAGCCCGCATAGTTTCGGCGTCCGTGCACGCCGGTCCAAGCGTGACGACAATTTTTGTCTTGGTCATAAAGCCAGTCGATTTGTAATTATACTCTTGGATACGAGCCGAGGAAGTAAGTCTTAGGCAGCGGACCGGTCAGCGGCGACGCATATTCAACAAACGCATCAGTCACGAAATTCTCCTGGGCGTTAATGAACTCGTCAGGCATTGATTTACTTTTTTCGGCGACGTTTCGAAGCTCGGTGCAAATATAATCGACGGCGTAATCGGGGCCGTTAGCGAGCCGCTTAATAGCGACGGAGCCGCTTTGCTCTCTCATCGAGAACTTTACCGCTTCCTGCCCGCATTTAGTGGCTTCTTCGACATCAACGGGTGACTGAAAGCCGACGAAGCTTCGCTGGAGATAGCCGAAGGTATCGGCACGGACACGTTTTATTTTGAGATGTCCTTTGAGCTGGTGTGCGAGGAAATCGGCGAGAGCGCCTGTGCCGGAAAGCTGCACATTTCCATGGGCGTCTTTTTCGTCAGCATCAGCTATTTTCTTCGCCCAGAGGACGCCATCGGTATCGCATATTCCTTCACTGACGGCGATGACACACCGGCCAAACTTTTCATAGACGGCATCGACGTCGGCGAGAAACTTGTCCATGGAGACCGGCTTTTCAGGGAAATAGATGAGGTGCGGGCCGTCGTCATCGTGCTGTTTTCCGAGCATTGAGGCGGCGGCGAGGAAGCCGGCGTGTCTGCCCATAAGCACATCGACTTTTACGCCGGGCAGAGCGCGGTTGTCGAGGTCGTCACCCATAAGGGCGCAGGCGACGAACTTTGCGGCGGTGCCGTAGCCGGGGCAGTGGTCGGTGACGAGCAAGTCATTATCGATAGTTTTTGGGATGTGAAAGGCGCGCATTTCATAGCCGACCTCGGCAGCCATAAGGTTGATGATGTGAGCGGTATTTGCGGAGTCGTTGCCGCCGATGTAATAGAAGTATCGCACGTTTCGTTTTTTGAAGACGTCGAAGATTTTCCGGCAGTACTCCTGGTCAGGTTTGTCCCGGCTGGAGCCGAGGGCAGCGGAGGAGCAGCCCCCGATACCGGCTGCGTCGTGGATGGATATTTTCGTGAGGTCAATAAAGTTCTCTTTGACTATTCCCTCGACGGCGTGGATTGCCCCGTAGAGATTCTCTATTTCGGGATGTTTACAGACTTCTTCGATGACGCCGACCAGAGAGGCGTTTATAACGCCGGTGGGGCCGCCGGACTGTCCTACCACTGCATTTGCCTTCGGTGCTTCAGCCATTTTTATTACTTCTCCGTCTATATATTACCGGGCTGTGGGATTTACAAAACGATTATTATAAGAGCCGGCGTCAGGCACGCAAGTATAATCCCCGCCGGGGGTCTACGAGCCGGAAAAAGACTCCTGACCCCTTTTTCTCTTGACTTTTCGGGCCAAAAGGGTTATTATGGTTATTGAGTTTGTTAACGGAGGCAGGGCGGTTCGCCGCTACTCAAGCGGTGGAGTAAATATGGGGACGGGTGTAATAAACAGGCATTTCACAGTGAGCCGATTCGTATTCATAATCGCGCTGATTGCCGCAGGCGCAAGTTTCGTCGGCGCTGCTCCTATTTCCGACATATCGGTTCAAACGGTAGAGGGGTGGTTATCCAGCCCGCCTTACGGGTGGACGTATTCCTTCGATATTGGCTTTAGCGACCTCGAGGTGGGCGTGGAAATCCGGATAGGGCTGGAGGGAGATGAGCCGGGGGCGGAACTGCTAACCGTTTGGGAAAACGGTATAGAGGATATGTGGAACCGGCAGTTCGATATCATCGATGCGTGGGGCGAGGTGAGCGATCCATATCACTATCACGTTAACTTCGACGTGGTTTTCCCTGAGGACCCGCTGGCATCGGTGCATCACGCGGTGCACGTTACAGACGGCATCGGCAGGGGAAATATGCTGAGCTGGTACACGACGAGCGACTGGGGCAGCGAATACAACGGAGCGGCGGCGGCGCACGAAGTCGGGCATATGTTCAGTTTGTTCGACGAATACAAAGGCGGTGCGAAGGACCCTAACGACCCGATTGAAGACCCGACGAGCATTATGGGTTCTCTGGACGGCGTGGCCAAAGAGAGGCATTATGAGCCGTTTTTAGACTGGCTGCAAGTAATGGCACCTGAGAGGGAGCTATTGATTGGGGAATACGACCCGACGTGGGTGATTCCGGAACCCGCGACGATAGTAATTTTAGGTCTGGGTGTGCTTTTCACTATTCGTAAAAGACCCGGTCACTGACACCAAACCAGCTTTTGAAAACGTTTCTCGATACTCCTCAAACTTCAACGGCCTTGTGCGGGCTTAGGAAGTAGAGCCATTTGGCCAGGATTTTTCGGCCGGTGATAGCTTCTGCGGCCTGAGCGTAAAGGTCAAGCTGGGTGCGATACAAATCCGCTCGGCGGGCAACCTCTTCGGCAGATACATCGTCGGTTTTGAAGTCAACGACCAGAAGTCCATTCGGCGTTTCAATCAGCAAATCAATTATTCCCTGAACGATAATCGAGTCCTGTATTACGTGCCGTGGCTGCTCAAGGTCATTTTCTTTCCACTGCGAAGCGGGAACAGCAAAGGTAAACGGCCATTCCCGCTGGACGGAGTAATTTCTGTCGAGAGCCATCCGGCCAAGCTCAGTATCGAAAAACCCGACTATCGATTCGGCATCTATCTGTAACGCAATGGGCTGAGTGATTGCACCATCTGCTACGAGAGTGTTAGTGAGACTGCGGACGGCCTGGGGCGTTACGGGTTTTGAAAGGTCGATTCGCGATATGACCAGGTGCGTTGCCGTGCCGATGGCTCTTCTGTCAACGTCGCCGGTCTGCGGTGCGGCGAGAACAACGGCAGGTTTTTTGCTCAGGGCGGTCGAATAATCAATTCTTACAAATTCGTCATTGCGGTGGGTCCACTGCGTTACGGTCCTTTTTGCCGGCAGCAGCGGCGCGTCGCCGAATTGGTATCGCCAACTGAGTCGCTGTTTTAGCAGTGCCAGGTCCTGTGTGCTGCGTTTTGCGGACTTCGTACTTCGTCTGGTGGTTCTGGTGTGTTTTGCGTTTTGTACAAGAGCGACCAGGCGAGCAAGCTCCGGCTGGTCGTAAAGCCGGACAGTAAACACATTATCCTGGACGTTCGGAGTCGCCAAACCGGTTTCAAAGGTCTTGTGCAGAAGTGGGGCCTTAGTCAATGCGGACAAAATCCAGTCGAGGTGACTTTGGCAGGATTCGAGATACCATTGAGGGATTGGCTGGTTTTCGAAGAACGATGCGGCGGTGAGAATGCTGCGGCAATTACTGCTGTCTTTGCAGCCCACCAATACAAGGCGGTCCATCGCCCTTGTCATTGCGACGTAGAGGATTCGCATCTCTTCGGCAAGCGATTTACGCCGGTTGTTGTGTTCTGTTACCTGATAGCCGAGTGAGTCAAGGCGGGTGTTGGTGTCGGTATCGATTATGCGCAGGCCGAGCGTGAAGCGTTCATCCATAAGGCAATCAAGTTTGGAATCTTTTTTGCTGAACCGGCTGTCGAGGTCGGCGACGAAAACGACGGGGAATTCGAGGCCCTTGCTTTTGTGGACGCTGAGGACCCGGACGGCATTCGGGGCGGCGGCTTCGGGCTCCGCGGGCGACCAGTCCTCGCCAGCTGCCAGAAGTTTCTCGATAAAATCGATGAAGCGGGTAAGCGAGGGGACACCGGAAGTGCCTGCAAAACCCTCGAACTGGACGGCCCTATCGTGCAGCTTCAGCAGGTTTGCCTTTCGTGCCCGGCCATCGGGCAGTGCGCAGACGAACGAGAACAGGCCGGATTGACGATAGATTTGCCAAATCAGCTCGGCGAGCCGACCACGACGGGCGAGGGTGCGCCAGTGGTCAATTTTGGCGAGGGCCTTTGAGAGCTTATCGGTAAGGCCAAGTTCGGCGGACTTCGAGCAGGCGATGACACAATCATAAAAGTCAAGCTTGTTGTCGTCGGCTTTTCCATGGAGGCGAATCTTTGCAAGGTCGGTGTCGGTGAGATTGAAAAGCGGGCTTCGCAGGACTGCGGCGAGGGGTATGTCGCGCCGCGGGTTGTCGAGAACTTTCAATAGAGACAGCATATCGGTAATTTCTGTTGCTTCGAAATAGCCGGCTGTCGCTTCGCAGCTTACGGGAACGCCGCTTAGGCGAAGAAGCTCGACGAAATCGGATTTATTTGCCAGTGAGCGCATCAGGATTACGATGTCACGGTATTCAACGGGGCGGGAGGCGCCGGTCTGCCTGTCTAAGATTTGCATAGCGGACTTTTCTGCGTCGGCGCCGACGAGCTGCTTAATACGGTCGGCTATCATAACGGCCTGCAATTGTCTGTTGGTATACTCTGCCTCCCCTTCGTCGGACTGTGACTTGTCGAGTATATGCAGCTCAACAGCAGGAGCGGCCAGCTCTTCATCCCTGGCTTGCGGGGCCGGCTGGAGCCGGGCCGAGGCATCGTAATCGATATTGGCAAATGAGGCGGTCATTATCCGGCTAAAAACTGCATTGACGAAATCGAGGATTGGCCTGCCGGAACGGAAATTGACGTTGAGGTCCACGCGGAGACCGTGCCCGGCGGCCTTCGGTTCGGTCGATGCGAGTTTTAGACGTTCGAGAAAGATTTCGGGTCTGGCGCCTCGCCACTGGTAGATGCTCTGCTTTGGGTCGCCGACGGCGAAGACGTTACCGGGAGAGCCGACCATATCGAGTATTGCCTGCTGAACGGAGTTAATGTCCTGGCACTCATCGACGAACACATATTTGTATTTTTGCCGCAACGAGCCAGCAACCTGCGAAGGTTTGATTTTGCCTTCGGCCAATACTTCAGAAGTCAAAAGTCGCAGGGCGTGATGTTCGAGGTCGGCGAAATCGAGACAGTTGATTGCCTTTTTGGCTTTTGTGTAAAAGAGGTCAAACTGCTTTACCAGCTCGATAAGAACCAATGTCTGGGAGCCAACGGCACCTGCGAATTTGCTCAGGTAGTCGGGATTCAAAATCGCCAGGTCTTTAAGGCCTTTGACCGTGTCGAGGGCGGTTCTGACCATTTTCCCAATCAAGTCACCAAGGGCAGGCGGGAGGTCTTTAGGGGAGAAGACCGTGGGCTTTTGAAATCCAATTATAGCCGATTCGGCGGTGTCCCATCGGCCTGCTTCGAACCATTCGAGGAACTGCCTGACAGGTGCGATGTAGTCGCGTTCGCATTTTTGCGACCATTCGCCGGCCGGGTTGTTGGCCCGGTAGATTTTCAGGGCAAAATCGAGTCGGCCAAAGGCGTTTTGCAGGTGTTCTGTGATGATTTTTCTCTGGCCTTCGGCGAGGTCGGTTGCGAAGGGGTCCGTTGCTTCAGCGAAAAACTTTGCGCGGGCGAGCCAGTCGGGGCGAGAGACAACTGTGTCGAGAAAATCGCTTATCTCAATAATTACGGCGGGGAAGCCATCGGTCAGCCGGAGGTCTCTCCGGGCGAGAAGCTGTCGAAGGCCATCGGCAAGATTGGGCTGCTTCCAGGCCCAGTCGATTGTCTTTTCGAGTGTTTCGGCTTTTAGCAGCTTTGCCTCGTCGGCGTCGATTATGCCGAAGGTTGGGTCGAGACCAAGCTCGTAGAAATGCTCGGTTATCAGCCGTTTGCAGAATGAGTGAATTGTGCTGATATCGGCGGCGCCGAGGAGGACGAGCTGGCGGCGGAGGTGCCGGCGAATGTCTGGGTCTTTTGTAGCTGAAACGGCCAGGTTCAACTGCACGGCAATGCGGGAGCGCATCTGCTCTGCGGCCATATCGGTAAACGTTACGACGAGAACGCTCCAGACGTCGGGGCAGGCGGAGATATTTTTCACAGCATCGACGCAGCCGGCGGACATAACGGCGGTCTTGCCGGTGCCAGCGGAGGCAGAGACGAAGACGTCGCGAGCGTGCTCGGCAATGGCACGGCTTTGCTGGGTAGTCCAGTTAATCTTTTTTTGAGCCATCGATATTCTTTATTTGTTCAAGGACCTGCTGCTTGTCGACACGGCTGAGCAGATTGTAGTCATTTATGCGCCAGTCGAACCGGCAAACGGGTTTATAGTCGCACCAACTGCAGGGCGATATTGTTCCGAGGCGATACGGGGCGACGGCGATTTTTCCGGATGCGATTTGTTCGGCGAGGTCGGCTATCTTACGGGAGCAGAATTTCAGAAACGCATCGAAATCAGCGGGGTAAAGCGCACCGAGCATATTGTACTTTCCGTAAGGGTCGCCGTCTTTTTTAATATAAAAGTTGTAGAAACGGCTGTCTTTCGAGGCGGTGGGGTCGAGCAAAGAAGCATACTCGCCATTGAATATGCCGCCTGCTTTATGGGCAAACTTCGTTCCAGCGGTGTCAATTTCTGCGAGTGAGGTCTGTTTCGGAGCGGCTTCGATGGGGATATAAAACGCACCGGCGATATCGTCGGCGATGCTCCGAACGGCGTTACGGACGGTGAGCATATAGACAGCAAGCTGGATGTCGAGGCCATAGAAGAATTCCGACCAGCTAAATGAACTTTTGGAACCCTTTTTATAGTCGAAGACCAGAGCGACCTTTCGGCCTGAGATCTGTGCAATATCGAGCCGGTCGATTCTGCCATTGAGTGAAAGCTGCCTGCCGGCGCTAATAGCGATTTTGAATTCGCCGATGGTTTCGCCCCCGGATTTCGGCTGGCCGAACGAAATTTCAGAGAGAACGGGGCGGAAGCAGCCAGCGGAAATCATCCGTGATACGGCGACGACACAATCGTGCAGGTACTGGCGTGCGGAGCTGAGTAAAAAGGCATTGTGTGGGCTATGCGCGGTGAATTTGGAAATAAAAGAGTCGTCCCGGCATAAATTATCAATCTCCTCGTCAAGGACTTTAGTCAATTCGGAGGGGGTGACTTTTTCAAAGTCAATTTTCTCTTTGACCGCCCTTTTGAGGAACCGGTCGAGCGCCTGATGGTAGAACTCGCCTACGTCGAGCGGTTCAAGCTTGAACTCGTCTCGCTTTTTTAGTTCGAGGACGTGCCGGGCAAAGTGTTTGTAAGGACAGGCGGCGAAGGTACTCAGGCGAGAGGCAGAACTGGTCAATTGTCCGCCAAAAAGAGCATTCACAACGCTGTCATCAAGACAGGCATTGTTTTCATAGCCGATTGCACGATTTACTCTCGAACCAAGCTCTGCAAGCTGGTCGTCGTTTTGCATATCACTCAGAATAGCCGCAAGCCGGGGGTCATCGGAAGGTGATTGTTTACCGAGTCGGCAGCAGAGCAGGTCCTCAAGCTCATACTCGCTGGAGACTTCTTCGATTTCGGATGGCTCCGGGGCCGGTGTCTCGGGTTTGAGGTCTTCAAAAAGCTCGCAAAGGTTATCGACAAAGGGCGAACGGACAACGGCACTTGCCTTATTGTCAACGGCGGGCCAGGTGATGCATAAAAATTCGGATGGCCGGGTAAAGGCGATGTAGGCAAGATATGCCCGATTAGCCAGCTCCTGCCGGATGCCGGGTGGCAGGTCGAGGCCTGAGGACTGAGCAACGAGGCGGTCGTCTTCTGTGAGGATGCTGTCGAAAACAACGGGCGTGGGAAACTGCCTTTCGGTCGCGCCAATCAGGAAGACGGCCTTCAAATCGGGATGACGGCTCCGCTCGATTGAGCCGACGAGGACCTGGTCGAGATTGGGAGGTATGAAGGCGAGGGTTATCTGCGAAAACGCGGAACGGATAATAGCAAAGAAATCCTCACAGCCAAGGGGACAATCGATGAAGGCCTCGGTCAGCTCGTCAAAGACATCAAATAGGTACTTATAAAGCTGGCAGTGCTCGTCGGCAGTTGCGTAATCGGCCCGGTTGAGGGCATTTTTGACCCAAGCCGAGATGCGTTTGTGAATATCGATGGTTTCGAGAAAATCGAAAACGACACCTTTGAACTGCCCGGCAGTCATCAGGCCATTTGTGTCGGCGGCGTCGGCAAGATGTTTTTTCAATCGCACCAACGGTGCGATTGCTTTTCGGCGGATATGGTCAACCTGCTGCTCGTGAAAACGCTCGGCCTTTTCGGCTGCGTATTGCCAGGGTGCTGCTGCGGTCCAGTCGGAGGCAGTTATTCCGAAGGCGATGCAATAATTTTCCAGAATGTCAACCTCGCCTCGCTCGATATCGAGCAGGTCCGACTTGAGATACGCGAACACGTCGGCGGGTGAGAAATCATTCGTCACGGCGGCGAGGGCGGAACAAAGCAATTCGATAACGGGGTGCTGATTCAACGGCCGGCGCCTGTCGATAAAAACGGGGATTTTGTAATCTTCGAACGAGGCCTTGATGTAATGAGCGTAGCGGTCGATGTCGGAGGCAATTACGGCGATGTCGCGGTATCTGCAGCCGGCGTCTCTTACGAGTTTGGCGATTTGCGAGGCGACGAAGCGGACTTCGGCGCGGGCGTTCGGTGCCGAGACGATACGGATTTTATCCTCGGCGGCCATCTTAGGCAGGGCAGGTGTAAATACGGTGCGTTCGAGGTGGGCAAGCGGAGGGCTGGCAGAGAAGCGTTGCGGCTTGTCGAGAATCAAAGGATTTTCGAGTTTAAGCCGGCATTTTTTTATACCCTCAACGAGGTCGGCATAGGTCTGGCCGGTGGGGCTGAACAAGTCGGCGGGGTCAATTCGGGCCTTATCGGGATTAGCAAGGTCAATTGCAGCGGAGTCGAGGCAGAGGGCAATTCGGGCGTCGTTGACGGTTTTTAACAGCCCGGTCAATAGCGCAAGTTCAGCAGAGGTGAAGCCGGCGAAGCCATCGACCCACAGCCGAGCACCTTTCAGAAAAGGCGCCTTGTGAAGTGCCCTGCAGGCGGAAACCAGTTGCATATCGGGGTCGAGGAACCTGCCCTCGATGAACTTCTGGTACTCACCGAAAACAACGGCGATATCGGCGAACTTGGCGGCGGTGAGGTTGTCGGTTTTGGTTTTTTGAAGCTTTTGGACGAGGTTTTCGAGGTCTTCCGGGGTGTTGGCATATTGTTGAAGCCGGGTGATGGTCTCGGCGAGTCGCAGGCCGAGGCCCGGCAGGCGAGCGGAACCGGAGAAGACCTTTAGCCTAGTGGAGCAATCGCGGAGGATTCTCTGGATGACCATATTACGGCCGAGCCGGGAGATGAAGGGCCTGGCGGAATTCTTACCAAGGGCGAGATACACGAGGCGGTCGAAGGACAGGACGTGGAGGCGGTTATAGCCGGTAATTCGGCGGTCGCTGAGAATGGAGCGCTGGGCCTGGTAGGTGGCCTGTTCGGGGACGAGATAAATCAGCGGCCGGCTGTCCGACTGGAGGAGAGCATCGACTATTGCATTTACGCAATAGTGCGTTTTACCCGTGCCGCTTCTGCCGATGATAAACCGAACAGCCATAAGGGACATCCGAAAAAAACAGGTGAATCGATGTATCAACTCTTTTGCCGTAGAGTATAATAAGAGAAGGCGGATTTGGCTATGTTAGAGGTCACGATGAGAAAAAAGGCATTAGAGGGTGTGAAAATCTCGGTGCTGGCGCTGGTTTTGGCCCTCGGCGGGGTATGTTTTGGCGATACGTTCACCAATCGCCAGACGGGTGCGAAGCTGCACGGATATGCAATGAGCCAGGCCGAAGACGGACGGACAAACGTGCATACCCAGGAAAAGGGGGTTATGGAGCTTAATCCGGCCGAGTGGGAAATCACGCGTGATGAGTCAGGAAGAAACAACAAGGTAGTGGTGCTGCCGGTTGAAGAAGCGATTATGTTAGAGATTGAGACGGACGCCTTCGAGAAGGCCTTAGCGGCGGCAGCCGACAGCGGACCGCTTTTTATACTGATTGAAATGGATACGCCTGGCGGACGGATTGATATGGCCCAGCGGATGTGCGCGGCGATAACAAAGACGACAGACTATTGCAATGTGATTGCGTTTGTCAGGGGCGGCCAATATGGCGGCGCAATATCGGCGGGAGCGGCGGTCGCTCTTGCGTGCGACAAGATTTATATGGCGAAGAATACGGTCATCGGCGCCGCAAGTTTAGTGTCTCTGACAAAAAGCAAGGAAGAAAACAAAGACAAGAGTTACACCGATGTGATTGACGAGAAATTCAGCTCGCTCTGGCGGGCATACCTTGCCTCGCTGGCGCAGCAGAACGACCGGCCGGGATTGTTAGCGAGGGCAATGGTTGACAACGACATCGAGGTAATTGAGGTAAAGCAGTCCGAAAAGAGACTGTTTATAGAGCCGACGAACAAGACCACCGACCAGCAATTGGTGCGGACGTGGAGCACAAAGGGGTCGCTTTTGACGCTGACCGCGGAAGAGGCGGTGGACAGCACGATAGCAGACGGATTAGTCAGCTCGCGGGAAGAGCTTTTAGGGCAATTGCAGGCCGGCGACGCGGAGATGGTGGTTGACAAGAGTATGGAAAAGGCCCGCAGAGAAATGGATATAGTGCGGCGACAACTGGAGGGGATAAGAAAGTCGCTCGATATGAAGATGAAACAGGCACAATATCCACAGCCGGCACCTAAGGCACTTGGTATTCTGCGCGGGGCCAGAGAGGAATTCGAGACGCTGATAAGCATGGCAAAGAAATACCCCGACCTGAAGCTGGATGTTGCGGCCTTAGAGGACGAGTTGAATTCGGTCAATGCGAACTTCGAGAGAATAATGCTGGAGACGAAGAGGCGCAAGTAGCTTCAAGGCATCCAGGGCCCGCCAAATATCCTGCAGAACAGGGGCAGCATACTGTAGTATGAAGGTAATCGGGATTTCAACCAGTCCGAGAGAGCAAAGCAACAGCGACATACTTCTGCGCCGTGCATTGGAGGGGACCGCAAGCACGGGGGCGAATACGGAATATCTCCGTCTGGGGGATTACAAGATAGCGCCGTGCTCGGCCTGCGGGGCGTGCTACAAGACGGGCGAGTGCGCGATTAAGGACGATTTTCAAAAGGTGCTCAATAAGATGCTCGATGCGGACCGCCTGATTTTTGCGACGCCGATATACTTTATGAGCGTCTGTGCGCAGGCGAAAATCCTCATCGACCGCTGTCAGTGCCTGTGGGCGACGAAGTACGTGCTCAAACGGCCGATTGAGCAGACGCAGGGGAGACATCGGCTGGCTATGGTCATCGCCGTCGGGGCTACAAAGAGTAAGAAGATGTTCGAAAGCGTCAGGATGACTATGAAGTACTGGTTCGACGTGCTCGACGTGAGATACTTCGCAAATCTTTTTGTCAACAAAATCGAAGAGGCAGGCAAAATTGCGGGAAATGCCGAGGCGATGAGCGAGGCGTTCCGGCTTGGCGCGGAACTTGTAGGTGCAGAAGAAACGACACTGGAAAAAACGATAGACGTAGAAATAACGGCGGGTTAAGCAGAGTCGTGTCTAATCGTGGTCAAGCGTGACGGATTTTCTCTGTCGTTTGAGTTCGGCGCGGCGGCGTTTTCGAAGGAGGCGTTTCTGTTTTGCGGCGTATGGGACGGCGGTCGGTTTTCTAACGGGTTTTTCTTTGAGTGCGCGGGTGAGCAACTCGGCAAGGCGTTTAAGGGTGGCCCTGCGATTTGCCTGCTGGGTCCTGTGACGCTGAGAGATGACTTTTAAGACACCGTCTTTCGAAATCCTGTTCGCGAGACGGGCCGAGAGGCGTTTTTTCTGCACATCGGTCAGCCCCTTCGAGGCAGAGACATTAAACAGAAGTGTGACACGGGTATTTAGCTTATTGACGTTCTGTCCGCCGGGCCCGGTGCTGCGGGAGAACCTGTAGGCGATATCATTATCGCTGATAACTATATTATCAGTAAGGCGAATCATAAGACAGGTCCACCATGCTGCTTATAGTTCGGAAATCCTGAATGAGGAAATCTATAATCAATACCCGGCATTCGAAAACGTCGCCGACAAATAACGCCTATAAATCATGTGCCAGCTTTTCACCCAATAACTTCGCATCTTTTAGCCGGTCGGGCTTTTTGAGAATATCGCCTTTTGCACTTACTCCGGGAACGATGAGCCGGCCAACGAGGTTCATTTCGAGATAGCTAAGTGCTTTTTCAAAAAACTCGACAACGGGCCTGGCCGTTTCGATGGTCTCCTCTTCAAACGGTATTGTGATGACGGCCTTTCTGCCTTTTATCTTTATCCTGTTTTCGGGACAATTGAAATAAACGAAGCGGTCGATGAACGCTTTCATCAGAGCGGTCGGGCCATACCAGTAAACGGGGGTGCCGAACACAATTGCATCGGAGGCAATTATCTTCGGGTAGATATCGAGCATATCATCGTTCTTACTGCATTGTTTTCCCTGCCAGCACAAATGACAGCCGTCGCATTCTTTGATGTTCAAATCGCCCAAGTATATCGTGTCAACTTCGGCGTCTTTTGCGCGAGCGCCTTCGGCGATTCTTTCGACGAGTATATCGGTATTGCCACCTTTACGCGGACTGCCAACTATGGCCAAAATTCTTTTCATTTGAAAAGACCTGTTGATTAGTCGCTTTCGCGAGTGATTTTTGCACCGACGGGATTGAGGCGCTGCTCGATTTTTTCGTAGCCGCGGTCGATGTGATAAACTCTGTTGATGACGGTCTCGCCCTCGGCGGCCAGCGCAGCCAGAACAAGCGCGGCCGATGCGCGGAGATCGGAAGCCATTACTGGGGCGGCTATAAGCTTACCTACACCGGAGACAATGACTGCTGAGCCCTCTTTTCGCAGATTCGCCGCCATACGGCTAAGCTCGGCGACGTGCATAAACCTGTCTGGGAATATTTTTTCTATTATGATGCTGTTACCCTCAGCAAGGGCAAGCAAGGCCATAAATTGTGCCTGGAGGTCGGTGGGGAAGCCGGGATACGGCTGGGTGGTTATATCGGCCGAGTGAACCCGGACGGAGCAGGCGACGATACAGCCGGAATTTTCGGCTTCGATGGTAACGCCGATACTGCGGAGCTTGTCAACTACGGCCATAAGGTCGGCGAGCCGGCAATTATTTACGTGCAGGCATCCCTTTGTGATGGCAGCGGCGGCCATAAACGTTCCGGCCTCAATACGGTCGGGGATGACCCGGTAATTAAACGGCTGGAGCTTGTTGACGCCTTCGATGACGAGCCGGGGCGAGCCGATGCCGGATATTTTTGCGCCCATCGAATTGAGGCAGTGTGCAAGGTCTGTGATTTCCGGCTCGCAGGCGGCGGATTCGATAACGGTGGTTCCTTTGGCGAGGGTTGCGGCCATAAGGACATTTGCGGTGCCGAGGACGGTCGAGCCGAACGGGCCGCCGAGGAATATCTCATTGCCTCGCAGGCCACGACCGGCGTCGGCAACGATGTAACCGTTTTCGAGACGGATTTGTGCACCCAGCTCGCTTAGCCCTCGAAGATGGATATCGACAGGTCGATAACCGATAGCGCAGCCGCCGGGCATCGAGACCTCTGCTTTGCCCCGGCGGGCAAGGAGCGGGCCGAGGATGCAGATACCTGCCCGCATTCTGCGGACAATGTCGTATTCACCGACGGGTTTTTCTATGATGGTCGAATCGATGGTGATGCTGCCGTCGGGCCGCCTGTTGACCTTGCAACCGATGTCGGTGAGCAACTGTGAAAAGACGAAAATATCCGAAAGCTGAGGGGCCCCTTTTAATACGGATACGCCGGGCGCCAGGACGGCTGCGGCCATAATCGGTAAAGATGCGTTTTTCGAACCGTTCACAGCTACCGTGCCGGAGAGCCGAACGGGACCTTCGATTCGAAATATGTCCATAGCCATTTCCCTTGAAAAGCAAGGAGCGCTTTGCAATACTTCGCAAGCCGGATTGCGTTAATGTAATCCAATCCGACTGTAATTTCAAGACATCAAGGCCAAAACCATTATGGACGTCTCCCGGCCCGCAGAAGCTATAGCAGAAATTGTCAGCAAGGTGGGAATTATATACCCCTTCATCTGTCTGACGGGGCCATTCGTGCTCGGGGTGTGGCTGCTCAGGACGTCTCTGGGCAGAAAGTCGCTGGTCGATTCGCCGATGCGTCGTAACAACCTGCCGGCTTATCTTGCGCTGGCTCCGCTTTTTGTGTGGTCGGTGGTATTTTGGGCGCTGGGCACAACAAAGGAGAAGATGTTAGGAGCTTTGCCGGACTGGCAGGACGCCCTTGCCGGCAACGTGATAATCTGTATCGGCGCCATACCGGCGGTGATAACAGGTATTGTCCTTGCAAAGATTTTCTTTGCCCGCCGGCTAAAGGGATTCGGACTGAACCCGGCGACAATCGGGCGTGACTTTGCGGCGGCCCTTGTGAACCTGCTGGCGATAATGCCGGTGGTGCTGGCTATCATTGCAGTAACGACGCTTGTCGGGCAACTTGTGGTTGGTCCTGAATTCGAAATGCCCAGACACGAGGAGCTTAAGCAGATAATCGCGTATCCACAATGGCAGTTAAGAGCGTTGATTTTCCTCACTTCGATTGTAGTCGTGCCGGTAGCTGAAGAGATGATATTTCGGGGGATGATTCAGACAGCGCTGCGGTCATTCATTGTCAGGCCCTGGCCTGCTATTGTGTTCGCCTCTGTGATATTTGTCATTTTCCACGCAAACCCTCAGCACTGGCCCGCCCTGTTCGCGTTTTCCATGTGCCTTGGCTATACTTATGAGAAAAGCGGGTCGCTGTTTCGCTGCATTTTTTTACATTCAATGTTCAACGCCCTGAGCGTCATTAACGCCCTGCAATCACCTTGGTCGGCATAGGAAGATTCGCTGGGCTGGCAAATCTAATTCTTTTGCTCTGGGCGCTGCGATTGCACGAAAACACAAAGGTTAAAGGTCAAAGTTCAAAACTAAAACTGAACTTTTCAGTTTTTCGCTGATTATCGCGTTTTTGACGATATTCCAACGGAATTTCCCCTTGACAATATATCGGTATAAAAGTAATATATATTAGTCTTTTGTATGAGGGCAAAAGGTAAAGCCTGTCACGGCGGAGTTTTTAAGCGAAGCCGGAAAGAAGGCGAAGAGCATTAGAAGTGAAATTAACCAGGAGAAGATACAAGCGAGGAGATATTTTTTGATTCACCGTCAAAATGGTATAATATACCCTGTATTCGAGAGAGTCCATAAAACAATAGCGAAGAGATAGAAGGATTCTTTAATGAAAAAGGTTACGTTGTTTTGGATTATGGCGCTTATCGTTATCGTCCCACAGACACGTTCGGATGGCGCTGTTTTTTCATATACGCTGGAAATTACTTCAGGAGGGGCCAAAACAAGCGGAGGTATTAGCGGGAATGGAGTAGGATATCTGAAGCTCAATGGCAGGTTTAAACTAACTATTGACTACAACAGCGGCTACGCAGACCTGGAAGACATTGATATTTCATTCAGCAAACCCGGCTATCCGCTGGCTTTTGACTGGGGTTCACTCGAAGGAACGTTCAATCTCGGGACTCTTTACCTATCCAGCTCCAATCCTGTAAGCGGGCATGACAATTATTTATTGGGAAATTTCGATGGCGATACAGCATTTCTGGAGGGAGTCGTCCGTGATAATTTGCACGACGGTTATCAATATAACTGCACTATAAATGCCAGGGTCATTTCCGCGTTTACTTCGAACACACCGTTATATGCCGGCGGAGAAATTGTAGCTTGGGGAGCGGAGGAACAACCGGGACCGTCGCCCTACCCTAACTTTGGCCAATGCATTGTGCCGTCGCCCAATATGGATTTCAATGCCATCGCAGCCGGCTATTTGCACTCAGTTGGCCTTAAACAAGACGGCTCGATTGTGGCGTGGGGACAGAACAGTCACGGTGAATGCAATGTGCCTTCGCCCAATACAGCTTTTAAGGCCATCTCGGCCGGCTGGTATCACTCGCTTGGCTTGAAACAAGACGGTTCGATTGTCGCCTGGGGAGGCAACTATGAAGGTCAATGCAATGTGCCGGAGCCTAATGCGTGTTTTACGGCCACATCGGCTGGCCATGGTCACTCGCTTGGTCTAAAGACCGACGGCTCGATTGTGGCTTGGGGGAGGAATGATTACGGTCAATGCAATGTGCCGGAGCCCAATACGGATTTTACGGCCATCGCCGGAGGCCAGGTTCACTCGCTCGGTCTGAAGGCCGACGGCTCGATTGTGGTATGGGGATGGGAAGGTTACTGCGATGTGCCATTGCCCAACACGGGTTTTGTAGCCATCGCAGCCGGCGGGGTTTACTCGCTTGGCCTTAAGCAAGACGGCTCGATTGTGGCATGGGGAGTCAACACAGAGGGCCAATGCAATGTGCCGGAGCCTAATACTGATTTTAAGGCCATCTCGGCTGGCGTGTATCACTCGCTTGGTCTGAAACAAGACGGTTCGATTGTCGCCTGGGGAGCCAATGCAGAGGGCCAATGCAATGTGCCGATGCCCAATACAGGTTTTACTTCAATCGCAGCCGGCGTGTTTCACTCGCTTGGCCTGAAAAAGTATAATTTCATTATTACCAAGTGCAACGTTAGGGCCGGCAAAACACAGGGTCAGGATTCCTTCCGGGCGTCCGGAAGCTTTGAATTACCGGCGGATTTTTACTTCAGTGACGTAAATCACATAGACGTCAATATTATTTCGCTTGTCGATGATGTGTCTATTTATTACGAGACCGTTTCTTCCAGCATCGTAAACGGCAAATTCAAATACACGCTTAAGATTCCGCGCGACGGACCGGGGGCAATTACCTCGTTGAAAGTCGATTTTCGCAGGAAACTCTTTTCAATAAAAGCAAAAAAAGTCAACCTGACAGGCCTGGCCTGCCCGCTGCGGCTGCAATTATCGCTGAGCAACGGCATCACTCTGTCAGGCGATGCCGATGAATCGATAGTCAACGGCAAAAAGAAGTCAATCCCGATTCGCCTTATGATGACCTATAGAGACATTCTCGTCGTAAACAAGGCAAAGGCCAAACACAGCAGTAAACAGTTCTCCGATAGGTTGTCTGTTTCGGGAGATATTGCGGTGATAGACACAGATGTCAACCTGTGCAATGAGATTGTCGATTTAATCTGGAGTAAAAAAGAGGTGCTCCATCTACCGCAGGGCATCTTCAAGGCCTACGGGACGGGGCGTCTGTTTAAATGCAGCACGGTTATTTGTTACGCCGGCGGCTGGACAGCAACCGTCAAGGCACGGGTGGATATGGATAAGGGGAAATTTAAGCTATCGTCAAAAGGCGCTATTACGGCTGATACCGCGTCGGAACCAACAACGTTCGGCATCAGATTTGCAGATTTCAACGAGACGGTATATGTTAATCGCGCTACCGGCCGTTAGTGATCGGGCCTGAGTTTAAGATGCCCAGGCACGAGGAGCTTAAGCAGATAATCGAGTATCCGCAATGGCAGTTAAGAGTGCTGATTATCTTTACCTCGATTGCAGCCGTGCCGATAGCCGAAGAGATAATATTCCGGGGGATGATTCAGACGGCGCTGCGGTCATTCATTGTCAGGCCCTGGCCTGCTATTTTGTTCGCTTCCGTGATATTGGTCATTTTCCATGAAAACCCTCAGCACTGGCCCGCCCTGTTCGCGTTTTCCATGTGCCTTGGCTATACTTATGAGAAGAGCGGGTCGCTGTTCCGCTCGATATTTCTGCATTCTCTGTTCAACGGCCTAAGTGTTTTTTCCAATCTGACGAGGTAGATTCAACCGTCAGGGAGGGTTGTTTAAGGCAACATAGCTGGTTTCTCGGTGATTCGAGTCCCATATTTCTTCCAAAAAGCTATTAAACACGTCTTAAGTCGTAAAACAATTTCAGTCAGCAACAAAACCGGCCGAAATGGATGTATTAGGACCACTTACAGAGGAACGGCGATGCAAAATCCAGTGAAACGCCAACAAAATATAATCCTGATTCTCGGTGTATTCGCAGTCTCTACGGCCGGTGTCTACGGCAAATACAGCAGTGGTACGGGCGGGCAGAAGGACCCGTACCAAATTGCAACCTTCGAAGATTTGCTGGAGCTTGCAGCGGATATAAATAACTACGATGCAACCTTTATTCTCACCGCAGATATCGACATAGCTCCGGACCTGCCCGGCAGAAAGGTCTTTAGCAAGGCCGTAATCGCGGGGGGCGAATTTGCCGGTGTTCTGGACGGCGCAGGACATAACATCAAGAACCTGACCATAGACACCAATGGGGATAGAGGCGATCATTTAGGTTTGTTCGCGACCATTGGGGACGGCACAATAAAAAACCTCGGCCTGGAGAACGTGAAAATTAAGAGTGGGGTCGGCTCACGATTTATTGGTGGATTGGCCGGGGAAAACGGCGGTACTATCACCAACTGCCTAACCACGGGGACAATCTGCAGCGGTAATGATTCCGACTGCATCGGAGGACTAGCGGGAGACAATTGCCGCGGCACTATCCTCAACAGCTTATCGACGTGCTCTATAGCCGGAGGAGCGAATTCAAGCAATCTGGGAGGGCTTGTGGGAGGCAACATGGGCACCATCAGCGAGTGCTATTCAGCAGGAAAAGTCACTGGTGGGATGGTTTCAATGTGGCTGGGCGGGCTGGCAGGGTCCAACTGCGGGATTATAAGCAACTGCTATTCGATGAGCGCTGTTACCGGCGGGAAATATTCTTATAATCTCGGCGACCTGGTAGGAGACAGCTCCAACGGGACTGTCGTCAACTGTTATTCAACAATCAAAATTAAGGCGACGGGCTTCAACATATACTTTTTTACAGTCAGCGACAAAAAGATATACCTTTCTGATAGGGCGACAACTTTTTGCCGTCGCCAGTAAGACGGCTAATCGTATATTCGCTCCGAGCAAACCTTTCAAAAGACAAGCCGCTTCTTAAGCCGTCTTACCGCAAAGAAACCGACAATAAAAATGAAGGCGACGATATAGAGCACATCAAGCAACAGGCGGGGAGGGTAAAGCCCTGTGCAGACGGCGCGGACAAGCCGAACGGAATGAGTCAGGGGCAGAATCTCCGCGACTGGACGAATAAAGCCAGGCAGATTGGAGACAGGGAAAACAACGCCTGAGAAAAAGAACATCGGCGAGATAATACCCGTGAAATAGAAATTGAAATGGTTAATAGTCCTGACAAAAGACGTTATCAAAAGCGCCAGAGTGGAAAACATTAATCCCGTAAGCAGGCCAACACAAGGCGCGAGCAGACTTCTCGGCAGCGATACAATGCCGAAGACAGTAAGGATGCACAGGACGGCAAACGAGAAAAAAAGTCCCTTGGTTCCCGCCCAGATGATTTCGCCGATGATTAGATTGTTGGCGGTTAAGGGCGCTGCGAGCATACCGTCGTAGACCTTCTCGAACTCGAGGCGAATGAAGGTTCCGAAGGTGCACTCAAAGGAAGCTGTGAACATCGCAGTAGTTACGAGCAGGCCCGTGCCCAAAAACTCGATATAGGTGAGGCCTTCCATAGACTGGGTGATATATTTGCCGAGTCCCAGGCCGATACCCGCCAAAAAGAGCAGCGGCTCCAGAAAGGGCGGCAGGCCGTTGCTGAAAATGTGCCTGGTATAGACGCGCATATGCCGAAACCAGACGCTATAGAGCCGGCTGGCAAGCGGAGGGTAGAGACATGGTTTACTGTCTTTCATTTAGCTGCCTTCCGGTTGCCTTTAAGAAAACGTCTTCGAGATTGGCCTGTCTCAAGTAGTAGTGAGCGCCCTGAATCTGGCCTGCCAGTCGCTTTAACCGGTCGGCATCATCGCTATACAGCCGGAGCGTCTCCTGAGTGCGGTCAACACGAACGGCATTGAGGACGGAGCCGTCGGCTATGGATTCGAGCGAATGGCTGCCTGTAAGCTCGAGGACGTATTTTTCGACTTTGCGTTCGAGCAGCTCCGAGGGGCTGCCGCGCATTACGGCCTGACCCTTGTTCATAATCAAAACCATATCGCACAGTGCGAAGGCCTCTTCCATATAGTGGGTAGTGAGCAAGATAGTTGTGCCCTGTTTTTTGAGCTGGCGGAGCTTGTCCCATATCAGATGGCGGACCTGGGGGTCGAGGCCGGTGGTCGGCTCGTCGAGAATCAGAAGCTGCGGATTGTTCATAAGTGCCCTTGCGATAACGAGGCGACGCTGCATACCGCCGGACAATTCCTTGATTTTGGCAGTGAGCTTGTCGGAAAGGTCCATAAAACCAAGCAGATAATCGATTCGGCTCCTGGCGGAGACGCGGTCGAGAGCGTAAAACCTCGAATAGACCATAAGGTTGCCGATTACGTTAAGCTCCTCGTCGAGATTGTTTTCCTGGGGAACAACGCCAGAGAGATATTTGATAGCAAGCTCCTCACGTGCCGGGTCATAGCCGAAAACGTCAATTAAACCATCACTATTTTTATCACGGGTGCACTTGCCATAGAGCATTTTGAGCATAGTGGTTTTACCTGCGCCGTTTGGGCCGAGAAAGCCAAAGCAGGAGCCAGCGTGGACCTCAAAACTCAATTCATGGACAGCGCGGACTTTGCCGAAACACTTGCTGATGTTTTCTACTTTAATCACAGTCGGAGACATAAGAAAATCTTGACAGTAGTATCACCCCAGACCTTGCGGCCTAACGACCTCCCTAAACAAGCATAGCCAAGGGTCTAAAAGAAAAGCAGAACAATGCCGACAACCACTGCAATGGGGCCCAGGATTCTACAAATCTTGCCGTATTTGTCGTGCCAGTCTTCCATCTGGCCGGGGCCAATGTACTTGTCGAGCGACACGATTCGATACGCAACCAGAGACAGTAAAACCCCAACAATAACCGCTATCAATGCAAGAAACGTATTCATAACTCAGTTCCTTTCCAGTGCTTGATATTGATTACAATTGCCATCGGCTACAAAGCTATTTTATTCCGAGGACATCGGCCATAGAGTACAGGCCGGGTTTTTTGTCGAGCAACCACGCGGCAGCGCGAAGGGCGCCGCGGGCAAAGGTGTCCCTGCTGTGGGCGGTGTGGTTCAATGTAACCGTTTCGCCCAAGGTACTGAAAATTACAGAGTGGACACCGGTTATATCGCCTGCACGAACGGCGTGGATGCCGATTTTGTCTTTTTGCCTCTGAGCGTCCTTGCCATGTCTGCCGCAAGTCAGCGAATCCGGATACGGCTTAGCCGTCGCGTTGCAGATATTCTGCGCCAGTGTCAGGGCCGAGCCGCTGGGAGCATCCTTTTTGAAACGATGGTGCTGCTCGATGATTTCGATGTCATATTCATCGCCGAGCATTGAGGCCACTCTGCCGACAAGGGAAAACAGGGTGTTCATCCCAACGCTCATATTAGTTGCGCAGACAATCGGTATTTTTGACGAAGCGGCTTTGACTTTGTCCTGCTGCGAGTCGCTAAGGCCGGTTGTTCCGAGAACAAGAGTTGTCTTGCTGCCGGCGCAATAGTCAATTGTTCTGTCGGCTGCTTCGGACAGAGAGAAATCGACTACGACATCGGCTATGCCAGTGAGGCTACCGGCGACTTTAATGCCAAGCTGCCGGACGCCCGCTATGATTCCTGCGTCTTTGCCAATGTCGGGATGGCCCGGCTTTTCGACGGCGGCAACAATATCAAAACGCCCGGCCTCTAAGGCAAGGGCGATGATGCGTTTGCCCATCCTGCCCGCGGCACCGGAAATTATAAGTCTGGGTCTAATTTTTAAGCTCCTGCAAATCAAAATATAACGCGAGGAATAATCTTAACCTATTAGAAAGGCACTGACAAGGGCCAGAGGTCTTAGTGTAAGTTCGGGTGAAGGTATGATTGTCATCCGGCGGAAACGAAGGTGAGCGCAGCCAGCCGAAGCGGAAGGGCATGTATCCCTGCTTTTCACCGCAAAAGATAAGGAAGTACGCAACCATAAAAACCTGAGTATGCTCTTTGACAAACGAAAATGGGAAGGATTGTCCGATAGTTTGGGTTTTTACAATTTACTAATGTGGTGGTGGAAATGGGCACGACCCAATAATCCTTCGGAACAAACGATAAAAACGTCGCGTCAGCACCCGCTGCTTCGTATTTTCGAAGCGAATAGGCAGGGGCGACCTATGGGCCACCTCTATGATGATTCAGCCATCGAAAGGGCCGTTTTTGGTCAACTCCTTCGCCGGCACAAAATCCTTGTGCCGACACTCTTTCGCTTCTCATCTTTCAGCTTGTTTCTTCGTTCAGCAGGTCAGGCCGGACTTTGCGCGTCCGTTCGAGCGACTGCTCTCGCCGCCACTTTTTGATTTCGCCGTGATTGCCTGACAACAATATCTCCGGCACTTTTCTCCCCCGAAACTCCTCTGGCCTGGTATATTGCGGATACTCTAAGCCGCCTGCGGTGAGCGAGGTCGAACCGCCGTCTGCCGATTCACTGAAACTCTCATCTTCCGCCGAATCCTCATCCCCGAGCGCTCCCGGCAGCAGACGCACTACTGCGTCGATTATTACCATCGCAGCAAGCTCGCCGCCTGAAAGCACGTAATCACCAATCGAGATTTTCTCCGCCTCCAGCCCCTCGCCTATTCGCTCGTCGAATCCCTCATAGTGCCCGCTTATCAGTATCAGCCGTTTCTCTTTGCTTAGTTCGAAGGCCTTTTTCTGTGTGAACGTCTCACCCTGTGGCGTCAGCAGTATTACCCGGCCTTTATCGCTGGCCGATTTTTCTACATGTTCGAAGCAGTCGAAAACCGGCTGGCACATCATCACCATCCCCGGCCCGCCCCCGTATGGCCGGTCGTCAACCTTATTGTGCTTGTCTTTTGAATAATCGCGAATGTTCGTGAGATGAATTTCAACTACGCCTGCTTCCTGCGCCCGTTTGATTATCGAATGACTTAGCGGCGAGGCAAACATTTCCGGAAAGAGTGTAAGAACATCAATTCGCATCGTCCCCATCCCAAAAGTCCCGACTTGATGTCGAGGGTTATGTTCTCACTCCTTTGCTTCCGGCTCGTCCTTTTTCTCCTCCTTAGGTTTGTCTTCCGCCTTTTCCTCAGTCGGTGCTGTTGATTCAACTGGTTTTTCTTTCTTCTTTGTCTTTGGCTTTTCGTCTTCCGGTGCTTTTTCCTTTGTTGCCTCGGCCGGCTCCTCTTTTTCCTGTTCCTTGGGCTTTTCTTCCGTCTTGTCCTCTACCGGCGCCGGTTCTTCCTTTACCGGTTCAACTGACTTCTCCTCTTCGGGTTTACCAACCGGCTTTTTCTCCGGTGCTGCCTCAGCCGGTTTTTCCTTCTTTGGTTTTTCCTCCGCCTCTTTTTGTTCTTCGGCCTTCGCTTCGGCTGATTCTTTCGCCTTTTGTTCCTCTTCCTTGGCCTTCGCCTCTGTCGCCTCCTTTTCCTTCTTTGCCTTTTCTTCCGCTTCCGCCTTCACTGCTTCCGCCGCCTTTTGCAAGGCGATTCGGTCGGCACTTGTAAACGGCACGCCCGCGGCTTTCGCCCTTTCTCTCGCTATCGCACGACGGGCCTTTCTTTCCTCTGCGTATTTATGTTTGATTCCCTGACGCAAAAGTATATGCGACACCGCATCCGTCGGCGTCGCACCTTTATCGAGCCAGTATTTTGCTCGTTCGATATTCAGCACGATTTCCTTTTCCGGACTCTTTTCGAGCGGGTCGTAATGTCCCAGTTTCTCGATAATCCTGCCGTCGCGTGGCGCCCGGCTGTCAACTACATTAATCCTGAAAAACGGCCGATGCCGCCTTCCCATCCGCGAAAGTCTGATTTTTGCCGCCATAATCTGCTCCTTTTTCCTTACGTCTATAATCAATTCCCGCCCCCACGTCCTGCTGTCGCAGGACAGCAGCGGGGGCAAGACTCGTTTAGCAATAAAACCCGACAATATACCAGAATCACTCCCAAAGGGCAATGCCCTTTCCTCTCATTTTTGAGGATTCCTAAGGCGAGAATCAGGAATGAGTCCTACCAATCAACGCGTAGCCATTGATGAAAATCGCAAGCAGACCCGATTCTATCTTTGCATCCGCGGCAATTTTATGAATCTGTTCCTCCGTCAGATTCTCGGCATTTTGTTTTTCTTCGGTTGTCATAATCGCAACCGCCCGGCGAAGCTGCTCCAACTCTTCGACCGACGGGCTGACTAACATTGCCAGCTCACTGCTGCCCCTGATGTCGGCAAACTGGCTCCGCACCATTTTGCCGTATTCGCTGCCCGCGAACTTTGATAGCTTCTCGAGGTACTGCTCGATTGTGATTTCAGGTTTGGCTGTCACGATTTACCGTCTAATCTTTTTGCCCCGCCGCACGATGACTCGCTTCCTCCGCGAACGCTGCTTAATCTTCTTGCCCGAGCTCATCGCCGAGGTAAGCGTATTCAGATTGAATCCCCCGCTCATCAGCGCTTTCAATCCCGCCAATTTCCCGCCCGACATTGCCTTGAGCATATCCCTACTTCGCATAAATGTTTTCACAAGTGACGATACGTCGTGTGGCCCAACGCCCGCACCCGTGGCAATCCTCCTTCGCCGGGAGGCATCTACAACGTCCGGGTTTTTCCGCTCCCTCATCGTCATCGAGTAAACAATTCCCTCCATCCGCTTGAGCTCGTTATCGTCGAAGTCAAGCTCACCGAGTCCGCTTGCGCCCGGCATCAGCTTGAGCATATCCTTCATCCCCCCCATCTTCTTTACCGCCTGCATCTGCTTGAGGAAATCATCGAAGCCGAAGCTGCCTTTCGCCATTTTTGCCTGCAGCTTCGCCGCTTCTTCCGCGTCGAACTGCTCCTGTGCCCTCTCGACCAATGTCACCACGTCGCCCATTCCGAGTATTCGCGACGCCATTCGGTCGGGGTGAAATTCCTCCAGCTTGTCTAACTTCTCTCCGACGCCGATAAACTTTATGGGCTTACCTGTTACGGCCTTTACACTCAAGGCCGCGCCACCTCGCGCATCGCCGTCGAGCTTCGTCAGTATCACCCCATCAAGCTCCAGCCGCTCGTTGAATTCCTTTGCGGAATTCACTGCGTCCTGACCGGTCATCGAGTCGCAGACAAGGTAAATCTGGTGTGGCCCAGTTGCCTTGGCGACGTCGCTTATTTCCGTCATCATTTCTTCGTCGATATGCAACCGGCCCGCCGTATCCAGAATCACAACGTCAAAGCTGTTACCCTTTGCGTGTTTGACCGCGTTTTTGGCGACCTTCACCGCGTTTTTGCTCTGCTCGCTGTAAACCTCGATACCGAGTTGTCCGCCAAGCGTTATAAGCTGCTCAATCGCCGCCGGCCTTTGCAGGTCATCCGCAACAAGCAATGGTTTCTTTCCCTTGTCCGCGATGTATTTTCCTAATTTCGCCGCCGTCGTCGTCTTGCCGCAGCCCTGCAGGCCCGCCAGAAGCACAATCGTCGGCCCCGGCGAAACGTAATATATCTGCGTATCCACCGGCCCCATCAGCTTGGTCAGCTCGTCGTTGACAATCTTGACGAAGACCTGCCCCGGATGCAGCGACTTGATTACCTCCGCACCAATCGCCGCTGCTCCAATGTCCTTGCAGAATTGCTTGACCACCTGATAGTTGACGTCCGCCTCCAACAGTGCCTTTCGAACGTCGCGCACCGCATCCGATATATTCGCCTCGGTAATCCTGCCCCGGCCCGAAAGCGACCGCACCACCGAATTGAATTTTTGCGTCAGTGCATCAAACACGGCTTCTTATCCCTTTTTCGACTGATAAAACCATGGGGCGAGGAACAGCCCCAAAATCCTAATTATAGTTGCCTGCATCTTTTTTTTCAACGCCCGAATATCTTCGCGACGATTTGCGCGCGCACAATCGCCCGTTTCACAATCAAAATTGCTGCGGAATCAACTGCCCTGTTAGGTGGATTATCTCCAGTTCGAATTGCCCTGGATGGATTTGATTATGTGCACAAGGACCTGGCGGTACTGGTCTTCACCGCCCTTGAGACCGCCGACCTGAATCTGGATTGCCTCTCCGGCCAGCGGAACCTGAACACTCCACAAGCTCGTCATTTCACCCTGGGAGGGCATTTCGGCGAGGAACACATCGAGTGTGTGCGATTTCCATTGTTCCTGCTCCACCCTAACCAGTAGGGCATGCGGCAGGCTTTTGCGCATTGCCCGCTTGAATTCTTCGAGCTGCTCAACAGATGGCTTGCCCTTTCTCAGTGCCAGAGTTCCGTGTAGTCGCATTATATTGACGACAACCTCGGGCATACCCTTTGCACTGTAACGGATGTATGAGTGAATTACATTTCGCCCCGGCGGAGGATTTGGGTGCTTGATAAAGCCCTTCGGCAATTCCAGACGGAAACCAAACCTCGGCTCAAAAACAGGAACAGAATTCGAGAATATCTGCGGCATCGAATTAAGCTGCACGAGTGTGGTCCTGCTTGAACGGCCGGCCATCGACCGGATAAAAGATACGGCTCCAAAGTTCAGCGTAATAACGCCGCCGTTGAGCAGCAGACCGATTAAGGAACACCAGACTGCAACTTTTCCGCGACCCCTCAGTCCTTTTATCAGTCCCACAATCGCCGACAGAAATCCGGCCCATACGACAATCATCGCCGATGCGGCTAAAGTGAAGTTGTATCCTGAAAACCTTATCGGAAAACTCGCACCCGATATATTGATGCAGATGGCAATCAGGGCCGCAAGAACACTGAATATCGCGATTTTCTTCCCGGATTTTCTCGGCGGCGGGACCTGTTCAATATCCTCGTTCATTGTATGACTCCCATAAAATGGCGAGTTTGGCAATCAATGGCCCTGTCTTGACAAAGACAACTGCAAACACTTATACCGATTTATTCGGCTCGCTAAGAAGCGATACTTAACGCGAAAGTCAAGTTGCCCCCTCAAAAGGGCGATATGGTACTGATGGGACTACTGTAAGCGCAGAACCCCTGTAACACACGCCATTTGTGATTTACATTGAGTCAAGAGCGTCCGATAGTATAGGAGTCGAAGCTTGGGCATTGAACTATTTCAGATTGAATCGGGCACAAAACGCTATACTTATACAATCTGGCTCAGGTTTATAGCCCTTGCGGCGGTCCTCGCAGTTGCCTTCGCGGTGTTCGGACAGTCATCCCTGTTCACCAGTAACGACTCTTCCCTGCCGTGGTATGAGGAATCGCGTATCCTCCAGCCGGGCCAGATTCCGCAAGCCAAACCTTCCGACAACCAGCCGCAACTTACTCGCGTCCTGCGATACAAAACCGAGGCCGAGTACGATGCTTACTCCCGCGGAACCGTCAATCTCCTCATATATCCCGACGGGACCGTAAAGGGAGTATGGAACGGTGAATACAACCAGCCCGATGACATTCATCGGCTCATTATGGCCGCCAGCTTCGCCGGTAATACAGACCCGTCAAAACCCTGCCTCTACGACCCCAACAATCTTTATTTCATAACAAGAGGAACATACACGTTACTCGAAACACAGCTCACCACCGGGAGAAGTCGCGGCATCAACGGCTATATCTACGTTTGCGGCTGGATGGCCCCCGACTACGGCATCCTTGGCGAGCTGACCATCACCGAGAACAAAAAATCTTTTGATACCTTCTCCTGGTCCGCGTATCCTAAAAACTGATTCACTCCAATTCCGGCGTTGTCCGTCCCGACAACTTGCATACTCGCTGCCTTTGAGTTATCGTATCCCCAGATATGACTCAAAAGCCGCCTGCTAACGATAATCGCATGGGAACCATTAACCCGTATTTCCGCAGATTATATGACTGCTGACCGGCTCTTATTTTCAGCCCCCCGGACAATCGGCCGACGAACCCGCCGAGAACGCCTGCTGCTCTTGGCTCTCTGTTTTGTTGCCGCTGTTCGTGTGTTCATCTTCAGCGCCGCGTTTCCCTTCTTCAATAATGTCGATGAATCGTCCCACTTTGACCTTGTCTTCAAGTATTCCCATGGACATCTGCCTGCCGCTGCACTGGAGAAATACGACCCCGAGGCCGCTGAAATCATCGTTGCCAACAGGGGCGGCGAGTATCTCGACCAGCAACGCGATGATTCGCACATTGTCGTAGCCCGCTCCATAGCCTTTCTCTGCGACCGTGTTAACCCAGAGACTTGGGCTTGGCCGGCCTACTATATCCTGGCCGGCGCCTGGTGCGCATTCGGCCGGTTTCTCGGCCTCGCAGATGGCCTACTCCTCTATTGGATTCGCTTCCTGAATATTCCTATTGCCGTCGCACTCGTTTGGCTGGCCCGGCTCTTCGGCCGGCGGTTCTTCCCCGAAAGCCCCCAAAAACAAATTGCCTTACCTCTTATAGTCGCCTTCTTCCCACAGGACACCTTCTATGCCATAACCGGTGACGTCCTGTCGCCGCTGGCCTTTGCAGCAGCATTCTATATGCTCGTGCAAATCGCCCTTGAGCAAAAATCCCGGTCATATCATCTCCTTGCCGGTCTGGCCGTCGCTGTTACCTTCCTCACCAAGGCCTCAAATATCACAATCCTCGCGCTTGCCGGTGTCGTCATCCTGCTTAAAATAATCCAGACCTTCCGGCAGCATCACCTCAAGCAGTACCTGCCCGCTCTGCTTGCCTTGCTCGTCGCTGCCGTTACACCCATTGCCTTCTGGCTTGGTCGTAACTATGTTCTCTTTGGTGATCCTGTGGGTGTGGCCAAATCGATAGAGTTCCGAACCTAGACACAGAAACCTCTTGGCGAAATGTTCAGTCACCCCATCTTCACGTCCGCCGGTTTGTTTTATTTTCTTACCGAGCTTACAAGGACCTATTGGCGAGGTGAGTTCGTCTGGCGATGGCAAAGAATCGCCTCTCCCATTATGGACTCATTCTACATCATATCCTCCGCACTTTTCCTGGCTGCTCTGCTGTTCGGTAGAGCCAGGACAAACAGACCCTTTCGCTTCGCACTCGCGGCAGGTCTGTTTGTCGTTGTCGTGTCGGTTCTGTTCCTCGCTTTTATGTCTATGCGATATGATTTCGGCCGGTGTTTCTATCCTTCACGTGACAATCCCTTCTTCGTCTCCGGCCGGTTGATTTCAGGCACGATTCTTCCCTTCCTGCTGCTTTACATCGAGGGCCTGCACCGAATCCTCTCCTGGATGCGCCTGCCACGCGCCTTGCTCTCCGTAGTTGTTGTAATCGTCGTTGCCATTACTGCTTCCGAGATACTAATTTCACTTCCCGCGTTTGTCAGCCCATATAATTTCTTTCATCTTTGGTAGCCCTGCTACGTCCGAACAGCCGCGCACACTTGCCCCGGCTTATCCAATCGTGTATCTTATCTTATATGGTCGTTACTAAAGAAATACAGGTCGATACAAAAGGTAACTGCTGTATCGTTGACATCACTCCCCAGACCGCCCGGCTCGTCGCTGAATCCGGCATAAGAGCCGGAACAGCAACGCTTTTCAACGTCGGCTCGACCGCCGGAATCACTACCACCGAGTACGAACCGGGCCTTGTCAAGCACGATATAAAAGCCGCCTTTGAAAAAATCGCGCCTCAGGCGGCTCGCTACGTCCACGAAGAGACCTGGCATGACGACAACGGCCACTCGCATGTCCGGGCCTCATTGCTTGGGCCTTCGCTGTCTGTCCCGATAGTCGATGGAAAGCTCACCCTCGGAACCTGGCAGCAAATCGTTCTCGTTGATTTCGACACCCGCCCGCGCAGCCGACGGGTTGTCTGCCAAATCGTCGGCGAATGAACTCTTTTCCCTTGTGTCGTGGCAGCGGACACCTATGATGATATCGGTGAGTTTTGAAGGCACAGATGTGTATGGAAATACCACAGCTTGTTGACCGTTCGAAAAGGGTGGTTTTATGAATCCAGATGTCGAAAAGTATCTTCGAACCGCCGAGGAACTCCTGCGAGAGATGGAACATCTGATGGCGGGCGGCTATTACAGAGGAGCCATGGGACGGGCCTACTACGCAATGTTCCACGCCGCCAGCGCCGCTCTGCTGGCAAAAGGCCTCAAGGAAAACTCGCAGCACGCCATCATCCCGGCTTTTGATGAGGCATTTGTCAAAACCGGCCTCGTTGATAAAAAGTTTCTCGGCTACCTGCGTGGTGCATTCAACACCCGGACAGAACGCGATGGTATCTCCTTTGCCTCCGCGGACCACAGGCAAGCACAGACAAATCTGCTCAGAACAAAGGAATTCATCACCGCCTGCAGACAACTGTGCCGGTAAGCCCGGAATTTTTTTTTGTTGTCTTCAACCTCACTCAAGCTCTGCCCGGCAGCCGGCGGCTCAAGGCCATTGACTAACCAGCCGATAACGAGTAGTATTCTGCGCTGGCTCCGGCTGCTTATAAAGATTCAGGAGACCTGACTTGTTTATGAATCCTAACCGCCAAAGAACGCTCTGGTGTTTAATCTCGTTTTCTCTGTTATTTATCTTCGGCTGCCAGGGACCGGCTGGCTCCGGAACTTCAGCTCGGCTCGCAAGCGACCAGGAAGGGCTTGGCCCCACAATAGGAGCACTGGCCGACGTTTTCGCCTCTGATGCCATACCTGTCACCGGTTATTCGCTGGTGGGCGGATTGAATGGCGCCGGCTCCGAACAGTGCCCCGCGCAGGTCAGGACATATCTCGAAAAATACATCCTTCAACACCTCTCCGGCGTTAACGTCAATGTCGATGAGCTTATCAGCAGTCCGGATACCGCCGTTGTTATTGTCGAGGGTATCATTCCACCTGCCGCCTCCAAAGACCAGCACTTTGACGTCAGGGTCGCCGCTGTGCCCGGCACCGCCACTACCTCTCTCGAAGGCGGCTCACTCTTTGGCGCCGACCTCTACGAAGCTCGACGGTTCGGCTACAGTATTAAATCCCTCGGCATTGCAGAAGGCCCCGTTTATGTCGACCTCCTCAACGCAGGCAATCTCGACAAAAGAAGCGGCTATGTCCTCGGTGGCGGCACGGTTCTCAACGAATATAAAATCAATCTTGCGCTTCGCCAGCCCGATTACCGCGTCGCTAGCCAGATACGGAATCGAATTAACGAACGCTTAGGCTACGATACCGCCTGGGCACTTGCTCCGGGAAGTATCGAGCTGCGCGTCCCGCTCAAATACACCGACCAGAAGGTGAGATTCCTCCGCCTCGTCCGGGCCACATACCTGACGGTTCCCCCCCAGCTTGTTGAAAAAAGAATCGTTGCCCATATTCGCGACCTTGCCACATCATCCAACAGGGAAAACAGTGAAATCGCCCTTGAAGCAATAGGCAATGCCGCATTACCCAGACTCGCTGCACTTCTCAATTCATCGGAACCAGAAGTCCGTTTTCGTGCCGCCCGATGTATGCTCAATCTCGGCGACCAGAGGGGTCTGGATATACTTCGGGGTATGGCCGAAGATAGAACTTTCCCTCATCGTGTTGAGGCAATCGAAGCCATTGCCGCTGCCGTCAGCTTGATTGATGTTGCCCCAATGCTTCGCAGTTTGTTGCGGGACGACGACTTCTCCGTCCGCCTCGCTGTCTACAAAATCCTACTTCCCCTTAATGACGTAACTATCTCCACTGAGCTTGTAACCGATGGCTTCTACCTCGACCAGATTGCCCAGGTCGGTAAACCTGCCATATTCGTCTCACGCCAAGACCGTCCACGGGTCGTGCTGTTTGGTGCACCCATTCAGTGTCGCAGTGACATCTTTGTCCAGACACCCGACCAGACCATAACCATAAACGCCCCCGCGGGCGCTCAGTCCGCCACGCTAATATGCAGGCACCCCACCCGTTCCGATGTCATTATCAGCTTGAAAACTTCTCTCGACCTTGCTGATATCATCCGCACATTGTCTCGCGAGCCGGTAACCAAAACCGGCCGAAATAACCCTGGACTCGGAGTCGCTTACTCGGTCCTCGTCGACCTGCTGAGTCAGATGGCTGACGCTGGAGCCATCCAAGCCGAATTTCATCCGGGGCCGCTCCCAATGACCCTTCCGGTCCGTTCTCCGCAGAAGTAGCTGCTATTGTCGCGAAGGACGAATTGTCAAGAAATCACGCCGCTTCGGCCGATAATGTTAACACCTGACGGAATTTGATTGAAAGGTTAAAAAGCAGCAATTAGTATAAACATTAAATCGGCTTCACTGCCGTTTCCAGCTTGGCAGTGACAATTATTGTGAAATTATCGGACACTATGAAATTACGCCTCTTTGCGTCCACGGTTGGTTACACTTGCAGGAGGGTGTCCACTGAATAGTAAATTCGGCCTTCGGCTGACGCCGTCGGCTTACCCTGACTTTCTCTGGTGCATAGATGAGACTTGAAAAAGTTGTTCTCGACGGATTCAAAAGCTTCGCTGACAAAACGGAGTTTGTCTTCTCATCTCCCATAACCGGAATCGTCGGGCCAAACGGCTGCGGCAAAAGCAACGTCGTTGATGCCGTCAAATGGGTCTTCGGCGAGCAAAGCGCAAAGAGTCTCCGCAGCGGTCGTATGGCGGACGTTATCTTCAGCGGCTCGGCCAGCAGAAAAGCCGCCGGCTGCGCAGAAGTAAGTCTGTTTCTCTCTAATACCGACGGCTCCGTAACGGGCCGGCTGCCCGTCGATGCCGACGAAGTCCAGATTACCCGTCGT
>Ga0315549_1000668_pt1 | contig 39698 bp, 35 predicted proteins | sample SalMarSW160200MG_FD_203101 | JGI IMG/M metagenome (GOLD analysis project Ga0315549, IMG submission 203101) | Salt marsh sediment microbial communities from the Plum Island Ecosystem LTER, Massachusetts, United States - Salt Marsh Sediment SW1601-200 ...
AAGTCGTTCCCAGGTGCCGGTGTCCGAGTACGTCGGCTATCTCCTTGAGAGAATGCCCCTTTTGCAGCATGCGAGTAGCGAAGCTATGGCGGAAAATGTGCCCCCCTTTGCTGTGGCTCTTAATACCGGCGGTGCGAATATGACGCGAGAAGATTGCGGAAAGGGTGCTGGAATTTGGAAGGGAATGATACGGAGCACGAGTGGTAAGAAAAACTTCCTGGTAGTCGCTGGGAGGGCGAGCGGTTTGCAAATAATCCAGCAGGCTGTGCCCCACTTCGCTTGTCAGAGGCAGCAGACTGTCCTTCCCATGTTTCAAGGCCTTGAAGAATATTTGATCAGTAGCCCAATCAATATCTTGCAGGCGAAGGGCTCGAACTTGTCCGCCGCGCACACCGTAGGTATAGAGCATCTGACAAATTGCATAATCGCGTCGCCCAGCATTGCTGCCGCGGTTAATGCCGTTAAGTACTTTCCGCGCCTGCTCATCGGTCAATCCGATAGGTACCGTAGCCAGCTTGTAAGTGCGCAATGTAGGCACGGCGCAGTCCAATGGCCGCTGCACAAGATCTCTATATAAACAGAATCGGAAGAAAGTCCGCAGGGCCGATTGCATTGAGCGCCGGGCCGAACGTCCCATTTTCTGAGCATATGACAGAAAGAAACGTTCTACAGTCTCGGGAGTCAGTTCCGACATACCTTCGGCTGTTGCCTGCGGACCAAGCCATTGGAGGAATTGACTGAGGGAATGAGCTCGAATGTCGAGTGTGCCGGGCGCCGCATGCTGGCAGTCGCGCATCCACTCGAGATAGGAATCCAGAAGGGGTTGGAAAATGGACGACTCTGCCGAAGAATCGAAAAGTCGCAACTGCCTAAGATACTGGATAAAACGATTTATCGACCATTGAACACGACGGAGATGGTTATCTGATGGTTCTCGGGATCGAACCCGTAATGGATATTTCTTGAGGAATCCATTAACATCTTCAGCCGATAAAGTCTGCCGACCCGCCACCTTTTGCGCATCAAGGTAACCGTTAAGATGAGAAACATTGGACAGGTGATTGCGGATGGTCGATCGACTGAATCCACATTCCAGCAACTAATCACAGTACCCATCCAGAAGCTTTCCCAATGGACCGCTTCGCAATTTGCCGAGTGTTCGCGGACATACAAAGACCAATTCTAATGCCATGGCAACCTCCTTTAAGCGCCTCATTCGTCAAGGCTGTTAAAGTAAATATTGTCATTGCACAGAATTATGTGTAGTAATAAATAGGAAGATAATGGAGAAAGATTGCAAATGGCGGAAATACAAGAGAGGAGGATAGATCAACTTAACATAATTGGGAGCTTCACATAACATTATCACTTGCTGATTCGGACGAATCAGCAAAACCTATCTAAAAGCATGCAATGGGTAGGTACGACCTACACCCGTCGATTTAATTTGAAGCATTCTCGTAGCGGCCATCTTTTTCAGGGACGTTTCAAGAGCATTCTGGTTCAAAATGATGCATACCTGATGCAGCTTTCCTGTTATATTCATCGAAACCCTTTGCGAGCCGGTCTGGTAAATCGTTTGGCTGATTACCGGTGGAGCAGCTATCGGTCCTATGCCTATAAATCGAGTCATATTAGCTGGCTGAATACGGATCTGATTCTTTCACAATTTAACGGCAAGGATTCATACAAAGCTTATCGTGAAAAGGTTCAGAAATATTCTGAAGAAGACGCTAAGATTTTTGAGAACCTGCGACATGGAATTGTATTTGGAACCAGAAGGTATTTGAATAAGATTACGGAGAAACATCTTAAAAAGGAATCTGATGAAGAACTTCCACAGCTCAATCGGATTATAAAGGACAAAGATCCTGCTAAACTTTTAAAGAGTGCAGCAAAAGCAATAAATTTTGACCTTACAAAACTCGGACAATCAGATCGAATTTTCCAAAAAGACATCCAGGATCGGGATGTCTTACTTTATTTTTTAAGAGGGACCGGTCTATATACGAACAAACAAATCGGGGAGTTATTCGGTCTAACTTATTCCGCGGTGAGCCGCAGGGCAAGTATTGTCAAGTCAGAAATATCGAAGCAATCTGAAATGAGGCGAAAATACAGCCTGATTAAGTCAATAATCAGGGTTTGAACCCATTCATTCAGTAGAATCAATATGAGCAGAGCATGGCGAATTGAATATAAAGGTGCATTATATGATTCCCCGGAGAGCACAAAGGTAAAAAGAATGGATTATTCAATGTCTCCAATTTCAAATGAAGATCGTGAATCAATAATAGATATATTCAATTACTACGTTGAAAATTCTTTTGCGGCGTATCCTGAGACGAAGCTGCCTTATGAGGCATTTGATATGTTTCTACAAATATCTCAGGGGTATCCCACCGCGGCGGTAAAAAATAATAATGGGAATCTCATTGGTTTCGGGTTGCTCCGTGTACATAATCCCATGCCAACCTTTTCGAAAACAGCAGAAATAACCTACTTCATTAGCCCGGAGCATACGGGAAAAGGTATCGGGACAAAGCTGGCTAAACCACCTCGAAGAAGAAGGAAAGAAAAAAGGTATAACGAATATTTTAGCTAATATATCTTCCCTTAATCCCAGAAGTATAGAATTCCATAAAAAGAACGGCTTTATCGAATGCGGACGTTTCAAAAGCGTAGGTATGAAAAATGGCCAGTTATTCGATACAGTTTGGATGCAGAAAATGACCTAAAAAAGCGGATGAACCGGACGGAACCAAACTCGAAAATTTTCGTTAAAGTCTACACAGCTCCAAAGAATACAGTCCCGCTGGTTATCTGCAGATTTGGGTAAAAGAAGAAAGGTGACAAGAAATGGTTCGTAACATCGTAAGTCTTCTCGGCCTCTTCCTGTTGCTATCCGTCGGCGTTGTTGCCGCAGGGGACTCCGACAAGGAGAAAGCTGCCGTCGCCGCAGCGGAAGAATGGCTTACAATGGTTGACCACGGAAAATATGTGGAGAGCTGGAACGAAGCGGCTCAATACTTCAAAAACGCCGTCAAACGAGAACAATGGGAGCAATCTTTGCAAGCTGTAAGGAAGCCCTTAGGAAAACTGATTTTCAGAAAGGTCAAGAGCAAGACTTACAAGACTTCGTTGCCCGGTGCTCCAGACGGTGAGTACGTGGTTATTCAGTTTGAAACCTCGTTTGAGAACAAGCAATCTACAATCGAGACCGTTACTCCGATGATGGATAAGGACGCAAAGTGGAGAGTATCCGGGTACTATCTGAGATAGATGACCCAACACAACATATTATACCTAAATTGAACGATTTTTTACTCGATCCGCACCGATCTCTTGCGCATCAAGAATCCGCGAAAATCCTCGACATATCCATCCCGATGTCTTTTCGGGACGGTTTTCGCGAACCGTTATGCATCAAGATCTCGGCACATCTCTTCGCAAAAAATCACTCAACTTAGGTATATTTTCTTACCAAAAAAAAGATCTTGAATTTTTTCCTGACAATGCTTACTGTGTATTACAATAAAATACATCGGAGGTGTTGTATGAGCACGGCAATTTCAGTAAGAATACCGGACAAGCTTGCATCAAAACTATCTGAAATTTCAAAGGAAACAGAAAGGCCAAAATCCTTTCACATCCAAAAAGCTCTAGCGGCCTATTTGGCTGAACTTGCGGACATTCAGGTGGCAATTGATCGGTTGCATGATACATCTGACCCTGTTGTTTCAGTTGAGGATATGAGGAAAGAGCTTGAGCTATAAAATTGCATTCAAAAAGTCTGTTTCACGAGACTTAAAGAAATTAAGCAAAGATGATGCGGAAAGAATTCTGGATAAAATAAAACAAGATCTGCCTGAAAAAGCAGATACTTTTCCACTATTAACAGGAAAATTTGCAGGTTTGCGTAAATTTAGAATTGGGGACTATCGAGACATTTACACTATTATTGAAAACACTGTTCTTGTTCTAAGGATTAGCCACAGGCAGGATGCCTACAGGTAAAAATATAACCTGTCGTTACACTCGGACGGCCGAGATCCTCGTTCTTTTTGAAATACTTTGCCAGAGATCTATTATTCACTTTTTAAATAATTCTGATTAATACCTGCCGCCGGTGAGCCGTATCGTGCCTCCAAGAATAGGAAAAAATCATGAGAATCAAAGTCAAGTTGGATGATATCATTACCGGGATGGAATTCCAGACAGATGAAATGTCATCTTATTTAAATAAAGAGACAGGTGAAGTTTCGACGGTGATGGAGCAAGAATTCCGAGTTGTCGAAGAAGATGATGATTCATTGATCTCATTGTATGGATTAGAAGAGGATGGTATTGAGAAGGCCCGGGATATCCTTATGGATGATGAAGGCATTAAATACATTGCTCTTCCATCCAAGTTTGAAGTACATGAATTGGAAATAATGAAACAATTTTGTCTCTCTGTCGATGACAAAGATATTTCAGAATCATTGATGAATGCGATACATGGCAAAGGTGCATTTCGATTTTTCAAAGATTCTATTCGAAGATACGGAATGGAAGATCAATGGTATAAGTTTCGAGATGCCGCTATTAAAAGAATTGCAATTGAATGGTGTGAAACAAACAATATTGAATATATAGAAAAATAAAATCAAATAACAAGCTGCCACACGCAGACCGCAGGGGTCCCGCCGCTTGCGGCGGGGCGAACGGGCGCGAGTTGAGGCTCCTTTGGGTCGCGGCTGCGCTTCGCTTGCCCCCTTATTTGGGCAAAATAACGATTTTAAAAAGACCAGTACAGGAAAACGAATCGTAATCAATCAAAATAAAAATCGAGCATACAGCGAAAGGGGCTGTCGTCATTTTCCCCAAGTCGGGGCTGCATTTCATCTTGGGGGTGAATTCAAATTCAAAGTGCACCATAACCATATAATTGAATAGTGATTATCAGAATAAAGTTCCGTTTCAAAGACAGTATACAGCATCTGAACTTCCGACCGAATCGATTTGGGGTCATTTGACTAAGCGTTCTTAGCGAAACGAAGTGTGAAAACGAAAGCTGTTTGAGTCCCAAGCGTAGGGAGATCGAGTTCTTTGGTTTTAGCGGAGTGAGCTTTAGAACGCTCCAAATGGACCCACGATGAGTCCGGAAGCCCAGACGCGTGTCAATCAGAACATATTCTGACAATTGCTGTAGAATTTACAGTCATCATTTCCCAAGTGTTAAAGATTTGACCAAGGAAAAGATATGGATAAAAATGCAAATAAAACACCGCCTGCTTCGAAAATTGGAGAACTATTGGTTAGAGAGGGCTTTATAAAGAAAGAGGATGTTGAAAGGGGCCTTGAAATCCAGCAAAAAGAGGCTGAGGAATCGGAGCTGCCTTTGGGGATGCTCCTTGTCAAAAATGGACTGATAACAAAAAACCAGCTCCAAAGACTCCTGGACCATCCCTATCTGCGAAAACATATCGGGAAATTAGCGGTTGAAAAAGGTTTGGTTAATGAAAAACAACTTGAGGATTGTCTCAATAAAAAGAAACCCGATGAGCTGATCGGCCAGGTATTGATAAAAGAAGGATATGCCACTGATGATGATATAAAAGGTTTACTAACTCAACAGATTTCCGGGACCAAATTGGGTCAGCTTGCACTAAAATCTGATATGATAACCCAAAAGGATCTGGATGAAATTCTAAATCGCAAGATCCATCGGAGGACCATTGGTGAAATTCTTTGCAGTTTGGATCTTATTAACCCCCTGGATCTCATGCGTTTTCTTAAAAAGTACGACAAGCAGCAAAGACTTGGGAGTATCCTGCTAAAACATGGGGCCATTAACAAGACACAGCTTACAGAAGCTCTTTATGAACAGAGACACAGGGCTGAATTCTTGGGTAATATCTTGATGGAAAAGAAGTTTATTACTCTTGATGAGCTGTATTACGCATTATCCAAACAGTATAATATTGAATTTAAAAAATTGAATCAGTTTGATTTTGGCCAGAACCAGATAAACACCCTTGTGGATATTATCACTCTGAAGTATGCGGAAAGAAACCGGGTTTTGCCTCTATCCATTGAAGGAAACCGGCTTGCACTCGGATTGTCCGATGTAGACAATCTTAAAATTGTCCATGAATTAAGCTCCTTGTACCCCCAACTTAAGATTGATTGTGTGTTGATAACCGATGATGACTTTAACGATATTTTCAAGACACTTTACGGCAAGTCTTTGAGGGGTTCTGAAGATGTCGAAGAAATTCAGCAAATCGAGGATGTGGAGAGTATTTCAATTGATCTGGAAGAAAAAACCGATGACAGAAAAATCACGTCGGAGGCTTACGGTGTCTCTGATGTTAAGGCCCAAGAAGTCGTTAACTATATAATCAGGTATGGCATCTTAAAGAATGCCAGCGATATTCACATTGAGCGGGACCGTGAAACAACAAGACTCCGTTACCGAATCAATGGAGTGCTTCAAACTTTAAGACAGGACTGGCTTGACAAAAAACTCCTGACTATATCAGGAGCAATTATTTCCAGAATCAAGGTCATGTCCAACCTTGATATAGCTGAAAGACGCCTACCCCAGGACGGAGCTTTCAGAATAACTTATGTGGATAAAGAAGAAAATCAGGAAGTCAATATCGACTTAAGAGTGGCTGTATGTCCGGCTATTGTTGGTGAAAATATAACCATAAGGATACTCGATTCCCGGACAGCGAAAGTGGGGCTTGACAATCTGGGTCATTCTAAACATGTGCTGGAACCGTTTAAGACACTGGTTAAGAGCCCTGCAGGGATGGTACTGGTTACCGGACCCACAGGAAGCGGTAAGACTTCAACACTTTACGGAGTACTGCAGTTTATTTACAATCCAGGAATCAAGATCGTTACCGCGGAAGATCCGATCGAGTACAGCATTCCTGGAATTATGCAGACACAAATCCACACCAAAATTAATCTTACATTTACAAGACTTCTCCGCTCCTTTCTGAGATCCGATCCGGATGTCATACTTGTGGGTGAAATACGTGACAGCGAAACGGCAAGCATAGGATTTGACGCTGTTCAGACAGGACATCTTCTTTTAAGTACGTTACACACAAACGATGCTGTGGGTGCTATTCCCCGATTACGCAGCCTTAACATTGAGCCCAACCAGATCGCTTCAGGCCTTATAGGAGTCCTTGCCCAGCGGCTTTTAAGGAGAATCTGTACTTCATGCAACACCAAGTATATCCCCAAAAAAGAAGAATGGAGCCTACTCTTTAACGTCTACCCCTCCGATCTTACTTTCTACAAAGCGGAAGGTTGTGAGCTATGTGATTTTACAGGATATAATGGGAGAACCCTGATTTCAGAATTTTTGGTTATGAACGAAGATATTGTCCGTGCACTGATCACAGATGCAGGAGAAAAAGAGATCAAGAGTATAGCCATAAACGGTGGAATGAAGACAATGCTCGACAATGCTATTTCCAAATTGGATCAGACAACACTGCCCGAGATTATCAGAATTGTACCCCATGAAATTATAAAAGAATTTAAATCTAGACCTGTATAATACGGAACGTTAATGCAGAAAGTGCTTAACGTTTAATATTAAATATGAAAGTTACAGGTTATGCCAAGGTTAGCAAGATTAGATGCCCCTGGAGTGTTGCACCATGTCATGGGTCGGGGTATTGATCGAAAAAAAATATTTCTGAACGATACGGATCGCAATGATTTTATAGGCCGCCTGTCAGCACTGGCTCAGGATGGTGCGATGGAAATCTATGCCTGGGTTTTGATGCCGAATCATTTTCATCTGCTTTGTAAAACAAAAAATCTGCCATTGGCCTCCAGTATGCGCAGAATTCTCACCGGCTATGTTGTAAATTTTAACAAGCGTCATCGCAGATACGGACATTTATTTCAGAACCGTTATAAGTCCATTGTTTGTCAGGAGGATGTTTATCTGAAAGAGCTGGTTCGATATATTCACCTAAATCTGTTGCGAGCGGGTCTGGTCAAGGATCTAAAGGAGCTAAACCGAAATCCTTGGTCGGGTCACTCAGCGCTTGCCGGTAAGGTTAAGAGAGAATGGCAGAGCACCAAGTATGTGTTGTCTTTTTTCGGTAGCTCCGCCAATTCAAGAAGGAACTATCTGAGATACGTTAAAAAAGGTATGGATCAGGGGCACAGGCCGGAATTGGTCGGTGGAGGATTAATACGGAGCATGGGCGGCTGGTCGGCGGTTCTCGCGAGCCGAAGGCGCGGTGAAAGGCAGGTAGCTGACCAGCGGATACTCGGTGACGGAGATTTTGTCAAGCAGGTCATATCGGGTCTTGATGATCTTCTTAAAAAGAACTTAAGGCTGTCAGGACAGCGAATAGATATTAGAGCACTTGCCGAGAAAGTGTCTGAAAAGTACAATGTTTCTATGGGTGAACTTCGGTCAGGGGGTCGAAGAGGGGCAGTAGTGAAAGCCAGGCGTGCAATGTCGTGGATAGGTGTCAGGGGTCTCGGTTATTCCGGCGCTGATGTTGCGAGGTATCTTGGTGTTACGAATTCTTGCGTGACGCGAATGATATCAACAGGGAGCAAACTGGATATAGATGACATCAATTTAGAGTTGTGAATACTCTGCACGAACGTCACATATTACAAATATTTCATAAATATTAGAATATTGGGTCACGCTGCAATGTCAAGGTTCATATCGCCTTGAAGAAAATATATGGCGATAGGCCGCCTTCATCGAAATTCACTTGAATAAAACCTATCCAAGTGACATTAAATAAGGCTTCAATAGAATTAAAGTGTGCGAAACTTGAGTAAAAAACTGATTTAACTCGGATTGCCTGTTGGAGGAAAAATATAATGAAGTTACTTAAAAGAGATTCACGAAAACAATACCGAAACAAGGCTAAAGATTTTTCTCCCTTCCAATTTAATCTGGTGCTCCCCGGCCGTGAGCTATTACCAGGCGCTATATTCAACACAAGCATGCATGGGGCTACCATTGCTTTTGACCCTCAAAGACTTCCCAATATTGCTTTAAATGAAAGGGTAAAGCTTCAACTCACGACGACTCAATCCAAAAAAATAATTATGGTTGACGCCACATTGAAACATTTGAAAAATGCTAATGACAACGTAATTTGTCGATTTCAATTTGCAGACCCAAGCAGCCTCGCAAAAAATCTGGACATCTCTCTTATGAGTTACTTCAACAGGCGAGAAGCCTTCCGGGTCAAACCGGATATCAATGAACCCATAGTGGTGGATGTTGAGTGGAACGGTGGATCGACTCAAGGGCGTATAATTATAATTTCGTTTACGGGTATGGAGCTAGGCGTCAAACCTGAAGTGACTGAAATCCCCGGCTATCCTGAGCAGGTCGCTTTATCATTTCGATTACCGATATCTGAGAAGACTCTTAGGATAGTGGGGACCGCTTTCCATCCCCGGCCTTTAGGAAAAATCATTTTATATGGGATTATGTATGATTGGGTTAAAACTGAAAATTCCTACCAGCAAGAATCGGTTATTACGAGCTATGTGATCTACAGACAGAGGGAAATTATTGAAAGGATCAGAGAGGATTAGAAACGAAACCGATTTCTTACCGACTTTAAAATCCGTCTACTTTCAATTTTGGCTACTAAAGACCGGGTTCAAACCTTGATCATTTTCTACTCTCCTGAGCGTTAGGGTGTGGCAGAAGATATTCTCTCACCGAAAATCAAAAAGGAAGTCCAACATCTGACTGTTGCATAGCACTGGTTAACATGCAAGTGCAGCTAATGCCTTATTTCGTTATGGTTACTGATTTCAGGTCTTTTTAAGTGTTTTAGAAGAGATGTCCGAGCGATTTGAGGTTGACATATTTGTCTATGTTTTAATGATAAGGAATTAAACAGATCATAACATCACGCTGTTGTAGGACGGCTCGTTCCTCGCCGCCCCAAAGCTCAGCGTGCATATTCCGATCGATCGGATAGATTTGAACCAACGACCTTCGGGTTATGAGCAATACAAACATATAAAAAAAACCATGGCTACTTACCTTGATTTACATCAAGTTTGTGGGGAATAGTGTGGGGAAATGGTCATAAAAAATAGAAAATAGACTAACCGTAGATGGCGAAACCCTTGAAATTGTTGAGGCGTACCCAACCCCGCTTCGCGGGATGCTGCCCCGCTTGAAAAGCGGAATGTCCTGAACCGGCTCAATAAAAAAGCCCAGCATATGTTTGCTGAGCTTTGTACCCTAATTGATCGTAAACAAAATGGGGAAAATATATTATTTATTTGATTTACTTAGCATTTTAGTAGGGTGAGATGAATTTTCCTAACACGACTATAAATGAGATATAAAATTTATAAAAAATCCCATTTTGTTTACCTTTCAGGAAAGCCGATGACACCCCATCTTCGTCGTTATCAAGGACTCGCAGTAGACGACTACGCCTTCGTCCTTGATGCCTTGAATCTGAGGTATCCTCGACTTTCGCTCATTTAGGGTTGTATTATCGGTGGCGTCCCCAAGGGGATTTGAACCCCTGCTGCCGGCGTGAAAGGCCGGTGTCCTGGACCAGGCTAGACGATGGGGACGTTAAAGCGATTTTCTGATTGGTGGGCCGTGCTGGGCTCGAACCAGCGACTCTCTGCTTAAAAGGCAGATACTCTTCCAACTGAGTTAACGGCCCCTAAAAATCTAGGAAACTAATTATATTTATCAGGATTGTCAATAAAAAATCAATCGGAATTTGATAAAAGTTTTAATTGATATTTTATTTTCGCCAGAATTCGGGAACAAGAAGGATGATGACCGTGTATATTTCAAGCCTTCCCAAAAGCATGCACCATATGAGTACCCATTTACCCAAATAGGGTATATGGGCAAAATTGTCTGCCGGGCCCACCATTCCCAGACCCGGTCCTATATTTCCGATGGTAGCTGCAACCGAAGCAATTGAAGTCATAAAATCGACTCCCATGCTTGCAATGAGTACAGAAGAAAAAGCAAACAGACCTATATACAAGCCCATAAAACCGAGAACACTCCGCATAACATCTTCTGAAACGGATTTGCCCCCGATTTTGATACGCTTGACTGCATGAGGATGAATCAAGGAAAACAGTTCTTTATAACAGTATTTAAGATAGAGCATAACACGGAGGCATTTCATCCCTCCGCCGGTGGAGCCAGCAGACGCCCCTAAAAACATACATAACAATAAGATTATCTGGGACATGGCAGGCCACAATTCGAAATCGGCCGTGGCATAGCCTGTGGTGGTAACAATGGATACCACTTGAAAAGCACCGAATCGCAATGCCTGACCTATAGTTTCGTACACAGATCCGTAGACATTAATCGTCACAATAACAGTCAATACAAGAACGGCGCCCAGAAAAAAGCGGCACTCCGAATCCCGCCAGAATGCAAGCGGCTTTCCTCTCAGGAACTGATAATGAAGCGAAAAATTAATTCCGGCCAATAGCATAAAGAAGATAAATACCGTATCAAAATAGACACTGTTAAAGTGGGCAATAGAAGTGTTTCTGGTTGAAAATCCGCCGGTCGGCATAGTTGTGAAGGTGTGACACAGGGCATCATAAAGATCCATTCCCCCTAGCATGAGAAGGAGGACCTCTGCCAGAGAGATGAGAGCATAAACTTTCCAGAGGATCATGGCGGTATCTCTGATACGAGGCTTGAGCTTATCAGGAACAGGACTTGGAACTTCGGCCTTGTAAAGCTGCATACCGCCAACACCCAAGAACGGCAGAATTGCCACGGATAAGACGATGATGCCCATTCCGCCCAGCCACTGGATAAAACTTCTCCAGAAAAGAAGTCCTTTTGATACCGCCTCTATATTCGTCAAGATCGACGATCCGGTGGTCGTAAATCCGGAAACAGATTCAAAAAACGCATCAATGAAAGTACCGAATTCAGATCCCAGATAAAACGGTATTGCCCCGAACAAGCCGATGGCTGTCCATCCGATGGCTACAATTGCCATCCCTTCACGATGACTGATATAGTCTACTTTTACACTTCTGAAACAAACAATTAGTGATAATCCGGCAGCAAGGTTTATCCCCATCGCTTTAAGCAGCGGAATAACACTTTGATCCTTGTAGTAAAGACCAAAAAAAAGGGGAAATAACATACACAACCCCAAAAAAAAGAGTAATATTCCGACAATACTCAGAATGAAGTCCCACCGCATCTAAAAATACTCCAGTTTTACGGCGAGGATTTTTTCGATCTTGGGGATGGCCTGTCTTGTTGCGAAGATGATGATCCTGTCATTGGGTTCAATGACGCTTTCACCAGAAGGAATAATAACATTGTCGTTGCGAATTATACCGGTAATCAGGGCCCCTTTGGGAATAGCAATTTTTTTTATGGGCTTTCCGACAACGTCCGCAGTTTCCAGGGCGACCGCCTCCATGATTTCAGCCTGTTCATTTTTAATTGCTTTGGCCGAAAGCACCTTGCCCCGGCGAATATGCTGTAAGATGGTATTTACGGCCGAAAGTCTCGGGCTCACCACCTGCTCAAGACCGATCATCGACATCAAGGGCAAATAGCTGAACTTGCTGATCTTGGTTATTGTTTTGGCTGCACCCATTCGCTTGGCAAGGAGAGACGTTAAAATATTGGTCTCCTCATCGTTGGTAAGGGTAATGACAACATCCATATTTTGAATGTTCTCTTCTCTAAGGAGTTCTTGATCAGAACCGTCGCCATACAGTATAACCGCCTTGTTAAGCCGCTCGGCAAGTTGGGCGCATCGGTCCGGATTCTTCTCAATTATTTTGGTAAGGACGGCTTTCTCTTCAAGCAGGTTGGCCAGCCTGAATCCGATATTCCCGCCGCCGATAATCAGAACGCTGCCAATCGGCTCCATCTTTTTATCAAAAATTGCCAGGGAATCCAAAAAATTGTCTTTTTCGCTGATAAAATAGACCAGATCACCCGCCAGGAGTCTGTCATTTCCCCTGGGTATAATCAGTTCTTCATCTCGTATCACCGCAGCAATCAGCGGGCCTTTCTTTCCGATTTTATCAGAAATTTCAGAAAGACGGACACCAGACAGCCGTGCCGACTTGTCCAAATGTATCCCGACAAATTTAACACGACCATCGGCAAAATCGTCGACATCCACCGCACCGGGTACATTCATAATCCTATCGATTGTCTTTACAACTTCGATATCCGGATTAATTAACGTGTCGATATGGGGGGTATGATCACGAAAGGTGTCATGATATTCATCATAGTCGGCACTGCGGATACGTGCCAGTTTCTTTGTTGTTGGAGAAATTATATTTGCAACCATACATGCCACCAGATTGGTTTCATCACTATCTGTAACTGCAAGGAGGATATCCGCCTCTTTGATGCCTGCTTCATTCAAAACAACCGGGCTGCTTCCAGACCCTTTGAGCACTTGAACATCAATATTATCAGATACATATCGAATGGCAGCAAGGTTATTGTCAACAACCACTACATCTTTATTTTCAAAAGCCAGATGGCTTGCGATGTTAAATCCGACCTCACCGGCACCCACTATTACGATTTTCAATTGACGTTGCTCCTTGAGACCTTTGCAAAATGCCCCCTTTTGTCCAATCCCTGCGTCATGCTCAAATTTTAACCTGCCACCGATCTTTGGCGGGTTAATCCTCAAAATACTCCATGTATTCGTGCCTGCCCCGTGAAATGCGAAGCCTATTTCTCTGGGGTGGTTAAAATTTTCGCCTTTCTTGGCCTTGAACAAAATTGAACGTTTTTCAAAGGTCTCTCCTTTTATAAAATTGCTACATGATGTTTAACATACAACAATAAACATGCAAAGGCAAACGACCACAAAAAGAGCTGCCCAGTCCCTTAAGCGTGCGCAAAGCCCGGGATCTGTTCTGTTTTCAGAATAACATCGGGCCTCCATGGCAACTGCCAGCTTGTCAGCCCTTTCAAAGGTTCGCCGCATAAGCGGAATTCCGAGTTTTCTCAATCGATAGACCGGATTCTTTCTATTCTCCACTCCTCTCGCCCGCTGGGCATCAACGGTTTCCCTTGCCTGATCGAAAATAACAGGAATAAACCTCACGACCAGACTCATCATGGTGGCAATCCTTTTGGACGGGATAAAAGGGAAAGGGTTAAGGAGCCACTCAACAGCAGCTTTAATTTCTGAAGGCCGTGTCGTTAAAACAAACGCTAATCCGGTCAAGACAACAATCACAAGCCGCCAGCAAATCAGGGCGCCGTCATAGAACCCTTCCCGGGTCATTGAGACGGCCTTAAATTCGATAACCGCTGATCCGGGAGTAAATAATGCACGGGCGAAAAAAATAAACCCGAGCAACACAAAAATATACCGAAAAGCTCTTAAAATAGATTTCAAAGATAGTTGGGCATGCAGTAATAAAGCAACCAACACCAGAGTTAAAACTGAAAGTGAAACAGGATATGATTTCAGACTGGTAACGCTGATAAGGACAAGAAATATGAGTTTAAATCGAACATCCAGCCCATGAAGGACAGAAGATCCGGGACGAAAATTGAAAGCGCTCAATTCAGCCATGATGGAACCTCCATCCCCAAGCGGGAAGCACACGGTTCTCTGATACCATAGGATTCAAGCTCCCCAAGCAGTTGAAAGGGCATTCCATCTTTCACCACTTTTCCGTCTTTCATTATAACCAGACGATCCGCATGGGCAATTACCTTTTCCAGATCGTGGGCCGCAACAAGAATGGTGTGGCCGGACCGGTGGAGAGAAACAATCTGTTTTAAAACCTGTTTGACACCGGGATAGTCAAGGCTGGAAAAAGGTTCGTCAAAAACCAGTACTTTAGGTTCCATGGCCAGGATACCCGCAATGGCGAGCCTTCGCTTTTCCCCGCCCGAAAGTAAATGGGGCTTCTGATCTTCAAAATCGAGTAAGTCCACAATTTTCAATGACTCGAATACCCGTTTTTTAACCTCGCTTCTGTCCAGACAAAGGTTTTCCGGGCCAAATGCAACATCATCGCAAACCGTTTCACCTACAATCTGACTGTCAGGATCCTGGAATACCATTCCAACCATTTGCCTTGATTTTACAAGATTTTTTGATACCGGGAGTCCAGCCAGACGAATCGTGCCGGCGGTAGGCAGAAGAAGTCCGTTCAGGTGTTTTAAGAGAGTGGTTTTCCCAGACCCGTTCTGCCCGGCAATAATGACAAACGTCCCTTCCCGGATAGTAAGATTTACATTTTCCAGACCTAGAGTACCGTCGGCAAATCGGTGGCTGAGGTTTTTTATCTCAATGATATTCATATAGTAGCCCGTTCATCGGTTACGGGTTAATTACCGGTCGTAATGCTTTTGCAATGGGTAGGGCTGCGGCAATTTTTAGAGCATCGCCTAAAATAAACGGATACATTCCCACCGCCAGTGTCTTGGCCAATGTCATACCGGTTAATACTTTCAACCATGTTACACCGCAAGCATAAATAATGATACCGCCACAGACCATAGCCAATACGTCAAAAACCACACGGTTTCGTGTTTTTTCGGTGATCAATCCGATTATATAGACCGCCGGAAGAAACCCCAAAAGGTATCCGCCCGTAGGTCCTGCAAAGCGCCCTATTCCACCGACCCCGCCGGAAAATACCGGAAGACCCAGAGCACCTGCCAGAAGATAAACTCCTACACTTGCAACACCCCACTTAGAGCCCAGTAACAGGCCTGAAAGAAATATAAAAAGATTTTGAAGAATAATCGGAACCGGGCCTATGGGTATTGCCAGGTATGCGCCTGCTGCGGTAAGCGCGGCCAGAAGTGAAGCATATACGGTCATGTGAAGTTGTTTAGCAGCAATCATATATAATCACCTTAAGCGTTAAGGGTTCAGAGGTTCAGCGTCCAAAGCAAACTGTTAACTTAGTTAGTATCCAATGCAGAATTTATTGGAGTCTTAGGGTTCAATGGGTGAGCGTGCACCTTCTGCTCTCTGTCCTCTGACTTTTGATTAATCATGAAAGCAATCGCCATGAATAATTTTTTTTATTGATCCGTCTGCGAGTTTCAACATCAGCGCACCGGTGTTGTCCACATCCATGGCAATGCCTTTGAACTCATCATGGGTGGTTACAATTTTTACCTGCCGGCCAATGGTCAACGTATAGCTTTTCCACTCAGAGATTACATTATCCAGAGTCCTATTGTTAAGCCGGTTTTCAAATTCATCCAGAAACTCGGATAAAAGCTGTTTTCTTGAAATATTCCTGCCTATGATTTCCTTTAGCGACACAGCCATGGGTTCACGAGGAGTGGGATCATTATTAACATTTACACCCATACCGATATTGATAAACGTAACCATATCGGTTTCAGCCTCCATTTCAGAGAGTAATCCCGCAACCTTTCTTTCATTTACAAGGATATCGTTAGGCCATTTTACCCTGGCATCAATATGAAACATGTTGTGCAGGGTTCGTGCAAGAATCATGGATGCTGCAAAGTTGACCCGCGAGATTAACGCCGGCGGTATTTGCGGCCTGAGTATAATGGTAAAATAGAGCCCGCCTTCTGATGAAAGCCAGGTTCTTTTCAAACGACCCCGTCCTTTGCTTTGACGCCTCGCAATGACAACGGTAAAATGAGGAGAATCGTTTCTTGCAAGGTTTCTGGCAACATCCATTGTGGACGTAACTTCATCAAAATAATGGATTTTTAATTCTCTATCCCCAAATTCCCACGGGTAAAGGATGTCAGGATCGTTTATCAGACGGTATCCTTTGGGTGTTGCCTGGACCTTATATCCAAATTCCCGCAGCTTTTTAATATGTTTCCATATAGAAACCCTCGAAATCCCTAAGTGAGAACTGAGAGTTTCTCCGGAAACAACGTCATTTTCTGCTCTCAATATTTTAAGAATTTGTCCCTTCATTGTTTATTTGCCTTCTGGTTACCCTTGCTGATCGCACCCGTTAACGCAATAAAGAAAGATTGTCAACTGTTTTGAAATTGGCTCAGAAGTTGTGATAGCGAAATATCTTAATGTTTACAATCTGTTCAACGGCCTTTCGTGGATATTATCAAATCCGCCGTTGGAATAAAGGTGTAATGATATCAAGTAATTAAACCGACCTTAGATTTCCAGAGATAGCAGGGATCTTTAATCAAGGGCAGTTGCCGATCTGTTGGAGATAGCAAAGGCTTTACATCAACAACCTAAACCCCAATATATTGTGTAGCTGTTTAAATAAAAAAGCTTGGAATTTTATCATCGATTCACGCTTTCTCATTCATAGAATTGAATGCACAAAGATAGCCGTTTTAAGATTTTCGATAGTGACAACTGCGTATCGTATAGATGAAAATTGTGGATCAGAAAATTTGAAAATAGCGAATATAACCTTTATAACTGACGCGCTGTGTTTATGAAGATGGGTGACGGCTACCGAATCACTGGGATATTTCTATAAAGTTCAGAAATAGCGGCGGTGTCAAATCTGTTCTCGGCCTGGTAGAATCTGGCAACTTTTCGGCCGGGCAACACCTGCATGAATTTGGCTACGTAAGACAGCTTAAATTTAAGTTCGTCAACGTCTATCCTCAGTTTTTGTTTTAACATGGCGATAGCTTCGGTATCGGAAAGAATTCCGTGATTTTGAACAATGTTCATTGCCAACTCTATACGCTTTCCTCTGATTTTTGACAGTCCGGATTCGTATTCGGCGTAAAGCGGCCAAAACGCTTCCTTTTCCTGTGGAGTCAACTCCATGATCTTTTCGATATAGATTTTTCTCTGGTTTCTGATAACCTCTGAAGCCGACTGAAGATCGTCTTGGGCATTCGCCACCCATGAGTTCATGACGGCAACACCGAATATAAGGATACCCACCATAATAATTTTACGAATCACAGCCCTCATTGTTTTTGTTCTCCTTTTTTCATCGGTCCGCGCCTCGTCCTTGGAACCTGATCTGTATTTTTGAGATGACTGGTAAAAATTAGAGAAGGTCCTCAACAAGAATTCCAAACTGCTTTTGCAACTGGTAGATAGCATCCTTTGACTCGGGAAACTCTTTGGTGTCTTCCAGGGTTATTTGCTTGCTGAAATCGAGGTCGTTCTCGTAAAACATACCTGCCAACTGCCGAGATAAGTCTCCATTTTCAAACACAATAACCGTTTCACTGTTAAGCGCCCTGCTGCGTGGATCCATATTATAAGATCCGACAATTGAGATGCGGCGATCAAAAACGGCATATTTGGCATGTATGGTTCCTTCGGTTTGCTCGGTCGCATGGGTTCGACGTCCCTGCCATTCCCAGATTTGCACACCTCCCCCATCACACGACTGGACAAGAGGCTCATTATTTACGGCCAAAATATCATCATAGTACTCGCGCCCCACGATGGTAAGCATGGGCTGATCGTTGGTTTCGGGACTGTTGGTTAATATGACTACCTTTACACATCTGCGCGCTGCATTCTTTACTGTGCGGATAAACACCGGTGAAGCAACGAAATAAGAATTGCCGATTAAAATTTCGTTTTCTGCTCCCTGTATTGATTTTAGATGGGCCTGTTCAATATAGGTTTCACCAAACCGCGGCCTGCTTTGAAAAAAGCGACACTTTGCTCCTTCATATTTCAGGTCCAGTTTTGTATCGGCCAATTCACGGGCATTTTCGTTCAATCGTTCATCGGTGACATGATTCATATGCATCTTTCCGGTCTTCTTGAACAAATTGCGGGTTGCTTCCCAGTATATGTTGGTGTTGAAAATGCCGCGGCTTTCTTTGACTTTAAGAAAATACTCAAAATTGCGATCGAATGTTGTCACCATGTCTTTGACAACATCGCCCTTGACAATCACATCTTGGTCCCGCCAGTAACGGCTGGGGTTTTGGGGATCAATACGAAAATACTCATTGGCAATATTCAACCCTCCGACAACAGCCACTCCGTGATCGGTTTCGCCATCGATGATCCACATCTTTTCATGATATCGCTTATTCGGATCGGTTGTTTCATCTGCAGCGTCATGGCTTGTCACGGGCATCTCATTTAACCACTGGAGATTAAAGGTTTCGTAACCTTCTACTTCAATACCGTGCTGTTTCAAATCAAAATACATCCACTGCGTTTGCACGCCCGGGTTGGACATAGCATCGACAATTACCCGAACATCCAGCCCTTGGGCTTTTTTTTCCTTCAATATTTCAGCAATATATAAACCGGACTCATCACCCGTGAAGATCAGAGCCTGGATGCGAACGGAGGTATCGGCTTTCTTGAGTGCCTGGATGCGTGCTGCGAATGAATCGTCACCATTGGGCAATACGGCAATACGGCATGTTTCAGCGGAATGGACATTAAATAAACCGCTGATACCGATTTTCTCGTAGGGACTGCCGACAAATTCTTGAGCGGGTCCAAATGCGGTGCCCTGAATAGCCGATATTTGCACATCGCTCCCAGGAGCCGTTTGCCCTATTCCACTTTTGTGCCCAGTAGACCGGGTGGATGCGCAAGAGTAAAGAATAATGAGGGATAATGCCAGAATAAATCGCAAGATATTTCTTTTCATTTCTATACCTCTAAAAATTTGGGATGATTTTTCCAGAATTTTTGGAGTTATTGATATCTACTCCGATAATGAGACAGGTATCGAAGGTAGAAAGTAGCATAAGTCAAATGATTTCAGGATAGTGAAGGGTTACACACGACATGCAATAATATTCTCTGACTAATATCGGCTAAACAGCATAGCTTCTAATAAATAGAGTTGATTTTAGAAAATATGGAAAATCCCATATATTGTGGTTTCCCAAAAATCTAAAAGTACAATGCAGATACATCGCGTTATGCTGTTGAAATCGGACTTGGCAAAACCTGACAACATAACTTACCATGAGCAAAACCTGAAACCAATCCTTGTTTTATACATATATCTAAAAATCCAAAAAAAATCAAAAGGGCAAACCCCGCAAAATGGATCTGCCCTCTTGAAAAACGATATCCCAAATTTTTCAGGCCCCTGATATTTACATTTCCGTAGCAAATAGCAAAAGGTGGGATATCGAAAAACTCATAGCACTTTTGGCTTTTTTTTCTTTTGGTCGTTAAATTGATTATATAGTGCTGGGGATGGATCTATTTTTTTAAATAGATAACACCTTGTTGATCTAATGATTTGCTGGGCAGTTGCTGCTCAGGCTCACCTAAGAAATCATTCATAATAGCGCTAAACTTACTCCGGAGCATGGAATACGAATAGTGACGTGAAGCAACTGTATAATTAAAATTTACCATTTTTTCCCTTTGCTCCCGCGACTCAAAAATTTTTCTCACTTTATGAATTGTTTTTTTGGAGAGGAATCCGTCCATAACAACCAGATCAAAACCCTTGGGTTCTATATCCTTGACAAATATGGGATACCGATTGATCAATAAGGGTTTTTTAAAATAGATTGCTTCAAGAAAGGCATTACCAAATCCTTCATAAAGGCTGGGGTAGGTGATAAAATCAGCGTGAGGATAGATGTCCCATAGAGAATATTTCGTTTGATATTTTCTGTTATTAATCCAGGGATCCGCAATCTGTGTTGTTACTATGCGAAGATCTACCTGGTGTTCGAATGCGTATTCTTTAAGCCATTCAACGTATTCAAGCCCCTCGTCACCGGCTTCATGAGATACTACCAGTTTATAACGAGGATCTTTCAGCTCCTTTATCAATTCAATGGCTTGTTCAATTCCTTTTCGACGAACGATGCGTGTGGGTTGCAAAATTATTATATCGTCGGGCTCTACGCCGATGGATTCCCGGAAGGCCTGAGTTCCTTGGATATCCACCGAAGGTGGATTATCAAAGTCCAGAATATTGGGGATGACGATCGATGCAATCCCGGTACGCAGAGCCAACTGTTCCTGGGCATCAGAATTGATAACCACATGCTTGATATTAGGCAAATTGGGGGGAAAGGCCATTCGCAGGTAATCGTTCACGGCATTCACTGAAAACCTGACTCTTTCCCAGTAGAAATCGTGATGGTGGGCAATAGTGGGTATATCTGTTTCTACAATGGTTTCCGTCAATGCTAGTCCCAAGGGTATGTGCATCGGTATGGCGAGAACATTTTCGGCAATCAAAAGGTCAATTTTGAACTGATCGATGAAATTTTGGAGTTGAACTTTCAACAACGATCTCAAGGCATGAATTAGCTCAGTTACATAAGGTTTTCGCCTTTTTCTACCTATAATCTTATTATTGATCCATTGATTTTGCGCATGCTGAAAATGAGCTTCGTGGATAAGGGAACTCTTTTCTGGATTTCGATCCAGTTTGCCGGCGAACCAGAAACAGCGGTGTCCTCTTTGTTCAAAAACTTCTGCCCATTTGCTTGCTTCTAACGAAACACCGTCGATTCCCGCAAAACGTGTTGAAACAAATCCGATGTTTTCAACCTTCATTTGAATTACATCCAATGATTCACTTCAAGGATATTTTTGAGTTAACTGCAAAATATGGAACCCGACTGTAATCCGTCATGATTACTATCCAAATATTAAAAATAAATCAGACAGTAAACCCTCGAGATTTATAATTATCCATAAGTTTGTAATTTTATTATGTCAAGCAAAATTATATATAATTTTTATATAATTTTATTGAATTACTGCATATTGTGCGCCTAAGAATCAAGAAGCTGAGTAAAATCAAACTATTCTATTACAATTCCTATTTAAGTACCTTTAAACAGTAAACCCGTGAGATTTAAAAAATTACACCCATTTCCATGGATTTTGGGTACAACTCTCTGGTAAACTCAGGTTAGTGCTTATTGGAGGTAGGCTTCAATAGGAAAATCAGGATCGATAGGTAAGAATCAGCTGAAGGTATTTGAGAATCAAAATAATCTATAAGAACACATGGCGTTGGGGAATTAGTTTTAAATGCTGTATATTTTGGTCGGCCCATTGAGTCAAACCTCTATGTTAAAGGTCATTTCTTGGCCTTCCTTGCCGACTTATGCAACTTCCTAAGACACTTTTTATCTTTACGGACAATAGCACAGACTTTCTTGTTATCAATCTCTTTACAGTTAACGTGATTATACAAAGGGCATTCCGGATATTGCTTTGACATCTCTATTTCTTACCTCTTTTTCATGCTTTTTGAGAAGATCTTGAATGGTGTGGCAAATCTTTGTCTTGAATTGATTATTTGCTTAATTTTTCCCAATTCATTTTTTTTCCAGTCCATGGGCAAAAGGGATAACGCTTTGGCATTTCTTTTATACAAACAAAGCATTGAAAAATAAGTTTTGTCCCACATATATCGCAATAATTTACGTCCGGTGCTACTTTAATGCTTTGACATCTGGGGCAATGTGCAGTCCCATCGTGTTTGGATTCGTTCATGACATCCTCATTTCTTAACTTTCTTTTCGTACTTTTTGAGAAGGTCCCGAATGGCTTCTTCGAGGAGCATGTTTAAACGCTTACTTTCTTTTGCTGCAAGAATTTTGAGTTCTGTAAGCAAGCTAGATGTCAACGTTGTATTGATATAAGTTTTTTTGGGAGAATCAGCCATCTCACCTTCCTTTTGCGCATTAAAAGCATAGTTGATTAGTTGAAGTCAACAAAAATACTTGACATAAAAATGTAAAGTTGATTTCAACTAATCAATAATATTTGGATACTTCTTAACAACTATACAATAAATCAACCCAAAACCAAGATAAAATGCTAAAACAATTATCAAGCATAGGGCTTGAAGTTTCCTGTAACGGTAACGGGCAGGCGGTTTATTATCTTGGACCGGGGAGAACTTCAGGCCCTTTTGTTTTAAAAGGGGGCTCTGAGAGGCCACAGGTTCAACGATCTTGGCTTGACCCATAGAGTATAACTTAACGGTCCGGGACAGGCTTTCGGGCTTGTCTTGGACAAACAAAAAGCCCCCGGCAGAATTACCAGGGGCTGACTTAAGGAGGAAGACAAAAAAATTTATGTTTTTTGCCTCATTTTGATAATAATACCACATTGTGGGAAGTCAAGGCATTCTAAAAAAAGAACACGGGATAGGCGCGTACGGCTGAAAAGGGCGTCCCTGGCCCCTGCCCGTGGATTAACCAGGGAATCATATCAATTTAATTTGGATCTGCATATCCTGCCTGTTTTTGGAAAGCACCGGATTAACCAAATCACAAGAAAGGATCTGAAAGCCTTTTTTGATAAGAAATACTCAGAAGGGTTGGTATTAAGTACAATAAATTAATTCGCGCACCGATGCTCATTGGATACCCGGACAGTTTAAGTCTGAAGTGGATGAGATTGATACCATGCACCCGAATACACCCCATACGCACCCACAGACAACAGCGTTAGAAAATCTACAATAATTTTAACAGCCTTTCGTGGATATTATCAAATCCGCCGTTGGACATGATTAAGATTAAATCACCGGGCCTGGCTTTTGATACGATGAAGTCGATGATCGAATCGGTGTCCGGAAAGTAGTGCGCATCCTTGCCGCGGTGTTTGAGGTCAGCCACCAGTTTTTGGGATGAAAACCTTTCGGCAGGAGGAATCTTGTCAAGGCGCGAGGGATTACGGATGCATGTGAGATCTGCATCGTCAAATGAAAGCGGATAGATGTCCTGAAACACTTTGCGCATGCTGGAATTGGTTCTGGGTTCAAATACGGCAACAACCCGTCCTTCCGGGTAAAACGATTTGACCGCCCGGATGGTCTCCCGAACGGCCGTGGGGTGATGGGCAAAATCGTCCATAACGGTAACGCCGCCTTTTTGGCCGCGCACTTCCTGGCGCCTCTTGATACCTTCAAATGTTTCAAAAGCCTTTGCTATTGCCTTTGCCGGGATCATCAAATTATCCGCAATGGCAATGGCGGACAAAGAATTTAACAGATTATGTTCTCCGAAAAGTCTTGTCTTAAAATTTCCGAAAAATGCATTATGCTTTAAAACTTCAAAAAAAGTCCATGGCGGGGCAATGGAAACAGCACCAAGACGCCACAACGCGTTTGCATTTGTGCCGTATTGTACAACCCGGCACTGACTTTTGCAGATTAAATCGGCAACGTTTTTATCATTGTCACATGCAAGCAGGGTGCTCTGGGGAGACATGCCGGCGATAAAGGAATCAAAGGCCTGCCTTACATGATTGATATCCTTAAATATATCAGCGTGATCAAATTCAACGCCGGTCAGTATTGCCATGAAAGGATCATAATGCAAAAACTTGGGGCCTTTATCAAAAAAAGCCGTGTCATATTCATCTCCTTCGATGATAATGTGTTCACCTTTACCCAGATGATAATTGCTATTAAAATTTTTTACGATTCCTCCGATCATAAAAATAGGATCAAGGCCGGCGTGATAAAGAATCCAGGCCAGAATCGAAGATGTGGTGGTTTTGCCGTGGGTGCCGGTTATTACAAGCTGCTTTTTACCCGCAGCAACAAATCTGTTGACAGCCTGGGGCATGGAACAAAATTCAAGCCCCATTTGATCCATTCTAACAACCTCGGGATTATCTTTTGATACAGCATTTCCGACAACAACCAAATCCGGACCGTATGAAACATTTTTTTCATTAAAACCCTCGGCAATTTTAATGCCTTTGTTTGAGAGAAACTCACTCATGGGAGGATATACTTGCTGATCCGAGCCCGTTACTTTATAGCCTAAATCCTTTAGCATACTGCCAAGGGCGCCCATTCCGGTCCCGCAGATGGCGATCAAGTGTATGCTTTTAACATTTTTGGAAATTTTGTTTTTGTTCATATCCATATTATCCGCCTGGATTTCTAACTAGTGTCCATCCATAAACGGCATCTTTCGGCCCCCGGCGGCGTTCTCGCTCGTTTTCAATCCTCGAAATAGCGCGCTATGCCTGCGGTTGAAAACTCGCTCGGGCCTTGCCGGAAACCAAAATCTACCATTTCTGGATGGACACTACGAGTTTGAGATGTTTAACAACAAGTTATTATCAAAAAACCTTTATTTTCGGAAAGTTGTAGAATTTCCGAGACGTTTAATTATTCTCCGGTCACGGGTGGTTGAGCGGGAGGCGGACCAGGCGGTGTCGCAGGCTTTGCCTTTCCGAGCGTTTCATAGACTGACAGCAGAAAGATTGTTGCCAGAGGCTGGGTAAAAAGAGAACCTATAAATACGGAGCTTCCAATCGCACATATGCCTATAAATAGGATAAAAACAACTATTTGGTCCACAATAGACTCTTTTGTAACCATTGAATAACTTTGCTTGACAGCATCAATGAGGCCCATATTTCTGTCTGTCATTAACGGTAGCATGTAGAGGCAACAGAATGAGACCGCAAGCAAAAACGCTACTCCGGGCAGGAAAAGAAGCATCATTCCGATCATGGTTATAATGAAGACAACAATACCGAAGCATAAAAGGGGCAAAAAAAGTCGCATTTGTGAGAAAATATCCTGAACCTTGGGCTCGCGTCTCTCTCTTATCAGCAGCAGAATAGAGTGCATATAGCCGGCCATTGTTACCGGCGCCAGAATACCTAACGTAATGACGCTTATGGCAATCATGGCAAGAGTCATGAATATTAGGGGGGCAATATACTGCAGTGTCATTTTCCAGGCGCTTTCGAGATAATATTTAAAATCCATCGATATTTCCTCCATAAAGTTCTCAATTATTACCTTGCATATGAAAGCTTCCGGCTCACACAAAATTAAGGCTCTATAACAATACGTGACAAAGATATAATCAACAAGACCTTGCAAGTCAAGACTTCTCGGCTCAAAAACAATTTTACGGCATATGCAGAAGTGGTTAATATTTTCTTGACACACTGAAACCATTTCGCCATACTTTGGAATTTCAACAGCAAGTTTTTTCAATATGTTAAATTTATACTTTGTAACATCCCAATAAATTATGGGGCCTAAGTATTATCATTTAATACACCAGAACTTATAGAGAAATTACGAAACATCATCTGATGTCGACAATTTATAAAAATGGTAAAACGATCACCATCCGGGAAATGATAGAGGCTGTCCTGGAGGAAAACCGGTCCTTGGTGCAACGCCTGAGTGATAAAGCCGCACAAGATTTTATCCGGAGTATATTGGATGCTAAATCCATTTTTTTCTCCGCACAAGGAAGAGCCGGTTTTATCCTTCGCTGTTTTTGTATGCGCCTGATGCATCTGGGCTTTACTGTTTATTTTTGTGGTGAAACCATCACTCCGGCCATTACCCGTGATGATTTGCTCATTGTCCTGAGCGGATCAGGAGAGACACCGTCGACTTTAGAATCGGTAAAAAGTGCTAAAAAATACCACGCAAAAACCTACGGGATTTTGGGAAATATGGAATCTAGAATCGCCTCGCTTGTTGATATGAGCATCCATATTCCCGGAACCACCAAGCTTTGCCGTGAGGGTGAGCCCCATTCATTGCAGACGGCCGGCTCTCTGTTTGAACAATCTGCCTTTCTTTTCTTAGAGGCGATAGTTCTGGAAATTTACCAGAAAAGAAAAAAAGATGTCGGTAGCGTTTCATCACGACATACCGTCATTGAATAAAGGAGGAAACATGAAACCAATCCTGCAGTTGGCATTAGATTTTGTAGATTTGAAACGGGCTCTGAAAAACGCCCAGGCCGGCATTGCCGGCGGAGCTGACTGGCTTGAGGCAGGCACGCCGCTCATCAAAAGCGAGGGTCTCCACGCCGTCCGGGAACTTCGCAAGCTTTACCCTGATAAAACCATTGTGGCGGATATGAAAATTATGGATACCGGTCGAACTGAGGTTGAAACTGCGGCCAAAGCGGGTGCTAATATTGTAGATGTGCTTGGCGCATCCAGCGATGCGACCATCCGGGAGTGTATCCAGGCAGGCAAGAACTATGGCGCCAAAATTGTCGTCGATATGATAGCGGTTAAAGATGTGGTGTCAAGAGCCAAATTCGTTGAGGAGTTAGGCGCAGACATTGTAACGGTCCATTGCGCCATTGATGAACAAATGGAAGGAAAAGATCCTTTCGAAATTTTACGACAGGTCTCCCAGGCATTGACAATTCCGGTGGGAGTGGCCGGAGGCATCAATTCTGAAACCGCCGCCAAGGCGGTGGAGGCCGGTGCTTCTATAGTCATTGTGGGGGGCGCCATTAGCAAGGCTATGGACCCTGAACAGGCAACCCGGGATATCCGCCGGGGAATCGATACCGGTAAGAGCATAAGTACCACCCTTTTTAAGAGAAAGGGAGAAGCTCAAATAAAGGAAATTCTGGAACTGGTATCATCGCCTAATCTGTCCGATGCCCTGCACCGCGGTGGAGTTTTGCAAGGAATTCGACCGCTTTTCCCCGGCATCCGAATGGTGGGTCGGGCAGTTACCGTGAGAACGTATCCGGGAGATTGGGCCAAACCGGTTCAGGCCATTGATGTGGCTGAACCCGGTGATGTTATCGTCATCGACGCCGGCGGCGCAGGGCCGGCTCTCTGGGGAGAACTGGCAACCCATTCGGCCGTGCAGAAGGGCCTGGCCGGGGTGGTCATTGACGGCGCTCTGAGAGACAGTCCGGAAATCATAGATCTGCAATTTCCGGCTTTCAGCAGACTTGTCATGCCCAATGCAGGAGAGCCCAAAGGATTCGGAGAGATCGGCGTGCCGGTTACGGTGGGCAATATGCGCATAGAACCCGGAGACTGGCTGTTGGGTGACAATGATGGCGTTGTCGTACTGCCGCGTGCCATTGCAGTGGAGTATGCAAACCGGAGCATGGACGTGCTTGAGAAGGAAAACCGCATCCGGGAAGAAATCAAAGAAGGAAGCACCCTGAGCAAGGTAACCGAACTTTTGCGCTGGGAAAAAAAATAAAGGATGATACAGTTAATCAGAGGATTTAAAGATATCCTTCCCGGGGAAGTAGAACTCTGGCAGCATATCGAAAAAAACGCAAGGTCTCTTTTTGAAGATTTCGGTTTTAAGGAAATACGTATTCCGATTATGGAACGTACGGAATTGTTTTCCAGGAGCATTGGTGAAGATACCGATATTGTGGAAAAAGAAATGTATACCTTTCCGGATAGAAAAGGGAGTCTAATCACCCTGCGGCCAGAGGCAACGGCATCTGTTTGTCGTTCCTACATCCAGCACAAATTATATTCAAAGGACCCGGTCCAAAAATATTTTACCATCGGCCCCATGTTTCGGCGGGAGAGGCCCCAAAAGGGAAGATACCGGCAGTTTTACCAGATCAATGCTGAAATTTTTGGGGTGGATTCTCCGCTGGTTGATGTTGAGCTGATTTTTCTGCTGGTAACATTATTTTCAAGACTGTCTGTTTCCGATGTTGAAGCACATATCAATTCGCTGGGTTGTCCGGAATGTCGCCCAAAATTCAAAGCCTTACTTTCCGATTTTCTGACATCTTCCACCGGAAATCTTTGTTCAGACTGTGTCCGGCGAAAAGACCGGAATCCATTACGTGTACTCGACTGCAAGGTGCCTGCCTGCAGAAAGGCCATGGCGCATGCACCTTCCATTCTGGATTATTTATGTCCGGCATGTAGCCAACACTTTGAAACCGTCAAGACAGCCCTTGACGCCATCAAGATCCCATTTACCATCGATAAAAGGCTGGTCCGGGGCCTTGACTATTATACCCGAACCACTTTCGAAATTCAGACCGGCTCATTAGGCGCCCAGAGTGCTGTGGCAGGCGGTGGCAGATACGATGGCCTGGTTAAGGCCCTTGGCGGACCCGATACCCCGGCAACCGGTTTTGCCATCGGTTTTGACAGGCTGGCGGAAATTACAGGACTTAATCATAATGATTTTATCAAAACGCCGGATATTTATTTGGCCGCACTGGGTGAAAGAAGCCAGTCTCTTGCCTATGAATGGAAATCTGCGTTATGCCTTGAGGGGATTAAAACCGAGATGGATTTTGGCGATAAAAGTTTAAAAAGCCAGATGAAACGGGCAGACAGGCTGGGTGCAACACATGTTCTGATCGTCGGCGATAATGAGATTAAACAAGGATCGGTTATCTTGCGTAATATGACCACAAAAGAACAGGTAACAATTCCTATCGAACATGTTGTGGAAAATATAAAAGCAAAATTAACGATATAAAAAATTAAGTGTGGAACTCGCCTTTGGCGAGGACGATTTTCTTCTCGCCACAAAGGCACCAAGACACTAAGAAAGAATAACAAAATAAAATCCTTCGTGTCTTAGTGCCTTTGTGGCAAATATTTTTGGTTCCGGCCCGTCCGCCTTACTCCGTTTGGCAGGAGGGCGGGCTTTTCCGGGTTAGGCACTTTTAGGTTGAAAGGAGTTATTTCATTGTCAGATAAACTTGGAGATATGAGAAAAACCCATACCTGCTGCGACCTCGGAGCAGACCATGTAGGTACGGAAGTGGTGCTCATGGGTTGGGTGCAGCGCCGAAGGGATCACGGAGGAGTGATTTTCGTGGACCTGCGCGACAGGGAAGGGATTACGCAGGTTGTTTTCAACCCTGAAGTCAGCCCTAAAGTCCATAAAAAAGCCCATGCCATTCGAAGTGAATATGTGATTGGCATTCGGGGGAACGTCGAAAAAAGACTACAAGGCATGACCAATCCCAAATTGAAAACCGGTGAGATAGAAGTCTTTGCCACGGAACTTAAAATATTAAATGTGGCTGAAACCCCGCCGTTTATGATTGAGGACAACCTGGATGTTTCGGAAAATATTCGGCTGAAATTCCGTCACATCGATCTGCGGCGCCCCCTTTTGCAAAAAAACATCATCAAAAGGCACGTGGCTGCCGCTTCCATCAGACAATATTTGAACAATCTCGGGTTTATCGATATTGAAACGCCGGTGCTTACCCGAAGCACACCCGAAGGTGCAAGGGACTATCTGGTGCCCAGCCGGGTGAACCCGGGTCTGTTTTACGCCTTGCCCCAGTCCCCACAGATCTTCAAACAACTGCTGATGATGTCCGGGTTTGACCGGTATTACCAGATTGTAAAGTGTTACAGGGACGAAGACCTCAGGGCGGACCGCCAGCCGGAGTTTACCCAGATCGATTTGGAAATGTCCTTCGTCGGAGAAGACGATGTGATGGACCTTACAGAGAACATGATGGTCAACCTCTTCAGGGATGCTCTGGACGTGGACCTTAAAACCCCCTTTGAGCGCCTTTCCTATGATGATACCGTTGGCCGTTTTGGGCTGGACAAACCCGATATTCGGTTTGCACTGGAACTCGCGGATATTTCGGACATTGTGCAGGACGCGGGTTTCAAACTCTTTTCTGATGTTGTTAAAAAGGGGGGCATCGTCAAAGCGCTTAATGCCAAGGGGTGCATCAATTTTACACGCAAAGAGATAGACGATTTGACCGAATTTGTCTCCATTTACAGAGCCAAAGGCCTGGCATGGATCAAGATGCGTGAAGATTCCTGGCAATCGCCGATCGCGAAATTCTTCACCGACGATGAAAAACAGGCGCTTGCAAAGCGCATTGATATGCAGCCCGGCGATCTTGTCTTTTTTGTGGCCGACCAGCCCAAGGTCACCAACGAGGCCCTGGGAAATCTTCGAAACTTTCTGGGGAAAAAACTCGGCATGGTAGATGAAGACACATTCAGCTTTGTCTGGATTACCCGTTTTCCACTGCTGGAGTTTGATGAAAACGAAAAACGGAACCAGGCGTTGCACCATCCTTTTACGGCTCCTCTGGAAGAGGATTATGACCTGCTGGAGAAAGACCCGCTTTCCGTCAGATCCAAGGCGTATGACCTGGTGTTAAACGGTTCGGAGATCGGCGGAGGGAGCATCCGTATTCATGAAAGAAAATTGCAGGAAAGGGTGTTTGCAGCACTGGGAATGGATCGGGCAACCTATGAGGAAAAATTCGGATTTCTGCTTTCGGCTCTCGAGTCCGGAGCCCCCCCCCACGGCGGGATAGCCATCGGTTTTGACCGACTGGTAATGATTTTGTGCGCACAGCCTTCCATCCGGGACGTCATCGCCTTCCCAAAAACTCAGAAAGCGGCATGCCTGCTGACCAATGCCCCTGCTCAAGCCATCAAGGCCCAGCTCGACGAGCTTAATTTAAGAATAAAAAAGATTTAAACGTTCAGCCACAAAGACACGAAGACACCAAGGATTATGAAAAAAAAGGAATAAGAGTGCTGCCTGCTCACAGCGTCCGGGTTATACAAGCTAATTTATGAGTATCCTTGACTATTTTTTTATTATGGATTAATTGTTTGCAAAATGTTCATAGCATTCACTTAAACCATAACCGGTGGAGGTTTGTATGATAAAAAGGAACCCCTTAACTCCATAAAGAGATAAGGGGTTTCGTCTTTTTATAATTATTTTTAAATAAAAGAATAAAATGGCCACGGACAACAAACAAAAAGCAAACAAGCTCTCCGAAAGCATCCTCAATTATTTTGCAGCCTATACCGAAACAAGGTTTAATTTCAGGACACTTATTAATTATCGATGGACAAACAATGAGCAGACACTAGATCTGTCAATATTCCAAGACGCTCAAGATGTGCTTTTACAAAAAATAAAGGCAGGAGATAACACCCCTATTATTGTAAGAAACAATGAGCATATTCTTACACTTTCCGGCGATGATATCCTTTTAAGGATTAACGAGGCCATTTCCGGTAAGTTTGGCTTGGTGTATCTGAAAACGTGTATTAAACAAGAATTTAACAAAAAAGCCGGACTAAATACGAAACTCCTTGCCACTGAAATTGGATGAGATAATCTCAATAGATCACAGCAAACACCAGAGCTGAGATCAGGAATGGATATCTGAGAAACAATCACGATTTGATACTTACAGTCCAAGTTTGATATCTAATAGATATCAACTACGAAATTAGTTATCCAAAATGGTTGGAGGAAAAATGATAGGCCGAAGAAAAATATCTAAGTTAGCGTCTATCCCTAGTGTTACATGCTTTGAAAAGCCTATGCTCAAGTATATTAGCAGATATTTTTATGCGGCAAACCATGAAAGACTTGTTACCGATAGATATGTTGCTTTCATCTCCAAAAACAAAAGCAACAAGATTCTTTTAACAATTCATATTGATAGATTGGGTCTCGTTAATACTGGAGAAATGATTACTTACTCAAACTATTACGGATATGAGAATTACGCCAAGAAATACAAGCCCAACATCGTTTTTGGTAACAGGTTTAGGAACAGAGATGTCCGCGTGTATGATCCCGAAAGTGGAAAGGTTTTTGGTGAAGGAACTGTTTTTGATTGTCAAATCGACTCAAATAACAAAATGATTTTTAGTATAAGTGGGATTGATTGGCATGATAAATCATTCCCTTTACCTATAGCATACATGCCTGATATTCATGTAGTCGGAGATACAATCATTGGTCAAATTGACAATGTACTGTCTCTTTATGTTGGATACCTACTCCTAAAATATCAATCCAGGTTTTCGATTCTATTCACAACTGAGGAAGAAATCGGTATGAGTTGGACGTATATAGATGATTTTCTGGGGAAATTCAAATACGATAATATTATTGTTTTAGATACGACCAGTGTAGAGGGTCAGATAGACTTGAATGATGTTGACATTGTATTTGGAGTATCTGACGACAAGGCCGACTTTGGAAAGGATTTCGTTAATAAATTAATCGACGTTGGCAAGAAATGCAAAGTAAGATATTATCTAAAAACTAAGAGTCCAGATGATAGTAAAACAAAAACTATCACCGAAATCGGAAGACTTATTAGTCAATCAGATCATGTATTCCAAGGTGCTACTGTGCAGTTCCCTTCTATTAATTATCACACAGTTGAGGAAACCAGTACCGTTGAAAGCATTAGAAAAATAATCGAGTACTTGCAAGCGTTGGAAAAAACATACAGGTTATAAGGAAATTCTCTGAGGCTTTCACTTTGGTACAACCACAGACGTTTTCAGCTGCCGTGAAAATGGAGAATGGAAAATAGGGACAAGGTTATAATTACTTCAATATTTACTATCATTGAATACAGATTTAATTAATTCTTGTACTATTTAAATATTTTATTTCTGTATGATGATATCTGCAAAAGAAACAAATTGCAGATCAGTAATGGAGAGCACACGAATCTAAACGGTTCCATTTTATTGGATATCTCCAACATATACGAAATAAAACCACGCCGACTATTTAATATTAATGTTATGCAAAAAAACATAAGAGAACAAGTTGATACTTTAGCTCACACATACAACAATATTGTTACTTCCATAGGTTCTGGTATCAGAGATAAATTTGCTGAATATGTTCAGAGAAATGGTGGCAAATTTTGAATAGTGAATAGCGGTGTCTTATCCACAATTCAAGACGCGATACCATTTCCCTCACCATTTAACTGGCAAAATGATCTTAAAGCCTGTTGGGAAAATCTGGAAACCGGTTAGTACGATTGGGCGCATCTGGCATACAGTATCTGGCCGGACCGAGTTCGTGAAAAGTGCAAAACCGACCTCTCTATCGCCATCGCACACGATCTGGAACATTTGTGCGAAATCGAACCAAAGAAGACAAAAACGCGAAAGAAGCGAAGCTGATAAAGACTCTAAATCGTATTGAACCGAATGAAAGAAAAAGCCAAAAAACTACTTTGTATTGCGCTGGATAATCCAAAGGCCGATTTTCGTGACGGCCAGTGGGAATGCATCGAGGCTATACTCCACAGCAATCGGATGCTGGTGGTGCAGCGAACCGGATGGGGCAAAAGCATGGTCTATTTTTTGGCCACCCGTATGCTCCGGGATGTAGGCGGAGGTTTTACACTGTTGATATCACCGCTGCTGGCCCTGATGCGCAATCAAATCCAGGCTGCTGAACGAATCGGTATACGGGCTGCCAGCATCAACTCCACAAACCCGGATGAGTGGGAGGACGTTCAGGAACAAATTCTAAACAACGCGGTGGATATCCTGCTGATCTCGCCGGAACGGTTGGCAAATGACGCTTTTCGGGAAGATATACTGATTCCGGTGGCAGGACGGGTGGGGCTGTTCGTAGTGGATGAGGCCCACTGCATTTCCGATTGGGGACATGATTTTCGGCCCGATTATCGTCGTATTGTCCGCGTGCTGAACGCCTTGCCGCCGAACATCCCGGTGCTGGCCACAACGGCTACTGCCAACGACCGCGTGGTCAACGACGTGGCAATGCAACTTGGTGATCTGAAGACCCAGCGCGGACCGCTGGTTCGCCGGTCTTTAAAACTACAAAACATCTGGATGTCCAGCCCGGCTGAGCGTATGGCCTGGCTGGCCGAGCAGTTGCCACAGATTCCCGGAAGCGGCATTATTTACACCTTGACCATCAGGGACGCAGAAAGGGTTGCCGAGTGGCTGCGACAAAACCGGATAGATGCCCGAGCTTATTATTCCGATGCTGAAAATCGCGAAGAACTGGAAGATCGATTGTTGAAAAATCAAATCAAGGCGCTGGTAGCTACCGTGGCCCTTGGTATGGGGTTTGATAAACCGGATTTGGGATTTGTTATCCACTATCAGCGGCCCGGATCGGTGGTGCATTACTACCAGCAGGTCGGGCGCGCCGGCCGGGCTGTGGATGAAGCTTATGGGATTCTGCTCAGCGGACACGAGGATGATGAGATCACCGATTTTTTCATTCGTACCGCGTTTCCGCCACAGGCACATGTGGAGCGGGTTCTGGATGCTTTGAACCGGTCCGAAGATGGACTTTCGGTTCCCATGTTACAGCAGCAAATCAATTTGCGCTATGGTGATATTGTGAAAACTATCAAATTTCTTTCAGTGGAATCACCCTCACCAGTGATAAAGCAGGTTACCCGGTGGTACACCACCCCCATTGACTATACGTTGGATCAGGAGACCATCGAACAGTTATGTGCCTTAAGGCGTGCGGAGCAGAAGGAAATGCGCGACTATATGCAGACTAAAGAATGTCTGATGCAATTTCTTTCCCGTGCGTTGGACGACCCGCACGCCGAATCCTGCGGCCGTTGCGCCAATTGTATAGGAAAACCGCTGTTACCTGAAATCGCAAGCCCGGAGTTGGCCAATACGGCAGCCATTTACTTGCGCCGCAGCCATCAAACAATCCAACCGAGAAAGCAATGGCCTAAGGGGGCATTTCTCAGTTACAGTTTTTCGGGCAGAATACCCTATGATTTGATGGCTGAAGAAGGCCGCGCTCTGTCTCTATGGGGGGATGCCGGCTGGGGACAAATGGTTCGAGATGGGAAATACCGAGACAGACACTTTTCCGACGAACTGATCGATGGTTGCCTTCAGATGATCAGCATTTGGACTCCCGAACCGCAATCAACCTGGATGACCTGTGTACCATCTTTGGACAATCCCGAACTTGTACCCGATTTTGCCGCCCGGTTGGCTGCGCAACTCGGAATTCCTTTTATGTCATGTGTAAAAAAGATCAAATCGAATCGTCCCCAAAAGGAGATGCAAAACAGTTTTCAGCAGGCACGTAATTTGGACGGTGCCTTTGAAGTCAAGGTTGCTGAAATGCCAAAAGAGCCGGTTCTTCTGATGGATGATATGGTGGATTCGGGTTGGACATTAACTGTAATTGCTGCACTGCTACGCGAGACCGGATGTCCGGCGGTGTTTCCGATTGTTTTGGCAGTAAGTTCGCCTCGAGGAAGATAAGAAAGTGGATATGAATATTAAAGAGCTTACCAATGATGCCAAGGCCATTTTGCTTTTATGTAGTCGTTTTGGCAAGAAAGATATGGGCAACGCTGTGAAACCCTTTAGTTTGCGTGAATATAATCAATTGGCGGAATTGATGATAGACCGTCATGCAAGGCCTGGAGACTTGCTAACAAATGCTGGCAGCCGTCTATTGGAAACATTTCCGTCAGGAATAGATGTGGCGAGAATGAAAATATTGCTTTCGCGGGGAGCAGCCATGGCTTTAGCCGTCGAAAAATGGACCAATAACGGTATTTGGATAATTTGTCGCAGTGATGCATTTTACCCGGAACGCCTTAAGCAGCACCTTAAAAAGTATGCACCTGCGGTCTTATACGGTGTGGGTGACATTGACCTGCTACTACGGGGCGGTTTGGCCGTAGTTGGTTCACGGAACATTGACACTCCAGGAGAAACGTTTACTCGCAAGGTTGTAGAAGAAAGCGCACGAAAGGGGATACAGATTGTTTCGGGCGGTGCCCGTGGCGTGGATCAAATAGCTATGCTCTCGGCTTTAGAAGCAGGAGGAACCGTTGTGGGAGTTTTATCCGACAGCCTGATAAAAGCGGCCGTGGCCGGTAAGTATCGAGCTGGAATTCGTGAAAAACGGCTGGTTCTGGTTTCACCTTTTTTCCCGGACGCCCGTTTTAACGTAGGTAATGCCATGACAAGAAACAAGTATATCTATGCGCTGGCGGATTTTGCATTGGTCGTCAGCGCTGCAAAAAAAAAGGGGGGTACCTGGGCCGGAGCAACTGAAGAACTGAGGCGAGACGGTGCGCGCCCCGTATTCGTACGTCATGAAGAAGGCATACCCGAGGGTAACCATGCCCTATTAGAACTTGGGGCCCGGCCGTTTCCAAAACCGCCATTGAAAGAAAATTTGACCATGTTTCTACAGGAGTCAAGGGCAGTCCACCGCCAGCCATCGAGAAGGCAGATGTCTCTTTTTGGTGAACCGTATGCAGAAAAACCGGCGGTTGCTGCCATAAAAGAAGGTTTAGAAACATATTCAGAACCATCCGATTTGATTGCCGATACCGACCCATCTCAGAAACCTGCAACCGTAAAAGCTACTACCAGTGTTTATGAAGCAATACTTCCGCTACTTATGGGAGCAATGGAGGATTGGCGATCACCCAAAGATCTGGCCGAAGAACTCGAAGTACGCAAAGTTCAGTTGGATGACTGGTTAAGGCGTGCCGTGGATGAGGACAAAGTGGAGAAAAAAAGCCGACCGGTCCTCTATCGCAGGGTAAGTCAGGATACAGGATAAGACAGATTCAGAAAAAGAAACCCAACGAATTATTTATAGACTAAAAAATGGAAAATGATTTTTACGACAGATTTGTGACAAGGTTTGTGCCATTTTTTGTTTAAATCTTCAAGAATATATGGAGCGATATAACGCATGTGGCTATATTAACCAAAACTCCAAAATAGTCGAGGCTATTTTGGAGCAGAGTGATATTTGGCTATTAAGCTGAACAAGTCATCCCAAACCAGCGGTCGATTTTTTTATTTGTAAACATGCCCGTTTTTGCTTCAATAAATTTTTCAAAGGTAAAAATCTTGGCTCCGGCAACTCATTCCAAAAAAACCACTCCCATTTTTTACATTTTCCGGGCTCTTTTAACTCAAGATCGCCATCATCATATTCTGAAATAACGAATAGGGTAACATAATGCTTTTGATCCTCTCGGAAAATATCATTTGTAAACGTGCCGTACCTGATATTTTTGATGTGTATTCCTGTCTCTTCAAAGACTTCTCGTTTGGCGCATTCTTCAATGGACTCGTTGAATTCTAAATGACCACCCGGGAATGCCCAAGTTCCCGCTCCGTGAGCGTTTTTTCTTTTACCCAGCAACACCTTATTATCTTTAATGACGATAACTGCCACACCAACTGAGGGTCTGATGACCATGTTTACTTCTTTCAAATACCTCTAACCCGAATATTTCATGAAAATTTTCGAAATGAACGCCTCGCACTCGTGAAATATCCGGGCTAAGACGCTATGGTGAAAACCTTATGCATCAATCTGTCTTCAACCAATCCAGACACTTACTGAATACCTGGATCTGAACATCCTCTTCAGTCCGTGGATCAGACTTGAGCAGTTTGAATGAATGATCCCCACCGTCAACTATTTCCAAATCCCATTTGCATGTCAGCTTATCCAGAACGCTATTGAGTCGTCTTAAATTACATAATGAATCTCTGGTGCCCGCAAAGAACAGTACCGGCACTTTTATATGATACAGATGTGCATCCTTCAGCTTATCCTTTTTACCCGGGGCATGCAGAGGATATCCCAGGAATATCAGTCGATCCACATCCATCAATCCTTCAGCAACCATCTGGGAAGCCACACGACCTCCCATGGATTTACCAACGGCAATGACCGTATGGATGTTGTACGTATACTCGGTTTTCAGGAAATCATATGCACATAACCATGTTTGAATCAGCTTCCCTTGCGGATCGGGCCGTTTTATTCCCTTTTCTTTGTATGGAAAATTGAATCTCAGCGTGATAAAGCCTTGTTCGGCAAGTCCCTCGGATACAGAAACCAGCAAGGGGTGATTCATATCGTTGCCGGCACCATGGGCGAATATCATACCGGTCTTGCTGTTCGCATTCAAAGTATCAGGGGTTGAAACAACCGCGGATACATACTCATCATCAACTTTTATTTTGACTTTTTCTGATTTCATAATTCTTATGCGCCATGCCGGATCTATTCTTTGGACACCGATCTATCAACAATGTCCACGATCTGTGTTTTTATGGAATTTCCCCGGATATGGAGTAAGGCCATCGTCGCCGAAGAATTCTGGCGGGGCTGTGCGGCACTGCCGGGATTTACAAAGAGCACGCCGTTGAGTTCCGTAACAGAAGGATAATGGAGATGGCCAAAGATTACGGCGTTAAAATTAGCCTCCGACGGAGCGATATCCAGATTCTGAATATCATGAATGATATACAGCAGGACATCGCCCACCTGGATGGCCTCTGTTTCGGGAAGTTCCCTCAGGTCTTCACTCATGTCCATGTTGCCCCGGACCGCCACGACCGGAGCCATGGATTTCAGTTCATCCATAACCCCGGTATTGCCAATGTCTCCGGCATGAATAATCAGATCAACACCGTGAAGGGCTTTTACGGCCGCCGGCAGTAAAAGACCATGAGTGTCCGAAATGACCCCTACGACAACATGCTCCTTGTTTTGGAAATATACCGACATGAGCGCCCTCATCTGACTTTCTAGCTTTGTCGTAATTCCAGTGTACCTTTTCCCCTTGCAGTTGAAAAAATTAACATACTATTTTCAAATATAAAAGGCCAGGTTTTATCCTGGCCTTTAAATTTTTGGCTCCCCATGTGCAACCCTCTTCATAACCGTTCTCTTTCTCCCGCAGTTAACTGGAAACCTTTAATATCAATGGGTTATCAAAGATCAGGCCGCCCCCGATGAGGCGGAAGCAGCGTTGAATTACATTTCCGGTTTGCCTTGCCTCGACAGCCCATGTTGCAGCTTGTCACAGCTCTTGTCGTATTATGTCACAGTAATTCATCCAGAAAGTGAACCAGCGAGTTGTTCCCCTCATCTGTTCTTCGATTTTCTTGGCCAACGTGCTTTTGCGCGTTCCAGAAAGGGCGGTTCGACATGCTTGGGTGCGCCGGCGACGATATCCTCGAACCCGGCCATAAATCCCTTCTTGCGAAAGTGCCTATTGCGCACATCGGCAACCGCCACCTGCCAATCGGCATTTAGACCGGCTTTGGTGTAGCATTTCTTGGCATGCTCGATATGGTCGAGCGCTGCGTTGTAATATTTGCTCTTGCCGGCATTGACGATCCGCATACAGAGCGCACGGTACACTCTGGCTGCAATATCAG
>Ga0315549_1000670_pt1 | contig 39661 bp, 25 predicted proteins | sample SalMarSW160200MG_FD_203101 | JGI IMG/M metagenome (GOLD analysis project Ga0315549, IMG submission 203101) | Salt marsh sediment microbial communities from the Plum Island Ecosystem LTER, Massachusetts, United States - Salt Marsh Sediment SW1601-200 ...
GCCTTGCAAATAATGAATATTCCCCAACTGATGAAGAGTTGTGGCGATGCCCCCTCTATCCCCCAATTCTTCAGCTATCTTCAAGCTCTGCTCATACGTTTTGACCGCCTCCGGATAGTTGCCTTGATCATGATGAATCATCCCCAACTGATGAAGAGATATGGCGATGCCACTTCTATCCCCCAATTCTTCAGCTATCTTCAAGCTCTGCTCATACGTTTTGACCGCCTCCGGATAGTTGCCTTGATCATGATGAATCATCCCCAACTGATGAAGAGATATGGCGATGCCGCTTTTATCCCCCAATTCTTCAGCTATCTTCAAGCTCTGCTCATACGTTTTGACCGCCTCCTTATAGTTGCCTTGAACATGATGAATCATCCCCAACTGATGTAAAGTTTTTGCAATGCCACTTCTATCCCCCAATTCTTCTTTAATCTTCAAGCTCTGCTCATACTTTTTCACAGCCTCTTTATAGTTGCCTTGCAAATAATGAATATTCCCCAACTGATGAAGAGTTGTGGCGATGCCCCCTCTATCCCCCAATTCTTCAGCTATCTTCAAGCTCTGCTCATACGTTTTGACCGCCTCCGGATAGTTGCCTTGAACATGATGAATCATCCCCAACTGATGTAAAGTTTTGGCAATGCCACTTTTATCCCCCAATTCTTCATCTATCGCTAGGCTTTGTAAATAAAGTTCTTTTGCTTTAAGATAATTCCCCAATTTTTGGTGAAGTATCCCTAAATTCAACAGAAAAGTGGATTTTGTGGGCTTATCTTTAGAGATTTCAACGAGTCTTTTATAGATTCGTATCTTCCTTTTAGCTTCATCCACATTTTCAAATTCTATTTCCGCGCCTGACATTTGAGACATAGACTGGCTTACTACCTCCGGGGCACTCAAACACTCCAAGACCACACTTTTAGCCACCCAGAAATCTGGCGCAAACTCCGGCAACCTGCCTGCCAACCACTCAGGAATCCAAAGCAACAAAGGAAATGGTAAAGTGCGGAAATAGTCTCTTTGTTGATTTAAACCCTGTAAAGCAACTGGTCTTTTTTTGAATTCTTTCTCCTCCTCGCGGATGGTATCGTCTAATCCAGTTATGCTCAATACTACTTTTTTGTGACTATTCTTAAACTGCTTGAACTTTCCACTTCCGAGAAGAATCCTTAGTTTTTTCCCCAGGCTCAGGTCTTTAGCTTGAAGTTTAACTGGATACAATCCTATTCCATCTGGTTCAAGCCTCTCCAAAAGCTGTAAGATCAAGTCTTCCCGAGATTTTGGCACGTTACAAATACAGATAGCATAGCCCTGCTTTGCCACTCGACAAAAAGTCATAAGCTCTTGGAGATACTCTGAAGTCAAAGTATCAGCGAAAATCCTATCCTTCTTTCGTGGGGGCAATACAGTGGATTTACCGATGGGAATTGATTTCTTTGGCATCTTAGAGAGAATGTATTAACTTCTTTTCCTGTAGAAGCGGGACTACTGCTGGATGAACGTCGTAATAGATTCCTTTTTCGTCTCGATATTCTAAAACCGCCAGAACGTGTAGCATTTTCGATAGATGCTCGTCATTTTTAGCTTCCTTTTCCTTGTATATCTGTGCTAAGGTGGGATAGAATTCCTCTTTTATCACCCTTCGGAATTCATCGGTAAGCAGTTTGAAATGCACGTCCACGTCGTCCCACGTTATCTTCTTTCTCTCTTTCGAGATGGCAGTAATACAAGCACCCGCAATAATGGAAAAAAGATCGCTGAGCACGCCATTGGAGGTTTTGAAAAGATAATCGAAGGCATCCCCTTCAAAAAGCACTTTATCCATCCTTTTTAAAATTATTTGCTCTAATAATTTCAAACCTGTCTGATGGGGTCTACCTTCACGATTGGTAGTCATTACGTTAGGAAGGTGTATGGGTTTGGAAAGCTGACTTGCCACTATACGACCTTCTTCCGTATAAGTCATGGATTTGGAGAAAAGAAAAATCGTCTTTAGGTTTGGTTTTCCTAATGTTTGAGCATGACCAAAGAATATGTCTTTGGCCACTTCGAGGTCGACCTTCTCTAAATCGTCAATTATTAGAAGAGGTTCTTTTTTAGTTTGGTTTTTGACGATTGCAGACAGAATGTCGATATTTTCAATAATCTCTCCAACTCTTGGCTCCAATTTCTTACGAATTTCTGTTCTGACCTCTGAACTGGTCTTGAATCCCAATCCCAATTTAGCCACCAGGTATTTAAGATTGATACCGGCCTCTAATTCCCTTTTTTTCTCTTTAGTCTTGGTCTCAAAAACTTCACCTGAAATCTGGATAAACCAATCGGACAGGAGTTTTTTAACATCTTTGTGTATCTTAATATTTCTCTTGATCGCCTCTTCGCTTAATTTGATTGCAGAAAGAAGTAAAAGGTCCTGATATTTTAAGTCTGCCGGCTCCATATCCCGATACACTGAATAATAGACTATAAAGCACTTGTCCTCCAACTCTTTTCTCAACCGAAAAAGCTCTGTGGTCTTCCCACTTTTAGGCTGACCAGCAAAAAGTATCTTCACTGGCGTTCGGCTCTTAATGATCCTGTTTTTAATCTCTTCAATCGGGCTATCGGGACGGTTGATATAATATGCATCAAAGAAACTCCTGTCCTCAAGATCACTTAATACCGCATTGTACGCATCAGCGAGGTTATTGGCTGGACCAATGGATTTGGTACTCTTAGGGATTACCTTAGCTTTTTTGGGTTTGCTCATAGGACCTCCTTTTGTTTGCTCCTTCAAGCATTCAAATTATATTTCCGACCATCCCTAAAGTCAAGTGTAATTTCATCGAATGAAACTAAATGATTAAACTCTTTTCCTTTATGTTAACCAAGAGAGCTGTCCCCTCGAACTCTCCCCACAATCCTGAAGAACCTTCTCTTTCCTAACCTCACCAGCTTCTCCCCCGCTACGGAGACCTTTAGATTCTCGTCATCAATCCTTTTATTATCGACATACAGTCCACCCTGTTTTATCAGCCTTTTTATCTCACTGGTGGAGCTGGCGCATCCGGCTTTCACCAAAAAGTGAGCTATCCATATCTCGGCTTGATCATGTTCCAAATGTTTTTCAGGTATATCTTCCGGCAGTTCTTTTTTGGAGAAAACCCTCTCAAACTCCTCACAGGCTCCTTCCGCCTCCTTCTGGCTATAATACATCCTCACGATCTCTTTCCCCAATCTCTTTTTTAGAATCATGGGATTGGTCCTTTTCTCCTCTAACTCTTCTTTGATCTGGATCAATTCGTCTATCCCCACGTCGGTCACTAACTCAAAATAGTTGTAAATCTGCTCATCCGGGATGGACATGATCTTACCAAATATCTCTTTTGGGGGCTCTGCCACCCCGACATAATTACCCAACGACTTGGACATCCTCTGCTCTCCATCGGTTCCCACCAGAACCGGCATGGTCAGAATCACCTGAGGTTTTTGTCCATATACCTCTTGAATCTGTCTGCCTGCCAGAAGATTGAATTTCTGCTCTGTCGCCCCCACCTCCACGTCCGCCTTGATCATAACCGAATCATATGCTTGCATCAGAGGATAGAAAAGCTCGTGAATGCTTATGGGGACTTGCTCTTTGTATCTTTTGGAGAAATCGTCCCTCTCCAGCATCCGAGCCACGGTGAAATTTGCCGCCAGCCGCATAAGCTCCTGAAAGCTCATCCGGCTGAACCATTCCCCGTTAAAATGCACCTCGGTTTTGCTTTCATCCACCACCCTGAAAAATTGTTCTTGATAGGTTTGGGCATTTGTTTTTATTTCGTCTAAGGTAAGCTGGGGACGGGTTTCGGAGCGTCCGGAAGGGTCTCCCACCATGCCGGTAAAGTCACCTATGATCAAGATCACCTGATGCCCCAGCTCTTGAAATTGCCTTAGCTTTCTTAAGCAAACCGTATGTCCCAGATGAATATCCGGAGCAGTGGGGTCAAATCCCTGTTTTACTCTCAAAGGCTTGTTTTCCTGAATGGATCCTTTCAGCTTAAAGACCAACTCCTCTTCCGGCAGAATCTCCACCGTTCCTCTTTTGATAACCTTTAACTGTTCCTCCAAGCTCAGCATTCATCCTCCATAAAAGTTTCATATGAACGGGTCAATTTGATTTATGCGAATCGGATCAAAAATCAGTCAGGTCATTATATAAATACATGTGCCTGTAAAATCAAGTTCTTTTTCCTTCAGGATGAATCCGAGACCGTTTACGAATACAAATTATGACCTTTTTGACAAACTTGATCGATGGTAAAGATAGGGTTGAAGAAAGACAAAAGCCCCGCTTGTTGGCGGGGCTTTTGATCTTACTGCTTCCGGTTGGAAGGCAACTATGGATCACAGCATTTGGAAACGGGCCCACCCTTATACAGGTAGCTGATCAGGAAGAGGACATCTCCAAGGTCTATTACTCCGTCGCAGTTGACGTCTCCCTCTGAGAGTGGAACAGGTGCTGGTCCTCCTTTGTACAGGTAATTGATAATGAAGAGCAAGTCACCTAAGTCCACCACTCCATTGCCACCAATAGGCTGAACGTCTCCTCGATAATCCCACGGGCTGATGTGCACGCAATACTCCACCTCGGTGAAGATGGGCGACATTTCATTCCACGGTGCAGTCACAGGGATGAATTCATCCGGAACGTTCTGGTTAAAGAAGTTCCAAGTCCAGTAGTAAGGATCCATCATGACTACATACTCAGGCAACCACCACAGTCCTCCAGGGCTGATAGGATCTTCTGAGACCCAATACATATCATGACAGACATTTCCTTCATCGTTATGCACTGTGGGCTCATGAGGTCCATGCTCGTGAGGAATAATCCATCCATCTCCCACTCTACCCGGAGCCATACCCATCTCGAAGGCATCGATGAACGGGTCGGAGAAGGCTATCGCCCTTTCCTGAGAGTTCACGCCTGCCACGGTGACATAGTGTCCACCAACTCTCCACCATTCTCCACTTCCCGGTGAATCCTCATACCAGAAGCCCAATAGCAAGATCACATCCTCAGATTTCTCCACCAGGGATTCCACATAGGCAAAGGTGGGCATTTTTCTGGTCACTTCGCATAGAGTATCTGCCAGGGTGTTGCTGAATGGACAAGGAGGATAATCGGCGCAATCGAGTCCATCCGCGGTTGGATCCACACCGCAATCCGGGTATGGCGGAGGTGGAGGTGGTCCTCCTGTTGTGAGATAGTTGGTGAGATAGACACAGTCAGCCACATTCAGTATCCCGTCATCATTGACATCGGCGGCATCATCGCAGGAGAAGGGTCCTCCAGCTGCACATGCGGCCACATCAGCCAAGTTGACAACCCCATCCTCGTTGACATCTCCTCTTATAAACATCTGCTCTGCGCCCGGGAACCTTTCGCTTTCAAGCCAATCCTGAATTCCCGCTTGCATCTCCATGACATCGGTTCCTGAGAACTCACAGTATTCGGTTTGAACCCCGTCCGTGTTAAAGTACCAGGCCAATCTCTCCACCAATTCGCCCCAAGGAGGCATGGGTCCTGGAGGCTGTGGACCGGGAACGAAAGGTTGAGGAAGAGTAGGAGGAGGCGGTGGAGTAGCTCCAAACTGCCAGGGAGTACCAGGGTGATCTACATTGAAAGGATCGTGGTCATCCCATGGACAGATCATTCCGCCGATCACGTCAATATACTGTCTTACCAGCGGGAACATGTCACTTCCGTCTCCCGGACCGCCAGGTGGAACGTTATACTTGGAGTCGAACCACTTGAAGCAGTTGGCAACAGCACAAGGTCCACAGAAGGTCCACTGCTCAGTCTCCGCCTTTATCCAGCTATCCTGCCTCTGGTCGATGTCTGGCATGCCGTTGGGAGCATAATCCGGGAATGAATCCTTCCAGCACCATCCCACCGGCTCAGAGAGATGCACCTTGGTGGTGCACCAGGAGGTATCGCAACCATCAGTCAGATCGTGGATAACCAGGTAGGTCTGGCAAGCTGTGCAACCAAAAGTGTCCCAAGTGATCTGCCAGGTGCCTGTAGGAGTTCCAGATCCTGCAGTTCTGGTTATTGAGTAGTTGCCACAGTCGGGCTCAATGCGTATGGAGGCTTGGTCCTCAATAACGTCTCCGTCCGGATCGTTGCCGGTGATGTCATACTGCACAACATCGTTCACAACGCCTTCGAGGGAATCGGGCTGGGTGATAGCAGGCGGGTCGTTGGTCAAAATCACGTCGAATGAGCATGTAGCCGTGTTTGGTGGTGGACAGTTGTTTTTAGCCATCAGGATTATGGGACCACCAGCTTGGCAGTGATTGGCCACGGTATAGGTAACCGTCCCGGTTGCTGTCTTTGCGGGAAGACCGGGTGGATCGACATTCACGACGGCAACTGAGATTCCAGGTGGCAGGGGCGGCCGAACCGTAACACTGGTTAACCAAACATTGGGATCACCCGGATTTCCATCGTCTGCGGTCCACTGGGTGATGGTGGTATAAACGCCGTTCTGGTTCTGGGTCTCATCACTCGGGCAGTTGATATTTGGTGGGTCGCAAGGAGCCTCCCCGGTGATCACAAACGCCATGTCAAGCGTCTCTCCGGTTATCGGGTCGTACAGCGGAGTCCACGCATAAGGCGGCATAAACACGGACCACACCGCATCATCCATCCAATGATCCAATGAGGTCTTCCAACCCCATAACGGCGGCTCAGGAAATCCCTGATACCCTGGTGGACCAATGTCGGCTATGATGTTCAGCCAGTAAATGGTCCCACTATCCTGGTAGAATGGCTCCGGGATGCTGTCTATGTCGTATCGGTAATACATGATGTGGTTGGATTGCTCATACCATCCCTCAAACGGATCATACCATCCTTGCGGACCCTCACCTTCCGGGACCATTTCGTAGTCTGTGATGTAGGCTGACCACAGCTCCTCGCCTGGATGGCTCGGAGGTCCAATGACGTTGTCATGGATAGATAGGAAGAAGCCAAAAATAGGTGCCTCTACGTCGTACAGCCATGAACCCCAGAAGTGAATATCTGTGATGGGGAGTGATTTTGAACACATGAAGTCATCTGCTACCACTATCCCCGGATGGAGATCATGCCCCATGGTCGCCACAACGTCCCAGCCATTTGGATCTGGCAGTTGCGGGTAGTGCATCTTGTGGTTGGGCCATGGAGGCTCGGTGGCATGCACGTATGCGACGTCTTCATCGTATACACCCACAGCCTGTTCTTCACAGTCGCCCTGTGCCCATACATAGTTTGAATCGAGGTGGCAAGCTGGTCCAACCACATGCGCGGTGACCGTGATGTCAATCGTGTTGCAAGGTGGTAATGGTCCAGGGTCTAACCAGATCAGCCCTGTGCCTCCCGGAACCAACCTTACCGTATCTGGAGGCGGGACCGCATCCAGGAATTCCAAGCTCGAGTCCATGAAGTCGTAAACATAGATGTTGGTCAAGTCACAGCAGGTTCCATCGTTATGGATGGTGATGAGAAATTGGGCATCTGTGCATACGTCTATGTCTGTAGAGTCAACCCAGCCTCCTTGCGTCTCATCCCACACTTTTTTCTCCACATCGATGCTTGGCTCACATTCTGGTCCTCCGGTGATCACAAACGCCAAGTCGAGCGAACCTCGGCAGTCGTGTTCGATCCACCCGTCTCCTTCGGGGATCACGAAGTTGTAGCCCATGACGTCGATGGAGACCCACTCTGGATTATAGTCGGGCCACTCCCAGTCAAAGACATAATGACCGGGATCAACCGGACCATCGTAGAGAATCTCGCGACCAATGTAGAGCTCCTCCGGAGAGACTCCCGGCAGAGGCGGCATGCTGTCGCCAGGGGGTTGTTCGATGGACCACACGTCGGTTGACCAGTTGACAGCAAAGGTGAACCAGGAAGGCTCACCTGTCATGTATTCAAACAGATCAAACTCGATGTGTGCCTCCTTCATGCGCAAGGAATCAAATGGGTGATCGTAGAACCAGATATTCCACCATCCGGTGTCCTCGTAGTAGTACCAGCCATTGATTGAGGTACCATCATCGAAGTAGCTGGTTCCACCACTCATCCCGGGATCGAGCATCCCACCCGGGTCGACCGCCACCCAGAACAAGTTGGACAGTGGCGTTGACGGTTCCCAAATGTCGATCCAGTTCAGCTCGCCCCAAAAAGCCCAGACCGCGTCATCCAGAAAGTGATCCTCGGAGTTCTTCCAGCCCCACTGGGTTCCGACAGGACCCTCAACCACTGCAGAGATATTCAACCAGTAGATGGTGTCCTGGTACTGGCAGAACCAGTCTGGTTCGTGGAGACAGATGTTGTACTGGAAGTAGGCCTGATGATCGTTCGGGATGACCTCGCCGGTGGAAGGATCATACCACCCTTCCATGGTAGGTGGATCGATCGGAGTAAAGTCGAAATCCTCAACGTACAACTCCCACAGCGTCTCGCCTGGCCTGCTGTAGGGAATGTAAGGCGGATCTTCAGGGATATTGGAGTGGATACTGAGCCAGAAGCCAACAATCGTTCCCTCGAGGCCATTCTTCCACGAACCCCAGAAATGGATGTCCTTGACCCAGCCTGAATCCGAACATTGCCAGTCGTCTGCTAAGACCAAAGGTTGGGTCGCATTCACGTCCCAGCCATCCTCATCCGGCAACTGCGGGTAGTGCATCTTGTGAGGATCGCCCGGCTGCCAGTCACATTGCTTATCCGTTGTATATGCCGTTATAGCTATAGAGGATACCATCAGTAGAATCAAAGCAAATGACAGAACCAGAACTATTACTGTTTTCTTTGACATCTTCTTTCCTCCTAATCTGAACGTTTAAGAACATAGGTTTTAAATCTAATGAATTCTTTAAAAGATCACCTCCTTTTTTAGATCGGGTAAAGTTTGTTTTACTTAACATCTCTTAAGATACTCTTTTTTTAAAGCCAAAAGACTGAACTACACTGGATACTCTCGAAGCGAAAATCTCTTTCCTCCCGAACTCCGGGTGATCACAAATTCAAAAATTGTTAGACTATCCTTCTTGGGATTGAAAAGAAGTGCTCTGCCATTTTTCCAACTCAGATGAAAAAAGAATCTTTCCTCTTCCAAAAAGTAAAATAATTCATTTACCTTCTTTGCCAAGTAAAAAATCAAGGAGTTCGCAACAGCAGATTCAAATCCCGCACTTCTCAAGAAGTCATTCTTAGGGTTCAAAAGTTCAAGGGTTTAATTTGTTTTTGTTGGAGTCGAGACGCCCGCCAACTCATCCGCAGGATCCAGAATTCGGACAGGTGCGCCCCCAAAAACGGGATAAAACCCTGGTATCCCCACCATCGGTCGCTTCCACCGGTGCGAAACATCATATTGCAACTCCAGAACCTAACTTAAGTTAGGTTCTGGAGTTGCCTTGCCCTAGATAATTCAGGTAGTTCACGCCCCGGGTAAACTCAGCATCTTGCCCAGCTATATCCTTACTTAGGAATACCTTAACTAAAACACCAAACTTTTGCTCAACTCTAACCTTAAAGACTTTTTTCTCAATCAGCCTCTAAGCTCTTTATCTTCTCAATTTTAATATAATTATAATACTTAAGAAAAACATTAAAAAATCAGGATAAAACCTATCCTATATGGTTCAGTTTAACCCTTTAATCAGGAATGAGTTAGCTTTGGAGAATAAAAAAATGTGGGAAGAACTGATTTTTTTGTCCAATTTGAGGGGAAATGGGGCTGAAAAATTCGATCAGGCAGGAGCTACTCAGTTAGAAGAGTAGCCCCTATTAGGATGGAAATATATCTTTAACCTGCTTTTTGTTTGGTCTTTTCCTTCTTCAGAGTGAGAGTTTTGACGTTCTCCCGAAAAACCTTGCCCAATCTCTTTATCCCTTCCTGGATCATCTCCGGGCTGGCATTGGAGAAGTTCAGTCGCAAAGTGTTATCTTTATCTTCATAAGGATAAAAAGGCTTGCCGGGAACATAAGCCACCTTCTGCTTAACTGCCTCGTCCAGCAGTTTGGTGGCGGAGACCTCCTGGGGCAATTCCACCCAAAGGAAGAGTCCTCCCCCTGGCTCAATCCATTTCACATTTTCAGGGAAATGCTCCTTCAGTGCTTTGATCATCACATCCCTTCTTTCACTGTAAGCGTCTTTGATCTCCTGGATATGGCGGTCCAAGTTTCCATCCTTTATATATTCGTAGAACACATACTGAGCGAAGGTGTTAGTGTGCAGGTCAGCTCCCTGTTTCATCCGTTCGAACATGGCCAGCACTTCGGTGGAGGCAACCACCCATCCAATTCTCAGGCCTGGTGACACAATCTTAGAACAGGTCCCCAACTCGATTACTAGATCACCACCGAGACTTTTGAGTGAAGGAACGTCCTCTCCTACATATCTCAAATCCCCATAGGGATTATCATCTATGATGGGGATATAGTATTCTTCAGCCAGCTTGACCAGATGTTTTCTTCTTTCATAGTTTAAGGTTACGCCGGATGGATTTTGGAAATTGGAGACCACGTAGATAAATCGTGGCTTGTATTTCTTTATATTCTCCTCCAGTTGGTCTACAAGCATCCCCTCCTTATCCATATCCACGGTAATATATTGGGGATTGTAAGCATTAAACGCCTGGATTGCTCCCAGATAGGTGGGGCTTTCACAGATCACCACACTTCCCTTATCCAGAAAAACCCTCCCCGCCAGATCCAATGCCTGTTGTGAGCCTCCGGTGATGAAAATGTTTTCCTCAGTGAGAGCCGTCCCTTTTTGGGAGAGCCTCTCCGCCAGAATCTGGCGTAAGGGCAGCACTCCCCTGGTAAGACTGTACTGTAAAGCTTCAGATCCATAATTATCCAGAACCTTCTCACATGCTTTTTTCAACGGTTCGATAGGGAAAAGCTCGGGTGCAGGCAACCCCCCGGCAAAGGAGATCACATCAGGTCTTTGAGTTATTTTCAATATCTCACGGATGATGGAGCTTTTCATCTCATGCGCCCTGACAGAAAAAATCCAGTTCAGACTCACCATATCCTCCTTTGATAATGACAGAATTCATCTACTGTTAGACCATCATGCTCGCTTTTAACTTAACTGAAAAACTAATAAAGTCAAGGAGTTTTTGAGAGGTTTAAGTTTTTTTCTGTCTTCGCAATATAATAATGTCAGTAGTTTGCAAATAGAAAATGTCAGGTTATAATCATCCATAGGGATGAAGAGTGTTAAACCTGACTATGCAAGAGGCAGAGAGGTACAAAGTAATATCGGAGGTAGAAGGTGGGTATCTTAGGATTAAAGAGGCTGGAGAGATATTAGGATTAAGCGAGCGGCAGGTATATCGGATAAAGGCGCGGGTGGAGAAGGAGGGAATGGGAGGGATAATCCATAAAAGTAAAGGTAAGAAAGCTCCGCGTTGGCTTACGGAGAAGATCAGGGATAAGATAGACCATTTTTATAGGAGTAAATATAGAGGTTTCAACCTGACTCACATGACGGAGTATTTGAATCAGGAGGAAGGGATATTCGTATGAATGTGCGTATGCACTCATACGAGCTTCGCAAAGGTTTCGAGGGAATCGGTGAGGCAGATTTTATTGGGGAAAGAGTCTTATGTCAAAAAGAGGAGATATCCTAAGCATAGGCGGTGGAGAGAACCTTCTGCGAGAGAGGGTCAGATGGTTCAATTTGACACCTCTGATCATGATTGGTTAGAAGGGAGAGATCCCAGGCTTTATCTGATTGGAGGTGTGGATGATAGTACCGGCAAGGTAGCGGGAGCCAAGTTTGTGTTAGCTGATGGGGTAAAACAGAACATGGAGGTATTCTGGGGTATTGTTCAGAGAAGAGGGATTCCCTTGAGTGTATATGTGGATCGTGGCTCTAACTTTAAGACTACCCGCCACCAGAGTACAGAATACCAACTTATCCCGCCTATGGCGGGACCACCCAATTTGCCCGGGCTTTAGAGGAATTAGGAGTAAGGATGATCTACGCCTATTCACCTCAAGCCAAGGGAAGGATTGAGAGAAAGTTTGGAGTGTTCCCCCGCCTTTGGCGGGGTTCGGAGCTCAGACTCCATAATATCTCTAGCTTAGAGGAAGCCAATCGCTATCTAAAAGAACAATTTATTCCAAAGCACAATCGGATGTTTTCACGTTCTGCCAAAGAGCCTGATTCTGCCTATAGACCCTTACCTAAGGGGTTGAAGTTAAAGGACATCTTCTGCTTAAAAGAAGAAAGAACTGTTTCTGGGGATAATACCATAAGTTACAATGGAAAGGTTTTTCAGATCCTGCCCAATGAATACCGGATCAGCTTTGTCAAGGCTAAGGTAAAAGTGCATGAACATCTGGATGACACCATTCATATCTTTTACCAAGGCAAAAGACTAAAACATAAGCAAATACCAAAAGAAAAAACCAAACCAAAGAAAAATGAGCTCATAACCATAAATTACTGACATTTTAAATTTGCAAAAAACCTGACATTTTTAATTTGCATTGACACCTTTAGAAAAATCTCTTGACAAAATAATGGAAGCATATATATTAATGCAAATTCAAAAGAAGGACGGATTTATTTTTCGGGTGGTGCCATTTATGAAAAGATAAAGCAATCGCAAACCTTAAATATTTAACAAAGAAAGGAGGGAGCATCTAAATGAAAAAAGGGATTTGGGTTGTTGGGCTTTTGTTCTTTCCAGTTTTGCTTCTGATCCTGGGGTGCGCGGGAGAGCCTAAAAACGAACTGGCGGCTGCCAAAGATGCTTTGGAGAAAGCCAGGGTGGCTGAGGCGGATAAATATGCGGCAGATCTTTTCACCCAGGCTGAAAACTCCATCACCGAGGCAGAGAATTTAATCGCTCAAAAGAAGTATGGAGAGGCAAAAAAGCTCTTGATGGATGCGAAAGGAGTGGCTGAGTCGGCTACCTCCCAGGCTGAGGTCAACAAAGAGAACACCAAAACTGAAGTTGAAGACTTTTTTGCCGCAATCGACAACGCCATGAACCAACTTAAAGAAACCCAGGACCTGGCAAAGCAATGGGGAATTCCCAAAAAGAAGAGGGCGTTGACAGAGGAGACGTCCGGATGGGATGAACGGCTAAAAAAGGCGCACACAGAGTACGACAGCGGAGATTACTTTTCGGCGAAAGAATTGGCTTCAGAGATTCATCAGCAAGTGACCGAGAAGGATAGCCAGCTAAGAGAGATGATCATGGCTAAGCAGAAATAGTCAACTGCCGATATTCCTGCACCTATATCAAACAAGACGGAAGAAAGTAAACAGAAAAAATTTTTGATTTCGTATCAGAGTTCAACCGCAGATAAAAGCGGGGACAAAGGATCAGAATCTTTCTGATCCTTTTGTCATTTGTGAACTGGCTTTTTTGTTCCTGCGATTCAGTCATCTGCAGACGACATCCCTACTTCTCCCCAGATTCAAGTGTCCATCTCTAAGACACTTTGCTCAGACAAAAGATGGGATAAAAAACCGAAAAACAAAAAAGCAAAGGAGGAGGTCAGCTCCCGTCCCCTTAAAGCTGACCCGATCCCGTATTTGCTGGATTTGCCTCTCTTTGCTTTCAAGAATCTTGCGACCTTTTACTATCTGGTCTTTTTAACCTCCTAAACCGACAGATCTGCCAGGACAACTTCCAGAGAGTTATCCTTATTTAAAATATCGTCTATCTATCTGTCAAAACCTGTCACTAAATTTTAAGTTTTTTTTAGGCTTGAAAATAATTCTCTTTCTGCCTCAATTAGAGAAGAGACTATTTGTAAAGAAAAGGCTGATCTCTAAAGAGGAATTCGTGCAGAATTTTGGAAGGAAAAAAGCACTATCCCAAACAGCCTATTGGAGAGGGACATTTGCTTTCCCCAAACAAAAGAACCGGGGGCAATAATTTTGAGCGAACCAGATTCAGCGGGAAGATGGAGACGTTTTCCGTGGCCTGTTTAACAATTTTTACACTGCCAAACTATATGCCAAAGATTCAAAAGCTTTAAGATTTTTTAGATTAGCACTTTTACTAAGGGGAGCATATAGTTGTTTACATCCCCCCTTTACTAAAGGGGGATGCGTATGCATTCATACGAATTTCAAGTCAAGCCCAAAACAGGTGGGGGAGAAAAAATCAATGCGAAGCTCGTATGAGTGCATACGCACATTCATACGAATAATAAGATGTAAACTGTTTCCTGCTCCTCTTAGTAACTCAACCATAGAACCGTTTCATTTTTTCGACGGTCAATCTGATCTTCTCCTTTAGATCTTTCGGCTCCAACACCTTTGCATCTTCACCAAATCCCAGAATCCATCTGCAGATCTCCTCTATTCCATTAACCTTAACTTCGTAGATCAGAGAATCGTCTTTTAGTTTGGTGATTTTCTCTGAAGGGTGATGTTGTCCTGATCCTACAACCTTCGCTCCAATTCCTCTGAATTTGATCCTCACACAAACCGGTTCTCCTTGATAAAGCTCCCAGCTATCCTTGAAAAAATCTGACAGAGAAAAATCCGGCTTCCGTTGAAAACTTTTGTCCAGAAGGGTGATCTTTTTTATGCGGTTGAGTCGGAAGATTCGGACCTCATTTCGCCGATGACAGAATCCGACAAGATACCAAGCATGCCTGCGGAAGACTAAACTATAAGGATCAACCTGTCTGGAGCTTTCCTTTGACTTGAGCGACTCATAAACGAGCTTAAGGCTTTTTCGGTTCAAAATAGATTGTTCAATCAGCTTAAACATCAAACTCAAACTGGAGAAATCGGAGGTGGATTTGACATTAACAGAGGCGACGTCTCCAAGTCTATCCAAATCCTTCTTTACGACTGGGTTTAAATTTGCCTCAATTTTGGCTAACACAACTTTCGCCTGTTTTCGCAGAGGACTTTGGTTCATAAAAACCGAGGAGGAAAGAGCCATCTTCAAAACAAGATAATCGTCCAGGGTGAGATTCAAAGGTGGAAGAAAGGCATCTGAAAGAAACCGGTAGCCTTTATCAAAGTAAATAGGGATGTTAGCCGATGAGAGGCCGGTTATGTAACGATAAATGGTTCTCTCCGAGACCTCACATTCCCGGGCTAACTCACCGGCTGAAAGCCCGGGTCTTCCTCTCAAAAGATTCAACACATAGAGTAGCCGATCATACTTGGACATCTTGGTCTCCTTTCCTTTCCAAAGAAAGAATCGTTCAGAAAGAATAGAGGTTAGATCAACTTTCTAACGATCAAATCCTTATTGGTGGGGACGGCTTATAGAATCTATCAAGTAAGCAAAGACAAAAGGTCAGTTCCAACTTCGATTACAAATTTTCGCTGAAAATAAAAAATCCACCCCTCTATGATAACATGAACGCCAGAAATATAAAGCCCATTATTGGTTTTGTTAACCTTGACTAGCTATATTTCAAGCATTTTCAATATATAAAATGTTTTTTCATTTGCAAGAAGAATCCGCCGAAAATTTGGCAGGTATAGGTACATGGTATCCACTTTTGTGTTTCTGTTTATAGTCCGAATTTGGATCCTGTGGACATGAGTCGAGCAGTGTTTCCAGTGCGAAGCATTCATACGAATCTTCTTCCTCACCCCGCCTTTGGCGGGGAACTCAGAACCATTATCCGTCTGCCAGTAGATTCTAATTGTGCTTATCCCATAACTCTTTAGACGTTCTATAACGTAGTTGGCAAATAAGGAGGCATAGGTGGAGTTATTTCGATCGGCATAGGCAAAAAAGCAAGTTCCGGTGAAAAGCTCTCTTAGCGTATATTCATATCTGGCAAGACCCAACCTCTTCATAAAAGGCCGGTATTGATAGATATCCGAGAGGTCTTTGGTATCAATCTGGCTGTTCTCAAATCCCGCCATTGGCGGGATTCTTCAGTTCAGACAAGTCTTTACGTTTACGCCAACGCTTCCTCTTGAGTTTAATGAGATTATTTTGTTTGATGACTCTGTTTACCGCACTATGACTTCCTTTGCCCCGCCAGAGGCGGGGTCAATCAGACGCCTTGAACCCCAGGAAGGATGTCTTTGTCTCAATTCAATGATTCTGGCCTCATCTTCCGGTTTTAACTTGTACCGCTTTTAGCGGTATCCCGCCATAGGCAGTGATGTGGTATATGCTTAGGAGCTCTCTTTTTATCCTTAAGACCATCCAACCCCTCTTGCTTAAAACGCTCAACCCACTTCCTCACCCCGCCTTTGGCGGGGGTAGTCTTGTCCGCCAGAGGCGGATCTGCCTATGGCGGAAAAGGAGGTCATCCCCGTCTTCGGACAGGATTTTCAACTTTTTCTTAGCCCTGGATCAATGCGTATAACCTCTCTCCTATTACCATGCTCTTCGGTATCTTGTCCTATGGATCCATATTCGGATAAATCCCGAAAGTATTCGGCAACCTCGTATGAGTGCATGCGCATCTCCTCCAACTCCAGAATAAAGAATCACGCGTAGCGAAAATGTTCGTTGGCTCATAACAGGGGGTAATTTATCCCCACCTTGTGATGCGTATGCATTCATACGAATCTTCGTTTGTAGAGCCTCTCAGAGCCTCCTTTTTAAAAACCTCCCCCCCCTCTTGCCAGCCTTCTCCCAAAATAGCCCACCCTCTTCAAAAATTCAAGCCTTTTAACCTTTAAAAATCTAAATTCCTCCTCACTTAAATAAATCAGTCTACAAATCTGGATACCTTGTGCCTGTACTCTCCAAATTTAAGGGCTGGTGAGTCCCATTCGGTTATATGCTCCGATGGATCTAAACTCTTTTTATATAGAGGGAAAACCTCTTTTACTCTTTAATCTTCTTTGAGTTAGATTCCCAACAGATGAAGCAGATTAAACGGATAGGTAAAAGAAGGTGGATTTAAACCATCTGTTTCATCTGTTGGGAAACAATTTTTAAAAAGGCAGACTTTAAGACTTTATGAATTCGACGTCAAAATATTTTTTCTTCAGGGTTTGATGGCGTGGCGATAATTAGCAAAAACTTCTGCGGAAAATAAAAAGGGGTGAGAGTAACTCTCACCCCAAAACCATATTAGGAACTTGTTATTCGAGAAAACTTCTTAGATCAGCCGGTAAACAGACTTTCTAATTTGTCTGCCAATTGCTTTCTCCCTTCAGGCGTATTTGGATCCACAACAAAGCCAGAATCGAAATATTGCTGGACCATCGTGAGGCTTTGGCTGAATTTGGCGGTCTCATAATAACTGTCTGCCAAAACCAAAGCTAAGTCCAGATGATTTATACTGACGTCATGGGAAGAAAAGCTCCAAGAGGGATTAGACGAGAGCACCTCCTCAGCCATATCGATGACATCCTTGAACTTATCCTGCGCATGATAAGCCAATGCCAGCCCAGCTTTGGCATCATTCGAATCAGAGACCTTGGCAAGATACGTGACGAAAGCATTTTCTGCCAGCCCGGCATGATTTTGTCTCAACTCAGCCCAGCCCAATCCTAAATATGCGTCATGGGCGGAGGTGTCCAAGCCGATGGCGGCATTGAAGTCGGCACTGGCACCAGCGTCGTTACCGGCTTCGAGCTTTGCCCATCCCTGCTTTATCAGCTCCTCGGCAGTTATCTGTTTTTCCTCATCTTTCCCACACCCGTAGACTAAAAGAAGAGAGGAAAGTAAAACGGCGATCAACAGAAAGCACCTTTTTTTCATAACTACTCCTTTTTTCATCCGTTATTTTAGTTTAGCTAAATCTGCTGTAAAAGCTCTCTTACTTTAAGAGAATCATCTTTTTGGTCTTCAGATAGTTTTGCGCCTTTATCTTATAGAAGTAGATACCTGAAGCCACTTCCCGACCGCCATCGTCTCTGCCATCCCAGAACACCGATTTGTGACCAGCGTCTTGGATCTCGTCCACCAATACCTTCACTTTTTGACCAAGGATGTTGTATATGGTTAGCTTCACCTGTCCGGAAACAGGTAGATCATATCTTATCTGGGTCTCCGGGTTGAAGGGATTGGGGTAGTTCTGGAAAAGCTGGTAGGTTTTGGGTATCCCGGTGATATGCTTCCCTGTGGCATCATAAATCAGTCTGTAAACACCTAAACTTTTAACCTTTGCACAGACTGAATTTCCATCCAAAAAGCTTTCCAGTTTGTTCCACTTCCCATCTTCATATTTATAAACTGAGAACAGAGTTTTGTCTTTGTCCTTCAGATCGAGATTGCCCAATAATGGGAAACTTATGATCAGATCCTTTTCAAACGAGATTGAAGGACCCAATTGGTAAGCTTCTCCGAATGTCGTCATCTCTTGTTTTTCTTTAAACTGATACCGGGAATCTTCGGAGACGGAGATGCAGGTGGCATATATCTCCTCCTTTACCGAGGCTTCGGGGAAAAGCACCTGCACCTTTTTGTCATAGCTGACCAATTTGCCCACCTTGCCTGCTCCTATAAACTCCACGCTGAAGTTCCGGGTGGCAATGGTGTCCCTCTCCACAACAGAGCTGGCAAAAACTGAGATATCAGCAATTCCGCTGGCGGTAAAAACAAACCTTCCTCGATAGGTCCCAGAAGAAATGGGGACAAAAAACACCGGGCTGGGTTGATGAGCTCCGATGGTCACCCAAGCAACTGGTGGAGCTTTTAAGGCAATGTCTGTATTCACGATAAAGTGAGCCACCGCAGTTGCCACCGGATTCTGGAATAAAGAGAGCGAAACCATTCCCAAGCGCTTCACCGTATCACATGACTGGAAGTATATGAGCGATCCAATATCGGGGCAAACCGAGTCTCCAAGGCAGGGAGAAGAGCACTCGAATCTGAAATCGCCGAAATCCGGGTCGATCAGACGAGGGAAGTCGTAGATATTATCAGAGGTATTCCCCGAGACTTGATATAACGTCCCGCCCCGGTTATCCCAGAAATCGTTGCATTGAATCCCCAAATTTTTCCTGAAGCCTCTGGTGGCAGAAGGAGCAAGTTGCGCCCCAAGATCGGCGATAGCGCCGCCGGTGGAGTCACTTGATATATTGCCGAAAAAGATGTTGCTCCTTATCTGAGGAGTGGAGAAGTACCGGCAACATATAGCCCCGCCCGAGAGCTTGCTCTGATTTTTATAAAAGATATTGCTGATGATGTCAGGTGAGCTCTGGTTGCAATCGATTCCCCCGCCTTTTGCCCCGGCAGAGTTATGGGAGATCAAGTTTCCCTGAATTATCGGATAAGCATAGGTGGAGTCAACTTTGACGGTAAGTACGGCTATGTTAGTGTCCTGAGCTGGAGGTTGCTCCACTGACAGGGTATCGTTAACCAACACCTCAAACTTATAGGTTCCGACGCTGTAAGGGATGAACTTGGCTATGGGCTGGTCAGCATCCACTATCACAGGTTCTTCGGCACCTGCCGGCTTATCTTTCACTCTCCAGCTGAACGTAAGCCCTCCCGCATCCGAAGAATCAGGGTGTTGAAACACAGCAGAATCAGGATCATAAGAGGCTGAAGCGTCTAAATTCACCGTATCTCCTTCAGAGGCATGATCCCTGTTAACCACTTTTGCAATCGGAAGCTGATTTGCCACCACAATTACCTCGTCCGATTCACTCAAACAAAAGTGATCGTTCACTATCAACTCAAGTTTGTAGACCCCAGAGACACTGGCTTTGAAGTAAATGGACTGAACCGTATCTGAAGGCTCATCTGTTTCAGTTGAATATATGGTAACCCCAGAGATGGGGCCGTAGATCTTCCAATTATATTTTAGCGAATTCCTTTGATCAGGATTGATCTCAAATCCGGTGCCGGTAAGGTAAGCCCTGGTTCCCGGACGGAGCAGGGTGTCCTGACCCGCATCTGCAAATGGGCAGGCTTGAATTGAAAAGAAAACCGAATCATAGTTTTCGCTCATGACTCCATAAGAATCTCTTACCCTCAGGCGGAATTTCAAGAGCCCTTCATAGCCAAAGAAAAAAGGTTGAATGGCTTGCTCTGGATCTAAGGAGTCCACGCTAAAACTCAAGCATTTTATTCCTTCTTTGGTGGGATAACACCATTCAACCGGCTCCCATAAGAAATATTTAACCTGATCACCTTGGTCTGGATCATAGGAGGAAGAGGCATCCAGAATCATGGTATCCGAAGTGGTGAACCCAACCAGGGTGTCTCCGTATAGGGGGTCATCCTGACAGAATGCCACCGGAGGTCGGGAGATTGTTACCTGGACGGTGGCGGAGTCTGCACCCATAGAATCAGAAACCCTTAATTGGAATTCATACGTTCCCAGATAGGTGGAATCCTCGGTAACAAAATAAGCTTTAACCGAATCGGGATCCTCAATCGTGACAGAGACAGGACCGGAGAGCTGAGTCCAGTGGTAAGTTAAAACATCACCAGGATTGATGTCGCAACTTTCAGACCCATCCAGCCGGCAAGTATCCCCGATTCCCCCACCCCCCGCTTCCCCCGCGTCCGCATGAGGGGGATACTGCACATTGATGGTTATGGTGTCTGAATAATTGTCTGCGTGAGGCACATAAGCATCTATAACCTGCAAATAGACTTCTATTATCCCTAGTTTACTTAACTCCGTGATCGCTAGGAAGCAAGTGTCGTTGTTGCTGAGATAATTAGGAGAACCTGATGGCTCTCTCCAGCATTCAAAATCTCTCAAATACTGCCACTTATAACGCCAAATATAGTCTCCGCTTGCGCTATCTGGATCCCAGGAGCCGGTGCCATCAAAGACGAGCGTGTCCCCCGGCAAATATTTGTCCCTCTGGATGATGGTATCCTTTTTGGCATACCAACTGACAACAGCCACCGGAGGTTCGTTTTGCGTAGGTTTAGCCATTGGGCCAGGATCAGTAGGAGAAGAAACATCAGTAGCATCCCTGGGATTGAGCGAATTTTTCATCTCGTCTTCGCTCATCTTCAAGCGCGATTTTGAGGGAGAAGGTGATTCTTTTATTTCAGCACCAGATTCGGACTTTTCTGAAGACGCTTTCTTTTTGTTTTCTCCCTTTTGCTCATCCGGACTTAAGCCTGCGGATTTTCCCACCTTGATCTTGATGGAATAGAAACATTGGATCGCCCCACCTGAGCCTTTAGCGGAATTGTTGGTGATTATGTTGTGGAGAATGTTTGGTGCCGCCGAGTTAATGAAGATTCCACCCCCATCATCCTCTGTTTGATTTCCCGTGATCACATTATAAACAATGGTAGGGCTGGAACCCTCATCGCAAAATATACCTCCTCCGTTGATTTTCTCAGCACCTCCTATATCAGCTTTGGTGCCTGTGCCACCTCGGATGATGAATCCCATTAAGGCGGAGCTTGAGTCCACACCGGAGGCGAAATAAACCACACTTCCCTTCTCTTCTCCGCGAGTCAACTTGCTTCCGTCAATTATGGTTTTATTTATGATAGTTGTATCAATGGAATCCGGGTTAGCACAGCAGTTGCTGGTCACGAGCAGATTCTTCTTATAAAATCTCAGGTTCTCGTAATAAATTCCCTCCTCAACTAAGACCACATCTCCTGATGCCGCCCAGACAATTCCCTCCTGAATAGTGGGAAGATCGGTGGGGATGTGGAAAACGGTGGCGGTAGTATAAAAGAAGGTGAAATGTGGACCGAAATCCTGCCAGTAAGTTATTGTCGTATCTATGATTACCGAATCCACCTCCCGGGTTGTCTGCGAATCCACCTCCACCCTCATAGTCCAGTAATAAGCCTGCCACTCCACTAAAGGAGTAATGCCATCATAAACCGTGCTATCTTCCGAACCTTCGATGGTTGAATCTTCCCAGACGATGGAAGTGAAATTGGGATCCAGAGCCAACTTAATGTGGAACCTGCTGGGTGTCTCTTCTTCTGGTTTGTTCTTATCAACCTTCCACTTGAATGTTGGAGTTGCAGTGATAATCTTGGTTGAATCACCGGGGGAGGTCAAATTGACCTCAGTCAGCGCTTTTGCCTCCCGAGTAGTCGGGCCAAGTGACCATATAGAGATTGCCAGCAAAAGCAAGATACAAAAACAAACTGAACGTTTCATAACCACTCTCCTTTAATTTTAATTTTTCATCTTGAGAAGGAAAAAACTTTTTCCCTTCTCATTTGATTCTGTAATTATAAACTCCTCTTTGGGTGATGTCAAGGATTTTTAGAATTTTTTTCGAAAAGCTCAAAAAAAACTTACTGCGCTCAATTTATATATCCTCACTTGGGAAAAAGAATATTCTGGTTGGTGACGCAGGACAAATTCAAGGCTTGATTTTTGGAGTAGATGACCAAGATATTCAGAAAGCTCAGCAATTCACCCGCTAACCCCCTGCTCGCTTTTTTGTGGCTAAAGGGAGGAAAGGGAACTTCATTTCATGACAGTTGGGATGTGCTTCGATTTGCATGACATAATTCGAATCAAGAATTATACTAACCATATCATAAAATGTGGCAGACGGTGTTGTCGGAATTGGCTTCCAATTTCTATTTATTAGAGTCCTCTTGTAGGATTCTACGGAAAGGCGCCGGCTGTACTTTCAAAATAGTTTTTCATGCTTTTCTCTCTCCCCGCGGGCTAAAATCTGCGGCCACCCCCTCCCTTAATAAAATCTTTTTCACCTCTATTCTCTGAATTTCAGGCAACGTCTAACGTTTTTCCTATTGTAAAAATGGGATGAGAAAAGTTCAAAAGTTCAAAGGTTTAAAGGTTCAATCGATATGTGGGTGGGGATGGACTGTTTTCAGAGGATGTGGGTAAAGATTTGAGAAGAGCAATGCAAGGTGTTCATGCCGGTTGATCTGAAGAATTCTGACGATGCTCTCTGACCAACGAGAGAATGTTTGACAAATTGGCGTGGATATTAGAAAGAACCTTGGCGAAATGCTTCAACAGTTCAGCATACTGCCATTTGATGCTGAACGCCTCCATTGGGAGTTCAAGTAGCTCAAGGAGGATCTTTTTATAAATCTCGTCTATGTATCTCAGAACCAAATAGGGATATTCCGGGATATTCACATCCGGAAGTTCTCCCCGGCTGAGCCTTTCCTTGTAGTTTTCAATCTTTTCCAAAAGCACGGTGCCAAAACACCAGGGGGTCATAATCACCGCCAGAGTGGAATCATCTCCATAGTAACCATACACGTTTTTCAAAACTACTTCAACTATGATTTTTCTGGCACAATAGTATGCACCGGTCTCCTCACATCTTGGATCGCAACGGTCCATCTTCTCCCTTAGGCTTCCCAACTCGCTTAAACACCTTCTTTCTATCCCTTCCAGAAAGGTATAAAAATCCTCGAAGTAGACTTTAACGCCTTCATTTACCGTGTAGATGTAATATCCACCCTCATCTTTTTTCACTTTGGGTTCCTTGATCTTTTTTAATTTCTCGCTGGAAAATCCCCTTTTTATGCCGATACTCAGAGTCTTTTCCATATCTTGATCCTTTCCCTAAAAAGCTTTGATTCTCACCCCACAGAAAAGCAAAAAATATGCCCCTGATCAGAGGGTAAGGATGAAAAAAGGATTTCAGGTTAAGTCTTGACGAATCATAGATTAGTAGAAAACCGGACGATAGATTGAATAAGCCTAAAAGAGAGCCTATTATGCAACCGAGTGCATATTCTTCGCAAAATTCTCTGCTAATTGAGCGGAGAGGATTTTTTTAGTTTTTCTATTCTAAGAAAGGGAAAAGCGGAGGAACCCTTTGAGTTTTTTGCTTTAACTTAGGTATCGCCTCTCAAGAAGAATTTTTCTTTAATCGGAAAAAGTCCGAAGCCTCCGCCAGTGTGAAGAAAAAGGATTTTATCCTGTGAGGAGAAATTGCCTTTTTTGATCTGGTCTAACAGACCATACATGGCTTTGCCGGTGTAAACCGGATCCAAGATTATTCCGGCGTTTTCAGCCACAGATTTAATCACATCCAGTTCCTCTTTTCTGCTCTTAGCATACCCTTTCCCTACATACCCATCGATTATCCGGATTTGCTCTTTTTTAAGTTCAACGTCCAGATGAAACTTCTGTTTTGCAACCGTTATCAGATTATAGATTCGATCAACAAAAAGCTGGGCAGTGTCTTTGACATTGATTCCATGGATTTCCACATCCCACTTTAACATTTTAGATCCCAACCACAGTCCGGCATAGGTTCCCCCTGATCCCACAGCAGTGACTATCTTGTTTATTTTAAGTTTCATTTCCTCCAGTTGTTTTTTTATCTCCACACAGGCTTTTATATATCCCCACACTCCCAGCTCGTTGGAGGCGCCCTCAGGAATTATATAAGGTCTTTTGCCCGCGGCCTTCAATTGGGAGGAAAGCTCAGACATAATCGAATCGATCTGTTCATACTGATCTGGTGGGATATATTTGATCTTCGCATTGACCAATTTACTTAAGAATAAATTCCCGTCAAGCTGGGGAGGATCATCCCCGAAAAGAACCAGATAACTCCTAAGCCCAAATTGAGCCCCCAGGATGGCGACGGCGCGAGCGTGGTTGGATTGAAACCCACCACAGGTAATCAAGCTGTCAGCCCTTTCTTTTAAGGCATCAAAAAGGAGGAGCTCCAATTTTCGGACCTTGTTTCCTGAGAGAGAAAATCCGGTAAGGTCATCCCTCTTTATAAAAATCTTTAAGCTTGAGGGAAGTTGGGGGAAGCTTGAAAGCTTCTGGATGGGGGTGGGCTTTACGGCGACGTTTACACTTTCAGGAAACTGTATGGTCATATGTTATAAACCGGCGGTGAAAGATCAGAATAATTTCATTTACCTCGTAAAAACAGATATTCTTTAAAATAATCCAATAAATAGGTGGAGGCAAGATAAATGTGTGGTTTCCCACACATATTAAGGAGAGCATATAATTGTTTACATCCCCCCTTTAGAAAAGGGGGGAAGGGGGGATTTGAAACTTGAAAAAATCCCCCTAAATCCCCCTTTGCTAAAGGGGGATGCGTATGCATTCATACGAATTTCAAGTCAAGCCCAAAACAGGTGGGGGAGAAAAAATCAATGCGAAGCTCGTATGAGTGCATACGCACATTCATACGAATAATAAGATGTAAACTGTTTCCTGCTCCTCTTAGTAACTCGAAAAAAAGGTGTCGGGTGAATGTGTGCTTGTTGAAAAAACTAAGGGGGAGTGCACCAGCTTGCTGGTGCGGTTTTAAAAATAGCGAAAGCCCCGCGATGCGGAATTCTTCGGACAAACTTACTCACTCCTAAAATACTTTCTCGTTCTCATCTCAGGTACGATAAATCCTCATAGAATTGAAGGCAAACGCGAATGTTTGCCTCCCTGGTCTATGCAAAAACCATTCTTAAAAGATCACCATTTGCTACTTGACCAAAAGCTTTTTTGGATTATATTGGTCAAAAAATTTGAGACCTATATATAATTAAGGAAAGAGGTAGAAAATGTCTAAGGTCTACAAAACACTTATTGGGGGTAAATGGAAAGAGGGGACAAAGCTTTTGGAGGTAACGAATAAATATACAGGAGAAGTGATCGGATCGGTGCCTTTGACTGATAAGGAGATTTTTGAAGAGGCGATTAAGTCTGCTCGAGATGGATTTTCCCTTATCTCCAATATGCCCGCCTACCAGCGATCAAAAATCCTGGAGAAAACCTCGCAGAAAATAGAAGAGAAAAAGGATGAGATCACCCGAATCATTGCCATGGAGGCGGGTAAGGCGTGGAAGCATGCCAAAGCAGAGGTGGAAAGGGCGGTTCAGACCTTCAAATTTGCATCCGAGGAGGCAAAGTCAATTCATGGGGAAACGGTCCCTATGGATGCGGCTGTGGGTGGGGAAAAAAGAATAGGGTTTTATCTTCGTTTTCCGGTGGGAATTGTGGGAGCGATCAGTCCGTTTAATTTCCCCTTGAATCTGGTTGCTCATAAGGTGGCGCCGGCAATTGCGGCGGGATGCTCGGTGGTGCTTAAGCCCGCATCCATGACGCCAATTACCTCTCTGAAGTTAGGGGAGATAATGATGGAAGCTGGTCTTCCGGATGGTGCATTAAACATTACCATCGGCTCCGGATCAACGGTAGGCAACTGGCTGGTCATCGATCCGCGCGTCTCTATGATCACCTTCACCGGAAGTCCTCCGGTGGGAAGAGATATAAAAGAAAAGTCGGGATTAAAAAAGGTAACCCTGGAGTTGGGTTCAAATTCCGCTTGTATTATAGACGAATCCGCTGATTTAGATTTGGCTGTGCCGCGCTGTATTGTAGGAAGCTTTGCCTATGCCGGGCAGGTCTGCATCTCCGTCCAGAGAATTTATATCCATCAAAAGATATTCGATGAATTCACTCAAAGATTTCTCAAAGGGACCGAACAACTGAAGCTCGGCGACCCCCTGGATCCTGAGACGGATGTGGGTCCCATGATTACAGAGGACGACGCAAAGAGAACCGAAAGCTGGGTGAAAGAAGCATTTGAAGGCGGTGCCAAGATATTAATCGGAGGGAAAAGAGAAAAGAATTTCTATCATCCAACGGTTTTGACCAATGTTAAGCCTGAGATGAAAGTGATGGCGACTGAGATTTTCGCGCCGGTGGTATGTTTTGTTCCCTTTGATGATTTCTACGATGCGGTGAGGATGGCGGACGATTCAATTTATGGTTTGCAGGCAGGAGTATACACCTCTAATATTGAAAAAGCATTCCAAGCGGTAAAAGGTATTAAGGTGGGAGGGGTTATAGTCAACGACGTTCCCACTTATCGGGCAGACCAGATGCCCTATGGAGGAGTAAAAGAATCGGGCATAGGAAGAGAAGGCTTAAAATTCGCCATCGAGGAGATGACCGATATTAAGATGGTCGTTTTTAATTTGCAAAAATAGTTCTCATGTTGTTGGGGCTGGGGTTCAACCCCAACCCCAACATAGAGGACTCTAGAGGTCGTCTTTGTAAAAGAAAGTGATCAAATAGTAGTGATTACCACCTATTGGCTAGAAGGAGATTAAATTATGAAAATCAGTTATGATCCTAAAGCGGATGCCCTTTACATTCAATTTCAAGAAGGAAAAGTTGGAAAAACAAAAAAAGTTGAAGAGGGTATCCCGATTGATTTGGACAATTCAGGAAAAATCTTTGGTATCGAGATTATCGGCTTGTTAGAGAGAATGTCCATCAAAGACTTAGGACAAATAAGTTTTGATTTGCCTTTGGCAAAGGTTGGGTGAATACTTTCCAGTGTTGCCTGGCGAAGACATGGATCAACCTAGAAACTTAGCCAAAAGTTTGTAGGTCGGATATGTCCTACCCTTCAACAAGTTCAGGGCAGTGAGCGAAGTCGAACTGCCAACGGAGGGACTATCCGACATTTTTTGTTTTCGTCCGAAACCCCCGCCGTTGGCGGGGGTTTCGGACCTACAAATGTAATGCCCCAGCTTGCCCTGAACCATACGGTTCAGGGCTTGTCTCGGACGATGACGGTGTTATGTGGCGCAGGTTTGCTCTTCAAATTGTGCCACAGCCTATCTTAATTTCATAGAGCATAGATGCTGGTGGAGCTAAAGCTCCACACCTACATCTACTCTGGGAAAATGGCTCAATTCGGGACCTACTTTTTCAGATACTTTTCCAGTTCTTTTAAACTCCGAATAGCGGCAGAATCGGCGGGATTTTCGGCGAGAATATGTTCCCATGCGTCTCTGGCGTTTTCAAAATCACCCAGTCTGGTGTATGCCAGTCCTAAGAGGTGATAAGCATCCAGGTACTCAGGTGTTAATCCGATGATTTGCCGGGCACAGGATACAGCCATATCCGGATGATTGGTTGAATAGTATGCGGATCCCAGATCATAAAGGAAGTCCACATTGTCCGCCAGGAAAAGAAAAGCCTGCTCCAGATAAGGGAGGGCTTTGGCATATTCTTCCCTTTTGAAGTAGATATTACCCATCATCCAGTTCGCTTTTGGATATAAAGGATCTATTTTGAGAAGGGTGTCCAAGACGTGAATAGCCTGATCGAAATCTTGCTTTTTGTGATAATAGGCGGCTAAGTTGAGATAGCTAAGTGTGTCATATGGGTTCCTCTCAGTGGCCCTCTGATAAATCTTTTGCACCTCCTCCGGTAATTCCGCTAATTTTAAGATGCGAGCTATCTTATACAGATTGTAGTCGACCTCATCCACCGGATGAGGGTCGTTCTCCTGAATCAACAAATAGCGATCCAGCGATCTTGTGTGGTGTGCATTGATCAATACCCAGGGAAGAGTGTGAAAAAGACCAAACCAGATGAAGATAAGTCCCCAGGTTTTAAATCTTTTTCCAACAGGCATCTGAGATTTATGATCGGCGGACGGTGGACGGTGGACGGTGGACCGGTCTTCTCCCCACCTCAAAAAAAGAAGCACCCCCAGCAATCCAATGAAAGGAGCAGGTGACGATCTCAAATCCCAGTCCGCGCTCCCCAAGGTGAAGTTGAAAACAAAAAGATAGATTAAGGTGAAAGACGTGGCAAGAATTAGGAAATTGATCAACCTATCTTTTCCTGTGGGTTCTGTAGAAAGTTCTTTGAGCTTGATCTTGAAGAAGAGGAAAAAGATCACAAGAGAGATGCCTAGAGGAGAAAGCAAAAGAAGCTGGTTTACAAACTCGGAGATGTGAGCCAGAGAGAACATGCCAAAAGAATAACTTTCCGTAGCCATCAAGGGCAGGATGAATATCCCTTTGCCAGTTTTTTCCAAACCAGTGGCAACTCTATGAATCCAAAAAAGGATTACAACTGAAGAGAGGATCAGGGCTATCAAGGTGAGAATATTTACCATGGGCTTAGCCTGTGACCCCTTTTTTCTTAAGTGATCCTTTCGCCTTTTTGTGGATTTCTTCGAAGCGGATACACTCTCTTGACCAGAAGAGGCTTTCTGCCTTTCAATTCTCCTATAACCTTCCCCCAGAAGGTAAATGAACGAGGGGGCGAAAACCAAGGAAGAGATATGCAAGCCAATGCTTATCACGAAGGATGAAAGAGCGGGAAGTATGTTGGTTTTCCCTGAAATATACATGGCAGAAAATAGAATATAAGCCAAAAGCACTACCTGAAGGATGGTGTAGCTTTCCACATATCCGAAGAAAAGCTCACTCGATCCCAAAGAGACCAGAAAGAAAAAGATCAAAACCTTACCAAATCCAGTTTTTCCCAGAAGAGAGGATAACTTCAACGCCAGAAAGATGAAAACACCTCCGCACAGAATGCTTATGGTCGAATAGGTAAGCTCGGGAGTCCAGGTGGGGATAAGTTTGGTCATCACCCGATATACCAACAGATGAATGAATCCATCCAGCCATTCCGTGAGATGAAGCCGCCCTTGTGGCAAATCACTGATGCGGAAATAACCATCTCCCAGAAGATGGAGCCTGCTTCGGAAAATCCAGAAAATGGGAAGGGAGAAAAGGCTCAAGAGAAGAAAGGTTTTATTTTGGCCCAGTTGAACAAATGGTTTTTTAATCTTTTCTGCCAAAACTTCCAATCTTTCATAGAGGAACTCTCCCACGCCAGGGATCAAAATGGCTAAAGTAGCTAAGGTCAAAATCCAGCCTATCCAGGCTGGAAAGAAATGGTAAAAATGGACTCCCCACATGTAGGCGGGAGCGACATAGACAGTGAGCAGGTGAGATAGGATTAAAACAGCCATCCAGGGTAGGAAAACCTGTTCAAAGAGTTTGTCGGAAATCTCCCTTTTGGGCATAGAGTTCTTCGTTTTTGTATCGGTTGTTTTCATGTCGGATTTGGATAATTTTATACCGTGCGAATCAACGTCACTAATATATTCGTATATCTATGGCTGTCAAGTTGGAACAGAGAAAGATGAGGGGTAGTAATCTTTGCTCCTGGGCGGATGTTATCCCCGACGGGTCTCCGTCATCCGCCCCCACGCATGTATTCACAACAGATAAAGCAGATTAAGCAGATATTTATAGCCACTTATCAGCTAAATCCAGATAATCAGCTGTGAGAAAGTGATCTCTCCCCACCCGGGCATTCACAGCTGATAGCACAGATTAAGCAGATATTTATAACCACTCAGAGAAAATATTTAGCCCACAAATAGCAAAAACGAATAAAAAAGAAGTAGAACAGTAGTTCGGTGTAATTTCACTTGACAACCCGACAAAATTTGGATATATAGCCAATGTTCATGGTCCAAAACCTTCCGACTATTGGAGAACTTGATGATAACCTCAAACAACAACTTTCTCAGACCAGCATATTTGGAGATCAATCTGGATGCCGTAGCCTTCAACGTAAGAAATATCAGGAAGAAATTGGGTCAAGGTGTGGAGTTGATGGCAATTGTAAAGGCAAATGGTTATGGTCATGGAGCTTATCCGGTGGCTTGCGAGGCTTTGAAAAATGGAGCAGACTCTTTGGGGGTGGCTATTCTGGAGGAGGGGGCTGAACTCAGGGAGAAGGGGGTGAAGGCTCCCATCGTCAACCTGTATCCTGAGCCGCACCAGCGCGCAAAAAAGATCGTGGAATACGATTTAGAACAGGTGGTCACTGATCTGAAGCTGGTGAAAAATCTTTCGCAGGAAGCTTTAAAACAAAACAAATCCTGCAATGTCTACATTGAGATAGATACCGGGTTGGGTCGTTATGGCGTGCTGCCTGAGGATACCAAAGAGCTGGCAAAGAAAATAAAAATGCTCCCTAACGTTCGCCTGAAAGGCGTTCTGTCCCAGTTTTCCACTGCGGATGCGAGGAAAAAGGATTTCGCCTATAAGCAGTTGAGGGTTTTCAAAGACACTTTGGATGAACTTAAAGCTCATTCAAATCACATCCCCATCACCTCCATTGCCAATTCCGGGGCGGTGCTGGACATCCCCGCCAGCTATTTTAATCAAGTGAGGGTAGGACACTTGCTCTATGGGCTTTATCCCTCATCTGAAACCTCTGAATCAATCTTTGTGAAACCAGCTATGAGTCTTAAAAGTCGGGTGGTGTTCATAAAGGAGGTGGGAAAGGGAACTCCCATCAGTTACGGCAAAACCTACGTCACCAGAAAGAAAACCAAAATCGCCACCATTCCTTTAGGATATGCGGATGGATACAGCCGACTTCTTTCCAACAAAGGGGAGGTCTTGATCAAGGGAAAAAGAGCCAAAGTGGTGGGTCGGGTGTGCATGGATGCTTTCATGGTGGATGTAAGCCACATCCCGGGCGTGAAGGTGGGAGACGAGGTGGTGGTGATGGGAAAACAGGGAAAAGAAGAGATCACCGCTCACGATCTGGGCACATGGACTAACACCTTTGCCTATGAGATCATGACCCGCATGGGGAAGAGATTGCCGATTGTTTATAAACAGAGATAAAAAACCTCTCCCCCTGTTTCCCCTTCAGAGTGAATCCCTTCAGGATGAACCCCTCTCCATGAAATGGAGAGGGGGACTAAGTGGGTGAGGTCGGAGGTTGGTCGATAGTCTATGTCCAGAGAGCAAAAAGACCTTAAGAGAGTCTTTTTCTTAATTTTACTGACTCGAAGCAGGGTACAAGCCAAAAGACAGCAGTATAGGCAGGAAGCAAAGAGGCTTACCCCTCTTCGCTTTTTTTGTGCTCGCTGAAAAATCCCCACCCTGTCTGTTTCATTTGGTTAGCGGGGAATAAAAAAACTACAGAATTAGCCTTGACTTTTTAATCTGTACCAAATATACTTTTATAACGAGGTTCAAAGCGGAGGATAACATGAAAGATCGCTATGTTTTTTTGGGGGGAATGGTAATGTTTGCAGCTTTGACCTTATCTCTTGTAGGATGTGCCGGTCCACTTGGAACATTAAAGAGCGCAGGATATGACCCAAACTACACATTTACAAAAGGCACAAATCCACGTGAGGCCCTCAGAGAGGTAGACCATTTAGGACTTGATATTCGTACGTTTGTTTGGTGTCGTTCGGGATTAACCGCCGTTTACTTCAGCAACATGCCAGATGTCGCATCCAAAGTGCAAGAATCTGTGACTAACCGGCTAATGGAAGAACTGCAACCTGAGTTTACCACTGCTATCGCCGGACCGGGTAAGGCAAGGTATGTACTTTTCTGTCCGCTTAAAGCGCAGATACGCAAACAATACCGCATTGGACACTTCATAAATCCAGATACCGTTATAATATACTTTCGGGAATATTTCCCTGATGGAAGTTACTGGAATATTATAGGTCCGGAGGCTTACTCTATCCGGATTAAAGCTAAGCTCTTTGTTCTAGACACCAAGGATAAGAAAGTTCTCTATTTTCAAGACAAGGACTTAGTAGGAAAGGAATTTGAATTCGAAGGACTGGTAGAAAGCGATAAAGATAGCTCTGTTTTGATATGCCTGCAGCAGGTTCAAGAACCAATATGGACAAAAGACTATCTAACAGGTTCGGTGCTATCCGTGCGTTTCGGAGTACAGGGATTAGAAAGACTAAAAGAAAGCGACAAAGATAACTTAATCCTTATACCCGTGCAGAGACTGGCTTCGGAAATAGGTGCCGCACTATGCAAATATAAGTAAGCCTGTTAATCCAAAACACAAGAAACAATAAGGAGGAATTGTAATGGGAAGTGCACATTGCTTCAGCATTAGGTTAAGAAATCTGGCAACCTGGATTGCAGTCATAATCTGCGCGAGCCTTATTGCATTTAAGCCTATAACCACTCGCTGTGAAGAGAAAGTAACCGACAAGGCGGACAAACTGATCGGAAAGGTTGGGTTTGACCTCGGAATACCGTACGGACTTCCGGGAGTCCACCTTGAAATTGGACATTTCAACGTATCTGCATTGGTTGGGGCGGGGTTGTCAGGCACGTGGCTAGTGCATAAAGGCATATGTAATCTTGAAGATGAATATCCGATCGTATTTGTGTTGGGAGGGGTGGTAACCCTTGCGCCGAAGCAATGGGCTTTGAGACCACGAGCAACGGTTTTCTACACTAACGAGTCGGTATATTTTCAATACCGCGCTGAGGGTCCAGGCGCCAGGTGGAAAACCTTTCACAAAGAGCGGTTCCCGGGTTTCTGCGCCGTACTGGAACTGGAGCTTCATCCCCAGAAATTAGGGCTGCCCGCGTACAGAGATAATCCAAATGTTACTCTCGTTTTGGGCGTTGGAATAAACGAGCCTTCTGTGGGCTGGGATGCGATTGACGAACTCCAGGGTGATATCTGTAACCGGATTAAGTCGGAAGGTAGATATACCCACCATTGAATTGCTAAAAACGGGTTTCCCCAAGCTCTGCGGTTCGCAGTCAGCTGGCAGTTCTGAAGCAGGACCAGGCAGGTTATAAGGACCATCTTTGCGTGAAACTTGATTCCTTTTGAATGTTGTCCTAAAGATTACTAACAACTACCTCTTGTTTCCAAGATACTCTCTTTTTTCCCACTTTGTTTAAAGTGGGAAATTTTTTACTTGACGAATTTCCTTTACCAGTGTATTATAATAACAGATAAGAACTATTAATTTTTCAAGGTATGAGCCATGCGGTTCATACTAAGGAGGTAAATATTGAGAACCTACAAAACCATCACTTTATCTTTTCCGCCTGCTTTTTTGAAGCAGATTGAGAAATTAGCCAAAAAAGAGAATAGAACCAAAAGCGAGCTATTCCGCGAAGCGCTAAGACGGTATATGGCCGAGCGAAAGTGGGAATCTCTTCAAAGAGAAATGTCCGCGAAAGCTAAGAGCTTAGGCATTAAGACTGAAGCTGATGTAGAAAGAATAGTTGACGAGGTCCGTAAATAGCAATCTACATGGAAAAAATCGTCTGCGACACTAACATTTTGATCTCCGCTTTGATTTTCCCTGGGGGAAAACCTGACCAAGTAATCAAATTAGCTCAGATGGGGAAGGTAAAACTCTTTATCTCCCCTCCTATTTTATTGGAATTTAGGAAAGTGGTGCGAACAAATTCAAGTCCACAGGATCCAAATTCGGACTTAGTGAACAGAGAATAGATGAGTTAGTAGAGACCATAACCAGCTTTGCTACCATAGTTAAACCAAAGAAGAAAATCTCTGCGATCAAACAAAAGGAAGATGATAATCGAATCTTGGAATGCGCTTTGGAAGGTGAGTGTGACTACATCATCTCCGGAGACGAACACCATATCCTTCCTCTAAGAGAATACAAAGGTATAAAAATCCTAAGAGCGGCAGAGTTTCTAAAACTCAGACCGTGGAAGAAGAAGTGAGGTTACTCCGAACCAGTCATCTAACCTTAGTTGGAGAAATCTTATGGCTTTTCGCTCCCGCTGGATGTTATCATCCAGCGGAGTGGTAGGCGGATGATAACATCCGCCTTGGAGCAAAAGGATCGGCATCAACTGATGCCGACGTATCAAAAGACCTATGTGCCTAACTTGCCACACAATCGATCTTAAGCTCAAGCACCCCTTTCGTATCTCTCGTTCTGTAACCGAGGTAAAGAAGAATGTGATTGTTCAAATAGATGAGGGCATCGGTGAGGCGGCTCCTTCCCAATATTATGGAGAAAACGCAGAGACGGTTATCGAATGTTTGGAAAAGATCAAAGACCTACTTGGTGACGATCCCTTTCAGATAGAGTCCATACTTTCGAGCTTGGATAAAAAAATCGCCAGAAACTTCTCCGCTAAGGCGGCAATTGATATGGCGCTCCATGATCTGGTGGCGAAAAGGCTTAACATCCCTCTTTACCAACTCCTGGGATTGGACGGCAAAACACCTCTGGTCACCTCATATACTATCGGAATCGACACCCCGGAGAAGATGAAGGAAAAAACCAGACAGGCGAAGGGCTTTTTAGTTTACAAGGTTAAGGTGGGAGTGGAAAACGATGTGGAGATGGTGAAGGCAGTAAGGGAGGTCACCGATGCTAAAATAAGAGTGGACGCCAATGCTGGATGGAGCGCGGAAGAAGCTTTGGAGAAAATCCATCAATTAAGAGAATATGAAATCGAATTTGTGGAACAGCCCATAGATCCAGAGGATAAAGCAGGGCTGAAAAAGATAAAGGAAAAAGCGGAACTTCCGATCATAATTGATGAACAACTGATGACTTCAAACGACATACCGGATTTTGTAGGACTTTGTGATGGGATAAATATAAAGTTAGCCAAATGCGGGGGAATCCGGGAGGCTTTGAGGATGATCCATGTGGCCAGGGCGCATGGTTTAAAGGTGATGCTGGGCTGTATGATCGAGAGTTCGGTGGGAATTGCGGCGGCGGCTCACCTGGGTTCACTGGTTGACTTTCTGGACCTGGATGGAAACCTGCTGATAACCAATGATCCTTATGAGGGGCTTAGATTGGAAAATGGGAAGCTTTTTCTTTCCGATTTGCCCGGATTAGGCGTTGTGCCAAAAGATCGGTAAGATTTTAATTGTCATGGACAACCATAGCAAGAAATGAATTTGCTTGCCCCCTCACCCTGACCCTGCGAAGCATTCATACGAATCTCCCCAAGGGGAGAGGGAACTTCATTAATTCCCCTCCCTTAATGGGAGGGGACGAAGGGGAGGGTGATTATAACAATTTATTTGGTTCGTTGGCAGAAAACAAAAATTCTTAGCCTATCCTTTAGGGCTTGTGAGTTCTGTGAAGGTGGGTAATACGTTAAATGAATATCTATTGAGGAACACAGATTCTTCCAAATATTAGAGGCAAACGTGAAAAGGGGAAAGCTGAAAATTTTATTTGTTTTCTTTCTTCTTTTGATCCTTTATCCCGGGATTGAGATCCAAGCGAAAGACTACTCGCTTCCTCAGATCTCAGTCATCTATCCCAGAGAAGATGCACAGATCGGCGCATTCGATTCCACTTTCATTTTCGGATCGGTTACCCCGAAATCCGAGCTCACCATAAATGGATATAAAGTCAAAGTTCATTCCAACGGAGCTTTTTTAGCTTTTTTGCCAATCAGACCGGGTGATTTCGTGTTTGAACTCATAGCTACAAACAACGCTGGAGTTTCGATCAAAAAAGTTTTGGTGAAAGTCCCTTATCCTGTTTTTCCTGTCCCTGAGGACAGCTTTTGCATTGTGAAGGCCAGCATCCAACCAAAGCAGGATTTGGTCCTCATCGCAGGGGACGTTCTGGAGACCAGTTTCAGAGGAACGCCCGGTTGCCAGGCAAGCTTTTCTGTTGAAGGCTTGGTGGAGAATGTGCCAATGGTCGAATCACCTGTTAGGATTCCACCCTATCAAGTAAAATATCCGGGGGAAAAGCATGAAGGACCGAGGTTGCCTCTGCTTAAGGGGGTATACACCGGCAGTTATACAATTAAAAACTCAGATGAAATCGAAAAGGCAAATATCCTCTTTAAGCTAACTAAGAAAATTGGTGAAGATAGCGTTTACATCGTAGAATCATCCCCGGGCAAAATCACTATAAGAGATGACCGAACTCCCCAGGTGGTGGAGTTTATTGGCTCATCGGTGGTTGCCCGTTCCGGTCCCAAGTTGGGATACACGCTTCTTTACCAACCACCGGGCATAAGGGCGGTCGCCACCGGGAAGGCGGGCGAATGGGTGCGGCTGAGATTGACTTACGGAGAGAACGCTTGGGTCCACCAGGATAGCATAAAATATCTACCTCCGGGAACTCCTCTTCCCAAAAGCATTCTCACCACCATTCAGACGAAAAAGCTGAAGAGAAAAACCCAGGTTGTGCTTTTCCTCCAGGAAAAATTGCCCTTCAAGTTGGAACAGCAAACAGGGCCGTCTGCTCTGTTTTTGACGGTCTATGGGCTGACCTCAAATACTGACTGGATAAGATATGACTCCGAGGATAAATTGATCAGGGAAATCAGATGGGATCAACCTAAGGAGGATGTGTATCAGCTTAAGATTTTTTTGAATCAGAAGCAACAATGGGGATATGATGTCTTTTATGATAAGAAGAACTTGATCCTTGAGATAAAACATCAGCCCAGGCTAAGGAAGAGGCTTCAGGGCTTGAAGATCTGTCTGGATCCCGGACATTCCCCTGATCCGGGAGCAATTGGTCCCACCGGGCTGGAAGAGAAAGTGGTCAATCTGAAAATCGCCAAAAAGCTAAAAAAGGTTCTGGAAAAAAATGGGGCAGAGGTGGTGATGACCAGAAAGGGTTCGGAGGGTGTTGCTCTTTATGATCGCCCCAAAATAGCCATCCAAGAGGGCTGTGACATCTTGATCAGCATTCACAACAACGCCCTTCCCGATGGGATTAATCCTTTTCACAACAACGGCACCGCCACTTACTATTATCACCCTCAGTCGTTGGCTTTAGCAAAAGAGATTCAAGCTGAGCTTCTAAAAAAGCTCCAACTGCCGGACTTTGGCATCTATTACGGAAATCTGGTGCTAACCAGACCGAGTCAGCTTCTGGCTGTGTTGGTGGAGTGTGCTTTTATGATGATTCCGGAACAGGAAGAGCTTTTAAAAACTGATAAGTTTCAGAAGAAATGTGCCCAAGCTATTTATCAAGGCATCCTCAAGTTCATAGAGAACGCAAAAAAGTGATCAAGGATTCTTTTGTAGGGGCGATGCTCTGTCATCGCCCTAAGGTTCGGGCGGACACAGAGGTCCGCCCCTACACATGATTCAATCCAGCGGCAAAATGTTGGAGCAGGGGCTCGCCCTGAAGGGTTGAACCCCTGCCCCAACAAAGATCCACCCCACGAAATTAGCAAAATGAATTAAGGGGTCTTTCCTATTTCTACTTGAAAATCACCTTGTCGAAGTCGTCCCAGTCCAATTCAATCTCGTCTCCATCCTCGGTGGTCACAAAAATCCCTTTATTCTCGTCATTCACATCGTTGGAGCCAGAGAGCTTGAAGGTATTCCCGGTTCTTGTGGTTACTCGGCAGGAGCGGGAGGAGATTTTTTCGATCTGGGCAATCTGAGAAAATTCGACATTCACTTCCAGATCTCTGTATTCTCCATTCAGCCTTTCCCATGTGTAGGTCTCATCATCATCCCATCTGATGAATCCTTCGTAGCTGTCACCATCTTCATCATGGACCACCCCATACAATGGTCTAATTTTATCGAATTCATCATATCTCACCAGATACTTCTCCCCCTCGTCCAGAAACTCCAACCGGTCAAAATCGTCCCATTCTATTGTGACCCGTCCGAAGTTGGGGTCTTTAACCACGATGCCTCGATTTCCGCTGTCCACGTCATTGGTTCCAGACAACCTTATCCTGTCACCATTTCTCAAATATACCCAGGCGGAGTTGGATGATCGCCTTTCGATGGCTTTTATCTTCTTGAAGGGAATCTTTCGGGTGCGATGCCTCTGTTCTCCATCCAGTATATCAGAATAAAAAAGTTCATCCATATCCCAGGTAATAAAGCCCCTGAAGATGTCCCCACGGCGTGTCTCCACCTCACCGTAAAGCCGCCTTTGAGGCTTGGTTGTTTGTTCTGGATCACATTCGGCAAACTCAATCATATCCAGATCATCCCAGTCCAATTCCACCTCCCCCTCCTGTGGATCGTCAATCAAGATCTCCCTTACCCCGGAGCCAACATCTGTGCTATAACCATAGAATGTTATTCTCTCCCCATTTTTCAGTTCCAATATGGCTCTATTTCTAGAGCGCCTCTCCAGGGTCTTTATGTAACCGAACTGTATTCCGGAACTTGCTTTAATTTCTGTGTCCTCCTCATCCCAGCTTATATGCAGACCAAGGATGTTAATGTGTCTTTCCCGGCGTCTCCCTTCCCAGTGTCTTCCTTCACGTTTTTTGGTGCCGTCTAAGATGTCATTCCAGAATGCTTCATTCCTGTCCCAGCGGATGGAACCCTCAAAAGTTTCTCCATCTCTGGTGTGAACCAACCCACAGATCCTTCCACGTTGAGCATACAAATTGGGATCAAAAAAGAAAAGCAAAAACAGCACCACAGAAATTACAGACAAAAGGATCTTCTTCATTTCACTCCTCCTGTAGCTGATTTATTTATGGCATTTGTCAATCACACGTAGATGCATATCTGAGATGTTTGTAGAAACTTCACAACGAGATTTTTGCTATCCACGCTGGACATTTAGAACCAAACTGTTACAAAAGTTTTTACGTTCTGATGAAAGGAAAAGTTTCCTCTTTCCAACATAATCAGAAAGCTCCGGGAAAGTTGAGTCACCGTCAACAGCCTGAACCGTCCTTTTGTCTGTTGATCCAACCACTATAAAAAATCCTTGCGTTCGGAAAGACTTTTAGTATACTAAGAATAGAGTTTAAGTTTGTCAGATGCCAATGATTTGAAGAATAAAAGAAAGAGAGAAAAATGACAACCCAGAAGACTAAAGAAAGGGAATTAAAAGACTTTGTTAGAAACAGGTATAGCCAGATAGCCAGAAAATGCGAAACCTGTTGCAGTTGTAATGGCGTCACCGTGATGGATCAAGCTAAGGCCATCGGCTATTCTCCCGATGAGTTGAAAAAGATCCCCGACTCTGCCATCATGGGTCTGGGGTGTGGTAATCCAGTTGGTTTGGCTACTCTGAAGAAAGGGGAGACGGTCCTAGATCTGGGTTCAGGCGGAGGAATCGATGTTTTCCTGGCGGCTAATAAAGTAGGTGAAAAAGGATGGGTCATCGGGGTGGATATGACTCCGGAGATGATCAAAAAGGCGAAATCAGATGCCAGAAAAGGTGGATACGAAAATGTGGAGTTTCGATTAGGTGAGATCGAAAATCTGCCGGTGGAGGATGAGTCGGTGGAT